>Ga0302046_10002222_pt1 | contig 18145 bp, 15 predicted proteins | sample RVTome_11_FD_200261 | JGI IMG/M metagenome (GOLD analysis project Ga0302046, IMG submission 200261) | Soil microbial communities from uranium-contaminated site in the Upper Colorado River Basin, Wyoming, United States - RVT147D111 (version 2) ...
CTCGGGAAGTTTCAGCTCACCGATATCGCTCCCGCACCGAAGGGAGTGCCGCAGATCGAGGTGACTTTCGAGATCGACGTGAACGGTATCGTCCAGGTCACCGCGCTCGACCAAGCGACCGGTAGACGGCAGAACATCGTGACGCGCGCCGGTAGTGGTCTCACTCAGGCCGAGGTCGACCGCCTTCGCGGAGAGGCCGAGACGCACAAGAAAGAGGAGAAGAAGGAACACGAGCGCGACCACGTCGCGGGCCAGCTGCAGGGTCTCATCGAGAGCACGCGAAAGAGCTTCGATGCTCTTGCGGAAAAGCTGACCGAAGAGGAGAAATCGAAGGCGAGCACCGCCCTGGCGGATGCGGAACAACACAAGAACGGAAATCTCGAAGAGCTCCAGGGCGCTCTGACCAGATTGGAGTCTACGGCGGAGGCATTGCAACAGGCGCTGTTACGGGGTTGAGTCATTTCGTCCACGCCTCGTCGCGGAGATCGTGATTGGTTAGCGTAGGTCAGCGGGATTATTACGAAGTACTGGGCGTCGGGAGGTCGGCGAGCCCACGGGAAATCAAGAGCGCCTACCGAAGGCTCGCCGTCAAGCTGCACCCCGACAAGAACCCGGGAGACAAGGCGGCCGAAGAGGCCTTCAAGGAAGCAGCGGAAGCCTATAGCGTCCTCGGCGATCCCGAAAAGAGGGCCCTCTACGATCAATACGGCCGTGCCGGGCTCAAAGGCGGCCCCTCCATCAATCAGGACATCTTTCGCGAGTTCTCGGATATCTTCGGCGGCAGTATCTTCGAAGATCTCTTCGGCTTCGGGGACTTCTTCGGCGGCCGCCGCTCTCGGAGCTCCGTCCGACGCGGCTCCGATTTCCGTTACGACCTGCAGATCACTTTCGAGGAAGCCGTCAAGGGCACGGAGACGAGGATCCGGATTCCCCGCCCCGAGAACTGTCCCACCTGCCAGGGTTCGGGCGCCGCTCCGGGGACCACGAAGACCGCCTGCACGACCTGCGACGGACACGGGAACATTCGGTATCAGCAGGGTTTTCTGGTCGTTTCCCGCTCCTGCGGCCGCTGCCAGGGAACGGGACAGATCATCCCGAGCCCCTGCAAAGAGTGTTCGGGGGTTGGACAGGTACAACGAGATCGAGAGCTCTCCATCAAGATACCTGCCGGTGTGGATTCGGGCTCGCGCCTGCGCCTCTCGGGAGAAGGCGAGCCGGGCATGCGAGGTGGCCCACCCGGAGATCTCTATGTGTTCTTGGAGGCCAAGGAACATCCGTTCTTCGGGCGCCGCGATGACGACATCTACTGCGAAATCCCCATCACGTTTGCCCAAGCCGCGCTCGGAGCGGAGATCGAGGTGCCCACCATCGACGGGAAGGAGCGGGTCTCGATTCCAGAGGGCACTCAGACTGGAACGATCTTCAAGCTCAAGGGAAAGGGAGTCCCCCGGCTTCGCGGGCACGGTCGCGGAAACCAGTTGGTCGCGGTCCGCGTTCTCACGCCGACGAAACTAACTAAGGAGCAGCGGCAGCTCCTCGATCGACTGGGAGAGCTCATTCCGCCTCCAGCGGATGTCGAGGAGAACGCCGACAAAGAGACGGGCTTCCTCGGTAGGCTCTTCGGCTCCCAGTAGCCGAAGGCGTCCCTCTCCCTATCCCCTCTCACGAGCGCCACCGGGGGTCGAAGCGACGATGCCGTCCCGACACGACTCTCGGAAGGGCTATCCCACGTTTCTGCTGGACGGGACTATCGAAGCGGTCGACGCTGTGATCGGGGAGCTCTTCGACGAGGGCTGTCTGGGTATCGAAACGCTCGACGGCACGACCCGGCAGCGCGCCTACTTTCCTCGCGGGACCGCTCTGGACGCTTTGCGCGACAAACTGACGCGCGAGTTCCCCGGAGTTCGGATCGAGCCCGTCGAAGTCGTTCCCGACCAAGACTGGGTCGCGGTCTCGCGGAAGGACATGAGCGGGTTCACGCTCGGCGAGCGGTTCTTCGTATGCCCATCTTGGGAGTCACCTCCCGCTCCCGATGAGACGGGCCGGATCGTCCTGCGGATCGATCCCGAGAAGGCGTTTGGAACGGGTCGCCATGATACGACCAGACTTTGCGTCGAGCTCATCGAGCTGGTCGCGGGAACCGAAGTAGCCGCGGTCGACGTCGGCACCGGGACGGGAATCCTGGCGATGGTCGCGGCGTCGCTCGGCTGCCGGCCGGTCCTCGCCCTCGACTTCGACCCCGATGCGGCGGCGTGCGCGCGTGAGAACGCCAAGCGGAATCGCCTGGACCGGCTCATGGATGTGGTTCGCACGAACCTCGAGAGCGCCGCACCGCACCGGGTCGGGTTAGTGATCGCCAACCTGAGTCGACCACTCCTGGAACAGGAAATGTCGAGACTCTCCGGGTGGCTCGTGCCTGGAGGCTATATGATCCTTTCCGGAATCACCGTCGACGACGTCGAGGAGCTCGCGTCCAGACTGGAGGGATTGCCCCAACCTATGCAGCTCGTTCGGTATCACACCGCCGGGGACTGGGCGGCGCTTCTCGCTATGTCGCCCGCGGACTAGGGACGCTGATGCGAGAGCGCCGGTTCATGTTACCGAACCTCCCTGTCCAAGGTGACGTGGAGATAGCGGGAAGCGAAGCGCACCACCTGCTGCATGTCCTACGGCTGAAGCCCGGCGACAGGATCGTGATCTTCGATGGTCGTGGCACGGAGCTCCAAGCGGAGCTGACGCGCTGTGGAAACGACACGGCGTCGGCCAGACTTTTGGCTCCAACCGAATCCCGCGAGTCTCCGCTCGATCTGACGATGGCGATCGCCGTGCCAAAGATGCAGAGCATGTCCCGCGTCGTGCAAAAGCTTACCGAGTTGGGCGTGCACCGCATTGTTCCCGTGATAACCGAACGGACGACGGTAACCGCCGGCGGCGCGGAACGCCAACTCTCCCGCTGGCGCCGGATTGCCGCAGAAGCATGCAAGCAATGTGGGCGTTCGCGCGTGCCGAGGATCGAAGACCTGGTTCCGTTCCACGAGTTCTTGGAGCTCGATCTTCCGACCGCCCGGCTCCTCTTCACGCCGGGCGGCCCGTCCCTTCGCGAACCCGAACGAGCGACGTCTTGCGTCGCGGCAGTGGGACCGGAAGGCGGTTGGAGCGACGGGGAGATCGCCGCCGCTGTCGCGAACGGCTTTCGACCCGTCGGGCTCGGCCCACGTACGCTGCGAACGGAGACCGCCGCGCTCGCCGCCGCAGTGATATTGGAATGGCTGTGGGGTGATCCGCCTTCGCCAGTGAAACATTCCTAGGCTACGGCGGGACAAGTCCGCCTTCGCCAGCGCGATCGCCGTAGGCTTCGGCGAGACAAGCCCGCCTTTCACTAGGCTCGGCGAATCAACACATGGCCTCGCCCGTGCTATACTGCCGCTCCGACCAGATGTTTCTTCTCGGGCAAGAAATCGGCAAATATCAAATCCTTCAGACGCTCGGTAGCGGCGGGTTCGGTACCGTCTACCTCGTCAAGGACACCTGGATCGACAAGAAATTCGCGATCAAGGTTCCCCACCGCCAAGGGGTCGACTTCAGTGAGCTTCTCCGCGAGCCAAGATTGCTCGCCGCGCTCGACCACAAGAACATCGTACGTATCGTGACCGCCGAAAAGGCCGACGACTATTTCTTCATCGTCATGGAGTTCATCGAAGGCGAGACGCTGGAAGCCATCCTAACGCGCGACAAAGTCGTGGAGCTCAATCGAGCCCTGGATTTCTCGAGACAGATATGTGAAGGAGTCGAGCACGCGCACCGTCAGGGCGTTCTGCATCGTGATCTGCGTCCGGGCAACGTGCTCGTCACGGATTCCGGCGTCGTCAAGATCGCGGATTTCGGCACCTCTCGGTTTCTAGAGATAGCCGATCATGCTTCGACGATCATCGGGAGCCCCCCCTACATGGCCCCGGAGCAGTTTCAGGGACGCGCCGTCTTCGCCTCCGATGTCTATTCCATCGGCGTCATCATGTACGAGATGATGACTGGCTCCCTTCCCTATTTCAGCGCCAACCCACGCCAACTCGAGAAGATGGCGGCCTCGGGACGCCTGGTCCCCCCTCGCGAACGCAACCGCGCCCTCTCTCGGGAGACGAGCGAGATCATCGAGAAATGCCTCGCCCCCGACGTGACCGACCGCTACCAGAGCGCGGGCGAGCTGCTCGACGACCTCGGCACGGTCTCCGAGATCGACTATCGGGGCTCTCGGCTGAGTGACATACGGAAGCGGCTCAAGGCGCGCGAGAAGAGCGGCAGCAGGTTCTGCTGGCACTGCCGTAAACCCCTCCATCACCGCGCCGAAGTCTGCCCCTTCTGCAGCGAGCGGCAGTAGCCGTCATAGAGAGTGTGTGCATTAGTGCCGTGGGGACCCCACCGCCGTCTGGCGAGCTCCCCTCGACGCAACGACCTAATTTGACGGCCAACAGGGACACACCGAGCCACCGGGCTCCCGCCTACGCCCTTCGGGCTTCCCGCCTTCGCCGTGGCAGGTTTCCTCCCTGCCCACGGCTTCGGCGAGGCCAAGCCGAAGCCCTGCGAAGGCTGGCGGCGAGGTCCCGACGAAGCCTTGGCGAAGTCGGACGCTCCGCTCGCGCAGGCAGACTCGTATTTCATCAGGCCTGCTCGGCTCGTTGCCGCCCTAGCCGCAAATCCCCCCGCCAGCCTCCTTTGCGGCATCCAGTGTCCAGGCCGAAGACATTGACAGAATTGGGTTTTTTGCCCTAACATGGTATGATTAGAGTAATTTCTGGAAAGAACTCCACAAGGAAAGCAACAACGGATTATTCCGGGATAAGGATCGGCTATCGTGCTGCCAAAATCTGAAAAAATCTGGTTCAGTGGCAAGTTTGTCCCATGGGACGAGGCGACGATCCACGTGGCCTCGCATGTCATTCACTATGGCTCGTCCCTCTTCGAGGGAATCCGCTGCTACAACACGCACCAAGGACCAGGCGTCTTCCGGCTCGACGCCCATCTGAAGCGACTCTACAACTCTTGCAAGATCTATCGAGTGGAGGTTCCCTGGAGCTACGACACGCTCCAGGAAGCCATTCTGGAGACCATCCGGGTGAACTCGATGGACGAGTGCTACATACGGCCCATTGTCTTCCGCGGCTACCATTCGCTGGGCGTGAATCCCTTCCCCTGTCCGGTGGAGTGCGCCATCATGGTTTGGAAGTGGGGCAGTTATCTCGGCGAGGAGGCGCTCGCCGAAGGAGTCGACGTCGGCGTGTCTTCTTGGAACCGAATGGCCCCCAACACCCTCCCCGCCATGGCCAAGGCGGGCGCGAACTACATGAATTCCCAGCTCATCAAGATGGAAGCCATCAAGCTCGGTTACGCAGAGGGCATCGCGCTCGATACTTACGGATACGTGAGCGAAGGCAGCGGCGAGAACTTGTTCCTATATTCCAACGGGACGCTGTGCACACCGTCCCAGGATTCCATGATTCTACCGGGTATTACTCGAGATTGCGTGCTGACGCTCGCCAAGGAAGCGAACATCCCGACGAAAGAACAAGCCATTCCACGCGAAGCTCTTTATACGGCAGATGAAGTATTCATGGTGGGGACTGCGGCCGAGATTACCCCAGTGCGCTCCATCGACCGGATCCCCGTCGGCTCCGGCAAACGCGGCCCGATAACCAAACGTCTTCAAGATATGTTCTTCGGAGTTTTGAAGGGCGACCGAGACGACCACGGGTGGTTCACCTACGTCAACCAGGGGTCTACCCCAGGACTCTCCGCGTCGAAAGACAGGGCGGAAGCACGTCAGGCCCAGTGAGAACTATGCGGGCTTGAAAGGGGCGAAAGAATGCATATCAACGATCTCTTGAAGATCGCGTCGGAGCGGAAGGCATCCGACTTGCACCTCAAGGTGGGCAGCCACCCCGTGCTCCGGATCAACGGAGAGCTCGTGCCTTTGGTCGAGATGAAACGGCTCATGCAAGAGGACACCATTGCCATGGCGTTCTCCATCATGAGCAACCGCCAAAAGCAGAAGTTCAAGGACAACCTCGAGATCGATATCGCTTACAGTGTCCCGGGGCTGGGTCGCTTCCGTTGCAACGTCTTCCAGCAACGCGGAACGGTCGGTCTCGTTCTGCGTGTCATTCCGGTCAAGATTCTCACCATCCGTGAGCTCGGCCTCCCGCTCGTGATCGAGAAGATCGCCCAAGAAACGCGGGGACTCATTCTGTGCACGGGGACCACGGGTTCCGGTAAGTCCACGACGCTCGCCGCCACCATCGACTACATCAACGCCCACCGCTGCGAGCACATCATGACCATCGAAGATCCCATCGAGTTCTTGCATCGCGACAAGAAGTCCATCGTGAATCAACGCGAGGTCGAAGTCGACACCAAGAGCTTCGCGGGCGCCTTGCGCAGTGCCCTGCGTCAGGACCCCGATGTCATCCTGGTCGGCGAAATGCGCGACTACGAAACGATCGAGACCGCCATCACCGCCGCCGAGACCGGCCACCTCGTGCTCTCGACCCTGCACACTCTCGACGCGACGGAGACCATCAACCGCATCATCTCCGTCTTTCCTCCCCACCAGCAGAAGCAGATCCGACTCCAGCTGGCCGGTGTCTTGAAGGCCGTCATCTCCATGCGATTGATCCCCCGCGTGGACGGTAACGGGCGAGTACCGGCGGTGGAGGTGATGATTGCCACCCCGTTCATCCGCGATTGCATCATCAACAAGGACAAGACCAAGCTGATCCACGAAGCGATTGCGGCGGGCGTGTCGCAGTACGGAATGCAGACCTTCGACCAGTCCATCTTCAACCTCTACAAGAAAGACCTCATCACGTATGACGAAGCTCTTCGCCGAGCCAGTAACCCAGATGAGTTCAAGCTCAAGATTCAGGGTATCCAGTCCACGAGCGACCTGGCGCAGGAGGAGATGGAGAAGAGCATGTCCGACTTCATGGATAGCCCGGGTGAGTCGCCGTTCGAGCTCAGCTAGCAAGGCCGATTCCTCACGTTCTACCCGGTCGGCCCTGGAATTTGCCTTGATCCGGCTGGCGCGCCGCGCACACAGCGAAGGCGAGCTCATTTCCAAAATGGAACGCGCCGGCTACACAGCCTCCGAGGTCGCCGACACCATAGCCGAGCTCAGGCGCCGGCGTTATGTCGATGACCTCTCCTTCGCATTAGCCTTCGCGCAAGGGGCACGCAGCCATAGGCATTGGGGCCCGGTCCGCATCGCCCACGGCCTTCGTCGTAGGGGACTCTCGGAGCTGCACATCCGCCGAGCCGTCGCCGAGGCCTTTCCGGAGGGAGAGGTCGAGCCCGCCGCGGAGGTTCTGGCTCGCTTTCGCCGAAGCCAGCGCGGCCGAGGCACGCCGCTCCAGAGAAAGGCGCGGGCGTATCGCCATCTCTATGCTCGTGGGTTCAGCCCTGAAGCGATCCGGCGCGTCCTGAACGAGTAGGACCGGGTGAGTCGGCTGCGAGGATATGACTAGAGTCACGGAGTTGAGGGACAATACACAGACTATGACGTCCACCGAGCTCAGAAAGCAGTTTCTCTCGTTCTTCGAGAAGCGGGAGCATCGTGTGGTCGCGAGCTCGTCTCTGGTGCCCCACGACGATCCCACTCTCCTCTTCATCAATGCGGGCATGAACCAGTTCAAGAACGTCTTCCTCGGCATCGAAAAACGGGACTATCGTCGCGCTGCGAGCGTGCAGAAGTGTGTCCGTGCTGGGGGCAAGCACAATGACCTGGAGAACGTCGGCCGCACGGCACGCCATCATACGTTTTTCGAGATGCTCGGGAACTTCTCCTTCGGCGACTATTTCAAGAAGGACGCCATTGCCTTCGCCTGGGAGTTCCTCACGACCGATCTCGATCTACCCATGGAGAAGCTTGCGGTCACCGTTTTCGAAGGCGACTCCGAGATTCCCGCGGACGACGAGGCCGCCGACGACTGGGCCCGCTTCGTGCCGGCCGAGCGGATTCATCGTCTCGGGCGAAAAGACAACTTCTGGTCCATGGGCGACACCGGCCCGTGCGGTCCGTGCTCCGAGGTTCACTTCCACCAGGGAGACCATATTCCCTGCTCCGAGCCGAAGGGATGCCTTGGATTGGCCTGCGAGTGCGACCGTTGGATGGAGATCTGGAACCTGGTCTTCATGCAGTTCAATCGCGACGTGGAGGGAAGAATGGAATCTCTCCCGGCACCGAGCGTCGACACGGGCATGGGTCTCGAGCGCATCGCCGCGGTCGTGCAAGGCGTCGAAAGCAACTACGACACCGACCTCTTCAGGCCCTACCTGGCCGAGATCGAGTCTCTCACCGGGCGCCGTTATCGAAGCTCCGCGGCGGACGACGTCTCCTTCCGGGTTATCGCGGATCACGTGCGCGCCACGACGTTTCTCATTACCGACGGCGTCATGCCCGGCAACGAAGGGCGCGGCTACGTGCTGCGGAAAATCATGCGCCGGGCCATGCGCCACGGAAAGCGGCTGGGCTTGGCGGAGCCCTTCCTCCACGCGTTGACTCCTCTGGTCGTGGAGAGCATGCAGGGGGCCTATCCGGAGCTTCTGCTCTCCCGGGAACCGGTGCGTCGAGTGGTCCACGCCGAAGAGGAAAGATTCAAGAGCACGTTGGCGACCGGAGTGGCCGCACTGGAGCGGATGCTCGACGAGGCTCAGAAGGACGCGGGCGGATTGGCGGGTCCCGATGCCTTTAAGCTGTACGATACCTACGGCCTGCCTCTCGACATGCTGAACGAGATCGCCGCGGAGCGAAACATCGTCGTGGACGAGGCAGGATTCGAGCGGGAGATGGTCGAGCAAAAACGGCGGGCCCGTGAGTCCTGGAAGAAGGCAGCCGTCGTTCCCGACAGGAGCGCCTACGGCCAAATCCGTGCACGCGTCGAGACGCGCTTCGTCGGCTATGAGACGACGGTAGTGGATGACGCCAGCATCCTTGCCCTCACGATCGACGGCAAAGAAGCACCAACCTTGGTCGAAGGCCAAGAAGGCGAGGTCTTTCTCGACGACACGCCGTTTTATGCCGAGGGGGGCGGGCAGGTAGGCGATCGCGGCATTCTCGCTGGTCCGGACGGAGTAGCCGACGTGTTGGACACCCAGATGCCGGTCTCGGGACTCTACGCACACCGCGTTCGCGTCCGAAAGGGCATCATCCAACGAGATCAGAGAGTCCTGGCCCGCGTCGACGAGCACACCCGGAGCGCCACCGCCTCCCACCACACGACCACGCACATGCTCCACGCGGCGCTTCGCGAAACGCTCGGACCGCACGTCAAACAGGCCGGCTCGTTGGTGGCGCCGGATCGGTTGCGATTCGATTTTTCTCATTTCGCTCCGGTGCAGCCGGCCGAGCTCGAGACCATCGAAACAAGGGTCAACGACAAGATTCAAGAAAACCTCGAAGTAAGGACGGAAGAGATGCCCCTCGACCAGGCACTGGAACGAGGCGCCGTCGCCTTCTTCGGAGAAAAGTACGGCGACCGTGTGCGGGTCGTGGAGGTGAACAACTTCAGCGTCGAGCTCTGTGGCGGCACCCACCTCCACCACACCGGGGAGGCCGGCCTCTTCGTTCTGACGACCGAGTCCTCCATTGCCTCGGGAGTTCGGCGGGTCGAAGCCCTCACCGGACACGCGGCGGTCGACTACGTCCGATCTCAGAGGCGCATCGTGGAGGGGCTGAGCGACGCCCTGCGCGCCCAGCCTGAAGAGCTCATCGCTTCCGCCGAGCGACTTCGCGATGACCTCAAGAAGCGCGAAAAAGAGATCGAGCGGCTGAAACTGAAGCTCGCGACCGGCGCCACCGAGGGAGACGGTGACCAAGAAGGACGAACCACGGATATCGCCGGCGTGCTGGTGTGGACGCCGGCGCCCCTTCAGAATTACGATAAGAAGGAGCACCGTCAATTCATGGATGCGTTCAAGGACAAGCATAGAAATCGCCCTTGGGTGGCGATTTCGGGGGCGGTCAACGACGGCAAGGTCTCCGTGATCGTGGAGGTCTCGCCGGACGTCAACAAACGCCTAGGTGCGGATCAGCTCATGAAACGGCTCCTTCCGATCATCGAGGGTCGTGGCGGGGGACGAGCCGATCGCGCCGAAGCGGGCGGTCGGTTTCCGGAACGACTCGAGAATCTCTACCAAGAGGCTCGCGACGTGGTGCGTGAGCTACTGGGAGGTTGAATGAAGTTCAAGACGCAGATCGCATGGTTGGCGGGCTCGGCGCTCTGGCTCGGTGGAGCCGCGCCGGCTTTCGCGCAGATCTACGGCTACACGAACGAGAAAGGCGTCTTGATTCTTTCCAACATCCCGACCGACAAGCGGATGAACCTCATCGCCGACGGCACTCCCGAACAGGCCGGCCGCGTCTGGCGCTACAACGGTCAGTACGACGCCTTGATCATGAGGGCGGCGCGCGAATCGGGCGTGGATCACGCGCTGGTGAAGGCGGTCATCGCGGTGGAGTCCGCGTTCAACCGATTCGCCCGCTCGCACAAGGGCGCGCAGGGTCTCATGCAGCTCATGCCGGACACGGCTCGCCGATATGGTGTGGTGAACCCTTACGACCCGTGGGAGAACATTTCTGGTGGCACGCGACACCTACGCGATCTGATGGACGAATTCGAGGATCTTCGCCTCTCCTTGGCCGCCTACAATGCCGGGGCCACTCCCGTGCGCCGTCTGAACAAAGTACCCCCCTACCGGGAAACCCAGGATTACGTGAAGAAGGTCTTGGCCGTCTACCGCGCCGGGTCGAGAATGAGCATCACGATGGCGGGCCGCACGCACTCGATCGGGTCCCCCGGAGGCACGATTCAAGTCATGCGATCCGCCGCCGCGCCCACCGTTGCGTCGACCAACGAAGGTGACGCTCCGCTCCCGGTCGCGGCCCAGGCTACTTCCGTCTCGGGGCCGGCGACCGTTGCCGAGGATGTCGCCCTGGCCGTCGTGCCGCCGCCAGCCGCCCCACCGGCTACCGGGCCGCTCTACTATCGCTACCGGGACGAGCTCGGCGTCATCTATATCAGCAGAGCGGAGCCATCCGATGTAGAATACGAGGTCCTGGAGCCCTAACCACGAGCGAGACGGATGGCAAACAGCGCACCCACCCCGTTCGACCAGGGACTATTCCTGGTCCACCTGAACCGGGGGATGGAGAACTTCGAGCGGCGTAATTTCACGGTTGCCGAACGCGAGCTCGAAGCGGCACGCCGGATGCGTCCCGCCGACCAACGTGTCCTCAACCTGCTGGGGCTCGTCTATTTCAAGCGAGAGAAATACAACGAGTCGGCCAGCATCTATCGAACGCTCATCGACGGCAATCCCGACTCCCACATTCTCCACTTCAACCACGCCCTCATCTGCTTCAAGCTGGGCTCGCTCGACCAGGCAGAGGCGGCATTCTTGAAGGCGCTGGATCTGAAGCCGGACAACCAGAAGATCAATTTCTACCTCGGCAACATCTACGAAAAGAAGGGGCAGCACTACAACGCCATCTTTCAGTACCGCAAGGCGGGCGCCCACATCATGGTGAAGCGCGTGCAAGCCAAGATCTCCGCCGAAAAAGGAGACGGACGAGAGCGGACTGGGCCATTCGACGTGATTGGCATGAGCCACGAAGAAGATTCTGAAGCGCCCCCGATGCTCACACTGGACGACATCGATCCCGAGCAAATCCTCACCGCCCTCAACGATAGCGCTCCAAACGTGAACGAGGACCTAACACCGCCCTTTCTCGACACCGACCCCACGCTTCCAGGCTCCAAAACCGCACCCGTCGAGCCGGTGATGCCTCCACCCGCCCTTCACTCCGTCGAGCCTTCCAGGAGCGGCAGGGGAGCGAAGGAACCGGGGACGCTCGAGCCCGCCGACCAACCCGTCGCCCGTACGGTCGTGCGCCTGACCGATCCAGCCATTCCCGATCAGCCCCTGAGCGAGATCGCTCGTTCCAAGGCCCTGTCGAGTGCCGGCGGGGATCTGTTCACGCCCGGCGCCAGGGTGCGTCGCACCGCCCCCCCGCCCGAATCCCCTTACGAGGAGCGGACCGAGCCTCGCAAGGAACGGAGAAGCCGATCGCGACGCGCGGAGGATCAGACCATGAGACTCAAGGTGCCTCCCATCGTCACCGAGGGCGAAAAGATTCTGACCCCCAAGGGGCTTCGGGAGCCCGCGGCGCTAACCGATGACGGAGAAGAACGGGCGCCACAGGTCTACTCTCAACTCAGACGGCGCGACGACAGCTTCCGCTACCTCGAGAACAACCTGATGGAAATCACGTTCTCCGGCAAGGTTTTCATCAAGCAGGGAACGATCTACAGCTACAGCGGGAACCTCACCTTTTGGGTCAAGCCGCAACGTGAACAAGGAGCCCCCCCGCTGGTCATCGTCAGCGGCACGGGACGATTGTTGCTCACCGACCGGGAGCGCGAGATCACGGTGCTCCAGATAAACGGCGAGGAAATCTTTGTCGAGCCTTCTCACCTCTTGGCGTGTCAGGAAACGCTCACGCCGCGCTACGCGATCATCGAGCGGGAGGGTGCCTCCCAACCTCGGATGCATGTTCTGGCCATCGAGGGGACCGGGTTCATTGCGCTATCGGTGCAAACCAAACCGCTCGTGCTGACCGTGACGCCGGGATATCCGGTGAACGTGTCCAGCGCCGACGTCATCTCCTGGTCCGGCGACCTGACCCCGGCGATCGTCGAGGACGATGCCCTGGCCGAGCTCATGTCGCCCCATTCCCGCCCGTCGCTCAATGTTCGCTTGGAAGGCTCGGGCAAGGTGATGATGGAGAAGACGGCTCGGTAAGCTCGCTCCTCGTTACTCCGTAAGCCGCAGCCCTTCCCGCTCCAAAGTCACGTCGCGGCCGCTGTAGCGGATGTGGCTACGTTCCCCCCGGTCGCCTTCGAACATCACTGTCTCTCCGACCCCGGATGGTAGTGCACCGCTTCCATAGCGGAGCGATGCGAACTGGGTGAGCACTCGGTGGAACTCGGCCGCTTCCTGGACCGAGTCCCAGGTCGTGTGCCACACGAGGCGATAGGTTTGTCCGTCGGCCCAGAGCGCGTACTGGTCTCCCCCCCAACCTGCGGCGGCGCGCTCCGCTTCCTGCCTAGGCATGATGGGCTGGAGCAAGACCCGGATCAGGAACTCACCCAGCCGCCCTTCCGATTCGACGCTCTCTCCGGTCGCCTCCGACACCATCAACACCATCGGCTCGTCTGGTCGGTCTAGATACTTCTCCGGATGCAGCACCTGCTCCATGGAACGGGGGGGATCGGCCAATCGCTCGTTGAGAAGCCGGAACCCGCCCCGCTCGAAGATCGCGGCCGCCAAGCTTTTTCCATCGAGATACGGGACGAGCAGCTGTTCCCGCACCACCGGTGGCGCACTCCGCAGCTGGGGTCCGGCGAACATGTCGGCCATCGCGCGGCTGTCGCCACCTCCCATTCCCATTAAGCCCGCCAGCGCCTGCCCCTGCCCCCCACCCGTGGACAACCCCGCGGCAAGGTACTTTTCCATGAGTAGCGTCGCGTCGCCCTCCAAGAGGCTCAGCGCGGCCAGGCGCCGATCGTCGAAATCGGTCCCCTCACCGAGTACTTGCCTCAGGTTCACATGCTGATCTTGGAGCGCGTGCCGTAGCTCGTGAGACAGAATGAGCTGATTCATGAAATCAAGGTTGTCTTCGGCGGACGCCGGAGAGACGGCAAACAACTTCTTGGCCTCCGGTCGTTCATCGTAGAAGCCGGCGATGTTCTCGTTGAGAACTCCCTCGCGAATGACGCGCAGGTCCTCTTCCGCGGTAAGAAACCCGAAGGCCCGCAGCATCCTCTCCTCGCGGGCGGCGGCCTCGGGTGGATACTCTTCGTCGAATAGGCGCCGAATGTACGCGGCGAGCTCGTCGCGGGTCATGAAGTCGATGGGCACGGCCCTGGTGAAACGGAGCCCGCCGACCTCTTCGACCTTCCGTTTCAACTCCTCTGGACGGATCTCGGGCACACCGAGGATCTCGCCGAGCATTTGTAACGCCCGACCGATCTCTTCGTCGCTCGCCTGACGCTCGGGCGCCGGAGCGGCCAGGACGGTCAAGCCGGTGGCGGTCAACACAACGACAAGGAGTGCAATGCGACGTCTCATGTTCTCTTCTCCAGGCGGACCCAATAGGCTGCCAGCGCGACCAGCGCGAGCTCGACGACGATGAGAGGCCCCCACACCGACACCGACGCGAGTCCGGGCCATAGATGGGCGGGTACCGGGCTCCGATAGGATCCTCCCACGAGCTCGACTGGCAGGTCGGTGCGTGCGGCACCCGCTACTTCGACGTAGGGCCGATACCACCGTTCCACGATCAGGTTCTCACCGGTTGCCATGCGAAGGTCCCCTCCGTCCGCCGCCTCGTTGCGGGCCTGAATGTGGCGTCTGGCTTCGGTGACGTAGAAGTCTTCGAGCGTCAGGAGCCCGGCCGGTTCCTGTAAGGCATTCTTTTCCGACGCGCCCGACCGAGCCCAGCGGGCGCGACGTGCCTCCCCCACGCGGTCGATCTCCGAAGGTCGGAATTGTGAAACGAACTCGATGTCGTCCCATCGAACCCAGTACCCCAGATGAACGACATAGAGGAATGCGGTTAGCGCCGGCAACAAAAAAGCCCCCACCGTCACGAGATGACGCGCTTCGGCGCGGGTCAGCCGAGCGCCCCGCCCGCGGTCGCCCGCGCGTAACACCCACCCGACATAGCAAAGTCCGAGCCCTCCAGCGGCGGCGTTGAGCGCGATGTCTCGGATCTCGGCGACGCGTGATGCGAGCGCCCACTGGATGGCCTCGTCCACGACTCCCACGGCGACCACCAGAAACAAGGTCTGGCTCCAGCGGGCGGCCGGGGACAGCTTTCCCCGCGAAGTGAAGGTCAGCATCGCCAAGATCCCGTACTCGACGAAATGTGCCAGCTCGACGACATGGGAGCGTGGGTCGGAAGAAGCCAGCAGCCGGTAGAGCACGGCAAAGCACGTCAGGACCAGCGCGAGCTCGCCCAACGCTCGCATTCGGTCGCCGCGCCGGCGGCTCCAAACCAGACCAACGACCCCGACCACGGCCATCAGCAAGGCCGCCGCGACGTAGCGATCGAATCCTCCCACTGTGGCCGCGTTCAGATATCGTCGTAGCGCCGGCAGCATTGGCCCGGCAGACCATATGACAACCGCCCAGAGAATCGTCCATCTTCCCGATCGGGTCATCGCCCGCTGGCGCGGCGGACGGAAGGTTTCGTCAACGTGGACGGCTCCGTCACGAAGAGGCCTCGAAACGGCACTCCGTCCGGTTGGACTCCCCACAGCTCGATTCGACCACCGCCGACCAACGGAGTCCCGCTCGTTCCATCAGTCCCGAGAACAGAGAGGCGTAGTAGAGGCAGACCGGACCGTTCCCATGGACAGCGCGGCAAAAAAACGAGTTCGACAAAATGAGGAAAAGCTTGGGGTCTTCCCGGCGCGCGGAGAGCTCGCCGTGCCGCTGGATATTCCTCAGCCCCGTCCGAAGCAACCGCTTGACGGCGCGCTCTCTTCCCGATTGGGGCATCGAAGCCCAAAACTTTCGCTCCACGTGGGACAGTTGCTCATAGGACCACGCGGCGGCGATGCGCCCCGCCTTCTCCATGACCACATTGTAGAATTCGACATCGCGCCCCAGGTAGCTGACCGCTCCCATGACCGGAGCGATGTGGAATCTCGGCCGGCGATCGCCGGGCGGAAACCAGCTCTCGAAAACATCCAGACGCTCCGGAGCCGTGTTCTCGAGTGCGCTCCGCAGACTGGCGACGAAAAGACGTTCGACGGAGTCTTCGTTCAAGGCGTCAAGGCTCCGATGGCCTCCGGATCACACTGCCGTGCCGCAACAGGCTTGACCGAGAGCGCGGTACAGCGGTTTCATGAGCAGTCGAGGTTGTTTATTATACTACGCCTGCATCGTTCTTCTCTCACGGGACACACGTGACGCCAGGCAATGCGTTCATAGAAGCCGCCATCTTGACGGGAGGCGCCTCCCGGCGTATGGGAACGGACAAGGCCTGGCTTCGCCTCGGGGAGCCGACCGGGCCTACGCTGATCGAAGCCCTGTTGGCGCTCCTCGAGCCGGACTACGAGCCGGTTCGCATTCTCGCCGGGGAATCGAGAGTGGAGCCGTATGTTACGCTGGGGGTGCCGGTCCAACCCGATCTGCGACCGCACTCCGGCCCTCTGGGAGGCATTCACACCGCCCTTTCCCGCGCCGAGCGGGACGTCGTTCTGGTTGTCGCCTGTGATTTGCCTTTTCTTACCCGGGACTTTCTCAACGGACTCTTGGTTCTGCTCTCTGGGTACGACGCGGTGGTCCCACGGCCGGGTGGCGTTCCCGTCCCGGTGTGCGCCTTCTACTCCAAGCGCTGCCTGCCGGCGATCGAGACACGACTGGATCGGGGCGATCTGAAGGCCGCCGATTTCCTCGACGATCTCGCCGTGCGTTGGGTCGAGGGGCACGAGCTCGCACGACTCGATCCTATGGGCACCGCGCTCTTCAATCTCAACACGCCGGAGGATGTGAAACGGGCGAGAAGAATTCTCTCGGAAGGAGGATGAGAGCCCAAGGCCGACGCCGGGTTTTCCCCTCACTGCGGCCGTATGGAAACCGCCGTAATTACAAGAAATCAAGTAGTTTCTGAGCCGGTTGACAGGAACTAGGCATGATGGTACGATTTTCTAGCTTTCTGTTCCGAAGTACCTTCTAGATCATACTGGATTCGTGGGCGGGTACTGCCCGAGGCGGAGTAGTTCCCCTAGAAACGACCTCGTGATTCTAATAAAGAAGGTTGCCATGGTCTCCAAAAAAACGGTGCGGAAAGGTCTCTCGAGCGGGAAGGCTTTAACCCGCTCGAACGGACACGGAGAGGCGGCGGGACTGGACCTCGGCACGAGCACCGTCGTTACGGCACGAAAAAACGGCGGTGGATTTCGCTCCGCCGCCGAGCTCAACGCATTCATCGATCTTCCTCCCTCCCGATTCACCGAGCAGATTCTGGATCAAAACGACATCGACTACGTTCGCGACGGCCGTCGCATCGTCGTCTACGGAAACGGTGCGGCGAAGTTCGCCAACATGTTCAATGCCGAGACCCGTCGGCCCATGCGGCACGGCCTCGTCAACGCGACCGAGCCACACGCGCAGAAGCTTCTCAAAGTGATCGTCAAGAAGCTGCTCGGAGGGAAGGCCTCGAAGGGCAGTCTCGTGTGTTACAGCGTTCCCGGCGCTCCGTTCAGCGCGCCCACCAGCCTCGTCTACCACGAGGCCTTGATGAAGCAGATGCTCGAGAGCTTGGGTTACGAGGCGAAGAGCATCAACGAGGGCCTGGCGGTCGTCTTCTCCGAGCTCGAGAACGAGAACTTTTCAGGAATCGGAATTAGTTTCGGCGGTGGTCTTACGAACGTGGCGCTCGCCTATCTATCGGTTCCAGTTTTTTCCTTCGCCATTGAAAAAGGCGGGGACGATATCGACGAGGCCGTGGGTAAGGTGACCGGCGAGACCGCCACGCGGGTGCGCACCATCAAGGAAGAGGGACTCGACTTGAATCGGAGGGCACGCACCAAAATCGAGGGGGCACTCCAAATCTACTACCAGGATTTGATCAACACCGTCGTGGAAGGTATCGAGGAAGCGTTGTCCCGCACCGACAGCATGCCGAAATTGGATCGACCTTTGCCGGTCGTTCTGGCGGGGGGAAGCGCGCTTCCAAAGGGTTTCAAGCTCAAATTCGAACGGGCCCTGACCGCGCAGAAGCTTCCGATCCCGTTGGCGGGTGTTCGCTTGGGGAAGGAGCCACTGACCGCGACGGCTCGAGGTGCTTTGCTGGCAGCGTTGTATGAGAACTAGAACACAGCTAATCGCGGGGGTGTCCGCCTTCGTCCGCCGCGAACGAAGAGACTTTGGCGAGACCGCGCCGAAGCCCGAAGCGCGTAGGTGGGGCCCCGCGCCATGAAGGATGACATAAACGAAGCAGCGAGGGCCGGTCGCGGACGTAGTCGCTGAACGGCCGCCAAACGAGGTGGTTGCTTGGGCGGGAGCGAGCCAGGCGGCGGTGGGG
>Ga0302046_10002223_pt1 | contig 18130 bp, 13 predicted proteins | sample RVTome_11_FD_200261 | JGI IMG/M metagenome (GOLD analysis project Ga0302046, IMG submission 200261) | Soil microbial communities from uranium-contaminated site in the Upper Colorado River Basin, Wyoming, United States - RVT147D111 (version 2) ...
GGCGGTGGCTACGGGTCGTGGGCAACTCCCGCCCACGATGAGAACCGCCTCCTTCCGTCGGCGGCTACCGGCGGGGCGATACGGGCGCTGGCCACGTAGCCACCGCCGTGAGGCGGTGGACCCAGTCGTGATGGATTGCGGCCGACCGCCTCCATCCGTCGGCGGCTACATTGCAGGGCGGCGACTCTGGGGGGCGGCCACCTCGATTGCTGGCGCTCCATCGCCATTGCAATTTCGGCGCAAGGCAGGTTAAGTCCCCTGAGTGCAGACCCTGCCGAACTTTGCTGGAAACGTCGAGTTTCCCCGGCCCTTTCTCCCGCGGCCGGCCATGCGCCATGTGCTGTTTGATTTCGACGGCACCCTCTCCCTCATCCGCGAGGGCTGGCCGGATGTCATGGTGCCGATGTTTGCCGAGCTGCTCCCGGCCCGGCCTGGCGAAACGGTGGAGCAACTGTGCCGCCTGGCGCTGGACGATATCATGCGGCTGAACGGCAAACAGACCATCTACCAGATGATCCAGCTCGCCGAGCGCATCCGCGAACGGGGCGGCCAGCCGGAGGATCCGCTGGACTACAAGAAGGAATACCTGCGCCGCCTGGACGCGCGCATCCGGACACGCAAGGAAGCGCTGCGCGAGGGGGCAGGAGACCGGGACCAGTTCCTTGTCCACGGATCCAGGGCCCTCCTGGAACACCTGGCCGCCCGGGACCTGCACCTTTACCTGGCCAGCGGCACCGATGAAGTCTTCGTCCGCGAGGAAGCCCGCCTGCTGGGCGTTGACCACTACTTCGGCGACCAGATCCACGGGGCGCGCGATGACTACAAGACCTTTTCCAAGAAGATGGTCATCGACCGCATCCTGCGGGAGTACGGGGTGGACGGGGCCAGCCTCCTGGCCTTTGGCGATGGCTATGTCGAAATCGAAAACACCAGGCGGGTGGGAGGCGTGGCGGTCGCCGTGGCGAGCGACGAGGCCCACAACGGATCCGGCCGCATCGATGCCTGGAAACGCGAACGACTGCTCGGCGTGGGGGCCGATGTGGTAATTCCCGACTTTCGCGACGCCGTGCCTTTGGTCGATTACCTCCTGGGCCCATGAAGCAACCCGTTCAGCCGATCGATCCGCTCCGCCTCAAGGCGTTTCCGCTCCGCGAACGCGCCAGCATGTGCCGGATCGACGATATCCTGATCGACGCGGCCGCGCCACCGCCGCCCTGTCCGGATGCTCTCGCCGTCCAGTACCGCACTGCTGCGGATCGGATTCGGCATGCCCGGGAGCGCGGTGCGGCCGTGCTCTGTTTCTATGGGGCACATCTGGTCAAGAACGGCGCCTCCAGCCTGGTGCAGGCACTGGTTCGCGACGGATGGATCACCCACCTCGCCACTAATGGCGCCGGCGTGATCCACGACTGGGAGTTCGCCTTTCAACAGTGGTCCACCGAGAGCGTCCGGGACAACGTGGCCACCGGCACCTTCGGGACCTGGGAGGAGACGGGACGCTGGCTTCACATGGCCGTGCTGGCGGGCGCACTGCGACCCGAGGGATTCGGGGCGTCCGTGGGCCGCTTCATCGAGGAGGGAGGCCTGGACCTGCCGGAACCCGATGCGCTGGCCGATCAAGTCCGCGCCGCGCCGGACGACGCATTGGCTCCGGCCAGGGCGGAGCTGCTTGTGGTGATGAAGCAGCACGGTGTGAAGGGAGGCCGGCACGCGGTGGCGCATCCCTGGAAGCACACGTCCATCCTGGCGAGCGCCTTCGCCCACGACGTGGCCCTGACCGTGCATCCGGGCATCGGCTACGACATCATCGCCACGCATCCGATGTTCAACGGCGCCGCCCTGGGCCGGGCCGCCGGCATCGACTTCCATCTGATTGGCGGGACCATCGATCAACTCGACGAGGGCGTGGTGCTTTCCATCGGATCGGCCATCATGGCGCCTCAGGTGTTCGAGAAAAGCCTGAGTTGCGTCAACAACCTCCGCCTCCAGGCCGGGCGCCCCATCGTCAGCGGTCTTTCCTTTCATGTGGTGGACCTCCAGGACGGCGGCGGTTGGGACTGGACGACCGGGGAACCGCCCAAGGACAATCCCGCCTATTACCTCCGCTTCTGCAAAAGCTTCAGTCGCATGGGCGGAACCATGCATTACCTGCAGTCCGACAACGTGCTCTTCCTCCAGCACTTGGTCCACCTTCTGGCCGCCTCGTGAAACGGGAACGCTTCCAGGCATTGGTCGGACGCTACGCCGCCCTCCGGATTGCGGTCATTGGCGATTACTGTCTGGACCGTTACCTCGACATCGATCCCGCCCTCCAGGAAACCTCGATCGAAACCGGGCGCCCCGTGCACAACGTCGTCCGGGTCCGCTCCCAACCCGGCGGCGCCGGCACCATCCTGGCCAACCTCGTCGCGCTTGGCATCCGAACGTTGCCCGTGGGATTTGCGGGCGATGATGGGGAGGGCTTTGAATTGGAACGGGCCCTTCGCGCACTGTCCGGCGTGGACCTTACGCATTTCCTCCGCACCCACCAGCGACGCACCTTCACCTATGCCAAGCCGCTGGTGCATCCGCCCGGCGGTCTCCCCATGGAACTGGACCGGCTCGACAGCAAGAATTGGTCGCCCACGCCGCCGGACCTGGAGGCGTCTCTGATCAAATCCATCCAGGCCGTGCTCGACCAGGCCGATGCGGCCATCCTGCTCGAACAAACCGACCAGGAAGGCACCGGCGTGCTCACGGCGCGCGTGCGGAACCGCATCGGCGATTGGGCCCGCCAACGCCCCGAACGTGTCATCGTGGCCGACAGCCGGCGCGGGTTGGCTGACTATCCGTGCGTGAGCCTGAAGATGAACATGTCGGAGCTGACGCGGATGTGCGGGCTAAGCCGTGTCCCCGATAAGGAAGAAGTGCGCGCCCACGCCCGGGCACTTGCCATGGAACGGCACCGGCCCGTCCTTGTGACCTTGGCAGAGCAGGGGATGGTGGGCGCCGACCCGGATGGAGCGACATTTCACATGGCGGCGCGACCCCTGCGCGGCGCCATCGACGTGGTGGGTGCCGGGGACGCCGTCACCGCCAACGTCTGCGCCTGCCTGGCCGCGGGAGGAAGCGTCGAAGAAGCGCTCCTCCTGGCCACCGCCGCCGCATCGGTGGTGCTGCACAAGATTGGAACCACGGGAACCGCCTCCATCGCTGAACTTGCCGCTGAATTGGAACCCACCCTGACATGATGAATCGATCCACCCTCGTCAAGATGTGTTGCCGAACCGCCCTGCCGCTGCTGTTGGGAATCACCGCCGTTTCCTGCTCGACGAGATCCCACCGCCCGGCCCTGCCGCCCCCGGCCCGCTACGAGTTTACCGACGCCCAGATGGGGGTGCCCTGGCGCATCGTGCTTTATGCCCGCGACACCAACAGCGCCGCGCGGGCGGCCAGGGCCGCCTTTTCACGCGTGGCCGCGCTGAACCAAGTCTTGAGCGACTACGAGACCGACAGCGAGCTGAACCGTTTGTGCTACCAATCCGGCTCCGGCCGGCCTGTCCGCGTCGGTGATGATCTGTGGCAGGTGCTCAGCCGTGCGCATCTGCTGGCCCGCCAAACCGGCGGGGCGTTTGATCCCACGGTCGGTCCGGTGGCCGCGTTGTGGCGCAAGGCGCGCCGCGAGTCCTCCCTGCCCAACGCCGCCCTCCTGGAGGAATTGCTCCTGCGCGTCGGCTACGAGAACATGGTTCTCTTCCCCGAAACACAGAGCGTCGAGTTGTTGGTGAAGGACATGCGATTGGATCTGGGGGGCATCGCCAAGGGCTACGCCCTGGACGAGGCCCTCAAGACCATTCAGCGCAACGGCATCACTCGCGCCCTCATCTCCGCCGGAGGCGACATGGTGGCGGGGGAGGCGCCTCCCGACCGGAAAGGATGGCGCATCGAAGTGGCTCCCCTTGATGTGGCACAGGCTCCTCCCACCCGGTTCGTCTGGCTGCGGCACATGGCGTTGGCCACGTCCGGCGACCTGTTCCAGCATCTTGAGATCGGCGGGATCCGCTATTCCCACATCGTGGACCCGCGCACCGGCGTGGGCCTGACCGATCGCAGCCTTGTCACCGTCATTGCCCGCACCGGCATGACCGCCGACAGCCTGGCCACCGCCGTCAGCGTCATGGGCCCGCGCGAGGGTCTGGAGCTGGTGGAAGAGACGCCCTATGCCTGCGCCTACATCGTGCGGGCACCGGGTCAACGCCTCGAAGCCCACGCCTCCCGCAGGTTCCCGGACTACGTGGTCGGACCAGGGGAGTAGCCAACAGAAGTAGCCGCCGCCGTGAGGCGGTGGATCCAGTCGTGATCGAGTACGTCACCAACCACCTCCTGACCACGTGGAACGTGGCTGGCCAGTCGGCGGCTACTTGAACTGGGATGCGCAATGTGCAGGTCGCGTAGCCACCGCCGTGAGGCGGTGGACCCTGTCGTGATGGAGTACGTCACCAAACACCTCCTGATCCCGCGGCCGCGGGACGGCTACATCCTTTGGCGGCTACTAAAAACGCGCGACACCAATGACGGGGTCGCGCGTGTCTGAATCGGTCTGCGAGGGTGGATCTACACCAAGCGGGTTTTGCCCGGGATGGCCACCGGATAGATGCCGTGCTGGTCGGGCAACACGAGCGGCTCGCTGTTCCAGGTGTAGTCCTTGGGCATGAGGCTGATCTCGGAGTTGATGGCATCCTCCCACTCGATCATCTTGCCCGAGTAGGTGCAGAGACGGCCAAGGATGGCGGTCATGGTGCTCTTGGCCCCGTTCTCCGCCTCGTTGAACGGCTTGTCGTTGCGGATCGCGTCGAAGAGATCCACGTGCTCCTGGTCGTAGGGGTTCGCCCCGCCATCGCGGTGGCGCCAGGCGTTTTCACCGAAGATCTTGTGGCCGCTCACGTCGGCCGATCCCTTGGTGCCCACCACATGCTCGGAAACGCTGTTCCAGCATCCGTTGATGTGACGGCACTGGCTGTAGAGGCGCGAGCCGTCGGCGTACTCGTATTCCACGAAGTGATGATCGTAGATCTCCCCGAAGTCGAGCGTGTCCGGGTCGATGCTGATGTCGGCCCTGTTCGTGCGGAAGTCCGCGGTGCGGACCTGGCGCCCCCCCATGCCCTGGGCGCGGACCGGGTAACCGCCCTTGACCCAGTTGATCACGTCCAGGTTGTGGATGTGCTGCTCGCAGATGTGATCGCCGCACAGCCAGGCGAAGAAGTACCAGTTGCGCATCTGGTATTCCATCTCGGTCAACTTCCGGCCCGCCTGTTCCTCGAGACCCTTGCGGCCGCGCACCCACGGTGTGTTCCCATTCCAGTACGCGCGCATGGAGACGATGTCCCCGATGGCGCCGTCATGGAGCCGCTTGATGGTCTCGATGTAGCCAAGCTGATGATGACGCTGGAGCCCGACGCCGACCTTGAGGTTCTTTTTCTTGGCCTCGGCGGCGGCGGCCAGGACGCGGCGCACGCCCGGGGCGTCGGTCGCGACGGGCTTCTCCATGAAGACATGCTTGCCCTGGCGGATGGCTTCCTCGAAGTGGATGGGGCGGAAGCCCGGAGGGGTGGCGAGGATGACGACGTCGGACTGGGCGATGGCGTCCTTGTAGCCCTCGAACCCGACGAACTTCATCTCCTCGGCGACTTGGACGCGTTCCGGCCGGTTCTGGAACTGGCCCTGGATGTTGCGGAGGCTGCCTTCCAGCCGGTCCTTGAAGGCGTCAGCCATGGCGACCAGCTTGACTTCGCCCTCGGTGTTGAGGGCCTGGGCGGCGGCTCCGGATCCGCGTCCGCCGCAGCCGACCAGGGCGACCTTGACGAGGGTGCCGGTGGAGGCGCCCAGGGCAAATCGTTCCACCGGCAGGGCGCCGAGCATGGCGCCTCCGGCCACGGCGGTGGAGGTGCGCTTCAAGAAGCCTCGGCGGGTGACCGAGGCGTCCAACGGGGAAGGATCAGGCTTTTTCATGGGATGGTTGGTGACTTGGATGCTGTGAGTTCGATGTGCGCCTGGGCCAACTCGGGTCCAACAATCTTGGGGGGGCGCTGTGAAGGGCAGGCTAGCGATCCGGGGGCGGCCTTGTCCATCCTTTCCTCAGGTGCCCCCTACTCGGGCAGCGGCCCCAATTCCTCCTTCTCGACGCCACTGTTCCAGTAGGCGCGCAGGACCTCCGGCTCCGCGAGTTTGAGGGGGCGCACCACGCGGAAGCCCAGGAACTGGGCGTCGGTGAGATACCAGATGCTCTTGGGAAGCTGCGGGTCCTGGACCTTCCAGTTGGCGTTGCTGCCCCTGCGCGCCGCGCTTCGCAGCATTTCGGGATTGTCATCCCATGACCCGCCCCGCGCCACGTGCGGATAGGGGCGCGTGGCCTTGAGCCATGGATTGTCGGCCACCGCGGGGAGGCTCCCATAAAAATCGGCGGCATACTGGTCCAGGCACCATTCGGTGACGTTGCCGTGCATGTCATGGAGCCCCCAGGGATTGGGCTGCCTGGTCCCGACCTTCTGGTATTTCCAGTTGCTGTTCTTGGCAAACCAGGCGAAGTCCCCGAGCTGGGCGACGTCGTCCCCGAAGGAGTAGGCCGTGGTGGTGCCCGCCCGGCACGCATACTCCCACTCGGCTTCGGTGGGCAGGCGGTAAAACTCCCCGGTCTTGGCACTCAACCATTGGCAGAACTTGTTCGCCGCATGCTGCGTCATGCTGATGGCCGGATACCCGTCCTTGCCCATGCCAAAACTCATTTCGACATAGGGCGAGGTGGGGCGCGTCACGGCGTCGGAGGGACTGTTGGTCTCGGGCTTGTAACCGAGGAACTCGGCCATCTTGCGCTCCTCGGCCGGATACATGAAGAGCTCGAAGGCGTTCCAGGTCACCTCGCATTGGCCCATCCAAAACGGTTCGATCTTCACCTTGTGCTGGGGCGACTCATCCTCCTGGTGACCGGGTTCGCTGGCCGGGCTGCCCATCACGAACTCGCCCCCGGGAATCGGAACCATCGTGTAGGAGACTTCCGAGCCGGAGATCAGGTTGGTGTAGGGCCGCATCTCTTTTTCGCTCGGGACCTTGAGGTTCGCCTGGATGCGCTGGTGGATCTCTGCCACCAACGCCCCCTCGTCAATGGTGGAGGCGATCTCCTTCTTGCGCGCCTGGAGCACCAGGTCCTCCGGCCAGTAGGCGCCCTGGCGAATCCAGTCCCGAAGCAGGTCGGTGGTCTCGGTGGGGAGGGGGCCGCCCCGCTTGGTGGGCGGCATCAGGCCTTCGTCATCCGCCGGCAGGATGGTGCTGGTGTAAAGGGAACTCTTCTCCGGGAAACCCGGGACGAGCGCAGGCCCATACTCGCCCCCCTTCATGGTGGCGGCCAGGGTGTCCAGGCGCAGGTCCCCCTCCGCCTCGCCCTCCCGATGGCAGGAGACGCAGTTGAACTCCAGGATGGGCTGAATGTCCTTTGCAAAATTGATCCGGCGCGCCTGCGTGAGCGTGAGGTCCTCCGGCCAGGCCGCGCCTTCCTGGATCCATTGCTTGAGCAGATCGGTCTGGTGCCTGGTCAGAGGGTCCCCCTTGGGAGGCATGACATCGTCGTGGTCCGGAGGCAGGATGGTCAACGTGTAAACCGAACTCTTGTCGGGCTGCCCGGGCACCAGCACCTCCCCGTTCTCGCCGCCGGCAAACGTGAAGGCTCGTGTGTCCATCCGCAGTTCACCGCTTTGCTTCTTCTCCCCGTGGCAACTCAGACAGGCGGCTTCAAAGATGGGGCGAATGTCTCTTTCAAAATCGACCTTCTCCGCCGCCACGAGAGGATGAGTCATCCCACCGAGGAAGGCAAAGGCCGACGACCAAGCCAGGGCATGCAAGCGGTTCATAGCGTTCATACAGGACGAGCGGTGGATCATCCGCGTTCAATACGTGATTGTCAAATTCCGATCCCCTCACAACACCCAAGGCACGTAGCCGCCGACCGACCAGCCACGTTCCACGTGGTCAGGAGGCGGTTCCTCGCGGAGAGAGGCTTCCGATCTGAACCCATACCCTCCATGGGGGCTTGCGGCTCCCTCTCCCGGCGGGAGAGGGTTGGGGTGAGGGGCCTCTGATGTGGTGCGATGTAGAGTGGTCTGGTCGGCCATGCCTGACCTTGTGCCGTTCGCATGGCTGCTGACAAAGTCCGCGAGTCGAGGCGTTGTCGCCGTCAGACTTGCCGGTTTCATCTTACGCTTACTCTTGCTCCTACTCTGCAGAGGCGAGTAAGCGTAAGAGCAAGAGTAAGTCATTCCCCAGACGTTGCAGGGGAAAGAAGGCAGCGCAGCGGGTTGCTTCGCAATTGTAAATATGGGCGAGGAGAGCACTCCACATCGCACTCCATTAAAGGCCCCTCACCCCATCCCTCTCCCGGCGGGAGAGGGGGACCCGTCCTCTCCGCGGAGAAAGTCCCCTCCACTCATCCCTCTCACCCATCCCGGCTCGCTGTTCCCTCTCCCCGCGGGCCTTCGCCACGCCGTAGCGGCTTCGGCCGCGCAGGCGGGAGAGGGCAGGGGTGAGGGGCCCGCCAAAACGACAACACGTTGGTCGCTCTTTTCGGGTAAAGAGTAGGAGCAAGAACTTGTGCCCCAGGAGCCCGTGCCGACTTTATCAAGCGCCTTGGGTGTCGTTCCCCCGCGCCCCGTTTTCAAGGTTGCTGCGTCCCCGCGGATTGCCGTAGCCTGCGGGGTTCACGGATCCACCGTTGGCGGCCGGCTTCGTCCCGCTCCCGTCACAGTCCGGTCCGGAGGATTGCATGCGCCATCCAAACACCATTTCAGATATCGCCTCATGACGTTCGCCCGCTTCATTGCCTCCCTGCTGGTGCTGAATCTGATTGCGATATCGGCCTACCTCGTGGTGGTGACCAATGATCCCCAACCCGCGTCCAAAGGCTCCCCGTCCGCGCAGGAAACACCCGTTGTGACCAACGTGGTGGTGGTGACCAACCAGGTCGCAGCCGCGTCGGACGGCTCGTTCCACTGGAGCATGCTCGAGTCCGAGGATTACTCGACCTACATCCAGAACCTGCGCGACATCGGATGCCCCGAGCAGACCATCCGCGACATCATCATCGCCGACCTGGACCTGCTCTGGGCGCCGCGCCTGCGTTCGGCCGTGCCGCGACAGGGTCCGTGGCGCTATTGGGAGTCCGCCGAGGCCGAACGACGCAACGACTACGACGCCAGGGCATGGGAACGACTCCAACGTGCCATCCGACGGGAGAAGCGGGATGTCGTGCGCGCCCTGGTCCAGGTGGACCTGACCGGCGAACGCGCCCGCCTTCAGGGCGAGGTCGATCCCCTGGCCCAGCGACTCCCCCTGCTCGACTCCGAAAAGCGGATGGATCTGCGCGATGTGCTCGACCGCTTTCAGGATGAGGAACAGGCGATCCTCGAACGCATCCACTCCGAGGGCGTGACCCTGGACGAACAGGACAAGGCGCAACTGCGGGAACTGCGCGCGCAGCGCGAGGCGGAACTGGAAAGCCTTCTGTCGCCCGAGGAAAAGCGACGCTACGAGCTGTCGATGTCGCAGACCGCCGAGGACCTGCGCCACGACATGTATGACATGAAGGCCACCGAGGAGGAGTTCCTGGCCATCTTTGATGTGCGCCGCGAGTTTGAGAAGATGTGGGACCCTGAACTCATCGATCTCTCGGACCCCAACGAGGCGGCCCGCTGGGAGGAAGCCCGGGTCCTCACGGAGGAGGCGATCCAGAAGGCTCTGGGTCCGGAACGCTACCAGGAATACCAGCGCGGGCAGGATGAGGACTACCATCTGCTCAACCGGGCGGCGGTCCGCTACGGCCTCGATCCCCAAGTCGCCAACGAGGTGTACGGCTACAAGCAGATGCTGGCGGCACAGAGGGAGATGGTGATCATGGATCCCGAGTTGAGCCCCAACCAGGTCGAGGCGGTGTTGCAGGCAATGAACGAGGAGGCCCAGGAAGCGATCCAGCAACGACTCGGTCCCAATGCGTACCACTACATCCGCCGGCAAAGCAGTTGGATGCATGGTCGCTGACGGGGAATCGCCTCTCGACGTCGGCGGGAGGGGCGCAGGCCACGTAGCCACCGCCGTGAGGCGGTGGACCTGATCGTGGTGATGTACGGAGTCGAGTAGCCTAGCGCCACGTAGCCGCCAACGTGAGTCAGCGGATCCTTCACAGAATCCCTCACGACCGGGTCCACCGCCTCACGGCGGTGGCTACGTGCGTGAACCCTCATCCGGCCCAAGCAATGTAATGGCGGGCCCACTCAGTTGTGCAGCCGCGCCCCCATCCCCTTGAGTTCCTCCCATTGCCAGCCGCGCGCCCCTTCGTTCAGCGGGTTCCCCTTCACGTAGATGTTGATGAAGGGGATGAAGCGTTTCTCGGTGTCTTCCTTGCCCATCCCCACCAACACCGCCAGGTCGGAGATGCGGTTGTCCTCCAGGAACAGGTGATAGAGTCCGTTTAATCCGTGGAGAGGCCGGATGTCCGCGATGCGGTTCTTGCTCAGGGACAGGGTCCAGAGCGTGCGCAAGCCGCCCACCCCGTCGATGGAGGCGATCTGGTTGTCTTCCAGGTAGAGCGAGGCAATGCGCGGGAGCCCCATCAAAGGCTGGATATCCACGATCCGGTTTCCGCCAAGGTAGAGGGAAGCCAGGTTGGTCAGGCCGGAGAGCGGGCCGACCTCCTTCACGCGGTTGCCGGACATCTCGATGTATTGCAGCGCCGTGTTCTGGGTCAACGACGCAAGATCCTCGATGCGGTTTCCGGACACGTCGAGAAACTGCAGGCGCGGCAGTCCGGCGATGGGAGAGAGGTCCGACACGTCGTTGCCGGCCAGGTCCAGGGAAGCAAGGTTCCGGCACTTCTCCAATCCGGCCAGGTTGGTGATGCCGGCGTGGCGCGCCTTGATCACGGAAATGTTGGCCACGTCCGTTTCCGTGACCGGCTTGTCGGTGTTGCGCTTTTCAAAGACATAGTGGCGCACCGCGGCCTCCAGTTTTTTGTCGGGAAAGATGGACACTTCCGGCGGGGCTTCCTTGGCGGGTTCCTCCTGCTCCGCGGCGACGAGCATGGAGGGGAGGATGCAGAGGAGGGTGAGCCAGAGTTCAATCAGTCGTTGCATGATGTTCATACCCAATGGTCAAGTCGGTTTCCACCATTGAGAGAACTAAGGACCGATTTTTCAAGGCAGAAAACATTGGGCGGTTGGGGTGGAAGGTGGGAGAAGAAGATGAATCGCGTGCGGCCCAGACCGGCTAAAGCCGGGACTACAAACGTGGGACTGGCTAAAGCCAGAACTACAAACGTGGGCGGCTACGCTTGTAGTTCTGGCTTTAGCCAGTCCCAGATCCATGGGATGAGCGCGATATGGACTTGGAATTTTCCCCAAAGGGGTGTTGGTTGATGCATAACGGGGCCGAAGGTGCTCCTTCGACCCCAAAGTCGGCAGAACAACGTGTCAGGCTTATGAAAACGATATCACTCGCATTGGTCTTGGCCGGACTGGGGGTCTGCGCGGTTTCAGGCCAGGAAGCGCCCCCCGCCGTGCAGGATGTGTTGGTCGAGGAAAACGTGGCGGTGGCGCATCCGATCGCGCCGGAGGCTTCCGTTGCTTTTCAAGCCCAGATGTTTCGCACCGTCTTCGGGTTGGAGGTGGAATTTGAAGGCGCGGTGGCCAAGGCCAACCGACTCGGCAATCCCTTCCAGTTGATCAATCCCTTCGCCCCGGTCGAAGCCGGGGACGGGTTTGACAACGTGACCATCGATCCCGAAACAGGCCAGGCCACCGGCATCAACCTCTTCGGCATCCGCTTCTAGCCGTCCAGTAGCCGCCATGGGAATTATCCACCGGCGAAGTAGCCGCCGAGGGAAGTAGCCGCCGACGTAAGGAGGTGGTCCCATCACGATCAAATCCACCGCCTCACGGCGGTGGCTACGTGACCTGCCCCCTCTCTCACCCTGCGCGGTAGCCACCGGCGAAGTAGCCGCCGAGAGCCCAGCCACGTTCCACGTGGTCACGAGGTGGTCCCATCACGATCAAATCCACCGCCTCACGGCGGTGGCTACGGGGCGTCGCTAGATTCTTCACCATCGGAACCACCTCCTTACGTCGGCGGCTACTCCCCGCCCACGCGATACAGATGGGTCCTCGTTCGAAGAATCAGCGTCTTGCCTGCCACGGCGGGGGATGACATGAACCCGTCCTCCAATTGGTTCTCCGCCAGCACCTCAAACGTGCGCCCCGTCCGCAACACCGTGGTCTTGCCTTCCTCGCTGAAGAGATACAGCCGCCCATCGGCATACAAGGGGGATGCCGAGTAGTTGCCGCCCACCCGCTCGTTCCAGACGAATTCACCCGTCTGCGCATCCAGACACGAGGCGATGCCCCCGTCGTCGATCATGTAAACCAGTCCGTCCACCAGCAGGATGGAGGGCTTGTTGGGGACGCTTCGCTTCACGCGCCAGGCCACATGACTGTCGGTCACATCGCCCTGTCCGCCGGGGCGCACTGCCAGGAGTTGTCCGCGGGAGAAACCGGTCGGGTAGATGACCAGTCCGTCGCCGAACACCGGACGGGTGCTGGCGGAATGCTGGCCGCGCTCCACCACCTGCCACCGTTCGCGTCCGGTGAGGGGGTCGTAGGCGTAGGCCGCCTTGGCCCCCACACTCAGCAACACATCGGCCCCGTCGATGCGCGCCACATGCGGGGTGGAGAACGCCTTTCGAAAATCCCCTTCCGCCTCGGGTTCCCCGGTCGGCGTCAAGTCCTTGAAATCCACGGAACGCTCCGTCCTCCACACGGTCTTCCCGGTCTCCTTGTCCAGCGCCACCACGAAATGGTGATCGCTCCCATCAAAGTTCATGATCAGCAGGTTTCCGTGGAGGATGGGCGAGGAACCCGCGCCGCGAAAGTGGTTGCAGACAAAATCCCGCCGCTCCCACAACACCTTGCCGGTCCGGGCATCGAGGCAGGCCGTGCCGGGAGATCCGAAGGTGACATAGACGCGACCCGGTTCGAGCACCGGGGTGGGGGAGGCGTAGGAGTTGAACTTGTGGCAAAACTGCGGATCCGCCACCTCGAACAGCTTGAGGTCGTGCTGGACCGCTCCCGACCCCAGATCCACGCAGACCGCGTACAAGGCCCGGCCATCCTCCGTCGCGGTCGTCATCCAGACCTGCCCGCCCAGGACCACCGGCGAAGACCAACCGCGATCGTGGATGGCGGTCTTCCGCTGGACTTGGGAGGACTCGCTCCACCGCAGCGGCAACCCCTTTGCATCGCTGTGACCGTTTCCGTCGGTCCCGCGAAATTGCGGCCAGCCCTCATCGGCCCTTGCATCGGTGGACAGTGACAGCCAGAGGAGCAGGCAGAATCCACCCAGACAGGATCGGATGGGTCCAGCATAGCGGTCAATCCATGGAAACATTTCCTTCGCGAAGTGGTACGTAGCGCCCCGCCTCGTGACCACGTGGAACGTGGCTGGGCTCTCGGCGGCTACTGCTTGGTGCGTTTCCAATGACCTGTCGGAACCAGTCATGGTGTGTCGTACTCGCCCAATGCCCGGACCCAGATGTTCCGGTAGCGGATCGGGTTGTTGTGATCCTGCAACACGATGGGGCCTTTGGGGGGGTGGGGGGAGTACTTGGCGACATTGCGATGTTGCACGCGGCCGATGATCTCCTTCCGGTGATGCAGCACCACGCCGTTATGGATCACCGTCACGTTGCCCGGCTTGGTGAGCTTGTCGTCCGCATCCCAGCGCGGCGTCTCGAAGATGATGTCGTAACTCTGCCATTCCCCGGGCGGCTTGGAGGCGTTGAACAGGGGAGGGTATTGGCCATAGATCGCGCCGGCCTGGCCGTCCGGGTAGGTGGGGTTGTGGTAGGAGTCCAGCACCTGGATCTCATACATGCCGTAGATGATGACGCCGCTGTTGCCCCGGCCCTGGCTCGAACCCTTGACCTCGGCCGGCGTGGCGAACTCCAGATGCAGTTGGAAGTCGCCAAACTCCTGCTTCGATCGGGGACTGCCCTTGACCGCCTCCATGTAGCCGTTCTCAACCTTCCACTCGGCCCCCACCCAGTTGGACATGTCCGTGCCATCAAACAACACCACCGCGTCGGAAGGCGCGTTGGCACCAAGACTGAAACTGGCCGCCGGCGTGATCACTCGAGGCTGGGGACGCGTGCCGTCATGCACCTTCCACGGTTGCCCTGGCAGCATCGGGGTATCGGAATAGCCGACGTTTGCGTCCGCCGCCAGACCAACAGCCGGGACAGAGAAAATCACGCCCAGACAGAGGCGCAACACATGAGGGTGAGGAAATGGAATTGCTTTGGACATGTCCCGAGATTGGACTTGGAACGCGCTCCGAGGCAAGACCTTTCAGGTCCGCGTTCGTAGTCCTGGCTTTAGCCAGTCCGGGCCTTGAAAGGGTCGTCCAAAGAAGCCGTCCCGCGACGGCAGGATCACCCAGGCGGGGCGAGAAATGGAGTGTCACAGCAAGGTCCGCCGCCTCACGGCGGCGGCTACGTTCCCGGCGTTCGTAGTCCTGGCTTTAGCCAGTCCGGGCCTTGCAAAGGGTCGTCCAAAGAAGCCGTCCCGCGACGGCAGGATCACCCAGGCGGAGCGTGAAATGGAGTGTCACAGCAAGGTCCGCCGCCTCACGGCGGCGGCTACGTTCCCGGCGTTCGTAGTCCTGGCTTTAGCCAGTCCGGGCCTTGCAGAGCAGTCCGCCATACCCCCCCAAAGCTCCGTGATCACCAAGCGTCCGCCATCGGTCATTTCTGCCCTCCCGCGAACGTATTTGCCGCGCAGCCCCGCCTCATGATGGACTGGCCCCCGTCGCAATAGCCTGTTGGAAATGGATGCTTGTCCTCTGGCGGCGCCATCGCGTTGTGGAGAACAGCGCGTTAGAACCGTCAGAGACCGCCTCGTTCCCTCGGCGGCTACCTATTGGCAGGCCTGCTGTTCCATTCCCAGGGACAGGTGGCTGTCGTTGACCTCCTTGGAATCAATCCTGCTCCCGCACGTCGGACGATCGCCCCGGGGCACGTTGTTCCGCGTGCCGCCCGCAACCGAGCTACGATCAACCGACGCACCCCATCCTGTATGGACCGACCAGAGAACCTCCTGCTGGTGACCGACCGCAAGGAAACCAGCCCCACTCTCACCAAGTTCCTCCTGCAACATGATTTGGCCGTCGAAACCCGGGTGGCTTCCTCCTTCCGGGAGTTCCAGTCCGCGGTCGAAATCGGCCCGGTCGATGTGATTCTCATCGAGGACGATGCCTCGGCCTGCACCATCGAGGAGGCCCTGGCCTGGCTGGCCGAGCAGCGCATTCGCCTGCCGCTCATCGTCCTGTCCCGGTGCCGGCATGAATCGGCCATCGTCGAGTGCATCCGGCATGGGGCCGATGACTTCATCCTGCACGACAATCTTTCCCGCCTGCCCGGCGCGATCCGCAACACCCTCGCGCGTCACCGTGCCGAAAAGGCGCAGGCTCACACCGAAACCCGCTACCGCCTGATCACCGAGAGTTCCCGCGACCTGATCGCCTTGCTGGACCGCAAACATCATATCCTTTACGCCAGCCCCTCCTTCCAACGCGTGCTGGACCATGAACCCGGTTCCCTGGAAAGCATCCCGTTCCCGAGCCTTGTTCATCCCGAAGACTTGATCGCGCTCGAACTGGGCCTGGAGGAGTCCCTCTTCTTCCGGGAAGCCCGCAACGTGGAACTGCGCCTCTGCCAGGCCAACGGGTCCTGGGTGGACGTGGAAAGCACACTGCACCACATCACCGATGACCAGGGACACATCGATCAGGCTCTGGTCGTCTCGCGTGACGTGGCCGACCGCAAGCGGGCCGAGCGCGAGATCCGCAAGCTGGCCGCCTTCGCCCGTTACAACCCCAATCCCGTGCTGGAATTCGGAGCCGACGGCGCCCTGACCTACTTCAACGACGCCGCCATGCGCGTCGCCCGCACCCTCAAGCGCCCTCATCCCCAGATGATCCTGCCCCTCAACACCGGGACCATCGTCAAGCGCTGCCTCTCGACCGGCAAAAGCCAGGAGCATCTGGAAACCAACCTCGAAGGATGCTGGATCCGCTGGTCGTTCTTTCCCGTTCCAGGCAACCGCGTGGTCCACTGCTACGCCGAGGAGATCACCGACAGCCGCAACCTGGAGGCCTCCCTGCGCCAGGCCCAGAAGATGGAGTCCATCGGACAACTCGCCGCCGGGGTGGCTCATGACTTCAACAACATCCTCACCGTCATCCAGGGCTACGCCGATCTCATGCAGACCCTGCCGGACCTGGGCGAGTTGCCCAGCCAGTCCGCCCGCGAAATCGCCCTGGCCGCCAGCCGCGCCGCCTCTCTCACACGCCAGCTCCTCCTCTTCAGCCGCAAACAGGTCCTCCAACCCCAACTGCTCAACCTCAACGACACCATCGGCAACGTGAACAAGATGCTCACCTCCATGCTGGGCGAGCGGATTGGCCTGAAACGAGAGCTGGCCGATCGCCTGCCCGGCGTCCACGCCGACCCGGGCATGGTCGAGCAGGTCCTCGTCAACCTGGTCGTCAATGCCCGGGACGCCATCGAGAATCATGGCACCATCACCCTCCGCACCGAGGTGGTCCGCGTGGACGAAGCCCACGTCGCCGGCGTCAAGGAGGCGCGCGAAGGGGTGTTCGTCTGCCTGAGCGTGACCGACACCGGCCATGGGATGGACGACTCGACGTGCCAGCGCATCTTCGAACCCTTCTTCACCACCAAGGCCGTGGGGCAGGGGACCGGCCTGGGCCTGGCCACCGTCTATGGCATCGTGCGCCAGCACGAAGGTTGGTTGGAGGTGGCAAGCAAGCCCGGTCAGGGCGCCACGTTCAAGCTGTTCCTCCCCGCCAGCACCAAGGCCCCCGAGATCGTGGATGCACACCGGCAACTACCCATCCCGGGCGGTCACGAAACGATCCTGCTCGTCGAGGATGAGAGTTCCCTGCGCGAATTGGTCCACGAAATCCTCATCAAAAAAGGGTACCGCGTCCTCGAAGCACCCAACGGCGTCGTGGCCCTGGAGATGTGGCAGCGGCACAAGGACGAGATCGCGCTGCTCTTCACCGACATGATGATGCCCGATGGTGTGTCCGGACGCGAACTGGCCAGCCGCATCCAGGCCGAGCGGGCGGACTTGAAGATCCTCTTCACCAGTGGGTACAGCCTGGACGCCGTGGATCCGGACATCAACACGGATCAGTTGAAGAACTTCCTGCAAAAACCCTACAACCCCGACACCCTCGCCAAGGCCGTCCGCGAATGCCTCAACGGCATCGGCGCCAACTGAGGCAGGAGCGAGCTTCAGTAGCCGCCGACCGACCAGCCACGTTCCACGTGGTCAGGAGGTGGTTCCCGCTATGAGACACACATTCCTCCCCGCGCCAAGCGCGCTCAGGATCTCCCGCCAAGACGCGAAGCCGCCAAGGCTCAAGCGAGCCCATTCTCCCCGTGTTTCCGAAATCCCGTGACCCCGAATTCCCTCAAGTTTTCGCGTGACAAGGGGTTCTCGGGACCTATATTTCGTGGCTCGCGTCAGCGACCCTATGGTCTAGCGGTTAGGACTCCACCCTTTCACGGTGGCAGCCCGGGTTCGAATCCCGGTAGGGTCGCCACTTTTCGAAGGTAGAAGGAGGAAGGGTGAATGCAGAAGGCAGCGTGATGCCACTCCCTTCGGGTTCGGACTCCGCGATCTCCGCGCCTCCGCGGGAGGCTTTCAGGTTCATGGGCAAAGCCCGCACCTCGAAACGAGATTGGACGCGCATCCACGTAGCCACCGCCGTGAGGCGGTGGACTCCCTCGTGATGGGCAACGTGATGATCCACCCCCTCACGGGAGGTGGCTACGTGTCCCGCGTCGGATCCCGGTTCATGGAAAGGTTCCACCTCCAAGCGCGTTTGTACGCGAAATGAGCCCATGGAACGTGCGGACCTTCCTGCCCCGCACCGGGCGTTGAGGATGCGGAGGGACGAGGGGATTTGTCCCCCGCCGAGGCGCGGAGGACGCGGAGTGATTCGTGGTGACTTGTTGGCTCCCCCTTTCCCCCTC
>Ga0302046_10002224_pt1 | contig 18128 bp, 14 predicted proteins | sample RVTome_11_FD_200261 | JGI IMG/M metagenome (GOLD analysis project Ga0302046, IMG submission 200261) | Soil microbial communities from uranium-contaminated site in the Upper Colorado River Basin, Wyoming, United States - RVT147D111 (version 2) ...
GCAGGCGCTCGCGGCGCCTGAGGCCGCGATGGTACGTGATCGCGAAGCGGTGGGCCTCGTCGCGCACCCGCTGGAGCAGGAAGAGCGCCGTCGAGTTCCGGCGCAGCACCACCGGGTTCTTGCGGCCGGGCAGGAACACGCGCTCCTCCGAGCGCACCACCTCGGCGCCGCGGGCGTCGCGCTCGACCCCCATCATGGCGAGCGCGACCACGTCCACCTCGCGAACCTCGAGGGCGCGCAGCGCCTCGAGCGCGGCGCCCAGCTGACCCTTGCCGCCGTCGATGACGATCAGGTCCGGGAGATCGTTCTCGGCCCGCCCCCGGCGGTAGCGCCGCGACAGTACCTCGTACATCGAGGCGAAGTCGTCGTTGCCCTCGACCGTGCGAATGCGGTAGCGGCGGTAGCGCGCCCGGCAGGGCTCGCCCTCGTCGAAGGTGACCATCGAGCCCACCGAGAGGCTCCCCTGGATGTGCGAGATGTCGAAGCACTCGATCCGCTTCGGCGCGCTTCTCAGATGGAGCCGGCGTTGCAGCTCCTCGAGCATGCGCTCGCGGCGGGCGCCGACGTCGCGGCGCTCGGTGTAGCCGTGGCGCGCGTTCTCGACCGCCATCTCGAGGAGGCGCAGCTTGGCGCCGCGCTGCGGGCAGACGACCTCGACCTGGCGCCCGCGCCGCTCGCCCAGGTACTCGGCGCGCGCCGCCGCGTCCTCGAGCGCCACCGGCACGATGATCGTGTCCGGCACCGGGCGGTCGCCCTGGTAGAACTGCGTGAGCACCGCCGAGACGACCTCGTCGTCGGCGAACTCGAGGTCCTCGAAGGTGTAGGCCTGGTTGCCGGTGAGCTTGCCGGCGCGCACGAAGAGCACCTGGACCTCGACGAAGCCGCCCTCGCGGTAGAGGCCGAAGACGTCCTGGTCGCGCCCCCAGTGCGCCACCACCTCTTGGCGCTCGACGGTGGTCTGGATGGCCCGCACCTGGTCGCGCAGCCGCGCCGCCTCCTCGAAGCGCAGGTCGTCGGCGGCCGCCTGCATGCGCGCCTCGAGGTCGCGGACGATCTGCTGGTTGCGGCCCTGGAGGAGCGCGATCGCCTGCTCGACGTTGGCGAGGTACTCGTCGCGGTCGACCGGGAGGCAGCATGGCCCAGGGCAGCGCTTGATCTGGTACTCGATGCACGGCCGCGCGCGATTCCGGAAGACGGCATCGCTGCAGTTACGGAGCGGAAAGGCCTTGCGGATGGTGTCGAGGGTCTCGCGCACCGACCACGCCGACGAGAACGGGCCGAGGTAGCGCGAGCCGTCGCGCACCAGCTTGCGCGTCACGACCAGGCGCGGCCAGGCGTGCCGATCCTCGACCTTGACGCTGACGTAGCTCTTGTCGTCCTTGAGGCGGATGTTGTAGCGCGGCTTGTACTGCTTGATGAGGTTGTTCTCGAGGATGAGGGCTTCCTTGTCGTTGGCGGTCACGAGGGTGTCGAAGTCGGCGATCCGCGTCACCAGGAACCGCACCTGGGGGCGCTCGTCGCCGCCGCGGAGGTACGACCGCACGCGCCCACGCAGACTTTTGGCCTTGCCGACGTAGATCACCCGCCCCTGCTTGTCGCGCAGCAGGTAGACGCCGGGCCGCGGCGGCAGCCCGTCGAGTTTGGCGTCGAGGTCGGGCGCCGGAGCCGGGGCCGGCGGGGTCGGATCCGGCGGTGGCGGCGCGTCAGCCACCGGGCGCCCCCGCCGCCAGGCCGAGCCGGTGACGCTCGAGCGCCTGGATGCGGTCGCGCAGCTCGGCGGCGCGCTCGAACTCGAGGTCGGCGGAGGCGCGGCGCATGTCCTTGCGCAGGCGCTCGACCAGCCTCGGGATCTCCGCGGGCTCGGGCCAGTCCTCGCCGTCCTCGTCGTCGAGCGGGATCTCCAGGTAGTCGGCTTCGACGATCGCCACCAGCGGGTCGGCGATCGCCTTGCGGATGGTCTCGGGGGTGATGCCGTGCTCCTCGTTGAAGCGCTCCTGGATCGTGCGGCGACGGGCGGTCTCGTCGAGCGCGACGCGCATGGAGTCGGTGACGGTGTCGGCGTACATGATCACGGTGCCGTGCACGTTGCGGGCGGCGCGGCCGATGGTCTGGATGAGCGAACGCGACGAGCGCAGGTAGCCCTCCTTGTCGGCGTCGAGGATCGCGACCAGTGACACCTCCGGAAGGTCGAGGCCCTCGCGCAGGAGGTTGATGCCCACCAGCACGTCGAACACGCCGCGGCGCAGGTCGCGGATGATCTCCACCCGCTCGAGGGTCTCGACGTCGGAGTGGATGTAGCGGACCTTGATGCCGATCTCCTGGAAGTAGTCGGTGAGGTCCTCGGCCATCTTCTTGGTGAGGGTGGTGACCAGCACGCGCTCCTCGGCCTCGACGCGGGCGCGGATCTCCTCGACCAGGTCGTCCACCTGGTCGCGCGCGGCCCGCACCAGCACCGCGGGATCGACGAGCCCGGTCGGCCGGATGATCTGCTCGACGGCCGTCCCCGCGCCCTGCTGCAGCTCGTAGGGCCCGGGGGTGGCCGAGACGTACACCACCTGGCCGACGCGCGCCTGGAACTCGTCGAAGTTGAGCGGCCGGTTGTCGAGGGCCGACGGCAGGCGGAAGCCGAACTCGACCAGGGTCTCCTTGCGCGAGCGGTCGCCGCGGTACATGCCGCCGATCTGCGGCACGGTGACGTGGCTCTCGTCGATGATCAGGAGGTAGTCGTCGGGAAAGTAGCTGATCAGGGTGGCGGGGGGCTCACCGGGGCGGCGGCCGTCGAGGTGGCGCGAGTAGTTCTCGATGCCGTGGCAGAAGCCCATCTCCTCGAGCATCTCGAGGTCGTAGAGCGTGCGCTGCTCGAGCCGCTGGCCCTCGAGCAGCTTGTTGGCGACGCGCAGCTCCGCCAGCCGCTCCCCGAGCTCGGCGCGGATCCCGGCGATCGCGCGCTTGAGCAGGGGCTCGCGCGTGACGTAGTGGCTCGCGGGATAGATCGCGACGCGCTCGAAGCCGCGCAGCGCCTTGCCGCGTACCGGGTCGATCTCGGTGATGGCCTCGACGACGTCGCCGAAGAACTCGACGCGCAGCGCGCGCGCCTCCTCGTAGGCGGGGAAGATCTCGACCACGTCGCCGCGGACGCGGAACGTCCCGCGGTGGAAGTCGACGTCGTTGCGTTGGTACTGGATCTCGACCAGCTTCTTCAGCATCTGGTCGCGCTCGGTCTCGACGCCGCGCTCGAGGAACACCAGGCTCTCGAAGTACTCGGTCGGCGACCCCAGGCCGTAGATGCACGACACGCTGGCGACGATGATGGTGTCGGTGCGCTCGAGGAGGGCCTTGGTCGCCGAGTGGCGCATCTTGTCGATCTCGTCGTTGATCGACGCGTCCTTCTCGATGAACGTGTCGGTGCTCGGGACGTACGCCTCGGGCTGGTAGTAGTCGTAGTAGCTGACGAAGTACCGCACGGCGTTGTCCGGAAAGAGGGTCGCGAACTCGTGGTAGAGCTGCGCGGCGAGGGTCTTGTTCGGGGCGATCACGAGCGTCGGGCGGTTGGTCTTCTCGATGACGTGCGCCATCGTGAAGGTCTTGCCCGAGCCGGTGACGCCGAGCAGAACCTGCGCGGCGAGGCCCTGCGCGAGGCCCGCCGTCAGGGCGGCGATCGCGGCGGGCTGATCGCCTCTCGGCTGGACGTCGGCGGCGAGGCGGAAGGTACCGGCACGGCGCTGCATCGGGGGGGAGTATAGCGGTCGCTCCTGCCCAGCTCCACGTACGGTGGCGGCGGGCGTCCGAGTGGTGGGTGGGGCTTGGTTGTTCGCCCGTTGGGTTTCTGGAATGATTCGCGGCCGCCATTGGGAGATGGAGGGAGGACAGATCATGTACTTGCTGAACGGACGGCGGATGTGGGCGGTCGTCGCGGCCGTGGTCGGCATGCTCGCGGGCGTGGGGAGCGTCGGGGCGCAGGGGAAGCCGGACGTCGAGGTGACGGTCGCCGGGATTCAGTACGAGGGGACGAAGCTCTGGGTGCCGGCCACCATTGCCGTGCACGAGGGCGATCGGGTGAAGGTGAACCTGATCAACAAGATTCCGGGGGATCCGGCGCAGCACGGGTGGGCGATCGACGCCTTCAAGGTCGTGAAGGTCGTCAATCAGGGCGAGCCGACGTCGGTCGAGTTCGTCGCCGACAAGAAGGGGATCTTCCCGATCTACTGCCAGCTCCACCCCGCGCACGTCGGCGGGCAGCTCATCGTCCTCGGGAAAGAGTAGCAGCCGGGCTCAGTCGTACGAGCGCCGGTCGTAGCGCCGGCGCTCCTCGGGGGGGAGGTCGCGGTAGCGCTGGTAGTTGGAGCGGAGGCGCTCCTTTTCCCGGCGCGGCAGCGTCTGCCAGCGGTCGTAGTTGCGCTCCACCTCGCGGCGCTGGTCGGGCGGCATCTTCTGGAAGCGCTCGTAGTTCCTGAGGGCCTCGCCGCGCTCCTTGGGGGAGAGGTCGCGCCAGCCCTGCGCCAGCCGGTTGCCCGTCCAGCCGGGCGGGCCGGCGGGGGCCGCGGGCGGCAGCACCGTGGCGAAGACGACCAGCAGCGCGGCCCCGACCAGCGCGCGGGTCATCCGAGACCCGTCCCGCCGCGGCCGCGATCGCTCACCCGATCGGCGTCGCCGCGGCCGGACACGGCCCCGAAGTGCTCGAGGGTCTCGAGCCGCCGCACGACGGGCAGGCGGAGGTAGAGCTCGGGACGCGCCAGCAGGTCGGGCGGCAGATCCTCGGGCGCGTGCTCCTCGGCGGCGGGCTGGTCGTCGGACGCGGCCGGGCGCGGGGCACGCGCCGCCGGAGCGGCGGCGACGACCGCCGGCGGCTCCGGCTCCGCGACCGCACCCCCCGGGTCCGCGGCGGGCGCGCTTGCCGCCAGCTCGGCGACCTCGGGTGCGCGCGCCTGGCGCGACACCATCGACGCCAGGGTGAGGGCGACCGCCGCCGCGGCCGCGAGCGACACGCCCCAGAGCGCCAGGCGTCGACCGCCGCCCGCGCGCGCCACGCCGGCCTCCGACGCCAGGCGGCGGGCCATGTGCGCGGCCAGGTCCTCGGATGGCTCGATCGCCGGCAGCCCGGCGACCAGGCCGGCGAGGCGCCGCAGGGCCTCGACCTCGCGGCGGCACGGCAGGCAGCCCCCGACGTGGGCCGCGACCCGGGCCCGCTCGGGTTCGGGCAGCTCGCCGTCGAGGTACGCGATCAGCTCCTCGGCGACCGTTCCGCAGATGTCCGTCGCCGCGCTCACAGGAACTCCTCGAGCGCCTTGCGCAACGCCGCCGTCGCCCGGAAGACCAGGCTCTTCACGGCGCTCTCCGTGCATGCGAGCGCCTCCGCGACGTCGCGATAGGACATCCCCTCGGTCCGGCTCATCAGCAACGCGGCGCGCTGGCTTTCCGGCAGGGCCGCCAGGGCCTCCCGTATCTTAGCCTCGAGCTGCCGGCCGGCCAAGGCGCGCTCCCCCTCGGGCGCCGCCGGATCGGGCAGCGCGATCTCGCCGCGCCCGCCCGGGTCGTCGGTCTCACGCTCGAGCGGGCGCCTCGCGTGCCGGTACTCTGGACGGCGCACCTCGTTCAGGCAGGCGTTGCGCGCCACCCGGTAGAGCCAGGTGGTGAAGCGCGCCTGCGGCTCGTAGCGGCCGGCCGCCCGATAGACCTGCAGGAACACGTCCTGCGTGATCTCCTCCGCGCGCTCGCGGCTGCCGACGAAATGGTATGCGAAGTTCACGATCGCTCGACTGTGCTTCTCGAACAGCTCCCCGAACGCCGACTGGTCCCCGGCCTTCAGGCGCAGCATCAGCCGGACGTCGGGGTCCGTGGTCGGGGGCTGCTCCGGTCCTTCCGATGACTTCAACGCGTCGATCCCCTGGGAGTTGCGCGGCGCGCGTACCATAGAAGATGCGACCGGGCCATGCATCCACCGCCCCGGGGCGCCGCCTGGCAACGGGTTTTTCGAGTTGGTATGAGGACTTGTGAGCCGAGGCGTCTATCCCGACGAGGGGCTCGCCGAGCACCTGACGCGCATCGAGGGCTACATGCGCGGCTACGCGTTGCTGCGGGTGCCGCGCGAGCGCAGCCCGCTCCGCGACGAGCTCGCCGCGGCGCTCGAGGACTGCCTGCCGGCGGTGGTCGAGCTCTGGGTGGCCCAATTCGACCAGGCCTTCACGCTCCCCCGGGGGCAGCGCGCGGGGCTCACCCGGGACATCGCCGCCGCCATCGGCCGCTGGATCCGCCACATCCGCGATCCGCAGAGCTTCGAGACCTACGAGGTGCTGCGCCAGCACGCCCGCCGCGGCTTCATCTCCAAGTTCCCCGCCTCGCGCTTCCTCGCCGGGTCGATGAAGGTCTTCGAGCTGATGTCGGCCCAGGTCCGCCGTCGCTACGCCGACGACCGCGACCGGCGCTCGCGCCTGCTCTCGCTCCTCGCCCAGGAGTTCGAGGAGCGCATGCTGCACATCACCGACTTCTTCGTCGAGGCGCGGGAGGAGCAGCTCAGCGAGCAGGAGGCGACGTACCGCCGCTCGTTCGACGCCGCGCCCGCCGCCATCCTGCGCATCGACTGGGAGACCGGCGCGATCCTGTCGGCCAACTTCGTGGCCGAGCAGCGGCTCGGCTACAGCGCCGCCGAGCTGCTGACGCTGAAGAGCTGGGACCTGCACCCCCCCGAGGAGCGCGCCGCCGTGATCCAGCTCCTGGACGACACGCGGGCGCAGGGCAACGCCAGCCGCGACCACCTCCACCATCGCACCCGCACCGGCACCCGGATCCCGATGTTCATCAACGCCGGCGCCATCGAGTACGGCGATCAGCGCTTCATCCAGAAGATCTGCGTCGACATCTCCGATCGCAAGCGCCTCGAGGACCAGCTCATCCAGTCGGAGAAGATGGCCGCCATCGGCCAGCTCGCCGCCGGCATCGCGCACGAGATCCGCAACCCGCTGGCGATCATCACCAACGCCCTCTACGACCTCTCGGAGATCGTCGACACCGCCAACCCCGAGGTCGAGGAGGACCTCCGGATCGCCACCGAGGAGATGGGGCGGGTGCAGGCGATCATCAACAACCTCCTCGAGTTCTCGCGCGCCTCGGGCGCCGACCGCGAGCTGGTCGACGTCAACGACCTGCTCCGCAAGACCCTGCAGCTCCTGAACAAGTACCTGCAGAACAACGACGTGCGGGTGGTCACCGACCTGCCCGCGCTCGAGCGCTGCGACGCCAACGAGAACGCGCTCCGGCAGGTGTTCCTGAACCTGATCACCAACGCGGTGCAGGCGATGCCGCACGGCGGCGAACTCAAGGTCCGCACCTCGCGCGGCGACGACAACCGGGTCCGCCTGGAGTTCAGCGACACCGGCGTCGGCATCCCCGAACACCAGCTCAAGGACATCTTCAACCCGTTCTTCACGACCAAGTCCTCCGGGCAGGGCACCGGCCTCGGCCTCTCGGTGGTGCACTCGGTCGTGCGCCGCTACCAGGGCGAGATCCAGGTCCGGAGCACGCCGAACGTGGGCACGACGTTCACGATCGAGCTGCCCTGCGGCTGCGAGGACGGCGGGCTGGTCGCCTCGTGAGCGGCCGCGGCGCGCGGCGTGCCACGCCCCCCCGCGTCCTCCTCGTCGAGGACGAGGTCAACATGGCGCGCACGCTCTCGAAGATCCTCGCCCGCAAGGGCTACGCCGTGCGGGTGGCGCGCAACGGCGAGGAGGCCCTGGCCGCGCTCGCCGCCGAGCCCGCCGACGTCATCGTCACCGATCTCAACATGCCGGTCATGGACGGCATGCAGCTCCTCCGTCACCTGCGCGGCGACGCCGGGGAGCCCGCGGCCGGCGAGCGCCGCCTGGTCGACCCGCCTACGGTCGTGCTCACCGGCCACGGCAGCACGCAAGCGGCGGTCGAGGCGATGAAGCTCGGCGCCTACGACTACCTGGTGAAGCCCTGCGATCCGGAGGAGCTGCTGCTGACGATCGCCACCCTCGTGCACGTCGCCGAGCTCGAGCACGACAACCGCCGGCTGCGCGACGAGGCGGCGCGCGCCCACGGCTTCGGCGAGCTCGTCGGCGCCAGCCCGGCGATGTTGGAGGTCTACGCCACCATCGACGCCGTGGCCCGGAACGACGCCACGGTCCTGATCACCGGCGAGAGCGGCACCGGCAAGGAGCTGGTGGCGCGCGCGATCCACGACCGCGGCACGCGCCGCGCGGGACGGTTCGTCGCCATCAACTGCGGGGCGGTCTCCGACACCCTCCTCGACAGCCAGCTCTTCGGACACCGCCGCGGCGCCTTCACCGGCGCGATCGCCGACCACGAGGGCGTGTTCGCCGCCGCCGACGGCGGCACCCTCTTCCTCGACGAGATCGCCGAGCTCCCGCTCGCCCTGCAGCCGAAGTTCCTGCGCGCCCTCCAGGAGCGCGAGATCGTGCCGCTCGGCACCACCCGGCCGCAGAAGGTCGACGTCCGGCTGATCGCGGTCACCAACCAGGACCTCGAGGCCGAGGTGGCGGACGGCCGCTTCCGCGCCGACCTCTTCTACCGCCTGAACGTCGTCCACATGCGGCTGCCGGCATTGCGCGAGCGCCGGGACGACATCCCGCTGCTCGCCGCCCACTACGTCGAGCGCTACAGCCGGATCTTCAACGTCGAGCCGAAGGCGATCGAGCCCGAGGCCCTGGCGCGCCTGACCGCCTACGACTGGCCCGGCAACGTGCGCGAGCTCCAGAACGTGATCGAGCGTTGCTTCGCGCTGGCGCGGCAGGCCACGATCGACCTCGCGAGCCTGCCCGCGGCCGTGCGCTCGGGTCCGCCGGTGCCGCCCGCTCTCGACTTCGGCGACGTCGTGCCCTCGCTCGAGGAGGCGGAGCGCTCGGTGATCCTCGCGGCCCTCCGCCAGAGCGGGGGCAACAAGAACCAGGCCGCGCGTGCCCTCGGCATCGACCGCCAACGCCTCTACCGCAAGCTCGAGAAGTACCATTTGGCATGAGTCGACCTGTCACGCTTCGCGACCGTGCCCCCCGTGCCGGGGACGCGGCCGCCGCCCACCATACGGCCGATCGCGGCCTTAGGGCCCCGGCCGAGGCCGGCCGGCGCTGGCACGGAATTCGCTTCTTCCGGGGCGGCCTTCGATGACCGCGGACCGCCGCATCCTGGTCGTCGCCGGAAACGAGAACTTCCGGCGCACGCTCGCCCGCATCCTCTGCCGGTGCGGCTACGCCACCGATCTGGTCGGATCGGGCGAGGACGCCGTGCGGGCGCTCGAGGCCGACCCCTACGACCTGGTGCTGAGCGAGGTGGCCCTGCCCGGCATGTGCGGCCTGACCGTCCTCTGCAAGACCCGCCAGCAGGGGCGCGCCACGCCCTTCGTGCTCCTGAGCGAGTGCCAGACCGAGCGCGCGCGCTGGATCATGAGCGGCGTCGACGGTGTGCGCTGCCTGCCGCTTCCCGTCGACGTCGACCAGCTCAAGCGCGTGGTCGCGGAGAGCCTGGCGCCGTAATCTCGACCAGCCGGATCGGGACCGGCCGCCCCTCCTCGCGGACCCGGCAGTCGAGGGCGGCGGTCGCCAGGCCGGCGCGGCCGAGCGCGCGATAGAGCGGGCGAGTGTCGGTGCGGTAGCCGTCGGCGAGCAGCCCGAGGCCGTCCGGCGCGAGGTGGCGGGCGAAGACGCGCGCCAGGTCGTCGAAGCCGGCGCGATCGTACGCCACCTCGGCGGCGAGCACGACGTCGAAGCGCTCGCTCGGGTCGAGCGCGCGGAAGTCGGCGTGCCGGAGCCGACCGGCGAGGCCGTTCGCGTCCAGGCTGGCGCGCACGAAGGCGAGCGGCGCCGCCACGGCGTCGACGAAGGTCACCGCCGCGCCCGCCCGCGCCAGCGCGATGCCGGGAAGACCGAGCCCGCAGCCCACCTCGAGCACGCGGGCGCCGCCCGGCCCTAGCCTGCATGTCTCACCAGGTTTCGTCGCGAGAGCGTGGAGGCGCCTGTGCCGCAAGGCCGCACGGACCGAGGCGCCCGCAGGCATACTCGCGCAGTATGTCGAGGACGCCGAGGGAGTACGGCCTTGCGGCGCAGGCGCATCCGCGCTCGCAGCAGGAAGCTGGTGAGACATGCGGGCTAGCCTGCAGGCTAGGCGGCGCGCGGCGTAGTCGGCGAGCAGGCGCGCCCCGGTCCAGAGGTGCGCCCAATATGGAGGCTCGGCGTCGCCGCGCAGCAGCGCGCCGCGATCGACGAGGCGCTCGAGGTCGGGCACGACCCAGAGCGCGAGCGGCCGGCCGGCGACCGGCAGCGCCACGCGCGCCGCGGGGTGTCCCGCGAGGGTCGTGCATGAGGCGGCGTTTCCCACTATAGTCGCCAGTTCGCCCCACGCTCCATGTCGATCGACCATATCCAGATCCGCGGCGCTCGTCAGCACAACCTGAAGGGCATCGACGTCGACATCCCGTTGAACCGGCTGACGGTCGTCACCGGCGTCAGCGGATCGGGCAAGTCGACGCTCGCCTTCGACATCCTCTACGCCGAGGGTCAGCGGCGCTACGTCGAGAGCTTCTCGACCTACACCCGCCAGTTCCTCGACCGCATGGAGAAGCCCGACGTCGACCACATCGGCGGCATCCCGCCGGCGGTGGCGATCGACCAGCGGCGGCCGGTGACGACCTCGCGCTCGACGGTCGGCACCATGACCGAGCTGCACGACCACTTGAAGCTGCTGTTCGCGAACCTCGGCGTCCTGCACTGCCGCGGCTGCGGCCGGCCGGTGACGCGCGCGACGCCGGGGAGCGTCGCCGACGAGCTCGGCCGCGACCTCGCCGGCGCCGGCGTCTACCTCGGCTTCGCCTTCCCGGTCCCGGACCTGCCCTGGCCGGAGGTGGCGACCGGCCTGGCGCGCGAGGGCTTCATCCGCGCCCTGGTCGGGGGCGAGATCCTCCCGATCGAGAGCCTCACGCCGGCGGCGGGCACGACGCTCGACGTGCTCGTCGACCGCGTCACCGTGAAGGAGGGCGGGCGCCCGCGCCTGATCTCGTCGCTCGAGCAAGCGCTGCGCTACGGCAAGGAGCGCTGCTGGGTGGTCGTTCCGGCGACCGGGGCGCGGCGCGACTACAGCGCGGCGCTCGAGTGCGCCGACTGCGGCATCGCCTACCGCGAGCCCACCCCGAACCTGTTCTCGTTCAACAGCCCGCTCGGGGCGTGCGACACCTGCCGCGGCTTCGGGCGCGTCATCGACCTCGACCTCGACCTCGTGCTTCCCGACCCGTCGCGCTCCCTCGAGGACGGCGCCGTGAAGCCCTGGTCGACACCGTCGACGACCTACGAGCGCGGCGAGCTGCTCAAGTTCTGCCGCCGCCTGAAGATCCCGGCGCGGGTGCCGCTCGCCACGCTCTCGGCGGAGCAGCGCCGGGCGATCGCGGACGGCGACGACGCGTTCTTCGGCATCCGCGGCTGGTTCCGCTGGCTCGAGCGCAAGACCTACAAGATGCACGTGCGGGTGCTGCTGTCGCGCTATCGCTCGTACCGCACCTGTCCGAGCTGCGAGGGCGCCCGCGTGAAGCCCGACGCGCTCGCCTTCCGGGTTGCCGGCCGCACGCTCGCCGACCTGAACCGCACCGACGTCGGCACCCTCGCGGCCTTCTTCGCGGCGCTGCGCGTCGACCCGCAGCAGGACCCGGCGTCGGCGATGGTCCTCGACGAGATCCGCGCGCGCCTCGGCTACCTGGTCGAGGTCGGCCTCGCCTACCTGACGCTCGACCGGCAGTCGCGGACGCTCTCCGGGGGCGAGCTCGAGCGCGTCGACCTGACGACCGCCGTCGGCTCGTCGCTGGTGAACACGCTCTACGTCCTCGACGAGCCCTCGATCGGGCTCCACCCGCGCGACAACGCGCGCCTGGTCCGCATCATCCGCAACCTGTGCGCGCGTCAGAACACGGTCGTCGTCGTCGAGCACGACCCCGAGATCATCACCGCCGCCGACCACCTGATCGACCTCGGGCCCGGCGCCGGCAGCGCCGGCGGCGAGCTCGTCGCGCAGGGCCCGGTGGCCGCGGTAGCCGCGAACCCGGCGTCCCTCACCGGCCAGTACCTCGCCGGCACGCGCCGGATCCCGGTGCCGGCCCGGCGCCGCCGGCCGGTCCCGACGCTCGACGTCACGGTGCGCGGCGCGCGCGCCCACAACCTGCGGGGCATCGACGTCCACATCCCCCTCGCCCGCATGGTGTGCATCACCGGCGTCTCGGGATCCGGCAAGAGCACGCTCGTCGAGGAGGTGCTGTACCGCGGCCTGCTGCGGCGGCGCGGCCTGCCGACCGCCGCGCCCGGGGCCTGCGACGCGATCGACGGCGCCGACAAGGTCGCCGAGGTCATCTTCGTCGACCAGAGCCCGATCGGCTCCACCCCGCGCGCCAACGCGGCCACCTACACCAAGATGTTCGACCCGGTGCGCCGCATGTTCGCCGCCACCGACCAGGCGCGCCTGCGCGGCTACACCGCCGCCACCTTCTCCTTCAACGTCGACGGCGGGCGCTGCGAGACCTGCCGCGGCGACGGCTTCGAGCAGGTCGAGATGCAGTTCCTCTCCGACGTCCTGCTGGTCTGCCCGGCCTGCAACGGGCGGCGCTACAACCCCGACGTCCTCGAAGTCGAGATGCGGGGCAAGAGCATCGCCGACGTGCTCGCGCTGACGGTCGCCGACGCGCGTCGGTTCTTCGCCGACGAGCCGGAGATCGTGCGCGCGCTCCAGCCCCTGGCGGACGTCGGGCTCGACTACCTGCGTCTCGGCCAGCCGCTCAGCACGCTCTCCGCCGGCGAGTCGCAGCGCGTCAAGCTGGCGTCGCACCTCGGCCGCGACGGCAAGGCGCACACGCTCTTCGTGTTCGACGAGCCCACCACCGGGCTGCACTTCCACGACGTCGAGCGCCTGCTCGCCGCCTTCGCGAAGCTCGTCGAGCGCGGGCACTCGCTGGTGATCGTCGAGCACAACCTCGACGTCATCAAGTCGGCCGACTGGGTGATCGACCTCGGCCCCGAAGGCGGGGCGGAGGGCGGCACGGTGGTCGTCGCCGGCACGCCGGAGCAGGTCGCCGGCTGCGCGGCGTCGCACACCGGCCGCTATCTCAAGGCCGCGCTCGCCAAGCGCCCACCGGTCGTCGACACGGTGCCGGCGCCGCCGATCCCGATGCAGGTCGACCGCGACGTCATCCGCATCGCCGGCGCGCGCGAGCACAACCTCGCGAACCTGCACCTCGAGCTGCCGCGCGACCGGATGATCGTGATCACCGGCCTCTCGGGCTCGGGCAAGTCCACCCTCGCCTTCGACGTGATCTTCGCGGAGGGCCAGCGGCGCTACCTGGAGAGCCTCTCGACCTACGTCCGCCAGTTCATGAAGATCCTGCCCCGGCCCGACGTCGACCTGATCACCGGCATCCCGCCCACGGTCGCGATCGAGCAGCGTCTCTCGCGCGGCGGCCGGAAGTCTACGGTCGCCACCGTGACCGAGATCTACCACTACCTGCGGCTGCTCTACGCCAAGGTCGGCGTCCAGCACTGCGTGCGCTGCGACGCGCCCATCCAGCCGCTGCCGCGCGCCGAGATCGCGGCGCGCCTTTTCGAGCGCCTGGCCGGCGGCGAGGCGCTGCTCCTGGCGCCGGTGGTCCGCGGCCGCAAGGGCTTCCACCGCGACGTCCTGCGCGCGGCGCGCCGGCTCCGCCACCGCCAGGCGCGCATCGACGGGCGCATGGTCGCGCTCGACCCCATTCCCGAGCTCGACCGCTACCGCGAGCACGACATCGAGCTCGTCGTCGGCAAGATCAGCGGCGCCGACGGTCCCGAGCGCCTCGCCCGGCCGGTGGCCGCGGCGCTCCGACTCGGCGGCGGCGTCCTGGTCGCGCGCACGCACGACACCGAACACGTGTTGAGCGAGCGCCTCTACTGCCCGCCCTGCGGTATCGGCTACGACGTCCTCGACCCGCGCCTGTTCTCCTTCAACAGCCGGCAGGGGGCGTGCCCGTCGTGCAACGGCCTCGGGGTGCGCGCCGACTTCGACCCGGAGCTGCTGGTGCCCGACGGCGAGCGGTCGCTGCGCGACGGCGCCCTCGAGGCGCTGCGCGCGCTCGGCCTGGAGAAGGAGGAGCGTCGGCTGCTGCGCGCCTACAAGCGCGCCGGCATCGCACTCGACCAGCCCTTCCGGCGCCTGACCGCGCGCCAGCGCCGCCTCGTCCTCGAGGGCAAGGACGGCCTCGGCCTCCTCCCCGTGTTGCGGCAGTACGCGCTCGCCGACGAGGATAGCGAGGGCGGCGACGATCTCGCCGTGGTCGCGGAGCCGTTCCGTCCCTACCTCGCCGAGCACGCCTGCGAGGCCTGCGCAGGCACGCGCCTGAACCCGCGGGCGCGCGCGGTCCGCGTCCACGGCGCGACCCTGCCGGAGGTGGTCGCGCACACCGTCGACGAGGCCGCGGGCCTCCTCGCCGGCTGGCGCTTCGACGCCCGCGACCGGCAGGTGGCCGCCGACATCCTGGCCGAGCTCGGGCCGCGCCTGCGCTTCCTCGCCCAGGTCGGTCTCGGCTACCTGACGCTCGACCGCGGGGCACACACGCTCTCGGGCGGCGAGGCGCAGCGCATCCGCCTGGCGGCGCAGCTCGGCTCGAACCTGCGCGGCGCGTGCTACGTCCTCGACGAGCCCACGATCGGCCTGCACCCGCGCGACAACGCCGTCCTGCTGCGGACCCTGCGCGAGCTCACGGCGCGGCGCAACACGGTGCTGATCGTCGAGCACGACGAGGCGACCATCGCCGAGGCCGACCTCGTCGTCGACCTCGGACCGGGCGCCGGCCGGCACGGCGGCGCGCTCGTCGCAATCGGCACCCCGGCGGCCATCGCCGCCGATCCCGCCTCTATCACCGGCCGCTACCTGGCGGCGCCGCGCGTCCGCGCGCGCCCGCCGCGTCCCACCGGGGGGCAGCCACAGATCGTCGTGCAGGGCGCCACCGCCCACAACCTGAAGGACGTCACGGTGTCGTTTCCGCTCGGCGTCTGGACATGCGTCACCGGGGTCTCGGGCTCGGGCAAGAGCACGCTCGTGAAGGACGTGCTCTACGACGGGCTGCGCCGCGCCAAGGGCCTCGCCGGCGCGCGTCCGGGACGCCACCGCGCGATCGTCGGCCACGAGGCCGTCGACCGCGTGGTCGAGGTCGACCAGAGCCCGATCGGCCGCACCCCGCGCTCGATCCCGGCGTCGTACGTGGGATTCTGGGACGAGATCCGCCGCCTGTTCGCGCGCACCGTCGCCGCGCGCGCGCGCGGCTACGCGCCCGGCCGCTTCTCGTTCAACGTCGCCGGCGGGCGCTGCGAGGCGTGCGCCGGCCAGGGGCGGACGCGCATGCAGATGAGCTTCCTCCCCGACACCTCGGTCACCTGCGACGCCTGCGCCGGCCGGCGCTTCAACGAGGAGACCCTGCAGGTGACCTACGCCGGAAAGAGCATCGCCGAAGTGCTCGACCTCACCGTCGAGGAGGCGCGGGGCGTCTTCGCCGCCGTACCGGCGATCGCGCGGCCGCTCGCCATGCTCGACGAGATCGGCCTCGGCTACCTCGCACTCGGCCAGCCGAGCAACACGCTCTCGGGCGGCGAGGCGCAGCGCATCAAGCTCGCCGCCGAGCTCGGCCGGACCGGTCCCGGCCGGACGCTGTTCGTCCTCGACGAGCCCACCACGGGCCTGCACTTCGCGGACGTCGAGCGCCTGATCGGCGCCTTCCAGCGGCTCGTCGACCAGGGCAACACGCTGGTCGTGATCGAGCACAACCTCGACGTGCTGCGCGCCGCCGACCACGTGATCGATCTCGGCCCCGAGGCCGGCGACGCCGGCGGCGAGATCGTCGCGGCCGGCAGCCCGGAGGAGCTCGCGCGCAGCCCGGAGCGCTCGCATACCGCGCAGTGGCTAGCGTACCCGGGCGGCACACGCCCTAAGGATTCCCAGCGGGGCCCTGAGGACTTTTTTTCCTTGACACCCCGGAACGAACCCACTAGCGTCCGGGCCCGGTAGGGATGGCGGGGCCTGAGTGGTGAGAACCTCGCGACCACGGACTCCCGTCGGGCCGGGACTTCGCGGATCGCCGTGAACCCCGTTGCAGGGTCGATGAGCGATTCCCTCTCCCTATCACCGACCAACGGTTACCACAGAGCCGCCGTTTCCGCCGTCGCGCCCGAGCCGACCGTCGAGTTCTTCGGCTCCTCCGACGACACCATCGCCGAGGCCGTCCGTCACGCGCTGGCGCTGGCTGCGGAGTCGCTGAGCACCCTCGACGGTGTCGGCGTGCGCGTCATCCCGCAGATCGCCCCGGGCGACGGCGCGCCGCGCTATCGCGTCACGCTGCGCGTCACCGCGACCGCCAACGGCTCGTCCCACCACGCCCCGTAGGTCCCATGCGTCCGCGCGCCGCCCGCCTCCCGATCTCCGACGGGGCGCGGCGCCGGCAGGATGTGCACATGCTGTGGACGGGGCGGTGGATGGCGCACGCAAGCCCTCGTTCCGGCTGGATCGTCGGCGTCGTCCACAGATGTCGACAACCGCCAGGAAGGCAGGACGCTTCATGAGCAACCCGACACGCGCGCGCTCGGGTCGCGCGCTCCAGACCTTCTGCAGCGACGCCGCGCGCCAGGTGCATCGCCTCGAGACCCGCCTGCGCACGATGGTCGCCGGCGCCGACCCGGAGCCCGGCCTCCAGCTCTTCGAGGAGACCATCCAGTCGTCGCTCGCGGTCGCCAAGCTGGTGCTCGAGGCCGCCGAGCGCGGGCAGCACGCCACCCTTCTCGCCCATCGGCCTCTTTTGCGGGTCCTCTCCGGCGGCCGCGCGGGCCGGTCGTCTACTGGCGGGTGATGGGGTAGTTGGGCTCGCCGATGCAGTGGGCGCACCGGCACAGGCGGCGGAGCTCCTCCGCGACCAGGAGGGTCTCGTGCCCGTCGCTCCAGCGCAGGAACAGGGTGGCGTCGCCGATGCGCTGCAGGTCGGCCACCTGTGCCGGGGCGGGCGGTCGCGGCGCTTGCGCGGCGCACTCGTCGCAGGGGCAGTGGGCACGCAGCTCGCGATACGGCAGGATGCTGTCGTGGCCGTCGGAGAACTCCACCCCGAGCGCGTAGCGCCCGACCTCGCTGAGCTTCCGAACCGTGAGCTGCCCCACGGCGACCCCGCTACCACAGGCACCGCTTCCTTGACAGCCCGCGCCGTCCGACGCGAGGATGGCCGCATGCGCCACGCCGCGTGGGTGGGGGCGGTCGTGCTCGCCGCGGGTCTGGCGCCCGCCGGCGCACGCCCCGCGGCCGCCGCCGACCCGACCGCCGCGCCCGTCGTGGCGGCGACGCCCCCGGCTCCGGTCATCTCCGACCGGGAGGCCGCGGCGCACGTCGGCGAGGAAGTCACCGTCGAGGGGCGGGTGCACGCCGTCCACGTCTCGCAGCTCGCGACGGTGCTGGCCTTCGCGCCGAGCTATGCCGGCTTCACGGCGACGATCCATGCCGCCGACCGCGACCGCTTTCCCGCCGACGTCGCCGAGCGCGCCCAGAACCAGCTCGTCCGCGTGCGCGGCACCGTCACCTCCTACCGCGGCCGCGCGGAGATGACCCTACGGCATCCGTCGCAGATCACGATCGTCGGCGCCACCGCCACCGCGCCCGCGGCCGACGCTCCCGCGGCCGACCCGACCGCCGCGGGCACCGTGCCCGACGACGTCCGCGACACCCTGGTGCGGATCGAGGCCCGCCTCGACGCCATCGAACGCCACATCGGCCGCCTCGAGAGCGCCCCCGCCCCGGCCGCCGCCGAGGCGCCGGCGCTGCTCGTCCTCGGGGTCGGGATGGCGGCCGACGAGGTCCGCGCCCAGCTCGGCGATCCCTCCGGCATCCGCGTCGACCCCGACGGAACCCAGGTCTGGGCCTACGGCCCCGGCCGCCTGGTCCGCCTCGACCCCACCGGCCGCGTCATCGACTGGCAGGGTTTTTAGAGACCCGCCCTACAGCTTCATCCAGACCTGCTTCACCTGGGTGTAGAGATCGATGGCGTGCTTGCCGAGCTCGCGGCCGAAGCCGCTCTGCTTGTAGCCGCCGAACGGCGCCGTCGGGTCGATCTGGTTGTAGCAGTTGAC
>Ga0302046_10002225_pt1 | contig 18127 bp, 14 predicted proteins | sample RVTome_11_FD_200261 | JGI IMG/M metagenome (GOLD analysis project Ga0302046, IMG submission 200261) | Soil microbial communities from uranium-contaminated site in the Upper Colorado River Basin, Wyoming, United States - RVT147D111 (version 2) ...
CACTTTCCGGAGGCTCCCTTCGGTCGCCTCCGGAAAACCTCAAGACGGTGACAGCACTGTTTTCAACCGAGCAGGTTCCACCTTAGCTGCGGCCTGTTTTGGTCCAGAAAACGGGGTCCACCCCCCATGGAACGAGTTCGTCAACGACATCGAGGTCACCGATCTCCCCGTTGGGTCACCCGAGTTCTTCGACGCCCTGGAACGCTACCGCTACGAGAAGATCGACTATCTTCGGGACTACATCGCGTTCCCCCGATACAAAGGAAAAAAAGTCCTGGAGATTGGTTGCGGTGCGGGAGTCGATCTCCTACAGTTTGCCCGCGCGGGGGCGGACGTGAGCGCGGTGGATCTCACTCCCAACGGGATCAAACTGGCGACCGCCAATCTGGCGCGCGAAGGGTATCGGGGCGATCTCCAGGTGGGGAACGCGGAATCGCTGGCCTTTCCGGATGAGCATTTCGACGTCGTGTACTCGCACGGCGTCCTTCACCACACCGTGGATACGCAGAAGGCCATCGACGAGGTTCACCGTGTGCTGCGCGTCGGCGGGGAAGCGATCATCATGCTCTACAACCGCTACTCCTGGTTCAATCTCGTCGCCATCCTTTCCGGCACCAACATCGAGCACGCGAAGAAGGATGCTCCCATCATTCGCCGCTACTCGACCGGCGAGTGTAGAAAGATGTTCAGCCGGTTCCGTGACGTCGCGATCCACGTGGACCGATTCCCCAAGCGCACCGTCAAGTTCGACAATCTGTTCGCCAAGCTCAACAACCATGTCCTGGTTCCCTTCTTCGAGATCCTTCCCGATCGAATCAAACGACCTTTTGGATGGCACATCATGATCCGCGCCACCAAATAGCGAGCACCTGACGCGTCTCAGCCTTGCTGGCGGCCTTGGTCCAGGGCATCGATTCGTGAACGCTCGAAAGCGTGTGCTAGAGTAGCCGAATCGTGCCAGAGGGGGCCACGAATCTTCGATGAAATCCGAAAACGACTTCCTCGTCGTCGGCGCCGGCGTGGCCGGCCTTACCTTCGCGCATTCGGTGTTGAAGGAGCGGCATGGTGTCACCGTCGTCGAGCGCAACGAGGTGGTGGGCGGCCTTGCCCGATCGTTCCGCTATGGTGACTTCACGTTCGACGTGGGGCCGAAGCGGTTCCACACCGAAGACAAAGAGGTCCTGAATTTTCTCCTCGAGGTCCTCGGGGACGACTACTTGGTCGTGGACCGTTCGAGCGCGGTCCACCTTTTCGGCAAGTATTTTCCCTGGCCGCTCGACAGCAGCGCGCTCTTTCGACTTCCGCTTCCGGTCATGCTGTCCGCCGGCGTCGACCTGCTGCGGCGGCGGGCACCGGAGGATCCGAACTCCTTTACCGAGTACACCCGCTCCCGCTATGGCGACACGCTCTATCGCCTCTTCTTCAAGCCATATACCGAAAAGTTTCTCCAGATACCCTGTGAAGACGTGCACGTCGACTGGGCGACGACTGGAATCAATCGGGCGGTGATCGACAACCGAGTGAAGAGCGAGTCCTTGTTTGATCTCGTTCGGAACGTGCTGTTACCCCGTCCGGTGGTGACGAAGTTCATCTACCCCAGCTACGGCGGCTTCGGTACTTTCTGTGACAAGCTGGGCGAGAAGGTGCCGCAGATGGGCGGCGAGATTCGTCTCCGGGACACGGTCACCGCGATCCGGACGGGGAAGGATTCGATCGACGAGGTGGAGCTCGGCGACGGGACGAAGCGACGCCCGCGATACTTGATTTGGAGCGGCAATCTGATCGCGCTGGCCAAGCTGCTGGGGCAGGAGCCTCCCGGCATACGCTACCTCTGTACCGTGCTGTACAACGTCGAGGTCGAAGCCGACGTGCTGGAGACGGAGCAGTGGATCTACTACGGGAGCACTGATACCCCCCTCTCGCGGGTGACGATTACCAAGGAGCTCGCTCCCTACATGTCGCCCCATGGAAAAACCGGTCTTTGCGTCGAGGTGACTTGTTTCGAAGGAGCCGAGACGTGGCGCGAGCCGGCGAAGCTCATTCCTCGAATCAAGTCCGATCTCGTACGCCTGAGGCTGGTTCGCTCCATCGAGGATCTGGGCGACGTGCACGTCGAGCGGGTTCGCGACACGTACCCCATCTACGACCTCCGCTACAAGCAGAGCTTCTCCGCCTCCGCGCGCATGGCCAAGCCGTTTAAGAACCTAAAGCTCCTGGGGCGCACGGGGGCCTACTGGTACAACAACTCCGATCACTCGATGAAGATGTCGCTTCACTTGGCGCAACACTTGTTGAAGGGCGTTCCGATGGAAGAAAAGGAGGCCTTCTTCAAAGTCTAAGGGAACAGCGCGAGCACCGCGGGCGGAACCTTCGATTCAGGTATCGCCGCCCCCTTGACACTATAGGGCGCGTACGGCCCCCAAATTTCGGTGCCGGCGATGTTTCCGTCGGTAACGCGCCCCGCGCTCGTCACCTTGATCTGTTTGAGCACCCCTTTCTTGACAACCGGCGAGACGAAAAGGTGGACCCATCCCCAGATTTCGTGGGCGTTCCTGTTGAAGAAATAGCCCCATTGCTCCCATCCCCAAAAATCACCGTTCGAGAGCTCATCGAAGACAAACAGAGTCTCCGCGTCGTACCAGAGGCCGTCTGCCCATATGCAGGCCACACGCCCTTCGTGCTTCAATGTCGTGACGTTCCACACGACGCGCATATAGCACGTCCCTTTGAAGACGATTCTCCTGCCGAGATTGTTCGTGGCGTTGTTGTAGCTCACGCCAGCCGAGTTAATCGTGAGCTTGACCCAAGTCCGATCCAGCAGTTGGGCCTCGGCGCCGGTGGTGGAGACCAAGGTGACCAACAGGATCGCCAACGCACTCACTGCGAGCTTTTGACGCATTGCCTGCCTCCCTAGAACAGCACGGTCAAGCCCCTCTGTGACCAGAAGGGGAGGATTATGTGTCTTGAGGAGGTCTTGATGCGAGTCGGGTGCTACACTAAACGGAATGGAAACCCCCTTCGGCGGTCTCACCGTCTGCGACGCTCATGCCCATCTTTTCTCGTATCGCTTCTTTACCACGTTGGCCAAGGAGCTCGCCGGCGCCGTACCGGAGGACCAGGCCCTCGACGCACTGGGAGAGCGCTTGCCGTTCGAGCTCCCCGATGCGGAACCGGTGAACCTCGCCAAGCGCTGGGTAGCAGAGCTGGATCGTCATGGGGTGAGTCGCATCGTGCTCATCGCGAGCGTGCCGGGGGACGAGGAATCGGTCGCCGCCGCCGCCCGCGCCTATCCGGATCGGATTGTTCCTTATTTCATGCTGGATCCAACCGTTCCCGAGGCTCCCACTCGAGTCGAGCGGGCGTTCTCCGAGCTCGGTTTCAAAGGAGTTTGCCTTTTTCCCGCCATGCATCGCTTTCACGTGTGGGACCGCCGTCTCTTTGCAATCTTCGAGAAGATTCAAGCGCACAGAGGCATCGTGTTCGTGCATTGTGGCCATCTGAAGGTGGGCATCCGGGACAAGCTGGGTCTTCCCGGCCGCTTCGACATGCGTTTCGCAAACCCGGTCGACCTCGATGGAGTGGCCAAGGCGTTCCCCGACATGCCGTTCGTGCTGCCGCACTTCGGATGCGGCTATTTCCGCGAGCTTCTGCTGCTCGCCGATCAGTGCGACAACGTATATACCGACACCTCGAGCTCCAACGGATGGATGCGTCTGATGCCGTATTCGTTGGACCTGAAGAGCGTGTATGCCAAGACACTCGAAGTCCTGGGGCCAGAACGCATCCTCTTCGGAACGGATTCCAGTTTCTTTCCGCGCGGTTGGCGTCGCGACGTGTTCGACGCGCAAGTTGGCGTCGTGGGCGAGCTCGGAGTGTCGCGGCTTCACGCGGCGCAAATCTTCGGGAACAACCTGACGCGGCTGGTGGGGGGCTAGGGCGTCATGTCGTCGAGCTCCTCGGGGCGTTGGATCGTTTTCACCGTTCTTGCCTTCTTCCCGGCAGCGTGTGCCCCTCTAACCGAGCGGAACGACTCGGCGGAAGATCGGATTCTGGAGGAGCGAGCGCGGGAGTATTTCGACGAACGGTTTCGCTTCTACCCGGTTGAGGCAACCGTGGCCGGAGTCCACGCCTACGACGGTGAGCTGGGGCGGTTCGAGGTTAGCCAGATCACGTCCCGGGTCCGGCAGCTCCGGGATCTCCGTCAGCGCCTTCTGGGCATCGACCTCGCCGTCCTTTCGTGGGACGGGTTCGTTGACGCTCTCTGGTTGACAAGCACCGTCAAGGCAGAGCTCTTCGAGCTGGAGCAGATCGAGCCGTGGCGGAAGTCGCCCGGCTTCTATGCCGATGTCATCTGCCGCGGCGTGTCGAGTTTGCTCGAGCCGTGGGGCTCACCCCGCGTAGACGCGCTCTTGTCTCGGCTCGGTCAAGTCCCGCTGCTCCTCCAGGCAGCGATCGGGAACCTCGAGAACCCGTCCCCGCTCGCGCTCGAGGAAGGACTCGCCGATCTCGAAACGTGTCAGGAGACCATTGCCGATCTGCCGCGCGGCCTAGAGGGATTCTCGCACGACGCGCGCGCGGATGAGATCGAACGGGCAGCGCGGCAGGCCGGGGAGCACATCCAGGGTTTTATTTCTCATCTCGAGAACGACGTCACACCGGCCGGGCCGGACTCGTTTCGTTGGGGCGAGGAGAAGCTGAGACTTCAGCTGCTCTATCGCGAGATGGAGGAAACCCCGCTTCAGACGATTCGGCTCATCGCGGAACGCGAGCTGAGCGACACGAGAGACAGAGTGAAGGAGCTGGCGGTCACGTTGGACCGCTCCTCCATGACCGCCGAGCCGTCGGCTACCTCAGCCGAACAGCAAGATCCGCTGGGCGGAGAGGTGATGGAACCAACGGAAGAGCTGGTGTCTGCGACCGGAAAGCTCCTCGCGACGCTTCGCCAGTGGGTGTCGGAGCGCGAGATGACCGAGTCCGTCTCCGAAGCTCCTATTCCCGCAGTGAAAGTATCTCGATTCGTTCCGCCGCACGTGCTTGCTCGTCTCGAAGCGCCCGGGCCACTCGATCCCTCCAGCGGCGCAGTGTTTCTGTTGGCTCCCCCGAAGGAGTCACCGACGGGCCGTATTCCCGGGCCCGCCGTGCCGTACGAGCTCCAGGCGCTCGCCATGCGCGAGGTCTATCCGGGGAAGTACTTTCGCCTGGTTACCGGGCGGGGGCAGGCGGGACGGAGTGACCTGCGACGCCTTCTCATCTCACGCGCTAACCGGGAAGGATGGGCCCACTACGCCGAAACGACCCTCCTCGACGAGGGATATGCCGGCGCCGATCCGCGTCTGAAAATGGCGTCGCTCCAACACCTGGCCCTCGAGCAGACTAGATTGGTCACCGCGATTCTTCTGCACGCGGGAGACTTGAGCCTTTCCACCGCGACCAACATGTTCGTCAACGAAGCCGATTTGGATCCGCTAACCGCGGAACGAGAGGCGCGCAGGGTGGCTCTCGATCCCAACGTCATGAGCGCCAGCTTGGGACGGCTTCAAATCATGAAGTTGCGTCGTGATTTCCTCGGGGCGCGGGGGGACACCACGGCTTCGAGAGAGTTCCACCGGGCGTTCCTGTCCAGTGGGGAGCTGCCCCTGCGGCTGGTTCGACTGCTCCTGCTGTCCAGGGGAGAGGGGCAAACGCTCGAAGATTAGAGTGCTTCGCGAAGATAGCAATTCCAGTTCTCGCCCAATAGCTTCTCGATGTCTTCCGAACGGTAACGTCGCCTCTCGAGTCCGAGCGCAAGCGTGAGAAAGCTGACCCGAGAGCGCGGGCTCGACGCACCGGAAGACGAAGCGATTCCAACATGGTCGACGCCCGCCACGTTGATGGCATGCGTGATGTGATCGAGGTGCTCCTCCGACGACTGGTCGTCGCCGGGATGAATGCCGATCATGCCCCCTCGCTCGGCGATGGCGCGAAGTAGCTCGTCGCTCTTGGCGCGCCGATGCGCGTGAAGCGCTCGGCACGACGCGTGCGTGAAGGCGGGAGGTTTACGGGAGATCTGGATCCCGTACCGACTCGTCGCCTCACCGCAGAGGGATAGATCGACGACCATGCCCAACTCGTTCATGGTCTCTACCACACCCACGCCGAAGTCGGAAAGCTCGGCATTCGATGCATCGTTGCACGCGTTTTGCGGAAGTTCGCGCGACTCGTCGGCAAGCTGGATGGCTCGGGCGCCGGAGGCGTAGAGCGCGTACAAGTTGTCCACGTTGTCATCGATGCACGCGGCGTTGGCAAACCCCAGTAGGATCCCTAACCTTCCCTGGTTGCCACTACGCTCGATGTCTTCGGCGGCCAGAATCTTGACCAGCTCCCCAGGCTGGCGGCGGAAGCGCCGTTCCCACTCCGCGAGAGCCCCCCGGGCGGCCTCGAAGCTCTGACTCGCCAGTCCGACGTGGACCGCCGTCAAGCCGCGACCATTGAGGACACCTCGACCGCCATGGCCGAGTACTCCTAGCTCTGGGGCGCCAAACGAGTCGAAGATGAGAGACCGCCCCGCGAGGCTGCTGAAGTGTGGCTGATTCCCAGGGCTGAGTGCAGATACGGCGCGAGGAAGTGCGGCGCCGGCGCCCGCCGCGGCGAGCGCCGCAAGGAAGGCTCGTCTATCCAAGTCCATGTTTCCCCCGGCGCGGTGACGGGAAGGGGATGACGACAGGAACGCGTGGTTCGGTGGCCCAACCCGGGGTGGATGCTAATGCGAGCGGGCCTTTGCCGTCAACCGCGTAACTTGGACCCTGGAATCGACCGATCCTCCGAATCCCGTGCCCGCGGCCGACATTGACCCATCTTCGGCGGCGAGCCTATAATCCCTGATTGGACTTAGTCTCGACTGTTCAAGGAGATAAGCAGATAGGCGATCCCGCCCCCAGACCGATGCGCATTCTCATGATTGCACCGGAGCCCTTCTTTCAGCCCCGAGGCACGCCCTTCAGCGAGTACTACCGCGCGCGCGCGCTGACCGAGCTCGGACACGAAGTGGATATGGTCACGTACCCGATTGGCGAGGACGTTTCGATCCCAGGGCTTCGCATCTTTCGCACTCCCACCCTGCCGGGGGTGCGCAATGTCCCGATTGGGCCCTCGCTGACGAAGATCCCGCTCGACGGGATGATATTCGCCTCGTCGGTGAGGCGGTTGATGTCCGAACGATACGATCTGCTCGATTGTCACGAGGAGGCGGGGCTGATGGGAGTTCTGCTCTCGCGCCTGTTCGGCGTTCCCACGGTGTACGACATGCACTCGTCCCTTCCAGAGCAGCTCGGCAACTTCCGTTACACCGGCTCGGCACTCCTGCGGCCTCTGTTCGCGCTTTCCGAGCGTTGGACAATCCGGGGCTCGGCCGCGGTGATCGTCATCTGTCCCTACCTCGAAAAGGTCGTCGCGAAGGTCGATCCGGAGCGGCCGTGTTTCGTGATCGAGAACTCCCCTTTGGCCGAGGCGAGACAGAGTGTGCGTGAGGAAGAAATAGCCGAGCTCAAAAAGTCCCACGGCCTCGAGGACTCCGTCGTGATCGGCTATACGGGCACCTTCGAGGCCTACCAGGGGATCGATTTGCTGCTCGACGCGGTCCACTGGGTAACCGGGCGGGATGACCGAGCGCGGTTGCTCATGGTCGGGGGACACGCGGATCAGATTCGCCAAGCGCAGGAGGCGGTTCGCGAGAAGGGGCTCGAGGGCAAGGTGGTTTTCGCCGGGCAACGCCCCCCTGTCGAGATGCCCGTCTATCTTGCGGCCACCGATATTCTCGTCTCGCCCCGCTCTCGCGGCCACAACACACCGCTCAAGATCTATTCTTATCTGCGGGCCGGTAAGCCAATCGTCGCGACGCGGCTGCTCACGCATACTCAGGTGCTCGATGACGAGGTCGCCGAGCTGACCGCGGCGGAGCCCGAGGCCTTCGGGCGAGGCATCTTGACGTTGATCCGTGACCCGCAGCGGGCCAAGTCCCTGGCGAACCAGGCGCGTCGCCGGGCCGAGGAGCGATACAGCTATGAACACTATCTGGAGAAGACGCGTCGGGCTCTCGATTTCCTCTCACGAACCGCAGAGTCCGAGAAGGCCGTGCCGCGTCAAGCCCCCAGCCGGTAGGGAGCAACGTGCGCGCGGCGGTGCCGTCCCAATCCTAGGGGAAATCTGAGTGCCTCCCATCAACGTGTTGCAGATCTGCGATCATCTCGGTTGGGAAGGATCGCGGATGCACGGCGTGAAGCGTCTCTTTAGCTGGATGATCCCCCGTTTCGATACCGACCGATTCCGGGTGTCGTTGCTGAGCCTTCGCAAGAAGGATCTCTCGGAGGAGACGCTCGAGCAGTTCGGCTTTCCCGTCCACTATCTGGAGAAGTCGCGCTTCGATCCCTCCACCTTCCCGGCGTTGGTGCGTCTGTTGAAGAAGTTGGAGATCGACGTGATCCAGACTCATGGCTATGGAGCAACGACGTTCGGCAGAGCGGCGGCGATGTGGCTGCGCATACCCAACGTCCTGCACGAGCACGCGAACCTGACCGATACGCCTTGGTTCCAGAAGATTCCCGACAAGCTCTTCGATCCGTTCACCGATCTCGCGATTGCCGTTTCGGAGAGCACCCGGCGGTTCTGTGTGGAAGCCCGAAAGCTCGCTCCCGAGCGAGTCAAGGTGGTTTACCTGGGCGCCCCCCTCGAAGATTTCCAGCCGTGGAGCGCCGAGAGGGTACGAGAAGCGCGCGGAAAGCTCGGTCTCGCCGGCCCTGGTCTCCGGGTCCTGGGAACGGTCACCCGACTTCACGAATCCAAGGGGAATCGCTATCTCGTCGAGGCGGCGGCCTTGTTGGCGAGAGAACGACCCGAGCTCCGTTTCGTGTTCGTGGGAGAGGGGCCGTTGCAACCGGATCTGGAGGCTCAGGCCAGGCGCTTGGGGATCGAGCACCAGGTCGTCTTCGCCGGCTTCCAAAAAGACGTCGCCGCCGCGTTTGCGAGCTTCGACGTGGCCGTGTTTCCGTCGCTCTGGGAAGGTACGCCCCTGACGGTGTTCGAGGCGATGGCCATGGCCAAGCCCATCGTGTCGACCGACGTGGATGGGTTGCGGGACGTGTTGCAGGACGACCTCAACTCTCTCGTCGTGCCACCCCGCGACCCAGAGGTTTTGGCGCATGCGATGGTAAGGATGCTGGACGACCCGTCGCTTGCGCGTCGCCTGTCCGGTGCCGCCCGGGAGGCTTCGCGTCGATTCGACATCCAGGGTTTCGTGAACAAGATGTCTCGGCTCTACGAGGTCCTGGTCGAGCGCTATCGCGCCGGCTGGGGACGTCCGCGGTGGGACTACCAGCGCGACTTCAATTTTCTCGACGAGGATCCAGTGGCGACGAGCCACCGTGCGGTCCCGGAAAGCTCGACCGCCGGAGCGATGGCCCCGCCCCGCTAGCCCGCTAGGCCCGCTAAGGATGACAGGCCCGTTAGGCATGCCGCGCCCGCGCTCGCGATGGTGGATCGTTCGCGTCAGCGTGAGCGTCGCGCTCATCGCGTTCTTGTTGTCGCGCCTCGACGTGAGCAACATGGCTCGATTCTTTTCCGGAGCCGACTGGTTGCTCGTGGCTCTCACGCTGGTGATGGTGGTCATGGATCGCGGTCTCATGGCGGGCCGTTGGATTGTGTTGCTCGAGGGGCTGGGGATCGCCGCGTCGCGCGCGCGCGTCGTGAAGATCTTCTTCCTGAGCACGTTCTTCGGAAGCTTCCTCCCGACCGGGATTGGAGGCGAGGCGATCCGCGCCGCGTCTTTTACGCGTCTCTCCGCGAAGGGCGTGGAGTCGATCGCGTCGGTGGTGATGGATCGGATCATGGGGATGCTATCGATGTTGCTGACCGGTCTGGCCGCGCTCATCGTGTTCTATCGCATCTACCCTCACCGGGCGCTCCTGGCGACGGTCTTGGCGCTTTCCGTGGCCGCGGTGGCCGGTCTTGCGTTGCTGCTCTCGCGATCCGTGCATCGGCGGGTCTTGGCTCGGCTCGGGCAGGCGGGCGAGTCGGTGGAGCCGGCGTGGCGTGCTTCGACGCGGCGGGCGATCGGCGCGATGGAGCGCTACCGCCGCCAGCCGGGACTGCTGACCCTGGTCTTGTTGATGTCGGTGGGCGTGCAGGTCCTGCGTATCCTGCAGGCCTACCTTCTTTCCCAAGCGATGGCGCTCGGCTCTCCGTGGGTGTACTTCTTTTGCTTCGTCCCTCTCATTCTGTTGATCACGATGCTGCCCATCTCGGTGAGCGGGCTGGGAACGACCAATCTCGCGTATGTGGCACTCTTCGGTAGTGTGGGGATGGATCCGGACGGAGCCTTCGTGCTTTCCGTCCTGATTCTCGCCCTGGGCGTGATCGGGAACCTCCCCGGTGGCGTCATCTACGCGCTCGAAGGTTTCACCGCCAGTGCCGTTCCAACTATTTCTAACCAACAAACGCGGGAGGAAAACTCGAGCCCGATGGCCAACCCACAGTACAGAATTCGGCCGAATAAGTTGGAACGGCACCAGTGAATCCGGGAGCGGAAAGGGAAATGGCAGGCATGGCGACCTCGAGCGGTCTAGCCTCGTCGAAAGCGACCGCTGAAAAGAATCCCCAGCCGGAGAGGGTCCGGGTGGCGGTCGTCACCTCGGACGTTCCCTTCGTGGAGGGAGGGCACCGTGTCATTGCCACGAACCTCGCCGGTGAGCTCGAGCGACACGGATTCAGGGTCGAGATCATCCGCACCCCGCAGAATCGTTTCGGTCGGCAATTCTCCGCGTACCTCGCCAACTGGCTGACCGATGTCTCGGAGTCGGGAGACGGCGTTCCCATCGATCAGGTGATCTCGCTGCGATACCCCTCGTTTGCCGTGCGGCATCCGCGCCATGTGTGCTGGCTCAATCATCGAATGCGCGAATACTACGATCTCTGGCCGCGTTTCAGTGGGCCGCTCTCGTGGAAAGGCCGGCTCAAGGAGCGGACGCGCCGTTGGATGATGCATCGCCTGGACAAGTACCTGCTTACCCACAACGTGACTCGGCTGCTCGCCCAATCGAAGACGGTCCAAGAACGCCTGATGAAGTGGGGAAAGATCCCTAGCGAAGTCTTGTATCCGCCGCCTCCGCGGCGCGCCTATCGCACCGAGTCCTACGACAACGTCATCTTCACGGTTTCCCGTCTCCACCCCCTGAAGCGCGTGAGCCTCTTGCTGCAGGCGATGAAACACGTCAAGTCCCAGAGCGTAAGAGCCGTCATAGCCGGCACCGGTGAAGAGGAAGAGCATCTCCGCCGGCTCGCCGGCGAGCTCGGGATCTCGGAACGGGTGCAGTTTCTCGGGTGGGTCGATGAAGAAACACTCATCAGTCACTACGCGCGCTGTCGAGCCGTCTTCTTTGCTCCGTTCATGGAAGACTTCGGTTTCGTCACCCTGGAGGCGGGCCGATCGAAAAAACCGGTCATCACCTGCGTCGACAGCGGCGGCCCGGCGGAGCTCGTGGCCAACGGACGGTCGGGCTACGTGTTGCTCCCCGATCCGCATTTCATCGCGCGGCAGATCGACGTTCTCGCCGACAACCGAGATCTGGCAACGCGAATGGGTGAGATCGCGGAGGAATCGTTTCGCGGGATCAACTGGGAGTCCACATTATCCAGGCTCCTCCTACCATGAAGCCAATCGTGATCGCCGGCGCCGGGCCGGCCGGGCTCGCGGCAGCCATCCATCTGCAGCGTTCGGGCGTGCCGGTGGAGGTCTTCGAGCGAAGGGAGGACGTGGGTGCCCGTTTCATCGGCGAGTACCAGGTCCTGGAGAGCTACAGTCGGGAAGTAGATGCGCGCGACGAGCTCGCCCAGATGGGGATCGAGGTGAACTTCGAGCTCCGCCCTGCCCATTGGGCCCGTCTCTTCGACGATCGAGGAAGAGTCTCCGCCGTTTCCAGCGAGCGGCCCTACGGGTATTTCCTTCGCCGCGGTACGGAAGAAGGGACTCTCGATCGTGGCCTCGAGGCGCAGGCCCGCGGTCTCGGGGCGTTGATCCACTTCGGTAAGAAGCTCGCCCCGGAGGAGGCGGACGTCGTGGCCACCGGGCCCGGCCCCGCGGATGGGATCGCCAAGGAGATCGCCTTCCGCACCGGGAGCCCGGATCGCATCGAGGTCATCTTCGATCCCGAGCTCGCACCCGGAGGCTACGCGTACTTCTTCGTCCTGGACGGTTGGGGTACCTTGGGGCTCGCGCTTCTCAAGGAGTATGGGCGACTCGAGAGCCATTTTGGGAGAACCGTCGAGCGATTCCAGTCGATCGGCTCCTTCGACATCGACTCCCCGCGTCCCGGATATTCCTACATGAACTTCTTTCTTCACGACAGCTCCGTTCGCGGTAACGCCCGTTTCGCCGGTGAGGCGGGAGGATTTCAGGACTATTTGTTCGGGCTCGGCATTCGCTACGCGGTCGCCTCGGGCCACCTGGCGGCGCGCAGCATCGTCGAGGGCGTTCACTTCGATCGCCTCTGGACGGAGCGCTTCGGTCCCGCGATGCGCGCGAGCGTGGCGAGCCGTCTTCTTTACGAAGCGCTCGGCCGCCACGGCCTGCGGTTCTTCGTGCGGCGTGCGGGCCGCGGCGACTTCCGTGAGTTCCTACACTCCTGGGCGCGGCCGGCTTGGTGGCGGTTGGCACTGCGACCGCTCGCCCAAAGGGTCTTCGGTCGTGGGAGGAGTCGGGGCGGGCCGTGCGGGCACAAACTCCTGTGCGGCTGGTGTCGGCCGCGCGAGGGGAGAGCCGGAAAGCCGCAGGTGCTACCAGCGGATTTCGTCGCTCGGTATCTCGAGGAGTAGGGCGCGTGCGACTCGAAGATGCCTACGCTCTCTGTCGACGGGTGGCCCACCGCTCCGGGCCGAACTTCTCGGTGGGCTTTCGCTTCCTGCCGCGAGCGAAGCGCCAAGCCGTTTACGCGACTTACGCATTCTGCCGGTTCGTGGACGACGTCGTCGACGAAGATCCCGGGCATGATGATGTCGATGTCCGGAAGCGAGTCGATCGCTGGGAGCAAGAGCTCGAGCGATGCTACCGTGGCTCGCCTGCCCACCCCATCACGGTCGCCCTCGCCGATGCCGCCTCCCGCTACCCCATTCCCAAGGAGTCCTTCGCGGGGCTCATCGAAGGCTGCCGCATGGACCTGGTCAAGACGCGCTACGAGACGTACCAGGAGCTCCTCGTCTACAGCGACCTGGTCGCGACGACGATCTCGACCATGTCGCTCGCGATCTTCGGCTACCGCGACCGGGCGGCTATCGAGCGAGGACGCGATCTGGCGACCGCTTTCCAGCTGACCAACATCTTGCGGGACGTGGGAGAAGACGCGGCGGAGAAGGATCGCATCTACCTCCCCCGGGAAGAGCTCCGCCAATTCGGCGTGTCCGAGGACGAGCTCAGGAGTCGGCGCGCCACCCCGGCCTTCGAGGAGCTCATGCGCTTTCAGGTCGAACGGGTGCGAGGGTTCTATCGGCGAGCAGAGCCGCTCCTCGACTTCATCGAGCCGGACTGCCGCCGCTGCACGTCGCTCATGGGCGCGGTCTACTGCCGCATTCTCGAGAAGATCGAAGAGGAAGGCTACCCGGTCCTGGAGCGCAGAGTGACTTTATCCCTTGCGAACAAGCTGGGGTTGGTGACCGGGGCGATGGTCTCGAGTCGGCCAAGCTGGATCGAGGAGCTCTCACTCTCTCGGGGCTGAATCTCACCTTGCCGAGCCAAACGGACGTCGTCACCGGTGCCTACGGATACATCGGGAAGTACATCGCGCGTCGGCTGCTCGACTCCGGCCGCAAGGTGAGGACCATAACCACGCATCCGGACAAAGAGAATCCATTTGGCGATGCGGTTCGGGCTTTTCCGTTCCATTTCGATTCGCCCGCCCTGCTTACGGAAAACCTTCGTGGCGCGCGCACTCTCTACAACACGTACTGGGTTCGCTTCGAATACGGAGGCGCGACCTTCGAGCGCGCCGTGGAGAATACCAAGACCCTCTTTCGATGCGCGCGAAGTGCCGGCATCGAGAAGATCGTTCACATCAGTGTAACGAACGTCTCTACGATGTCGCGCTTGCCTTACTATCGAGGAAAGGCGCTCCAAGAAGAGGCCCTCGTCGAATCGAGTCTTCCATACAGCATCGTGAGGCCCACGCTGGTGTTTGGGAAGGAAGACATTCTCGTGAACAACATCGCGTGGATGCTCCGCCGGTTTCCCCTCTTTCCCATCTTCGGGACGGGAGAGTACCGTGTGCAGCCCGTCTTTGTGGAGGACCTAGCCTCGATTGCGGTAACGAGCGCGGTCGAGGAGAGCTCGCGCACCCTGGATGCCATCGGACCGGAAACGTTTTCCTTCAAGGAGCTCGTCGAGCTCATGGCTTCTGCGGTGGGCCGGAACGTCAAGTTCGTCCATGTGTCGCCTTCTCTGGGAATCCTTCTCGGCCGCGTCATCGGATGGTTCGTCCGCGACGTGATTCTGACCCGGGATGAGTTGAGCGGCCTGATGGACAGCCTCTTGTGCTCCCAAGAGCGGCCCAATGGGAGGACCAAGTTCTCTGACTGGACCGCGCTGAATGCCCACGGTCTGGGTACGTCCTACTCGTCCGAGCTGGGACGACACTTCCGCTGGAGGAAGAAGGAAAGCCGTCTGGGGGCGTAAGAGGGTCCCCCCCCCAAGCGGACTTGCTCTCGAAGCCGCTCTGTGGCAATGATGGAGCCTTGCAATAGGGTACGGGTAACTCGGCCACACCCGGATAGTGATTCCTGCTCACGTGCGTTCCCGTCGGGAGCGCCGGCCGAGGAGGATGCCGGAGCCGCCTGAGAGAGCGAACGCTAACCTGGTCTCCAACCGGGGCGGAAATGTATATAGCCCACTTTGGCTTCAAGGACTTTCCCTTCGGAGACATCTCGTCCCCGGCCGAGCTCGTTGAGAACGATCAGCTCAGGGAGGTCGTGGCTCACTTCTTCTACGCGCTCGAGAACCACGAGCCCTTTTTTTTGTTGACCGGAGAGGTGGGGACGGGAAAGTCGACGGCCGTGAAGGCCATTCTCGCCCAGCTCCCCCTCGGCACTCCCCGTGCTCTGGTGAGCCATACCAGCCTCAGCCCACGCGAGCTTTTGGTCGAGATCGCGCTCAAGTTCGGTCTTCCCGAGGAAGAGCCGGTGTCCAAGCGACGGCTTCTCAGCCAGCTACAGGAGCTCTTGGCCGGTCACTCGCGTGTTGGGAAGCGGGCGGTGCTGATCCTGGATGAGGCGCATCTGCTGGCGGACCCATGTCTCGAAGAGATCCGACTTCTTTCCAACCTGCACCTGGAAGGACGACCCGTCCTCCAGACGTGCCTCATCGGACAGCCCGAGCTGAACGAACGGTTGCGGCTGGACCATCTACGACAACTGAGACAAAGGATCACGGTTCGCTACGAGCTCAAGGTCATGAGCAGACTGGAGACGCGAGAGTATCTGGAAAGACGGCTTCGGGTTGCTGGATGCACGAGACCGAAAGAGCTCTTCTCGACGGAGGCGAGCGATACAATCTTCGATTGGACGCGCGGGTATCCGCGGGAGGTCAACGTTCTAGCGCGGCAGGCCCTTCTGAACGCCTATCTGGAAGACGCGCGGGTGGTCACACGAAAGCACGTTCTTGGGGTGCAAGAATTCGGGTTCGAGGGTCTAGGAGTGCACGTGGGGTTGCCGAGCCAGGCGACCTTCATCCCCTCTCCGCCAACGGGCTTGCCGCCTGCTCCTCCCAAGGAGAAGGTGCCGGCGGTCGACCCCGTACCCCGGATCGATGAGCCCAGCTCGGGACGCTTCTCCGACGAGCCGGTCGTCCCGGCGCCTATTCTGTTTCAGTCCGAACCTTTCGAGAACGAAAGACGGTCGGTGCGAAGGTGGCCGCTCTTTGATGTCTTTCTGCTTCTCGGTGGGATCTGCGCCGCAGTCTATCTCTATTCATTCGAGCCTTTTCCCTTGAAGGACCTTCTCCCCGCGCCGCGGGCCGCGGATCGGATGGCTGACGCGCCGGATGCCGCCAACGAGATTCTCCCAGCCAGCGAGCCCGATGATCTGCGGCCGGAAATCGAGGCTTCCGAGGGCGAAGCCCCAGAGGAGACTTTGCCGACGCCGACCATTGCCGAAGAGACCGCTTCCGAACCTCCGGATCCCGTGACTCCCGCTGCTCCGCCTTCGACCCGTTCCGTTTCCGCCGCAACAACGAGCTCCCCCAGCTTGCCACGGACAGAGCCGGTAAGGACCCGCAACGTGCGGAGCTCGGAAGTCGGCATTGTCTATCGGGCGCCGGAGAGCGCAACTCGGGACCCACGTTCTTTGGCCGCGGATCGGGTGGAGCAGGGCGTGGCTCTGGCGAGGGGACAGGCGTTGGACGCGGCGGTCGCCGCGTTCGGTCAGGCGATTGAGATCGACCCGAGCTACGCGGAGGCTCACTACAATCTTGGTCTCGCCCGGTTGCGTCAGGGTGATATGGAAGGGTCCGTCCAGGCGTTTCGAAAGGCCGTCTCCATTCGCCCGAACAACGAGGACGCCTACCGGCATCTCGGTATCGCTCTCTGGAAACAAGGACAGCTCGAGGAGGCAGTCACCGCGTTTCGTCAGGCCATCGCGCTCAATCCCAACGACGGGTTGGCGCATCACAATCTAGCTCTTGCTCTCCGCGACCAAGGTGCTCTCGACGAGGCCATCGAGGAGCTTCGGCAGGTCATTGCGCTCGATCCTAGGGACGCCATCGCCCAGCATAATCTGGGCATCACGTTGCGAGACAAGGGACGAACCGGCGAGGCCATCGAAGCCTATCGCAAGGCGATCGAGCTCAATCCTCGCGATGCTCTCGCCTATCACAACCTGGGAGCTGCCTTTCTGAGCGAGAGCCGTTTCGACGAAGCGATCTATGTCTTGCAGCAGGCCCTGTTTCTCACCCCCGACGACCCGCTGATTCATAACAGCCTCGGACTCGCCCTCCGCTCCACCAACCGACCCGAAGCCGCCATGGCCGCCTTCTCAAAGGCCATCGAGCTCGATCCCGATTACGCGCTCGCACACTACAACCTGGCTCTTACCCTCGGACACCTCGGCCGGCAGGAAGAGGCTCGTCGGGAGTTCGACGTGGCGCAGCAGCTGGGGTACAAATCGCTCGCGCCTTCGAGACCGCCTACCCAGCCTACCAAGGAGGACCGCTAGTCATCCTCTGTAGGGCGCCTACCGTCTGTTGGAGAAGTAGCATGAACACGTCGAAGTTAGGAAGACGCTTCCGATGGAGACGTCGAGACACCCAAAGGTTTTTCGCGGGATCGTAGAAAGTAATTCCTAACGGGAGCCCGCGGCAGCGGAGAGCGGGTCGCTTGACGCCCTCAAGCTCGGCCCCCGTACCAGAGTCTCCAGACTGATGGACTCGAACGTGCTGCGCACCAGCTCGTCGACTTCGTCGAAGAGGCGACGAAGACGACATGTCGGAAAATCCACGCAAGGCTTCGCGTATCGCTCGGCGAGGAGGCAGCGGCCTTCTTCGCGTTCGGTCTCGAGGACACGGATGACGTCTTGTACCGTGATTTCGGAGGGAGGCCTCGCGAGACGGTAACCACCTCCGATGCCGCGGGTGCCGATGGCGATTCCAGACCGAACGAGTTGCTGGAACACTTTGGATAAGCCGCCCTCGGGGATTCCATAGCGCTCCGCGACGCCCGTCACGGTGACGGGCTCTTCACCGGCGAGGGCCATCTCCATCGACGCATAGAGCGCGTAGCGAGTGCTCTTGCTGAGATTCATGGTTCTCCTTGATCCATCAGCTCGTTCGAGTCTTCTCCAGATCCAAGTCCAAACAGAGCCGGGCCGCCGGCTCGAAACCCTCGTGGTTGAAGAAGCTCAGCATCTCCAGATTCTGCCAGCTCACCTCGGTTTGCAGTTTCGCGATTCCCAGACCGAGAAGATTGGTACGCAAATCTCCACGCCATTCATTGCATAGTCTCCCCGGGCTTTAATCAGGCGGTAAGCTGACCTCCGTCCACCCGAACCACTTGACCCGTTACGTAGGAGCTCATTTCGGAACACAGGAACAACACGACACGCGCGACGTCATCAGTTTGCCCCA
>Ga0302046_10002227_pt1 | contig 18122 bp, 27 predicted proteins | sample RVTome_11_FD_200261 | JGI IMG/M metagenome (GOLD analysis project Ga0302046, IMG submission 200261) | Soil microbial communities from uranium-contaminated site in the Upper Colorado River Basin, Wyoming, United States - RVT147D111 (version 2) ...
AGGACGTCGTGGGAGAGCTCTACCTGGTCGGCGGCGCGGTGATGTGCCTGGTGTACGACGCCCGCGAGGCCACCCGGGACGTCGACGCGTTCTTCAAACCGACGGCGCTGATCCGCGAGGCCTCGGTGCGCGTCGCCCACCGCGCCGGCGTCCACGACACCTGGCTCAACGACGGCGTCAAGCGCTTCCTCAGCCCGCGCGGGACCTACGCTCCCTACCTCGAGCTGCCCAACCTCCGCGTCTTCGTCGCCGAGCCGCACTACCTGCTGGCGATGAAGTGCGCCGCCATGCGCCTGGGCGAGGAGTCGCACGACCTCGACGACGTGCGCTACCTGCTGCGTTATCTGGACATCTCGACGGTGGGCGAAGCGCTCGCGGTCGTGCCCCGCTACTTCGACGAGAAGCAGCTCCCGCCGAAGACCCGGCTCGCGCTGGAGGAGCTGCTGGGGGCTTGAGTGGGTGCGGCAGGGCGGCGAAGCGGGCGAGTCCGTGCCGCTCAGGGGACGGACGACGACCAGCGGGAGGCGTCGCCGGACTCGAAGCCGTCGAGAAAGACCACGTCGACCACCGTGACGTCGTCGAAGAAGACGCTGTTGGTGCTGCGGGTGAAGACCCGCATGCCGAGGGCGCCGGCGGTCAGGGCCGAGTCGGTGGCGGTCAGCTCGCTCTGCACGCCCGCGGTCACCGCGTCGAGGTCGATCGGCGTCTCGACCCGCACGCCGCCGATCGCCTCCACGCGCAGCACGCCGGCGGTGAGGGTGTCGCCGATCGCCCGCAGCACCAGGCGGTAGTTCTCGCTCGCCGGGGCAGTGGGGAAGGGATCCGAGATGGCGAAGTCCGAGATCACGTTGTCGGTGATCCGGATCAGCGCCAGCGACGCCGCGTCCCCCGGCAGCGTGTGCGTCAGCATCACGCCGTAGGCGTTGAGCGGCGACGGCGTGGCCCGAACCAGCAGCGTCGCGCTGCGGACGCCGAAGCCGTCGGTGAAGCCGATTCCGACGTAGCCGTCGATCTCGACGTCGACGAAGGTGGCCTCCGGGGTGAGCGTGTAGCTCGAGCCCGCGGCCGGCAGGACCTCGTAGAAGCGCACCTCCAGGTCGCCGCCCTCGTCCACCGGCAGCACGCCGCCGGTCGAGGGCGCCCCCTGTCCCGGGTCGGTGGGTCCCCGCGAGACCCCGCCGTTGATGCTCAGCACCAGCTCGGAGAACCGGGAGTCGCCCAGCGGGCCGCCGCCGGGCTGCTCGAACTCCTCGCGGAAGGAGTCGGCGGCGGCGGGCGCCGCCAGCAGCGCCAGAAGCAGCGCGATCGACCTTGGACGGTACGTGGCGCCTGTCATCTCTCGGCCTCCTCCGAGCCGCGATCGGCACCCCTCGGTGCGCCCGCGGCGGTCTCCGCACCTCCCGTACTGTAAACGACACCAGCCCTCGATTGTCCTGGTGCCGCGGGCCTCGGAGCGCTGGCTCACGATGCGCCGGTCGGAATCGCCCGCCGCCGCCGCGGGCGACGGCCGGCGATCTCGCGAGCGGAGCTGGAGCAGGGCGTCGCCGTGACGCGCTCTGGTGCGCGCGGCTGACCTCCGTGGCGCTCTCGGTGCCCAAGCCGCGGAAGCGGCAGCCGCGGAACCGCCAGGCCGGGCAGCGCCGTCGCCGTGCCTTCGCGCATTGCCCTCGGCCGCCGCGATCGCCTAGAATCGCACCTCTGCGCGGGGCTCTTCCGGCCACCGCCCGCCAACGTAGCTCAGTGGTAGAGCAGCTGATTCGTAATCAGCAGGTCCGGGGTTCAAGTCCCCGCGTTGGCTCCACTTAAAGCACTCAGGACAATGCAGATAGCCGGTCGGCCGCCGCGGGCCGGTTGCCGCTGATTCGGCCTGTGTGGGCAGGGTGTGTGCGGATCGCCGGAAGCGGGGCGGGGTGGCGGCGGGTGCGGCGATCGACGGGACCGGCGGGGGTCGGCGGGGTGTAGGATCGACGCGGCCGCCGGCGTGTAGGCGCGGGGCGCGTTGCCCCGCGCCGCCCAGACTGCCGCCGGGCGGCCAACTCCCGCCCCGATCAGTCCTCGATCTCGAACCAGGCGCGGACGGCGCGCCTTATCACTTCAGACCGGCTGCACCTGAGCCGCTGCGCGGCCTGCTCGACCGCCGTCTGCTCGTCCTCGTGCAGGTAAGTCACTTCGCGGAAGAGCCGCCCCTTCGTCGGCTGGCGCCGATCCGGCCGCTCGCGCTTCGCCATGCCCGGGAGCCTACCCAAGCGCCCGGCCCGCGGTGTGCCGTTAACGTGCTGTAGTGTGCTAGGCTGTGCTGTGCAGTGAACCGGCAAGCGGCCGGCCCGGGGAATGGGTCCCCGAACCGGCCTAGCCACTCAAGAGGAGGGTCCTCGTGAGCAGCCGACCGAAGTCTAGCGCCCCGCGTCCCCCCGTCATAGAAGTCCCCGCCGAACTTCAGCCGCTCCGCAACGCGCGGCAAGCGCTGCGCGCCACGTTCCTAGCCGAGCTTCCAGCCGCGCAAGCGCGGATGCTCGACCAGGCGATCGCTACCGCCCTTGTTGCGGACTGTGAGCCGCTGGACTTTCCCGGGGCGGTCGAGGCGGCGGCCGATGATCTCGCCGCCGCGGTCGCCGAGCTCGACCCGTGGGCGGACAACCACGGGGACGGTATCGACCGCCACGAGATCAGGCTTGCCGGCGCCGTGCTCGACGCCGTACCGGTGATCGCCGGGCAAGCCGCCGCTCTCCGCGCGCACGCCCGCCGCGCCCGGCGGGATGCAGGCGCGCCCGCCGCCCCCCCCGCCGAGCTGCCCGAGCCGCCGGAGTGCTCCGACTCCGACCGCCCCGCCGGCATGCCCGATGTCGTTCCCGGCCACCAAGCGGCCGACGCCGCCCTCCGCGCCACCTACCAGGTTGCGCTCCGCGAGCGCGACGCCCAACGCTTCGAGCAGATCGTTAGGGAGCTCGCCAACGAAGACGACAGCGCGGTCTCCGTGCCGTACCTCCGCTCGATCGCCGCCGCCGCGGTGGACCTGCTCAACGTCGCCGCGTTCCTCGACTACATGGCGGACGACCGGGACGACGGGGTGGAGCGCCACGAGATCCCGACCGCCGCGCTCGTTCTCGAAACCTACCCCGAGGTCGAGCGGCTCGCGCGGCGCCTGCTGGCGGCTGTCGAGCGGGCGGGGGTGAAGCCGTGAGCGGCGCCGTCGTGATCCCCGGCCGCCGCGAGCGCGCCCTGAAGCCCTCCGACGGTCCGCCCCGCACCCGGCGCCTGTTGACCACGCTCGAAGCGCGGGCGTTCGTCGTCTGGCGCCGCGCCGGCCTCGACCCGACGCTGGCTACGGTCGCCCTCGCGCGCGAGCTTGCCGACCCCGCGCTCCGCGATCTCGTGGCGGCCGAGACGGTGGGCGCGATCATGCGCTCGCGGGCCTCGGCCGGCCGGGCGTTCGCTCGCGGGGTCGAGGCGTCGCCGGAGGGTCGCGATGCGTAACCCCGACCCGCGGGCGTTCCGCAAGTGGTCTGCCATCGCGCGCCGGGCCTCCCTCGGCGGTCTCGAGCGGCTTCTCATGCGATCGGTTCGGCAAGCGGCCGGCGCCCGCTCCGAGAGCGCGCGCGCGTACAAGTTGACCACGGCCGAAGTGATCCGCCGCGAGCTTGACCGGCGGGTCCTCGGCGGGAGGGGGTGAGGCGTGCGAGTGCTCCTACACCAGTTGAACGCCGTCGAGCGCCGGTACTACGTCGGCCTTCGCGCGCTCAGCTTCGACCAGCGCCGCGAGCTGCTCGCTCGGGTCAAGGTCGAGCGGTTGATCCGCGCTCCCGGCAAGCGCCACCGCCGGGCGCCGGCGCCGCGCTACGTCACGGTTCACACGCTGGCGGCGCAAGCGCGGTGGTTGGCGCGGGTGGACGAAGACGGCGCCGTCCTCCGGCAGCTCCGCCGGGTGGCGCCGCCGCCGCCCTACCGGCCCACCGCGGGCCTGTCGCCGGCCGAGGTCGACGTCTGGCGCCTCGCCAGGCAGCTCGGCCGCCGGCGCCTTGCCGTCGCGCTCCGCGCGCTCGGCCTGGCGCGCACCTACCGCGTGCTCGACCCGCACACGCTGGCCGTTCGCGTGCATCGCCGGCTCGACCGTGCGGCCGAGGTCGCCGCCGCGCTCCGAGCAGCTCTGAGGTAGTTCGCCGCGAAGTCTGTCTCCCCGGGCCGGCCCGCCCCAACAGGCTGGCCCGGGGTCCCTTCCGCCCCTTCTCCGAGAGTCCGCAAGTCGAGCCCCCCGGCGCCCGGTCGGGGGTGGCGCCGGAACCGGCCAGCCCGCCGCGCCAGCGCCGGGCGCCGTGCGCCCGCGGCGGTCGAGGCGTAGGGGTGGCAGGGGGCCGGGGCCGGCGCGTCCAGCGCCCGCCTATCGCGTCGAGGTCGAGACGGGGGAGGGTGGCGGGCCGTGGGCGGGAAGCGGGCGCCACCGCCCCCGGCCGCCGAGGGGAGCGCGGGCCGCCGGAGAACGGCCGCGCCGGGGGTGATCGTAGCACCTTCCCGCACAGCGCCCACACGGCCGGGCGAGCGCGGTGCCGGAGCGCCGGCAACTCAGGGGGTTTCAGCCGTTCCGCTGCCGATTTGAAGTCAGCCGCCCCGCCGCCGGCGTCGCCGGCGAGGTCGATCCGCGGGCCGCGGGCGGTCGTCTCCGAGACTCAGCCGATCGTCGAGCAGCAGGTCTCCGGCCTTCTGGCGCCGGCGCAGCTCGCGCGCGTCGGCCGGCGTCTCCGGGACGATCAGCTCGACCGTCCCGCCGCCGGCGAGGGGGACCGTCTCGGTTCTCACGGCCCGCTCCCGATCAGCGCCCGGAACCCGGCTTGCGCTCGCCGGAAGACTTCCCGCCGCTCGGCCGGATCGTCCGGCGCCAGTTGCGCGACCAGACACCGGAGACCAACTCCGAAGAACTGCCAGCAGTGCGCCCTCGATTGGGGCGTGTAGTGGCGAACCGTCAGCCCGTCGCACAGCTCGCGGAGCGTGCGGCGCGGATCGAACGCCGCCCGCCCTGGCAGCGCGGCCTCGATCGCCTCGGCGGCCCGTTCGACGAAGCGGGGGACCGCCCAGGCGGGGAGGATCGGCTGCGTTAGCTCAAGCCGCCGGAGGCGGCGCAGATTGCTCCTCATGCGGAGGTCCCCGCGCCGGCGTTCATCGCGGCTTCGAGCGCATCCAGCCGCGCTTCGAGATCGTGGTCGATCGTCCGCAGCGCGACACTCAAGAGCGATCCGAGCTTGCTTGCGTCGGCGGTCGGGATCGCTCCCGCGCGGGCCTCCGCGTAGAGCCGGGCCACTTGCCGGCGAACATCATCAGCGGTCCGCAACCGCGGCGAGCGAATGCGCTTCGGGGCCGCGGGGGGGGCGGGGGGGGCCACGTTTTCCAGGTCCTCGAGCGCCGCCGCCAACTCGGGATCTTGAGCCTTTGCGGGCGATTTCGGCGGGGTCTTCTTCGCCGCCTTCGCCTTGCCGGCCTTCGGTTTACCGGGTTTTGCGTGGCCCCCGGGCGCCTTTTTCATCGCCATACGTGCGCCGAGTCTACCTCACGAGACGGCCTTGATGAGGATCACCGGCCCGCGCTGCCACCTCGAGACGTAGCCTGAGCCCCTTCCCCTGGGTGAGCCCTTCAACCTGTATCCCCTCGCCCGGAACGCCCGCACGAGGCGTGCGGCGAAGGCTTCCGATCGGGTCGCGAATCGTTCCTCGCCCTCGCCTTCCGGCCGGCGCCGCCACTCGCGCGCCAGCTCGCGGCATCGTTCCGAGCAGTGCATTCGATCACTCCGAGAGTCCGGGAACGGTCCCCGGCAGAATGCACAGGAGCGCGGAGCGCGCCGCCGGCGCAGCTCCGCACGGCGAGCCCGCATGTAACACAGCTCGCACAGCCCGCGGCCGAAGTGCCGGCGGTGCGGGTGGCAGCTCGCCACCCGCCCGCGGGCGTACGGAAGAAACGCCGGTTCCGAGTGCATCAGCTCGGGAAGCGAACGAGCTTCGCCGCGAGCGGCCCGAACGTCTCGCCGGCCGCCTTGATCGCGTCCGCCAGCTCGGCCGCCACAGCCCAGTCGATCGACGCTGCGCCCGGGGTGGCGCGGAACGCGATCAGCGCATCCCGCGAGCAACCCGTCTGTGACTCGACCAGGCGGCCGCCGTCGATGATGATCTTGAGAATCTCTTCCTCGCTCAGTGGCATGGTTCAACCTCCGATCCGATGCGCGACCCGCGGCGAAGGTGCCGGGGCCGGTTCTGATTGATCGTACGCGCTCGGTTCCGGTAGCGAGGTCGAGAGCCTCACTTCCAGCCATCGGCGCCACAGCTCCAAGCGCGCTTCCGCCAGCTTGAGACGTTGCTCGTGGTCGCCGATCTTGGCCTCGGCCGCCGCGACCTTGTTCCCGATCGTGTTCCATTCCAACCCGACCCTGAATGCAAACCCGCTCGCGCCCACCACCAGCGCCGCGCAGACTCCGATCGGCAAGAGCGAGTCCTTGCTGATGATCGACCGGCGCGCCCCGTTCCCCGCGTCGTGTACCGCCACGTTCGCTCACTCGCTTTCCGCCTACCTGTGCCGCATTCTAACCCGCTACATTCCGAAATGGCGCAGTCCTAGCGCCGGCCGAAACGATCGTCGGAGCGCGAGCGCGACCCGCGGCCCGGCGATGCGCACGAGCGCGCCGGCGCCGCAACGCGGACACCTTGCATCGGCGTGCTCGGCGTGCGCCGCCGCAAGGCGCGCGCGAAGCCCTCCGCAGTCGATCCGGGGACACGCAAGGACCGTCCAACAGCAGACGGCCAGCGGCGTCGAGGGCGGCGGATCGAACTCCGGCAGCAGAGCGCGCGCCGTCGCGTCAGTCAGCCGGCCGAGCGGGCCGGGCGTCAAGCTGCCGGTCTGCTGCATTCGCCTACCTCCGAGGTTCGCTCGGTTTCGGGGTCCGCCGCCGGCGCCGGGGTCACGGCCACGCAGCGGAGCCCGAACGCGCGGGCCGCCGACTTGAGGAGTCGCGCCAGCCGCCGGGCCGGCGGGACTCCCGCCCACCGCGCGCCACCGATCGGCGCCAACTCGACCAGGTAGCGCTCTGCGCCCACACGCCGCCCACACGGCGCGCCGGCTTGCCCCGTGGGTTGAGTGTTCATCGGCGTTTCTCGCTCCAAGCCCGCCAATCCCGTATCAGCGCGAGCCGGAGCCGGGCCGCGGCCCCGTCGAGGTTCCCGCCGCTTCTCGGGGGCCTCAACACGAGCACGCGAGCCCGGCTCCGGCGTCGCCAACCGCCTACCTCCCCGATCCCGGGCGGAGCCTCAGAAGCCGGCCGGCCTTGCCGGTCGGCGCCGGTGCCGGTGCCGGGGGCGGCCGGAGGGTGCGCTGCGACTCGCCGGCGACCGCAGCGACGATTCCCGCCGTCAGCCGGTCCGCGATCGCCGAGTCGCCCGCTTCGGCCAGCTCCCGGAGCCCCTGGTTCGACGTGGCCACCGTCGGCGCCATCGCGTCGTAGCGCGCGGAGATCAGCTCGCCCACCGCCGCCCACGCGCCGCCGTCGTGCCCTCGGCCCACGTCGTCGACCACGAGCAGCGGCGCGTCGATCAGCTCGCTCCAGCGCGCCAGCGCGGCGGGGTCCTTGCTGTAGAGCACGCCGGCCACCTGTGACGCGCGGATGAACACGCCGCGCCGGGGCTTGGCGACCTTGGCGCAGTCGCAGCGCTGCATCCGGTCGGCGGCCTCCGAAGGTCGCGCCCACAGCCCGGGAGAAAGGCGCCATCCGGAATCCGAGCACTCGGCGCAGCGCGGCCCGGTCAGCCGCTCGAGGCGCCGCTCGGCCGCGCGGACGAAGGCGCGCCACAGCAGCTCCGCGGCGAGGTAGCTTTTCCCGCTCCCGGTCGGCCCGTGCAAGAGCACAGACCAGGGGTCGCCCTCCCACTTGTCGACGGTGAGATCCGGCGCCCGCGCGTCAGCCGGCCACGTCGCCGGCGGGATGAACTCGACCGCGTAGTAGCGCCGCGGCACGCCCGCCGCGGCGAGTAGCGCGGGGCGAGCGGCGAGCGCGGCCCGGAGCTTCCCGGCTTCGGCCGCGCGGGTCGAGCATTCGGGACACAGGCGCGGCCCCGGCTCCGGCGAGCCCGCGGCGACCCACTGCTCGCGGGCCTCCCAGCAGGCGGCGCACATGCCGGCGGGTGCCGGGGTCGCCGGGGCGGTCGGCTCCGGGGCGGGCGGATCATCCTCCGCGATGAAGTGACGCCACCCGCACCGCACTAGCGTCCCGGCGCCGCCGTCCTCCGCGATCCGGTAGCCCTTCCCGTCGCAGTCGGGACACTTGGGGGCGCTCATGAGCGTTCCTCCGCGAGTTGCAGACGTGGCGGCGGGTCGGCGGGCGGCGCCGTGCCGCTCGAGATCCGGTCGTAGCTGGCGAGCCTCGATTCGTCGAGCCCGGCCGTACGGCCAGCTCGCCGGGGGTCGCGGCCGTTCGCCTTCCCGCCCCCAGCGTCACGGTCGAGGCGATCGAACGCGATGGTCTGCCACCCGGTTTCCGCGAGCATCCCGACGTGAGCGCGGATCGCTTCGGCGCCGACCTTCGGGAGCCGGTCCGCCAGCCCGGCGAGTTGCTTCCCCTCCGCCGAGGGGGTCGGCCGCCGGTTCATCCCCTTCAGCCGCTCCCGCCACAGCTCCGGGAAGTCGGGAATCTCCGAGAGCAGAACCGAAGGAATGGGCGCCCGAGCGTCCCGCGGGGTGCCGCGCTTGCGCGGCCCGCGCGCTCGCGCGCGCTCCCCTCCGGTGCCTTGATCTGGTTCTCTGGTATCTGGTTCTCTCAGATCTGATTCGGGCGGCGCGGGTGTCACCCCTGAAACGACGTGGGTGTCACCCCTGCCGCGACACGGGCGCCGCCCCTGAGCCTCCAGGGGTGACACCACGGCCGCCCCTGAGCCTGCCAGGGGTGACACGGGCGCCGCCCCTGAGACAGCGCCGATCCCGTCGATTCGGTACGTGGTCGGCCGGTAGCGTGAGGCGGGCGCCACTACCTCCAAGAGCCCGGCATCGCGGAGCACCTGCCGCGCACGCTGCACCGTCCGGCGGTCAACGCCGACCAGCTCGGCGAGGGCCTCGACGCCGATGTAGGTCTCCCCGCGCCGGTTCGCGTGGTGAGCCATCGCCGCGAGCACGGCCACTGCCAGAGCGCGACCATGCGCCGGCAGGCTCGACCACGCCGCGCGGGGAACCCGATCCCACGTCCCGCCGGCCGGGGTTGTGGTACCGTCGGGGCGTTGATCCGTTCCCGCCGGCGGTCGCGTGGTAGGCGCGGCCCCGGCCCCCTTCTCTCCCTTCACCATCGCGGCCTCCCGCGGGTGGAAACCCGCACAGCGCCCGCACGGCGCGGAGTCGGTTCCGAAAAGCCTTGCATTTTCAGCCCTTCCGCCTACCTATGTAGCCGATTGGGGATCAGCCGTCCGGCTTCAGAGGGTCGCCCACTTCCCGGTCACGGCGAGGAAGAAGAAACCCTTCGCGGCGCCGGGGGTCACGGTTGCGCTCGCGGCACCGTCGATCGTGCCGGCGCCGGCGACGTTGACGGTGACGTTGCCGCTCGCGCCGTTGTTCCCGACGTAAATCGGGAAGGCAAGCCCGGGAGCGCCGCCCCACGTCGCGGGGAGCGTCAACGTCACCGCGTCCGTGCCGGTCTTGCGAAAGATGTGTGCGTTGCGGGCGAAGCCGGTCGCCGTGATCTCGGTATTGCTCGAAAAGGTCGCTGCGTCGGCGGCGGGTTGAACGGCGCTCGTCCACGCGCCGTCAACGAACACGACCACCGAAAACCGCCCGGTGGCGCCGGTATACATCCGCTCGAAACTCACGACGGCGAGGTCATGCTGCGAGGCATCCTCGAACGTCCAGGCGGAGCCGGTCCAGATCGCGAACTCCTCGCTGTGACCGGCCCATGCGCCGGAGCCGTCGGGACCCACAATGTAAAAGAACCCGGTCACGGGTCCAGCCGGAGGGTCATTGCGGCGCTCGAACACGAAGCGGGGTCGCGACATCCCCAGCGCCGCCACCGCTCCGGCCGCCGTGCTCGCCCCCGTTCCCCCATCCGCGATTCCGAGCGGCGGGCTCGCGACCGTGGTCGCCGAGTGCAGAACCCGAATCGTCCACGCCGTAAAGGTCCCCGATCCAGTCGCCCCGGTCACGGTGACGGTGGCCAGTCCCTCCGCGGTCTCGTCTGCCGAGAGCACGCCGACCATGAAGTTAGCCTCCGGGTCGCCGTCCTCGGTGACGTATACCGGCGTGCCGGCGGTCCAGAAGTGCGGCACGTTCAGTTGAAAGGTTTTCGTGCCGGTGCCGATGCTCTCGGAGCTGCCCGAGGTCGCGGTCTGGACGCGGACGGCGTACTCTCCGAGACTCCCCGAAAACTCCGTGAAGGCGACGGGGTGATCCTGTTCGAGCGCGTCGGTAAAGGCGTTGCGCTCGCCGGCGAGCAGCAGCGCCAGCGCAGTGGTGTCGAAGATCAGCGGCATGGGAAGTCTCCCCTGGTGTCAGGCGGTTTCGCGAATGAAAAGGTTTCGACTCAGGCGGCCGGCGGGATCTCGGCGCCGCTGTCCATCGCGTCCCGCGCGGCCTCCGAGCCGTGCACGCGCACGAACGCGCTCTTCTCTTCGGTGTCGAGGTCGCGCCACGTCCGGGGCTTGAGGACTCGCACGGTCGGGATGCCGTCGCCGGCGGGGTGCGCCTGATGCATCGCCGTCAGCTCCTCCAGGAGCCGGACGGCGGCGCCGTGGATCTCGTGCGGCGCGCCGCCGGCCAGCGCGGAAACATTGAACTCGCTACCGTCGGCGAGTAGGGGGCGGCCGGACGCCGAGAGCTTCAGGCGGCCGGTGGAGTCTTTCTGGAAATCGAACATTGTGGGTATCTCCGAGTGTCGATCAGTGAGAGTGATAGATCACTTGCGGCGCCGCGGCGGGTCGGGCGACCACTTGCCGACCTTCGGCCGGTCCTTCGGCGCGACGGGTGGCGACCAGTTGCCGGTCTTGCTCATCGCGTTCGCGGGCGGCTCCATGCCGACTGAGCCGGTCGAGTGAGCGGTCTTCGCCGGCGGGTCGATGATCGGATACTTGCGGTGCTTGCGGTGCGAGCCGGGGGGGCTTTCGGCGCCCATCATGCCACCTTCTTTCGGTTGCGGTTTTCGGCCGGGGTCTCGGCCGAGGGTGCCGGCTCGCGGAAGCGAACCGATGGGTTTTTTTCCAGGTAGCCGGCGAGCGCGCTTTCGGCAGCGGCCTGGGTAGTCGCGACGACGACGACGCACCCGCACGGGCAGCGCCCCGCCCACGTGTTGAAGGAGTCGGGCCGCCCGTCGATCAGGTTGATGCCGAGCGAGCCCCCGGACTGGTGCGGAATCGAAAGGTTTCGGAGCCGCTCGACTTCGGCGAGGCGTGCCGCTTCTTTCCGGCGGTCGCGCTCCACTTCCGCGGCGTCCTCTCGCTGCCGGCGGAGCACGGCCAGCTCCTCGGCCTCGACCGCGGCGCGCGCGGCATCGGCCGCACGGGCGGCGGCGGCGGTCTCCAGGTGATCGAGACGGCGGGCTTCAGTGGGTGTCACGGTGCGATACCTCCGGGTGGTGTTGAGGTCGGGGCGGGAGTCCGAGCGCGTGGCGGACCGAAGGGGTGTTGCCGGCGACGCTGGCGAACAGCTCGCCGACGGCCGCGGCCAGCTCGGCCTGGGTCGGGCCGGGATCGCCCGTATCTCGGAGCACGGGATCGACCTGCCCGCCGGCGTCCGGCAGCGGCGGCCACGTCGAGCCGGCGGCGAAGGTGTCCGACCACCGGGAACCCACAGGGTTGCCGCACGGGCCGCCGTCCGGCGCCACCGGCGCCCGTTCTGGCGGGGTTTCGCGGTCCGAAACCTGCCGATCCGCACTCGGCGGGTGTGCCTTCTGGCGGGCCATTTCAGGCGGCCTCACGCTCGGCGGACGGGTCGCGCCGGTGTGCCATCAGGTGCTTGTCGAGGTCCGCGATCAGATAGCCGACCCGACCCGGAGACAGCTCGACCCAGGGGATTGCCTTCGCGCGGCGCCGGGAGCGCTGCGTCTCGAGAGTCGCCGGCGACAACCCGACGTACGCGGCGGCCTCGACGGTGTTGAGCACCTTCCGAAGCGAGCGCGGGGCCTCACGCTCGGCGGTGCGGGTGTCCTCGGCGAGCAGCTCGCCGGCCGCGCTCGGGACGATCGGAGCGGCGCGGACGATCGCGGGAACGGACGGGGTGTTTGCCACGGTTCTACCTCCTTGCCGGGAAGTAGAACCGCTCGGCCGCAGTGCGGCCGGACATCTAACTCCGCTATTCGATGTCCGGGGAGTCGGCCCACTCAGCGCGCATGCGTTCGAGGTCGGCGGCGGTCGCGCCGCGGGGCGGGTGTAGCACCCACCGCGGCCCCCAATCGCTCAGAGCGCGCCGGAGGGTGCGGCCGTTGATCCCCAGCTCCAAGGCCAGCTCGTCAAGCGCCCCGGCGATGATCTGAGCGGGCGGCGCCTTGAACCCTTCCTCTCGGGTCGGCGGCGGGTCGAGGTCGGGGAGCGCCAGACGCACAGCCTCGACCCGATCGAGGTCGCGGAGTTGCGCCGCGAGCTCATCGCGGGCCTTGCGGTAGCCGTCCGCCCGCGGCCCGGGGCGCCGAGCGAGTCCGAGCGCGGCGCCCGGGTCCTCTCCCGCGAGGATCGCGCGCAGCGCCGGGGCCAGGTAGCGGAGCGCCGGGGCTGGCAGCGGGTCGCCGGCCTCGAGGCGGCCGGCGATCCAGTCGAGCAGCTCGCGTGCGTGGTAGGGGTCGCCGGCCTCGACTTCGGCGAGCGCTTCGAGCGCCGCCACCGGCTCGCGGAAGGGGTTGCCGGGGGTGGGTTCGCGCGTGAGTCCGACCACCTCCGCGGCGAAGCGCGGAGCGTCGAACCCGACCCGCGGGCCGGTGTCACTCTTTCCGGGATTCTCTACACTTCGCTTGTGCTTGCGCATGGGGCGTTCTCCCGTGCGTCGGCAGCGCCGGCGGCGGGGTTACAGCCCTCCGCCGGCGCGTTCGGTTGATGGTCTACGCTCGCGCCGGGAAGGCGATCACGTCGGCGCCTTGCCCGCCTTCCGCCGTCGGCATGAACGACTCGCCCCGGAGCCCCCGGGCAAGCGCCTCCGCGACCAGGTCAGCGTCCGGCAGTAGGTCGGCCGGGCCGAGGTGGTAGTAGCTCCAGTGCGCGCCCTTCGGCAGCTTGTGCCCGCTCAGGAGTTGCCGCCGGCCTTCCTCGATTCGGAGCCGGGCGCACGCCGAAACGAAGGTGTGTCTCGACGCATCGTAGGCGCGGAACGTCGCCGGCAGCTCGTGCCCGGCCGGCAGCTCGACCCGCGCTTTCAGCCGGTCCCACAGCGCCCGCACGTCCTGGAGTGGCCGGCCCGATTTGCGGCCGGGGAAGATCCACGGTCCGCGCCGCGGCAGGGCCGCGATCAGCTCGGCGGCCGGGCGGCCGAGGTAGCAGCGCCGCTCGCCGGTCTTCCCCTGTACGCGGACCACGCGCCCACCGTGCTCTAGGCCATCCCACTTGAAGCGCCTGCACACTTCGCCGAGTCGAGCGCCGCAGAGCAGCGCGACCTTGAAGGCGACCGCGGCCACCGATCCGGCCGGCTCCGCGTCGAGCGCGCGGCCGATCGCGGCGAGCTGCGGATCGCTCAGGGCCTGCCCCGGGCGGCGGGGTGCGGGCAACTCTTGCCCGGCGGTCGGGAGCGGCGCCGACTCGTCAAGCATCCCCCACAGCTTCGCCAGCTTGAACGACTTCGATAAGACGGCGTTGACGTGCCGGCGGGTCACGGTTTTTCCGCGGGCCGCGAGTCCGGCGAGGATCGCCGCCACGTCCGCGCGCCTCACGTCCTCGATTCGCCGATCGCCGATCGCCGGCACGATGTACCGGCCGAAGAGATCTCGATACATGCGCCGCGTCGAGGCGGACCGGCCCGGCAGGTGCTCGGCCTCGACCCGCGCCCACAAGTCCGCCACCGTCGGCGCCGCCTTCTTCTTCGCGATCTCGCCGGCCGGGTCGATCCCGCGCCGGAGTTGATCGCGCCACGCGCCGGCCCGCTGCCGCGCATCGTCGAGGTCGAGGTCCTCGACCCGGGCGAGGGTGGCGACCCGCCGCCGGCCGCCGTGGCGGTAGTCGAGGATGTAGGCGTGCGCGTTGCCCGGCGAGCACCTGAGCGCGAATCCGCGCTCCTCATAGACGTACACGTTCGAGCCCTCGGCGGGCGCCGCCTTGCCTTCCTTCCGGGCCTGTTCCCGCGCCAGCTCGAGCAGCCTCCGGTATGGGAGCTTCACCAACTTCCGATCGAGTCGTCTCCGCATCGTTCCCCCTTTGCGGGTGTGGGCGCGGTGTGGGCGCCTGTCATAGGGTTCCCGCAAACAGGAGCATACAAGGACCGGCCGAAAAGCGCCAGTCCCCGGGTCGTTTGTCAAGCGGGCGCAAACCCTGGCAAACGGGGTGCGGTATGGTTGCGACCAATTCGTAATCAGCAGGTCCGGGGTTCAAGTCCCCGCGTTGGCTCCATCTCCGCCCCCGCCGTGTTTACAGGTTCGCGGCCGGCGCCCAACGATCAGGCCGCGTGTGGCCCGGCCGGCACGCGGCGGCGGATGTCCTCTCCCACCTCCCGCCGCGCCACGCGCAGGTCGTACTCTGCCTGGAGGCCGAGCCACAGCTCGGCGCTGGTGCCGAAGTAGCGGGCGAACCGCAGCGCGGTATCCGCGCTGACTCCCCGCCGGCCGCGGACGATCTCCGAGACCCGCGTCACGGGCACCCCCAGGGCCTTCGCCAGGGCGTTGGCGGAGATTCCGGAAGGCTTCAGGAATTCCTCGGCCAGGATTTCGCCGGGATGAATGGGATCGAGCAGCGCAGTGGCCATGATGTCAATGCCTCGGGGGTCAGTGATAATCGACGATCTCGACCGCGAACGCGTCTCCATCCCGCCAGACGAAGCAGAGCCGCCACTGGTCGTTGATGCGGATGCTGTGCTGGCCTCTGCGGTCCTTCTTCAGCGCCTCCAGGCGGTTACCGGGCAGCACCCTCAAGTCCTCCAACGAAGCCGCTCGGTGGAGCAGCAGGAGCTTGCGCCGCGCCACCCGCTCGAAGGCGCGGAACCGCCGCACCTCCAAGTCGTGGAACAGCGCCTCCGTGTCGCGACAACGGAAGGAGCGGATCACGTCCGGGGTGGAGTCTACCGCTTAACGGGAAACGGAACAAGACGCCGGCTGAGCGCGGAGCTCCGCCGCCCGCGAGCGCTTGACCGGGCAAGCCCTGCGCCTTACCGTGAGGCTTTCAGGAGCGAGCATGGCGACGTCCACCATCACCAGCAAGGGGCAGGTCACGATTCCCAGGTCCATCCCTGAGCGGCTCAACTGGAAGGCCGGCGACCGCCTGGACTTCACCGTTGACGCCTCGGGCCGAATCATCGTCGAGCTGGCGACCGACGTCCCCGCGACCGCCGCGGGCTCGGGCGGCCCGGCGGCCGCGGAGTAGGCGCCGGTCAGCGCAGCAGGTGCGCGGTCTCGATGTCCGTCGAGGTCGCCCGCCAGCGCCCGTCCTCGAGCCGCAGGCCGATGATCTGGCGGACGATCAGGCCCTCGCCGGTGTGGATGCGGAAGGTGAGCTGCAGCTCGGGCCCCGCGGAGTACTCGGCCTCGAGGATCCGGTCGACCGGTGGCCGCCGCGCGGCCGCTCGGCCGACCGCACCTCCGATCGCTCGGTCCATGGCACGCTCCCTGATCGCCTCGACGGCGATCTGCAGGGGTCCCGAGCGATGACGCTACACCCGGCGGCACCCTCCTCGTCTTCGCTTCTCACACGCCCGTCACAGGGTCTCCGGAGATCGCGGCACGCGCGGCGGTATCCTCCTCTGTCCACGTGTTCGCCCCTCGCCGCTGACCGGCGACGGGATGGCGTTGGTCGTCATGCCGCCGACCTGCCACGTCAGCTCGCCGGTGGCGAGGTCGTAGGCCCGCACGCGCTCGGTGGCGTTGACCACCTCGCCGGCGATCGTCGGCCGGGAGATCTACCTGCGCGGCCGGCGCCACCTCTACGCGCTGGCCGAGACGGCTCCCGAGTAGTCGCGGGCCGATCGAGCGCGGTCGAGCCGGCGGCTCGCTTCGGAACGCTCCCCGGGCCTCGAGGCGTCGGCTCCGCTCCTCGTCGCGCTCGACCGCGTCGGACCTCGTCGGCGTCGGGGCGGCGCGAGCACGGCCCTGCAGGCGCCGTCACATCGCCCGCCGCCGCCGGTGCACCGCCGCGGCGAGCGCCAGCGCCGCCGCGGTGATCAGCAGATAGCCGCTCCACACGGTCGGGCCCGCGGTGCCGGCGAAGCCCGCGAAGTCGAGCGCCGGGGTGCGGCCGCCGTCGTTGAGGGCGATGTAGAGGAAGGTCAGGAAGAGGGCGAGGAAGGCTTTGGGCGGGCCGCCGAGGACCCCGAGCGCGACGGCCGTGCCGGCCACGAAGACGGTGCCGACGAGAACCGAGACCGCGCGCGCCGGGGATTCCGCCAGCAGGCGCAGCGCCGGGAGGAGCGTGAACGCCAGTCCGACCGCGATCGCCGCGGCCAGCTTCCAGCCGACGTAGCGGCGGTCGAGGGCGGGCACCGCGGCGATGAGCGACGTGGTGCCCGAGCGCGCCTCGCGGCCGGCAGCGCCGGCGAGCACCAGGCCGAGCGCCGCCATCGCTGCCGGCAGTAGCCCGCCCGCCACCGCCGGCGCCGCGAGCGCGAGCGCGAGCACCGCCGTCGCCGCCAGGGCGACGGCGCCGAGCGGCTGGAGGAGGAGGATCAGCGCCGCCTCCGAGAGGACCGCCCCCGGGAGGTTCGGCCCGGCGCCGGCGCCCGCGAGCGCGCGGCGCAGGAGCGGCCGGGTGAGCGGGCGGGCGAGCGCCTCCAGGCGCTCGAGCCAGCCGCGGCCGCGCCGGGCCGCGACGCCGCGCACCCGCGCCGGATCGAAGCGGTGGAACGCGACCGCCGCGAGCAGCAGCACCGGGAGGGCGGGGAGGAACGCGGCCAGGCGGGCGAGCAGCCACTCCCCGCTCGCCTCGAGCCCCGGATAGACGAGCGGCTCGAGGCCCGGGTCGAACGTGGTGGCGCCGAACGAGAACGAGTCGCTCCCGGTCTGGAGCCGCATCTGCTGCACCACGAACCCCAGCCCGCTGACGTCGAGGACGGCGGTCGGCCCGGGCCCCGCGCGCGCCGGGACGGCGGTCCCCTCGAGCGCCGCCGTGAGGCCGACGAAGGTCATCCAGCCGACGAAGAAGAGCACGTCACCGAGCTTGCCCGAGAGCCGCGGCACCGACTCGAAGAGCACCGCCACGGCCGCGACGAAGACCAGCGTCGGCGGCAGCAGCAGGAGATAGGGGGTGACGAACGGCCAGGGCGCGAGCGGCGCCTCGCCGCGCACGAGCTGCATCGCCATCGAGCAGGCCATGAACCCGGCGCCGAGCGTGGCGAGGAACGCGACGTGGCCGGCGACCTTGGCGAGCAGGTACTCGAGGTTGCCGACCGGGGTCGAGGCGATCACGTAGCCGCAGCGCGTGCGCAGGTCGCGGGCCAGCGAGTGGCTGACCAGGTAGTACCCGAAGAGCCCGAGGAGGACCGAGCAGAGGACGGCCGTCGCGAGGCCGAGGGCGGCGGAGTCGTAGAGCACCCGCCGCTCGTCGATGACGAACACCGCCCGGCCGGTGGCGGGGTCGGGCACCCAGAGGTAGGGGAGGGCGGAGAGCAGGAGGAACACGACCAGGGTCGAGGTCTGGCGCAGCCGCAGGCGGAGGTCGGTGGCGACGACCGCGCCGAAGCGGAACGCGGCGCCGGGGCTCAATCGCGCGCCCCGCCGGGCGCGGCGGGCTCCGTGGCCGCGGCCATCGCCATGAAGTGGAGGAACGCGTCCTCGAGGCTCGGCTCGACCGGGCGGGCGCCGGCGGTCGGCGGCTCCGGCGCGACCACGCGCACCCTCACCCCGCCGGCCTCGCGCGCCACCCGCGAGATCCGGCCCGCGGCGCGCCGCGCCTCGTACTCCTCGCTGGTCAGCGTCGCCTCCCAGACGCTCCCGCGCGCCGCCTGGAGCAGGGCTTCGGGCGTGTCGTGCGCGATCAGCCGGCCTTCGCGCAGGATCGCCACCCGGG
>Ga0302046_10002228_pt1 | contig 18120 bp, 18 predicted proteins | sample RVTome_11_FD_200261 | JGI IMG/M metagenome (GOLD analysis project Ga0302046, IMG submission 200261) | Soil microbial communities from uranium-contaminated site in the Upper Colorado River Basin, Wyoming, United States - RVT147D111 (version 2) ...
AAGCGTGCTTGCTCCCAGACGTAGGTGAAGGAGGGGATCCGGGTGCCGTCGCGCTCCTTGGAGGCCAGGATCCTCCTGCGCTCGATCAGCTCTCCCATCGTCTCCTGCCCACCGAGCGCATCGACCAGGAAGATCCCTCCGGGGCGCATCGACTTCCGGACCGCCGAGAAGTAGTCGCGAAGCTCGGCCCGCCGCTTGAACACCGAATACGAAAAGTTGAACGCCACGGCGAGGTCGATCTTGGGAGCCCCGACGTTCCGCACATCGTCGCGCACGAGGTGCACACGCCGGGCAGCCGCGCCGAGGTGCACCAGGCGGTTGGCCCGGCCCCAGGCCAGCGTCGGCCTGTCGAGATCCACGCCCCAGGCGACGTTGTCCGGTCTCCGGCGCGCCCACTCGCACGACAACGACGCCGTTCCGCAGAAGTCCTCTCGAAGTCGCCGCGCGCTTCGCCCACGATGCCGGCGGTAGAGCCTGTCGACGAAATCGACGTCGGCCTCGACGCTCTGGACCGCCGCCTCGTAGAGCACGTGCATGTGGGGAATCGGTGTCTTCCTAGGCATGACCTCCCTTTCCGTCTCTCGACCCGCGCTCGTGGCGCACGCCCTCGGCCCAGCACGTCGCATACCACAGAGCCGCCGCCGGGTGCTCGGCCCAGCGTCGCAGCGCCTCTATCCCGCGGTCGATCTCCGCATCGGAGACCTCCTCCCGGATCGCCGCGCGCGCTCCGCTCAGGACTCCCAGGAAGTTGGCGATCATCGCCTCGAAGTCGGGGCTGCCGGCGCAGCTCCCGAAGAACAGGCACGTGTTGCGCGCCGGCGAGGCACCCGCGTCGTGGAGCAACGCGCACAGACGGCGCCCCACGAGCGGGTCGCGCCCGAACCTGCGGTAGCTCCGGACGTAGGCCTCCCACACGCGGAGCGTCTCGGGAGACTCGGGATGGAGCCGCAGGACGTCATGGTCGTCGTCCTCGAGGACGATGCGCCCACCGGGGCGTGCCGCCCGGACCATGGAGCGCACGACGGACAGCGGATCCGGCACGTGCTCCAGGAGGAAGCGCGCGTGCACGACGTCGAAAGTCCCCCACTCCCGATCGTCGAGCGGGAGATCGACCGCGTCCCCGGCCCGGAACTCGACGAGGTCCGGCTCTCCGGACTCGCGGGCCTGTCGCCTCGCCTCGGCCATCTGCGCCTCGTCCCGCTCGATCCCCACGACTCGGCCCCCGCCCGTCCGCACCCGCCGCGCCAGGGCACGAGAGAACTGCCCGAGCCCGCTTCCGACGTCGAGGATCCGCGGCCCGCCCTCGAGCCCCATCTGCCGCAGCGAGGCGTCGTTCAGCAGGTCGTTGAGCCTCGACAGGCGGCGCTGCTCGGCCGGCGTCGTCCCGTGGACGTAGTGCGATTCCGAAGGATCCACCGCTCCCTCCCGAACCGTTCACACCCAATCCCGCGGCCTGAGGAACACCGCCTGCAGGCGGTCCTCGGTCGAGCCCGGCTCGGGGTGCCAGTCGTAGCACCAGCTCGCCACCGGCGGCATCGAAACGAGGATCGACTCGGTTCGCCCGCCGGTCTGCAGGCCGAAACGCGTGCCGCGGTCGTGAAGTAGATTGAACTCGACGTACCGGCCCCTGCGGTACAACTGGAACCGGCGCTCGGACTCGCCGAACGGCGTGTCCTTGCGGCGGCGCACGATGGGGAGGTAAGCCTCCAGGAAGCGATCCCCGACGCTCTTCACGAACTCCAGGGTCCTCCCGAAACCCCATGCGTCGAGGTCGTCGAAGAAGATACCTCCCAGCCCGCGCGACTCGTTGCGGTGCGCCAGCACGAAGTACTCGTCGCACCATCTCTTGAACCGCGGGTAGACGTCCGGGCCGAACGGGAGGCACGCATCCCGCAACGTACGATGCCAGTGGACGGCATCCTCCTCGAAGCCGTAGTACGGCGTCAGGTCGGTGCCGCCCCCGAACCACCACGTCGCGTCCTCGCCTTCGCTCGCTGCCATGAAGAACCTGAGATTGGCGTGCGACGTCGGCACGTAGGGGTTCAGCGGGTGGATCACCACCGATAGCCCCAGCGCTTCGAAGGGGCGCCCGGACAGCTCGAGCCTGCGAGCCGTCGCGGACTCCGGGAGCGCACCCCCGACGACGTGCGAGAAATTGACGCCGCCGCGCTCGAAGACCGCTCCGCCGTCGAGCACCCGGGTGATGCCATGACCGCCCGTGGGCCGCTCCCAGGCGTCCTCGGCGAAGCGCATCGAGGGCTCTTGCGTCTCGAGCGCCGCGCAGATCTCGCGCTGCAGGGCCAGCAGGTACTCCTTCACCGGCCGAGGCGAGACGTGCCCGATGTCGGCGAGCCCCTCGGTCACCGCTTCACGCCGATGATGTCGGGCATGGGGGGATGCGGAGCTCTTCGACATGGGCGCCCAGGAGGTGATGCGAAGTGCCGGCGTCCAGGCGTCGGTCGGTCATAAGGGGAGCCTCTGTCGAGTGGACGTGCGAGTATACCGCACGGCCGCGGATGCCGGTCGCCGTCGAGACGACGGCGGCCGCGCGAACAAGTCGCCTGATCACGACCCATCGGTCGGAGTGAGCCGGGTCCGACGCTCATCCGGCCGCGCAGCGGTTGGGACCGGCCTCGACGTCGAGCGGGTCGAAGCCTGCGAGGGGAGACTTGCCCTCGTTGATGGCGATGATGGTCTCGAAGTTCGGGGGCTTCGCCTTCAGGCTCTCGAGCACGGTCGTGACGAACGCGTCCCTCGCGCGCCCGAGCACCGCGAGCCGGGAGCGGAGGTCGCCCAGGCGGGCGAGAATCGGCGCGCCGTCGAAGCCGATCGCCGCGCCGTGGTGTGCGGGGCACACGAGCACGTCGTCGCCGAAGCGCCCCAGGATCGCGCGGTGCAAGCTGTCGTGGAGGATGTGGGCCGCGCCTCGGGACCCCTCGTCCCCCTTCTCGAGATCGGGCCTTCCGACGGCGTCGACGAACAGGGTGTCCCCGGTCAGCAGCGCGTCCGCTCCCAGGAGGTAGGAGACGCTCTCGCCGGTGTGCCCGGGGGTCGCGACCACCAGGATTCGAAGATCGCCGATCGCGATCTCGTCGCCGTCCTCGACCGGCGCGTACTCGTAGCTCACGCGGTCGTTCTCCGGCAGGGTGAGCGTCGCCCCCGCGATCGCGCACAGGTCCCGGGCCCGAGACAGGTGGTCGGCATGCACGTGGGTCTCGAAGACGCGGCGGATCCGTAGGCCTTGCGCCTCGGCGATCCGGGTGTAGGCCGCCGAATCGACGCACGGATCGAACACCGCCGCCTCCCCCGCCGAGCCCAGGAGATAGGACAGGCAGCCCTTGCCGTTGCGGCGGATCTGGAACAGGACGGACCGTGGCGCGCCCTGCAGGGGAATGCGCGCCTCGGACCACACCCCGCCCCAACTCCGGATCCCGCCCTCCAGGCTGGCGACGTCGAATCCCAGCGACTCGAGGAGCGCCGCCGCCCTCTGCGACACGTTCCCCCTCCGGCACACCGTCACGATCGGCCTTTCCCGGGCAAGGGACCCCGCCCCCGCGATCAGGGCCCGGTCCTCGCTCGCCTTGAGCGCGTCGTACACCGGCAGGTTTCGGCTCCCATGGATGTGCCACCCGCTGAACTCGTCCGCTTCTCTGATATCGACGATGTTCACCGGATCGCCGGCTTCCAGCCTTGCCTTGAGCTCGCTGACGGTGATCTGTTTCATGCTCTCCCCCCGGCAACCCCGTATACTTCCCCTCGCCGGGCCTGCGAACCGGGCTCGTTGACCTCGGCGGCGCTATTCGTAGAATAGCTGAAGCGAGGAGGGAGGAACATCGCGATGAGCCGGTCTCGGGTCGGCGGCGTGCAGGAGCTCATCGATCGACTGGACAGCGCGGTGGAGCTGGGCGGGGGCACGGCCGTCACGGCGCGGATCAAGACGGATCTGAGCGGTCTCATCCTGGAGGGATCCCTCGGGCTCCCGGAGCGTTTCCTGCGACCGCTGTCCGAGTGCTACGCCCGCCGCTTGCTCCATCAGGATCCCGACCTGCGATACACGGTGGTGGTCATGACCTGGGGCCCCGGTCAGGGGACGCCGCTGCACGATCATGCCGGTATGTGGTGCGTCGAGGCGGTGACACAGGGCGAGATGGAGGTGACGCAGTTCGACCTCGTGGAAGATCGCGGCGACGCGTGTCGCTTCGCGGAGACCTCCAGGGTCAGCGCACGGGTCGGGTCGTCGGGCTGCCTCATCCCGCCCTTCGAGTACCACGTCCTCCGGAACGCCATGCCCGATCGATCGTCGATCACGATCCACGTCTACGGGGGCGAAATGAGCCGTTGCAGCGCCTTCGAGCCCCATGACGACGGGTGGTACTACCGCCGCGAGAGGATCCTGCGGTACCACGAGTGACCCGCGGTCCGGCTCCACCAACTGTCTATTGCCTGTCCCTCGACCGATGACCTAAACTCGCGCGGCCAGGGTACGACCACGACGGGGGCATGGTGTGGATCGTCACGCGATCGGTTCGTGGGTGACGCCGCGTCGCCTGCTGTGGACGACGGCCGCGCTCGCCGCGCTGTGGAGCGCCGGAGCCCTCCTGATCCCGATGCTCCAAGGCTCGGGGGCCCTGTCGCTCGCGATCTCCGACACGGTGCGCCTGCTGTACCGCCCGGTGTGCCACCAGATCCCCGCGCGGTGTCTCGAGTTCCACGGTTACCCCGCGGCGGTGTGCGCGCGGTGCCTCGGCCTCTACCTTGGCGGCACCGTGGGGTTGTTCGTGGCGGCGTCGCTGTACGGCCGCCTGCGAACCCCTCCCCGGATGTGCCTCGCGATCGCGGTGGCCCCGACCCTGTTCGAGTTCGTCGTCGGCTGGATCGCGGGAGCGGGCCTCCCGGAGGTGGCGCGGCTCGTCATCACGCTCCCCGCGGGATTCGTGCTCGCGCTGTTCCTGGGCGAAGGGGTGGCCGACCTTCCACGGGCGATACGGAGTGCCGGCGCCACCCATCCTTCCCGGACGTCGGGCGTTCCGACGTCCACCTGAGGAGGTAGTCACGATGGACCAAGGACGACCTGGCATGCTGAAGCCGGCGATGATCAGCGGGGCCGCCCTCGGCTTCCTGTCGGGACTGCCGGGCTTCGACCTGTTCAACTGCTGCACCTGCTGCTCCCTGGCCGTCGGTTCGGGTTTCCTCGCCTCGTACCTGTACTCCCGGGAATCGATCCGGCGCGGCGCGGCGTTCGAGGCCGGTCTCGGGGCCGCCGTGGGAGCGATCACGGGGGTGTTCTGGGGCATCGCGAGCGCCATCGTGTCGACGCTCGTGCAGTTGGCGTTCGGGAACATGGCGATGGAGTGGTTGCTGCCCTTCCTCGAGGACAACCCGTCGATGCCGCCCGAGTTCCTCGATCGGCTGCGGCAAGCCCTCGAGGAGGGAGTGTCGATCGCCTCCGTGGCGTTGGAGATCGTGATCGCCCTCGTGCTGGGCACGCTGTTCGCGACCCTCGGTGGCTTGATCGGCGGAGCGGTGTTCAAGGTCGCGCCCAGCGCTCCCCCGGCGCCGCGCGTCGAGTAGGGGCGGCCCGGCGGGGCCTTCTCCAATGATCGAGGTCGACGGTCTGGTCAAGCTGTACGGCGCGGTGCGGGCCGTGGACGGGTTGAGCTTCCGGGCGGAGCGCGGGGAGATCCTGGGGCTCGTCGGCCCCAACGGCGCGGGCAAGACGACGACGCTGCGATGCCTCACCGGCATCGTTCCACCCACCGCGGGACGGGTCGCCGTGGAGGGATTCGACCTCCACCGCCAGCCGATCGAGGCGAAAAGACGCCTGGCGTTCGTCCCGGACGAGCCGCGCCTGTTCGACTACCTGACCGCGAGGGACCACCTCAGCGTGACGGCGCGACTCTACGGCGTCGCGGACGGCGAGGAGCGCGCGGCGGCCCTGCTCCAAGAGTTCGACCTGGCCGACCGGGCGACGGCGTTCCCGTCCGAGCTGTCCCGTGGAATGAAGCAGAAGCTGATGGTCGCGCTGGCGCTCCTGCACCGGCCCGCGGTTCTCGTCCTCGACGAGCCCCTCACGGGCCTCGACCCCGCGGCGATGCGACGCATGAAGGACCGCATCCGCCGGACCGCCGCCGAGGGCGCGGCCGTCATCCTGTCCTCCCACATGCTGCACTTGGTCGAGGAGCTGTGTCGCTCGATCGTCATTCTCGCCCGCGGCAAGAAGCTGCTCGAGGGGAGCCTCGCCGAGATCAGGCGCGCGCTTCCCGACGTCGAGGTCGACGCGAACCTGGAGGAGATCTTCATCCGGGCCACCGAGGACCGAAACCCGTCTTGAGCGTCATCCTGCTGCGCATCCTCCTGTTGTCGCTGCGCGGCCGCTTCGTGCGTTGGATTCGCCTGCTCCGCCAACCCAAGTACCTGATCGGCTTCGTCATCGGAGTCGCCTACGTCGGCTTCTGGATGACGCGCTCCACGGTCGGGAACCAGGGGCCGTTCTTCGCCGGTCGCGGCTCCGCGCTCGGAGGCGATCTCGCGCCCGCGCTCCACATCGTCCTCGGAACCGTCCTCGCCGGCTTCGTGTCCCAGTCCTGGCTCCTGCCGTGGGGTCGGCTCGGGCTTCCCTTTCGCGAGGCCGAGCTCATGATGCTGCTCCCCGCGCCGCTGACCCGCCGCCAGATCATCAGCTTCGCCCTGCTGAAGTCCCAGGGCGCGATCCTGTTGTCCGCGTTGTTCATCTCCCTGTTCGCGGGCAGCGGCCGACTCTTCGAACAGACGCGGCTCGTCCTGGGAATCTGGCTGACGCTGACGCTGCTGGACCTCAACAAGAAGGGCCGGGCCCTGTTCCTGCTCCGCCAGCGCGAGATCGCCCCGCGTGCCGCCACGGCGCGGCGGCTCGCCGTCATCGCGCTCGTGGTGGGTTTCTGGACGTGGCTCGGACTGTCGGTGCGTCGAGCCGTCTCGCCCGCCGTCGTCGTGATGCTCGACGGACAAGGCAGCCTCGGGGACGTCGCGGTGGCGCTCCAGGAGAGCGTCCGATCGGGCGCGGGCAGGGTGCTGCTCGCGCCGTTCCTGTGGCTGACGGGATTGCCGCTGGCCGGCGACTGGCGAGGGTTCGCCGCCGCGCTCGCGCCGTCGCTCGTCGCGTTCGTGGTCGCGCGCGAGGCCGTGGTGCGATCGAAGGCGAGCTTCGAGGAGTCCGCGCTGCAGCACGCGCGCGACATGGCGAACCGCAGGTCGCCGGGAAGACGATTCGCGAAGCTCTCCGAGCGCTCCCGGCTTCGGGGCCCGTTCGCCCTGCGGCCGACCGGGAATCCGGAGCTGGCGATCCTGTGGAAGAACCTCGTGCTGCTGTCCCGCACGCCGTGGACGCGATGGGTCTCGGGGTCGATCCTCGCGCTGCTTGCGGTGGCGTTGCTCCCGGCGGCTCTCGACCCGCCGGGCTTCGTGCTCGCGATCGCGAGCGGGGCGGGGTGGGTGACGGCGCTGTTCGTGCCGCTGTTCATGGCCCTCGGCCTGCGCAACGACTTCCGCTCCGATCTGGCGCACCTCGACATGCTGCGCACGTGGCCGGTGGACGAGCGCCGTCTTTCCGCCGCGGAGATCCTCGGCCCTGCGGTCGTGGCCACGGCCACCGGATGCTTCGGGAGCGCGCTGTTCATCGCGGCGCTGGTGGGCGCCCGCCTTCAGGGCGCGCTCCACGGAGCGCCGTCGATGGTCGTGGGTCCGGAGGTCTCGAGGATCCTGGGCATGCCCGCCCTCGGGGCGATCGCGCTCCTGGCCGCGGGAATCCTGCCCGTGCTCGCCGGAGCCACAGCCATGATCTCGGCCACGAAGAACCTCGCGATCCTCGCCTTCCCGGCGTGGATCGGGATCGGGCCCGATGCGGGACGGGGATTCTCGGTACTCGGTCACAGACTGCTGCTCGGCTCGGGAATGATCGTGGGGCTGGCCGTGGGCCTGGCTCCCGGCGCGCTGCTGGTGGGCCTGGCCCTGCTGGGGCAATGGGCGCTCGGTGTTCCGTGGAGCGCCGTGGAGTTCCCGCTGTGGGGCGTCCTGGTGGCCGCTCCGCTGTTCGTCGAGGTGTGGTTTCTGATCCACGCCGCGGGGCGCCTGTTGTCCAAACTCGACCCGTCCACCGAGATCCTGGAGCTGGGGCGCTGATGAGCGACCGACTCGTGCTGTTGGGAACCGGAACGTGTCAGCTCCAGGAGCACCGCGTCGCTTCGTCGGCGTTGATCGAGCTCGCGGACCTGCGGCTGGTGTTCGACTTCGGACGGGGCGTGGCGACACGCCTCGCCGCGCTCGGGCTCGCACAGGACGACGTGGGGCACGTCGCGCTGTCGCACTTTCACGTCGATCACGTCTCGGACCTCGTCCCGTACCTCCACGCCGGGTCTTGGTCGGGCATCGACCCGCGAACGCGCGATCTGCACGTCTGGGGCCCGGAGGGCCTCGAGGCGCTGATGGGAGGGATGTTCGAGCTGTTCGACGGACTGCTGCGAGACGACGGCTTCGGCGTCGATCTCCACGAGGTCGTCGGGGACTCCATGACGATCGAGGGTCGCGAATTCCGCCTCGCCGATCTTCCTCCGTCCGGGAATCGCGGTCTCAAATTCGTTGCCGGCGACGTCACGTGCGCGCTGACCGGCGACTCGCACTTCCACGAGCAGGAGGTCGATTTCCTGAGAGGCGCCGACATCGCGGTCATCGACGCGGGACACCCGAGCGACGACGAGATCGTCGAGCTGGCGTCGAGATGCGGCGCTCGAAAGCTGGTGTGCTCGCACCTCTATCGCGATCTCGATCGAGACACCCTCGCGCGGCGCGCGGCCGCCCGGGGTTTCGGCGGCGAGATCATCGTCGGCGAGGACCTCATGACTTTCGATCTGTCGCGCGGGATCGCGGGGATCGGCCCGAGCGGCCCCCGTCGCCGGGCGTGATAGAATCGCGGCACATGCACGCCGAGACTCCGAAGCCGCGCCGGGCGGACCCGAGCCGTCCTAGCCCGTACGCCGACTACGACGAGATCAAGCGCTTCTACCGCGACAAGGCGGTGGCCGTGAGCTACGACGGCCGTCGTTTCGGGGGGCTCTCCCGCCGGCGCCGCGACGCGCGAAAGTGGAGAGCCGTGCGGCGCGCTCTGGATCTGGCCGGCGACGTGCGCACGACCCTCGACGTCCCGTGCGGAACCGGCCGCTTCACCGGCCGCCTGGCACGCCTCGGCTACGAGGTCGTCGCCGCGGACGTCTCCGAGGAGATGATGGACGTCGCGAGGCGGACGCTGGGCGCGGGTGCGGCCCCGACGGTGTTCGTGCAGGCCGACGCGGAGGCCCTGCCGTTCCGCGACGGCGCCCTGGACTGCGTGATCTCCATTCGCTTCCTGTTCCACGCCGACCGCGCCACCCGCGTGCGAATCCTGCGCGAGATGGGCCGGGTATCGCGGCGGTGGCTGATCGTGGACTACCGCCATCGCTACAGCCTGCGCTACGTGGCGTGGCGCGCCCAACGCTTGCTGGGGTTGACCGACGCGCCCCTCGATCGCGTGACGCGCGCCGAAATGCACGCCGAGCTTCGCCAGGCGGGACTCGCGGTGCGCAAGGTCATTCCGGTCACGAGGGTGTTCTCCGACAAGTGGATCGTCGTGGGCGAAGCCGGGCATGCGTCATAAGCGACGGCAGATCTACGCCGACAGCAGCGCGGGCGGCCTCGAGCTGACCGCGGTCGGAGACGTCCGCATCACCGGGAAGCTCGGCGAGGGCGTCACGTGCGTCGTCTTCCGCGGCGACTGGAACGGCCGCGAGGTGACCCTCAAGCTCTACAAGTCGGGCGCCGTGGAGGGTCATTCCCGCCATCACGAACAGGAGCTGGCCGAGTTCGAGTACCGCCGCAACCTCGCGTTCTACGAGGCGCCCGGACTCGCGAGGTACGTGGCCCGACCTCTGGGCTATCTCGCGACGGGCGGCGTGTCGGCCATGGTGCAGGAGAAGCTCGACGGCGTCCTGTACCACGACTATTTCCAGGCGCGCAACGGCGACGTCCCCGCTGCGCTGCGGGACCACGTGCGGCGCATTCTGGAGCTGGCGCACGCCGCCGGCCTGTACGACGTCGATCTCCACGCCCGGAACGTCATGGTGGTCGAGTCGGAGGACGGCGAGGTCATTCCGAAGCTGTTCGACTTCAACTTCATTCCGTTCTACGTTCGGCCGCGCAACCCGCTGGTCGCCGTGCTGCTCAAGACCGGCCTGGTCGGCGAGCGCTGGCGCGATCTCCGGAAGCTCCGCTCGTTCGACGACTTCAGGCGCTGGGAGCGCAATCCGATCTACACCGACAACACGTAAGCCCCGGCGGCCGTCATGCCTGCCAACCTGACACCGGCCTACCGCGAAGCCGAGGAGCAGTACCGGCAGGCCGTCTCTCCCGAAGACAAGCTGACGGCCCTGCGTCGCATGCTGACGACCATCCCGAAGCACAAGGGCACCGAGAAGCTGCAGGCCGACATCAAGCGCCGGATCGCGCGACTGAACGACGACATCGTGCACCAGGCGCGCAGGAAGGGCTTCTCGATCCGGGTCGAGCGCGAAGGCGCGGGCCAGGTGGTCCTGGTGGGGCCCCCGAACGCCGGAAAGTCCCAGCTCGCCGCGACCCTGAGCGGGGTCGATCTGGAGGTCGCGCCGTATCCGTATTCGACCCACGTGCCCGCGCCGGCGATGATGCCGTACGAGGACGTCCGCATTCAGCTCGTGGATCTGCCCCCGGTGTCGTCCACCCACACCGAGAGCTGGGTCCCGAACATCGTGCGGACGTCCGACGCCGCCCTGCTGGTCTGCGACCTGTCGTCCCCGGACGTGATCGATCGCACCGAGGACTGCCTCTCGACGCTCGAGACCCACAAGGTCCGGCTCGTCCGCGGCGACTCCGATCCGGATCCCCACGCCCGGGTCCTGGAGAAGCGGGCCCGGCTCGTCGGAACGAAGCTCGATCTGCCGGGTGCCACGGACACGCGCTCCGTCGTCGAGGAGCTGTACGGCGAACGGTTCGAGATCGACGCGGTGTCCGCCGTGGAGCGCCGCAACACCGAGGCGCTCGCGCGACGAGTGTTCGAGCTGTTGCGGATCGTCCGCGTCTACTCCAAACCGCCCGGGCACGAGCCGGACCGCTCGAGACCCTTCGTCGTTCCCGCGGGCAGCACGCTGCTCGACTTCGCGCGGATCGTGCACCACGACTTCGTCGATCGGTTGAAGTTCGCCCGGGTCTGGGGGCACGGCAAGTTCGACGGCCAGCGCGTCACCAAGGACTACGTGGTGGAAGACGGCGACGTCATCGAGCTGCACGCCTGATGCCGCCCGAACGCCGGCTCGACGAGCGCGGGCGCCTCAGCCCCGCGCCGGAGAACGCTTCATCACCTCTTCGTAGGTGCGGCGCAGGGTCTGCGCGGCGTGGTACGCCGGCATGACGACGATGACCTTGCTGTCGCAACATGCCCGGGAGACCATACACCGCCGTCCGGCACGACGACCTCGAGCGCCGACGGCAGGACGCGCGCTTCCACGGGCGTCCGGCCGGCGGGGTCGCCGTCGGCCTGGATCGGAACCGGGAAGTCGGACTCGATGCGCACGTGCGAGGCTCGAATCGCACGCACGTCCGGCAACCGCTCGTGCGATCTCGCGAGCACCGTCACGACGTAGCGGATCATGTGGAACGCCGAGCCGCGCTCGAACAGACGGAGGTCGAGCAGGCCGTCGTCGTCCCGCGCCGACGCGGCGACCGCGAGCCTCCCCGCGTAGGCCGGGACGTTGACCACGATGGCCAGGCGGGCGGCGATCGGGGTCACGGCGCCGTCGACCCACACCCTGAAGGGCGGGAATGGATACCGCACCAGGGCCGTGAGGATCGCTCTCGCGTATCGCAGGCGCGTGATGTGCCCGGCGCGGTCGCCGTGAGCGTCGTGGACGACCTCGGCGTCGAACCCCGCGCTCGCCATGAGAGTGAACCGGCGGTCCGCGAGCAATCCGAGGTCGAGCCGGCGGCGGCGGCCGCCGGCGATAATGTCCGCGACCGCCCGGCCCGATCTCGGGACGCCCAGATGGCGAGCGAGCAGGTTCTCCGTGCCGAGTGGGAGGATCGCGAGCGGCACGCCGGGCCAGCGATTGACGACGTCCGCGACGGTGCCGTCGCCGCCGGCCGCGACGATGCACTCCAGGCCCTCGAGACCTCCCGGCCGTTCCAGACGCCGGCGGAGCCGGTCGCGGCTCGTGTACAGGCGCGGCGCGAGACCGTGGCCTCGAAGCCCTCGGAGCAGCTCCCCGATCGCGGCGCCGTCCGGACGGGACCCCGCCACCGGGTTTCGCTGGATCGCCACCCATCGCGCCATCCCGACTCCGCGGCTCGCCGACGAACGGGGCCCGCGGCATCCTACATCCGGACGCTCGCGTACGACGCCCGCCCCGACCTCGCGCCGTCCCGACCCTGACCGCGGTGAGAGGGAGGACGAGCTCGAGGGTCCGCCCGGATCGGGTAGGCGCCTGGGTTAGAATGCGCCTCGCGAGGAGGTCCGATGTCGCAACCCACGTCCTTTGTGGACCGCTTGTTCTCCTTTCCGCGGGTGTTCTGGGTCGCCAACCTGATCGAGGTGCTGGAGCGCTTCGCGTACTACGGCATCTACATCCCGTTCGGGCTGTACATGGCCGAGCTCGGCTACTCGCGCGACCAACTGGGGATCGTGCAGACGATCTTCCTCCTGCTGTCGTACGTCTTCCCGATCATCTCGGGGACGTTCGCCGATCGCTTCGGGTTCAAACCGGTATTGATCGTCTCGTGCCTGATCTACCTGCCGGCCATCCTGTTGCTGCTCACCACGGAGTCGTTCTTCGGCATCGCGATGGTGATGCTGATGATCGGCCTCGGCGCCGGGACGTTCAAGCCTCTGATCTCGGGCACGGTGCGGGTGACGAGCGACATCACGAACAAGACGCTGGGCTTCGGCATCTTCTACCTGATGGTCAACGTCGGCGGGACGTTCGGCCCCATCTCCGCGAGCAAGCTGCGGGAGATCTCCTGGGGCACGGTGTTCGGAGTCGCCGCCGGCTGCATCGGACTGATGCTCGTTCTCACGCTGCTCTTCTACAAGGAGCCGCCGCGCGCGCTGGAGGGCAAGACGCTCCGGCAGACCTTCGCCGACCTGGGCATCGTGCTCGTCGATTTCAAGTTCGTGGTCTTCCTGGTCTTGCTGGGGGTGTTCTTCTGGATCCCGTTCTGGGCGTTCTTCAACCTGGGAGCGCTGTACATCCAGGAGAGCCTCGATCGTGCCAGGCTCTACGAGCAGATCGCCGGCGTACCGCTGGGTGTTGGGCCCGTGTTGGCATGGGTGTTCGGGGGTCAGGACGCCGACGGCGTGTCGCGCGTGCAGGGCGACGCGCTGGCCAACACCGGGATCGTGATCCTCGTGTTCCAACTGTTCGTATCGTGGTTCTTCGAGAAATGGCGTGCCATGCCCGCGTTCCTCACCGGACTGCTGATCGCGGCGGCCGGGTTCGTGGTAATCGGGCTGGCGCGTGTCGGGAATCCCGGCCTCGTGCTGCTGGGGATCTTCCTGTTCGCGATCGGCGAGATGGCCTCGTCGCCCCGCATCCAGGAGTACATCACGTGGCTCGCGCCGAAGGAGAAAGCGGGACTCTACATGGGCTCGAACTTCCTGGCCGTGGCGATCGGCGCGTTCAGTGGAACGCTGTATCAGTCGGTGGCCGCGCGTTGCGAGACCGCGGGCCGTCCCGAGGCGGTGTGGTACGTCCTGGCCGCCCACCTCGTCATCGGTGCGTTGCTGCTCCACTTCTATGTGAAGAGGGTCGGCGAGTTCAAGGAGCAGGAGGCGTGACGAGATCGGCCGTCGCTCCCGCGCGGGCCACGGCGCCATAAGAGGCTCTCCCGGATAGCCGCGGCGGTCCCACGGACTGAACGGAAAACAGCGCGAAGAGGCTTCTTTTCCCCAGGAGGTCGCCGTCGCGCTTCCACCCGGCCGGCTGCGTCGCAGCCCTGCAGGGGTGATAGCGGCGGGTGATGACCCCGCGAACGGCCCGCGCGGGTTCCCATTCGCTTTGACGATCTCCGGGCCGAAACCTATGTTTCACCGCACGTTTCGGTGAGGCGGCGCGGGCCACGAGGCGGAATTCGCGGGGAGCGGGCGACGAGGTGTTGGGATGAGCGGCGCAGGCAAGACCGGAGATCCTTCCGATCAAGAGAAGCTGGCACGAGCCCTGAGCACGATCATCGAGGTCATGGTGGGCCGCGAGCTGGCGGCCATGCGGGCCTCGGTCTCCGATCTGGACTCCACGCTGTCCGAGCAGATCGGAGCGATGAAGAGCGACACCACCGCGGTGATCAACGACCTGATGAAGGACCTGTCGTCCCGGATCGAGGGCCTACTCGAGAAGCTGTCCGGCGCCGACGATCGACAGCGGTCGGCCATGGCCGACATCGAGGAGCGCAACCGCAGGGCCAACGAAGCGCTGGAGCAGCGCCTGTTGGAGGCCCAGGCCAAGACCGGCGGGCGCATGGAGGAGCTGCAAGCGCACCTCGAGAGCGAGATCGCGGGCACGAAGCAGGATCTGCACAAGGAGCTGGGAGAGCTGGCGACGGGACTTTCGGCGGTCCAGCACGAGGTTCATCAACAGATGGAAGCCTCGGCACGGACCTCGAGCCTGCTCGACAGCATGGCGAGCGTCCTGACCAAGACCCCGCGCATCGCGCCGCCGCCCCGTTCGATCCCCGTCGCCAGGGTCGCGCCGCCGATCCCCGCGCCCGCCGCCCAGGAAAGCGACAGCGGCAACGACGAGAATCTGGACAGCGCCCTCGACCGCGTGTTCTCGGGCGGGAACGGCTGAGCCGCAGCGCTCAGGACTTCGGAACTTCCTTGGTGGGATCGACGAACGGCCGCGGCACGACCGTGGCCGGGGCGCTCCCCGCCGGCGTCGTCACGACGAGTCTCGCGCCGTCCGCGGCGTGCTCCGTGGGCACCATGGCGTAGCCGATGTTCTTCTCGAGCCGCGGCGACCACACCGCCGAGGTGACGCGTCCGATCGCCCGGCCGTTCGCGGCGACGGGCCATGGGGTCATGTTGAGGTCGAGCGGGTCTCCGGCGATCTCGACCCCCACGAGCTTGCGCGCAGCACCCTGGGCCGCGATACGCCGCAGCGCGTCCCGGCCGATGAAGTCGGCGGTCTTCTTCGAGCTCACCATCCAGCCGAGTCCGACCTCGTAGGGATTCTCGTCGAGCGTCATGTCGATGCCGTAGTTCAGGATCCCGGCCTCGATGCGCCGGATGTCGGAGGGGCCCGTGGGGGCGATGCCGTGGGGCTCGCCCGCCTCCATGACCCTGTCCCACAGATCGCCGCCGCGGCTGCCGTCGCGCAGGTAGATCTCGTAGCCCACCTCGCCGCTCCATCCGGTGCGGGTGACGACGACGGGAATGCCGTCGAGATCGGTCTCGATGAAGTAGTAGTAGGGAAGATCGAGGATCCGGTCTCCGAACAGCTTTTGCACGACCGCCTTGGACTTGGGTCCCTGGATCTGGAGGGGCGAGACGTCCGGCACGCGGATCTCGACCCTCATCCCCGAGCGGTACGCGACGCCCTTGGCCCACAGATGGACGTCGCTGTCGGCCAAGGCGAGCCAGAAGTGGTTCTCTCCCAGACGCAGCAGCACGGGATCGTTGACGATCCCGCCGTCCTCGGCGGTGAGCACCACGTACTTCCCCTGCCCCACCCTGCACTTGGCGAGATCCCGGGGAGTCAGGAGGTTGGTGAAGGCGAAGGCGTCGGGCCCGGTGATCTCGACCTGGCGCTCGACGCCGACGTCCCACACCGAGACGTCGCGCAGCAGCTTCCAGTACTCGCCGTGGAGGTCGTCGTAGCCGATGGGAAGGAACATGTGGTTGTAGACCGTGTATCCCCAGCAGCCGTGACGCTGAGTCGCCTCGAAGAACGGTGACCGCTGCAGCCGGGCACCGCGCTGGATGTGCTTCATGTCGAATGCGGCCATGGTCCCCTCCGCGGACGTCGTGGAGCACCCGCTCGCTCGCCTCGTCGCGCGATGAAGCGGGATTATATGCCAGGGTCGCCTCGCGGTGTTACAGTGAGGCGTCTGGAGCACGGACACCGAGGCATGACCAGGAAGAGGCTGATCGTCGGCATCTCCGGTGCGAGCGGCGCCATCTACGGCATCCGGCTCCTGGAGGTGCTGCGCGGCGTTCCGGACGTCGAGACGCACCTCGTGATGTCGAGCGCCGCCATGCGCACCGTTCCCCTCGAGACCGACTTCACCGCCGCCGCGGTCGCGTCGCTCGCCGATCGCGTCTATCGCCCGGGCGACATCGCGGCCGCGATCTCCTCGGGCTCGTTCAAGACCTACGGCATGGTCGTGGCGCCGTGCTCGATGAAGACGGCCTCCGGGGTCGCGAGCTCGTACGCCGACAACCTGCTGCTGCGCGCGGCGGACGTCGTGCTCAAGGAGCGCCGCAGGCTGGTGCTCGTCGTCCGGGAAACCCCCCTGCACCTCGGACACCTGCGGGTCCTGACGCAGATCACCGAGATGGGCGGCATCGTGATGCCGCCGGTCCCGGCGTTCTATCACCGCCCGCAGACGATCGTCGACATCGTGGATCAGACGGTCAATCGCGTGCTCGACCTGCTGGACATCGAGCTCGGCGCCGACCTGTTCGAGCGCTGGCGCGGCCCGCGCGCCGAGCGCGCGTTCGCGGACGTCGAGCCCGCGCCGGATCTCGTTCCCGAGGAGTCGGAGTAACGGACACGAGCGCCCGGCCTCCTCACGGGGCGCCGGGCCGCAGCCGCTCGACCGCATCGTCGATCGCGCGTTCGAGCTGCGGGTCGGCCCCGGCGGCGTACTCGAGCCGGTCGGGGACGTCGATGTGCGGCATGACCCCCACGCCTTCGAGGCGCTCGCCGTCCACCAGGACGTCCATCACCGCGAGGTACAGCACCGACTCGTCCGACAGCAGGAACGGCCTGCCCCCGACTACGAAGCCGGCGGTTCGCGAGCCGACGAGCGTTCCGAGGCCCTGACGGCGGACGGCGTGCGCGATGACCTCCTTGCCGCTCCGGGACCCGCCGTTGATCAGGAAGTACAGCGGCTTGCGCCACTGCGGATCGTAGGATCGCCGCGCCCCCTCGCGATCGATCAAGGTCATCACCGGCGGCGCGGCGTTGAAGTGGTTCAGGAAGTCCGGGTTGCACCCTCCCCAACCGTCCCTGAAATCGAGCACCAGGGCGTCGGCATCGGAGAACCGCACGGCGATCATGTCGCGCATCAGCTCCGCGACCTCCTCCCCGACGCACCACGGCACCGGCACGTAGGCGACGTCCACGCCGTCGCGCGCGAACAAGCGCGCGCCCTCGTCCATGGCCGTCACCCACTCGATCTTGGGATCGACGCGGTTCGGGGTCACCCACAGCGTGTGCGGCGGTCCGCCCGCGGCGCGCTCGACGGTGAGCTCGACCGGCCTGCCCGCCTTGCCGTCGAACGGTCCGACCGGGTCGTACGGCTTGCCGTCGACCGCGACGAGGCGGTCGCCGCGCAGCACGCCGGCCCGGGCGGCCGGTCCGCCCGCCAGCACGCGTCGCACGAAGTGCCGGTCCGACACGTCGGCGCCGATGCTGTCGTAGGCCACCGGGCCGGCCTCGAGGGTCGAGCCGAAGATCGCGAGCAGTCCCCAGTACGACGCCGTCCCTCGCGGGTAGTACTGCGTGTGCGACGTTGCGAGCTCGGCGAGCGCCTCGTTCGTCCGCAGCGCGAAATCTGCACCGTCCCGCACGTTAGCGGCGTAGTCGGCGTTTCGCTCCGCCCACGCGGCCGCGCGCCCGGCGTCCAGGAACTGATCGCGTACGGTCTTCACGACCTCGCGACCCAGGGCCGGGTAGTCCGGCGACGGGCCCGGCCCTTCGGCGGCCTCCGCCGGCCCGCAAGCGAGGATGGCGAGAAGCACGGTCGCGAACATCACGCACCTCGGTCGATATAGAGTAAGTATCCCCCGGCAAAGCCGGGGGCTTTAGTTGTGAGCCGCTCAAAGCGGCCTTGGACGTGGCCGCGGGCGCGGCCCCATTAGCCACCAGAAGG
>Ga0302046_10002229_pt1 | contig 18119 bp, 26 predicted proteins | sample RVTome_11_FD_200261 | JGI IMG/M metagenome (GOLD analysis project Ga0302046, IMG submission 200261) | Soil microbial communities from uranium-contaminated site in the Upper Colorado River Basin, Wyoming, United States - RVT147D111 (version 2) ...
CCGAACCAGTAACCTTCCGGATCGCGGAGGTGCCCAGGCACCAGGCTGTCGAGGGTGGGGGATTGGGTGCGCCGGAGCAATCCCTTCTCCCAGGCGCGATGCAGGCGTCCCGCATCGACGGTGATGAGGATGTCGGCCGGGGAATTCCGGCCCTCCTGCTCCAAACGAGTGATGAGTTCGTCCGCGGATCCCGTGACCACGTTGACGGAGATGCCGGTCTCTGACTCGAACTGGTCGAAGATCTGTTGGTCCGCCTCATAGTGCCGGTGGCTATAGACGTTGACTTCTCCGGTGGAGGTCGTGCCGCCACACGCGGTACCGGTCACCAGCAGGGCCAGGGTCAACTTTCTGATCATGCTCTACACCTCGATGGGGAACGAACGCAATGGTGAGTGATCGACTTCAGTGTGTTCGTTTTCGTGTGTTCGTTGAAGGTAATTGAAATTGAGAATCATTTGCATATCGTTTCCTGCGAGGAGATTAACGGTACGCGCGCTACGATGTCAAGCGAGCACAAGAGGAGAGGTGCGGACGTGGCGTGCGGGGGCGATCAGGGACGAATCCGCCTCCGGCGGGCTACCTGTTGCGGGTGCGACCTTTCATTGCCCGTTGGGCACGGCCAGCGTGTGGCCCTCGGTGCCGAACACGGATTCGTCGACGGTGACGGAAAAGTTCACGAGGCGAATGGTGACGTTGGCTTTACCCTGCTTGCTTTCGAGAAACAGTTCCAGGGGCAGGCCTTCCACTCCGAACTGGTCAAACAGGGCGGCCTCTTCGTTCGCCTTGCCCTTGCCCACGCTCTGGTAGCTCAACACGCGGGTTATGCTGAGGGGGATGTCGACGGCAACGCACATGCGGGCGCGGTACTCATCACTTTCCGCCAGTACTTCGCGGCAGCGGTGGCCTTCGATTTCTTTCTCTTCTCCCGTGTAGTCCTGTTCGGTGCGCGGTCCGCTGCCGAAATCCCTCGAGGCCTCATGCATACCCGGCCATTGCTCTTCGGTCATGGGCAGGACGTATCCTCCCTTCCGGCCGTTCATCTCAAACAGGCCGGTGATGGTGGCGGCCTGCGGATCGAACACCAGGCGAAACTCGGGGTCCCCGCCCCGACCGGGCAGGACCATCGCGGTCTGGTTCTCTCCGAAGTAGTACGAGATCGTATCGCTGCGTTCGTTGCCATTGGGATACTCCTGCAATGCAACCAGGTCGAAGCTGCCGGTGAACTGCGCGGCCTGCAAGTGAGCTGCGGACGTGAAGAACAGGACCAGAACGGATGGCAGCAGTTTTGTCATGATGAATGTGGGGCGGGGTGAGAGAAGTGTGAGCACGAGGTGGTTTACGGCTCGTACCGCGGGATCGGATCCAGGTCGGGTTCAACGAACTGTTGCCGAGCTTCTGGGGAAAACAGGAGGTCCGTCGAGTAGTGGGTCGTCATGATGTTGGTATCCAACAGGACAGGACTCCCCTCGATGAAGGCATCGGCCGACGGAGCAGGGGCGGTGGTTTCCATGAAATGCCGCACCGCAAGAATCCAGGCGCGCGTTATGGTCTCGTGATACTTCGTTACGTCGATCCCGTAGTGTTCGATGAAGGCCAGCAGTGCGGCTCGGAACAATGTCAGAGCCGTTTCGGGGCCGTGGTCCACCAGATAAACATAGGCCAGGCGAATGTGCGCACGATGGTTGAACTGTTCGGGAGCGACCGTGCATGCCTCGAACTCCGCTCGAAAGCGTCGATCGTCCGATGAAAGAGCGTGTTTCAACGCGAGATCTCCATTGGCTCCTGGAGTGCCGGCCGCCTGACGGAACGCGCATGACCTGGCCGCCACCGAGGCATGGGATATCCAGGAAGCGTGAAACGGTTCTTCCCGGACGCACGATCTAACAGCGTGCTGAAGAAGGGCTCCCTTCGCGCGCCGCGGTTCGCGGTCCCCTACTACACCGCCCCAGGATCCATAGACCGCGACCCAACGCGCGCCTCCGGGAGGCCTTTTTCAGCACCCTGCCAGACGGTCAGGGTGTCGGGGACTCGGCTCTTACCCCTGAAGCATACCCGGACCACGTACCTCTGTCCAAACGCATTCGCCTTGGGGAGCCTCTGCACGAGTCGTGTGCGTCCGGAGCCTGGGGCCTGCACACGCGGCAGACGTGGGGCCGAGTCGTAGCGCCATTGGGCCGCGACTCACGAACCGCGGGCGCTCCGGTGGTACAACACGACCTCGAGGGCTCGGTTCCATGTGCGGTGACTCCGGAGCGACGAGACCGTAGAGCACACAGAGCACGAACGTCACCGCCCCGAACGCGCCCAGGGACCACGTGAGCACCTTGATGTTCAACATGAGCTTGATCCTTCCATTAGTGACATGGTCCTTTCGCGATCGCCGGTCGCTGCCGATTCCTCTTGATCTGATTCATGCCACGAATGTTGCTTGCGCACGAGCCGGACCGGCATATCACGTATCCGTTCTCGCCGGCGTTCCCTCGCTCCCGATCCGAATGGCTCGTCGCCACGTGACATGCTCGTAGGCGCCAGCCCAGTAGCTGCCAAAGGCGACGGCGAATAACAGTTCCTCCAGAGGCATGAAGCCGAGCGAGAGTCCGGAAAGGTCTTCCAGGTTCCAGACCTCCGCGATGTATCCCGTTGGTGCCGTGAAATCCAGCCCGGTTAGAAACACCATATAGTAGATGAGAAAAACCAGTCCACCCAGAAGGGCGTGCCGACTCAGGTCCGGCCGACACCACGCGCTGAGCACCGCGCCGATCAGCATCGCGACGATGCCGGGGTAGATAGGGTTCCAGCCCACGGGTAGGAGAACCAGAAACACGACAGAGGGGGAGAACAGCACCCATCGGTGGAGGCGGTGTGTCGGATGATGGCGTTCAGCGGACCCTACCGGAACAGCGATTCGCTGGGTCAACACATTTACCAAGACAGCGCCCACACCGCCGATCCCGAAACAGAAGATCAAGCTCTCAACGTCGAACCCGGTCCGCTGAGCCAGGTCGAACAGGCTCGGCGGGTTCCAGTAACGTGGCACAAACAGCGGCTCCGTCAGGCCGAACGGGGCAGTGAACACGCTTGCCAGGATCATGGCATGGCGGTGCGCAGGAAAACGCCAATACAACAATCCCCACGGAAGGAGAAAGGCGCTCGACCACGCCAACCACACGTACGGCCCCGGGATCATGGCCCGCTCCCCCGCTCAGCCTTCTCGAGCAGGCTGAGGAATCCGAGCGCCGGATCGGACACTTGCGCGTGTCGAACGAGTTCCCGGTTGTCGCGGAGATGCGCGCTAAGGAACGCCACAACGTGGCCCATCGCGATTGCCGTGTACCCGCGCGAGCCGTCCTGGGGCAACGTGGAGCCGAAGACTACCAGCCGTACGCGGTGACCGGGTCCAGTCGGGCCTCGCCATTCCGCAGGAGCTGCGAGACCACTTGGTCCGTAGGCAGGGGCGTCAATGTCCATGGTTCCCTCCCTGGCCGTGGCTCCGGTGCATGAGGAAGTGGGCACCAATGCAAACGCCCAGGAAAAGCGGCAGAGGCCAGGAGCCGAGGAGGTGGGCCCGGCGTTCCGGGACGAGGAGGCCGACCGCAGCCACGAGGAAGAGGACGAGAGCGAGCCGCGCGGTGGAGCGGAGCGGACCGTAGTCGTCCCCGGGCCGGTGATCGTGAGGGTTCATGATAGACTCCATGGGTGTCGGGGCTCACGGGCACGCGTGACGGATTCCCAATGCTTCGTCCGTTCGCCGGACAGACCGGGCGGCATTCCGCTTTCCCCCGTAAGAGCACGGATGGCATCGATTGCCTCAGGTACCACAATCGCCTGATTGTCCACTTGGTATGAGCAGAGGAGTTCCCGCGAATCCCCGAGCCCCTCCACCTCCCAGAACAAGGGCGTACTTTCGATGCGGACGCGCCTTGGCACCCGGCACCCGCGACGCCGCCAGCGGCCCAGGTTCCCGATCTTCTTTCATGCTTCGATCCCGAGCGTTCGGCAAAGCGTCGCGTGGCAGTCCGCGACGATCCGCACCACCTCACGGGGGTCATCCGTGATCGACATGAGACCCATCTCCGCCTCCGAGAGCGTTCCCGATCCGACGCCCACGGATCGGAGCCACAAAAAAAGGCCCTCCCAGAACTGGGATCCTACGAGGACCACCGGAAAAGGGCTCGAGGCGGTGTGTACGCCGCAGGTTGAGAGCTTCGAAGAGCTCGTCGAGTGTTCCGTAGCCGCCGGGAAGAAGTACGAATGCGCCGTACTTGACGAACGCGGAAGGCCTGTTCCGCTTCGCGGGCGATACGCCGGACTCTGGCTTCCTCCAGAGTGTCCACGACCGGCTCGACGCCCCCGCCAAGGAGCTCGGCCCGGATCTCGTCCGACCGTCCATCGCGGTCCGTCACAGCTTCACCCGCTTCAGGAGCTGGGCGTTCACAGCCACGATCACCGTGCTCGCCGACATGAACACCGCGCCCAACGCGGGCGTCAGCAGGAGGCCCCATGCGGCGAGGACGCCAGCGGCCAACGGGATGGCAACGATATTGTATCCCGCTGCCCACCAGAGGTTTTGGAGCATCTTTCGGTAGGTGCCACGTGACAGCGTGATAATCCTTGGTATGTCACGGGGGTCGGAGCGCACCAGCACGATGTGCCCCGCCTCCACGGCCACATCGGTCCCCGCTCCAATCGCGATCCCGATGTCGGCCGTGGCGAGGGCGGGGGCGTCGTTCACCCCGTCGCCCACCATCGCCACCCGCTTTCCCTGCGCCTGGAGTGCCCGCACCTTGGATGCCTTGTCCTCGGGAAGCACCTGGGCGAACACCGTGTCGATGCCCAACTCTGACGCGACTGCATCGGCCACCGCCTGCGCGTCCCCCGTCAGCATCGCGACCTCGACACCGCGCTCGTGCAGCGCCCTGATCGCCTCGCGACTTTCTTCCCGGATGGCGTCTGCCACCGCAAAGACCGCTATGGCTTTGCCTTCCTTAAGCAGGTAGATGGCGGCCTGCCCCCGATTTGCCGCCGCCTCTGATGCCTGACGAAGCGAGTCCGGCACCTGCGCATCCTCTGCCCTCAGTAGCGCTGGCCCCCCGAGGTGATACTCGGCTCCGTCGATCGAGGCGGCGACGCCCTTTCCCGTCAGGGCCCGGAATCCGTCTGCGGTAGGCACATCGAGTGATCGGTCCGCCGCCGTCTTCACGATCCCCCGTGCGATGGGGTGCTCGGACTCCGACTCCACGCCGGCCGCGATACGGAGCGCTTCGTCGCCCGTGATTCCATCCGCGACCGCCATCTCCACGACACGGAATTCCCCAAGGGTGAGTGTACCCGTCTTGTCGAAGATCACGGTGTTCACGCTCCGCGCCTCCTCCAGTCCCCGCCGATCCCGTACGAGGAGGCCGTTCCTCGCACCCAAGGTCGTGGAGATGGCAACGACCAGGGGCACGGCCAGCCCGAGTGCGTGCGGACACGCGATGACGAGCACCGTCACGACCCTGACGATCGAGAAGTCGATCGCCGCGCCGAGCGCTTGCCAGACGACGAGCGTGACGGCGCCGGATACGATGGCCACCGCCGTGAGGATCTGAGCGGCGCGGTCGGCCAAGTGCTGTGCCCTCGATTTGGACTGCTGTGCGTCAGCCACGAGGCGCATGATGCCGGACAGTTTGGTTTTGTCCCCCGTGCCCGTGACCTCGATCCGTAGCGATCCCTCGCCATTGATGGTCGCGGCGATGACCTCGTCGCCCTCCCTTTTCTTGACCGGTCTGGACTCCCCGGTGATCATGGCCTCGTTGAGATCGCTCTCACCCTTCCGCACCACACCGTCGGCGGGCACACTCTCGCCGGGACGGACCAGCACGATGTCTCCCGTACGGAGTGCGCTGACGGGCACCGTCTCCTCGGCCTCGTCCGTTACACGAGTCGCGGTGTCCGGGAGAAGCTTCGCCAATTCCTGGAGCGCGCCCTGAGCCTGCAGAATCGAGCGCATCTCGATCCAGTGGCCGAGGAGCATGATGGTCACCAGGGTGGCGAGCTCCCACCACAGAGCGTCCGCGGTGATCAACCCGAGCTGCACCACCCAAGAGAAGACGAAGGCCACGATGATGGCGAGGGCGATCAACGTCATCATGCCCGGCAGGCGCGCCCTCAGCTCCCGCCACGCCCCCAGCACGAAGACCATGCCGCCGTAGAGGAAGACCACGGTGCCCAACACCGGGGGAATCCAGGTCGAGCCGTAGAAGGCCGGCGCGCGGTAACCCAGGAGTTCTTGGATGTGCGCCGACCAGTATACCACCGGAACTGTGAGCGTCAGCGCGAGCCAGAACCTATCGCGAAACATCTCGGGGCTATGGCCCGCGTGCTTATCGTGACCGGCGGGGCCGCCAGCCATCTCTCCATGATTCGCGGACCGCCCGTGGCCGGTAGCGGGGCCCGTTCCATGGACATGGTTGTGGCGTGTTGCGCTGCTCATGGCAGATTCCCGTTATGGATTAATCTTATGCGACCGTTGGCCGCCCGGCGATTTGCCGCTCAGCCGCCGGCGGAGCCGGTTGGCTGCAGCGACCGGTTAGCCATCGGTTAGCCAACGGTTAGCCAGCATGTTTGATGCTCCTCGAGTGCCGACCATGTGGCGTCAATGGCTATCCATGCCCCCGCCAGTGAGATGAAGTACCACGAACAGCAGTGCCAGGCCGATGGCGTGGATCCCCACCACCTGCACCCAGCGCGGTGTTCCTTCGATGGCTCCGAGGCTTGGTCCCGGCCCGGTGTCGTCGGTGGAACGTGGGGGCAAGGCGACCTGCGAGACTCTTCGCCGGCCGTAAGCGGTTACGCCCGGCGGTTTGTAGACATTCAGTGCCTGGATTCCGAGCAACAGGAGCACACCGACGCCCGCATGGAGGAGTTCTTCACGCAGCGCCCCGCGAAGGCCGCTGACGTTTGCACTGTCCGCAATAGCCGCGACGCTTGCGAAGACGGTCACTGTTGGCATGTGTCGCATCAAGACGACGGTAGCAACGGCGGTCAACATGAATGAAATCAAGACCCAATAGTGGCGGAACAAGCCCCATCGAGTGCCCAACGACATGACGAACCCAGTGAGCAATGAAGCGAGGGCCAACGGTACGATGAGGTACCAGCCGATCAACTCCATCGCGATCCACGCGGCACGCAACGTCTGATCACTTTGGCTCGTCATAGCCGCGACCACGAGAGCCAGATAGGCAAACACCGCACCGATCCAGCTGCCCGAAAGAGCGATATGTGTCGTGAGGGCGAACTTGCGGAGATCGGGTTTCATGGTCATGGATTCCTCTGTCTGGCTAACGTCAAAGCTCAGCGGCGCGCTCCAGCGCCTCTGTGCAGCGCCTCGTTGGGCGGCAGTACGTTCACGTTCGCGACGACTCACCGAGTGCGGACGCCGCTTCGATCTGCTCCTTGAAATACCGGAGTTCACGAAAGGTGTGGTCATGAACAGCTTGTCGCCCGTCGAGATATTTCTGGAAGAACCAAAGGCAGACTTTCCCCCACAGGGAGTCCGGAAAATCGATATAGACGTTATGAGACAACTGAACACCGTTCTCGCGCTCGACCAAGCGAAGGACACCCCCTTCAGAGAGCCTCAATGTGAGCAGAGCTCCCACGAGGCGATAGGCCGCTGTTCCAGTCCAGAACGCCAGGCGCGGACGATCCATGTAATGAAAACGCCCGCGTAGGATCGCGCGGATTCCTGCGACGCTCTCCCGCTGCACGAACGTGACGCCAGCGTGAGGCATGTTGTCTGGACTATCGAAGCAAAGGCCAAAGTGTTCCTCTGGATTTGATGCTGTCCAGTTCTCAGGCTTGCAGGCGTAGTCCCAGACAGCCTCCGGTTTAGCACGGATGGTGATGTTGGTGTCTACGGTTAGGAACATTGCTACAACCTCCCACGCAAGGGAACCCGCATAGAGTAGGCAGGCGTCCTGGCCGCCCAACGCTCCGGTTCAGCGGCGGGCCGGGCAGCGGACCGTCCGCTGCAACCGGTTGCTAGAAGGCATAGGGTACGGTCCGGCGACATGGTTTACACTCTTGTCCGGCGACATGGTTGACACTCCTCGCAAAATAGGGGCTGCCAGGACGTGGGACACTCCTGCCATGCAACCAGGTGTAAGCTGCCGGTGGACTGCGCGGCCTGCAGGTGTGCTGCGGACGTGAGTAACAGGACGAGAACGGAAGGCAGCAATTTTGTCATGATGAATGTGGGGCGAGGTGAGAGAAGTGTGTGCATGAGGTGGTTTACGGCTCGTCCCGCGGGATCGGATCCAGGTCGGGTTCAATGAATTGTTGCCGAGCTTTTCGCTCGGGGGCGACCGTGCATGCCTCGAACTCCGCTCGAAAGCGTTCGATCGTCCGATGAAAGAGCGTATTTCAACGCGAGATCTCCATTGGCTCCGGGGTGCTGGCCGCCACTGAGGCATCGGATATCCAGGAAGCGTGAAACGGTTTTTCCCGGACGCACGATCTAGCAGGGTGTCGGGGGCTCGGCTTTGCCCCTGAAGCATACCACGGACTACGTACTTCTGTCCAAACGCATTCGCCGTGGAGAACCTCTGCACAAATCGTGGCTGGTCCCGAAGGACGCGGCGGCGAGTTGCACATCTCCCACCGGACCCCTACGAAGACGTTGACGGAACGGTGAGGGTGGTGCGGGTCAAGACGCTTGCCGCGTGAGCCGGCGACCCCTCGTACTCACTAACCGTGCCCGTGAACCGCAGCGGCCGGAGGGACCGCCGGAGCAACCGCGGGTCGTGAGTCTCTGGCCCAATGGCGCTAGGACTCGGTCCCACGTCTCCCGCGTGCGCGGGACCCCGCGCTCCGGACGCACACGACGTGTGCAGAGCATCCGTGGAGGCATGGCCAATCCGCCTGCGGGAAACCGAGACCTTTCCTTGAGAACGACCACACCCTACGGTCTGCACCGAGGTGTTAGGTGGCAGCGCTCGTAGAATTATTCTCTTCTTGGCGAACGCGATTCAACGCAGCTTCGAATTCTTTAGTAAGATTGCGGCGTGGCAAATTGAAAGCGTACCGGTTTCAGAACCAGATATGATAGCCGCCCGTCAATGTGAAGTCCGAAGGTCTTGAGAAACCCCCAGTGCATCAGGATTTTGCTTCTCGCTGCGCACGTTGGTCAGGATATATGCGAACGTAAAGGCCTTGTGGTCTTCAACGAGTAAATCGTATATCCAGCCATGCTGAGCGAATCCCTTTGATTTTCCATGGGCGATGCGAGCGCCCATCATCCAACCCAAACTGAACCCTGAGAGACTGGTTGATCCGACATAGAGCAAAATCCATATCGAGTTAGCACGAATGTTCCGGGCTAGCTGGTCGATGATGGCTGATTGAGTTGCATCAAGCGTAATGGCGTGGAGTGCTAGAGCGAGATCAACGCAGGGAACGGGAATCCACCTATAGGCGCAAGCTAGCGAGATGACGGTGTAAAGCACCCCGTGGACGGCCACAGCGACGGCGACAGAGCCCGCGACTTGTCCCACCGCTCCGCGTTCAACGGTTTCGCGGGTGAATTGTTCTGGATAGTGCAGGCCGACAAAAAAGAGAAAACCTGGGAGCAGCAGTACAAGAAGTACGACGGCACCCCAGGCTAGTGACATTGGTTATGTGCGGGTCAAGCCGGCGTGGTCTCAGCTTTCCTTAGTGCAAGGATTTTGCGTATCAAGTCGTCGAGGGTCGGTTCAGCCTCTTCAGCAACGATCCGACGCAACGCCTCCTGGACGATCAAAGGATCTCCAGCAAGCTCGATCAAACGTTCCAAGAGCCTTTCCTGGTCCTTTGTCAACAATTCCATAATAGACTGCCTTGGCGTCAATGAGGGGAACGCTGACATCGGCCGTGGCGAATCTCCACCCCCTGGCGGCCACCTCTCCCCCGTCCCCCGCGATCACCATCAAAAGTGACAACTTCGACCCTCTTAAGCCATACCCTTCTTGTAGGTTTCAGTGCCAAAAAACCGTATCAAGAACTGCACCAGGTCGAGATGTTGCAATATGTAACGAGAGGTCGCTGTCCTCTTCGCGTTCTTCGCGCCTTCGCGTGAGACCAGCCGGACCTGTGAACCTTGTGACAGCTACGGCTCCAACCATCCTGGGTAGGGATTCGGTCGCCGGTCCCTCCAGAACAGCGTCCTCGCTTGCGACGTCTCGCACTCGGAGCGGGCCCTTGCGATTCCGGCCGCCAGGTCTTCCAGTCCAGCAGCCGGTTCTCAGCCACGAACGCTAGGCGAGCGAAACATATTACTTTATCATCTTTACAGTTATATATAAACAACTCAACATGACACTCAAATGCCCAAAACCCCGAAGTACCTGCGTCCAGAAACGGCACCGGCTGCGGTCACGCAGACGGTCGCACGACTTGGCGCAAACATCGCCGCCGCCCGGATCAATCGACGGTGGCGCCAGCAGGATCTCGCCGAAAAGGTCGGTGTGAGCCGGCAGGTCATCATCCGCATCGAGGATGGGCATCTTGGCGTAGGGATTGGCGCTTACGTCGCCACACTCTGGGCCATGGGTCTGCATGCGGATGTGGGGACGCTGGCAGGCCCGGAACGTGACCTGGAAGGGCAAACGCTTGCCGCGGCCCGACTCGGACAGCGCGTGCGTCACGGAGAAGGGACCGACGATGACTTTTAAGCGGTCCTGTTACGTGTTCCTCCAGCTTCCGGGCGTAATGGACGTCGTAACCTGCGGGCGCTACGAACGCGAGGTGCTGCGTGACGGACGAGTGGTGGGTCGGTTCGTCTACGGCAGGTCCTACCGAGAGCGTGGCGACACGGTCCCCCTGGACCCGTATCACTTGCCGGTGACCCCACGGATGTACGAAACCGCCAAGCTCGAAGGGATGTTCGGGGCCCTGCGCGACGCATCGCCGGACGCGTGGGGACGGCGCGTGATCGAGAAGATGACGGGACGGGCAGACCTGGACGAGATAGACTTCCTGCTCCACGGGCCGGAAGATCGGGCAGGGGCACTCTCGTTCGGCGAAGTGCGGACTCCACCCGCTCCTGCCCGGAGATTCAATCGGATCCTGCACCTGCGCGAACTCCGGCGAGCGGCACAATCGTTGGAAGAGGCGGCTCCGGGCGAGTTGGTGGGGCAACAGGTTGCAGACCTGCTGGAGCCGGGTACGTCACTTGGTGGAGCGCGCCCCAAGAATGTGGTTGAGGACGACGAGGGTCTGTGGATTGCCAAGTTCCCGCAACGCAACGACAAGTGGAACAACGCGCCGGTCGAAGCGGCCATGCTGGCGCTGGCTGGTCGTTGCGGGATCCGCACGCCCGAGACCAGCGTCGAACCGATCGGTGACGAGAGCGTTCTGCTCGTCAAGCGCTTCGATCGCGACAAGGTGCCGGGGGGCTACGTTCGGCATCGGATGGTCAGCGCGTTGACCGTCCTTGACGCCGCCGATCGCGTGACTGATCGAACTGAGTGGTCGTATGTACTGCTCGCCGATGAGCTGCGTCGCTGGTCCGAACGGTCCGCGGAGGATCGCGCCGAGCTCTTTCGGCGCGTGGTGTTCAACGCCCTCATCTCCAATCTCGATGACCACCCCCGCAACCACGCACTGATTGCGCCGGGGCGGGCCTGGCAGCTGGCACCAGCGTACGACCTGACACCGACTCCCGCGGTCAGTATCGAACGCAGGGATCTCGCCCTCGCATGCGGGCCCCATGGCCGGATGGCGCGGCGGGACAACCTGATTGGCGCAGCACCGCGGTTCGGACTCGAGGCCGGTGAGGCGGGTGCGATCATTGACGAGATGAAGCAGACTGTGCAGCGGCACTGGCGTGACGACGTACGCCGCCTGGGAGGCACCGAGGGCGACTGCAAGGTCATCGAGCCCGCGTTTGTCTATCCGGGTTTCGAGTATGAGACCGATCAGACATAGACGTGCGGGTGAACCACGTAGCTCCATTCGCCATGGAAGCGGTGCGGGTGCAAGCGGACCGTCGCGAACGCGGCATCGGTGACCACCCTGCCGGTGGGCTTCACCCGTCGCGAAACCTCGGCAGCGTCGTACTGACCAACATGGGACTCGCGGCGGAGCAGGTAGCGAAACGGATCGTATTTGTTCAATCGTAAGGCAGCGACCACAATGAGATCCCGCGCGCGCCTCACTGGGCCGCGTTGTTCGGACACCAAGGAGGTAAGAATGATCAAGGGGCTGCACGCAATGTTCTATACATCGGAGACGGAGGCACTGCGAGCGTTTCTCCGGGACGTCCTCGAGTTCCCGGCTTCGGATGTCGGAGAGGGGTGGTTGATCTTCGACATGCCAGAGGCTGAAATGGGATGCCATCCCGCAGACGCCGATAGCGAGTCGCGGCCCGGCACCCATAACATTTCGTTCTACTGTGATGACATCCAGGCATCGGTCGCCGAACTCACTCGGCGGGGTGTGCAGTTCCTGAGTGGTATCGATGATCGCGGCTACGGTTTGGTTACGAGCTTCGCAATGCCCGGCGGCGTAACGGTGGAACTCTATCAGCCACGTTACACAAAAGCGTAGACAGGCGCCCTTACCACGACTGGGATTGGGCCTGACGCTGGAGGTCAGCCGGTTTCCAAGGTGTCGATAATTGGATGCTGTCTTTCGCCCGGCGAGTGCACCTCCAGAGCAGAGTCAGGACGTTCAGGCCCCCCTGCAAGTAACGGGAGTTGCATTTCTCATATCTCTGTTACCGGCATGTACCAAGTAGCGTTGGGTTCCGACAGTTGTACCGACCGGCCATTCATGCAGCGATCGCCGCCTAACACAGTTGCCCATCACCTGCAGGCGACTCCTCAAGGATGCGAGGCAGGCCGAAACATTTCAAGGCGCCGTCCACTCGCACCTGTCGTGCTCGCGAGCGGTTGGAACCACCGCGCCCGCTCACCGGAGATCGGACGCCAGTATACTCAACTCAGATCTGGCGCGTGTGACTGGCCTGGCCCGTACCTAAACCTTAAGGAACCTGCCGATCCAACATCTTACTTCGATACGGGGATCTGGATCCCCCCTGCAATCTCATGGAACGGACATAAGCTGGTGCGCTTCGAGCGGTCCGTATCTTCTCAGTCAGTGTCTTCGAAAACGCACCAGGATGGTTTCATTGCGACGCTACACACAATCCAGATCATGTGCTCCCTAACACGTTGTACGCCGCGTTGTCTTAGCCGACAGCGTTACTCTGCACACACCTACAAAGATCAACGTGATTCATTGAACGGTCAATCCCAAACCGCCGAGTATCGCCCATCGAAGCTCGCGTGACGTCGCGCTCACCGTCGGTAACAGCACCCCGTCGACGGACATGGTGATGAATAAGAATTGCGCGATCCTCATATCGTGCCCAACCCCAAAAGTTAGACCAGCCCGATAGCTGCGAATCGCGTGGATCAGGCCTGTTTGCAAACCGGTTCGGCCATCGGGAACATAACGATCAGAACGGACAGGTCCAGCACCTCCCCGAACAAACCCATATCGGCTTCGAAACTGCGCGAACAGCGCCGTGGCGAAGACCTCGCCGCGAAACGCCAGTAGTTCCTCGCAATCATCGCCAGCCGTGCACAAGATGGACTGGACATCGTCGCCTTCCCAGGAAGCGACTGCGAACCCGAGTTGGAAGGAACGCGTGATCTGCAGCGCGACTCGACCTCCAAACCGGATTCCGGTTATGCGACTGTCCGCTGGCGATCCATCGGGTCGTCCGGGAATCCAACTGTACGCAAAGTTGACGTTCATTGTTCCCGCAACTGGAAGCTTAAGCGTTTGTTGAGCGGACACCTCGGTTGCGAGGATCATAGAGGTGAAAAGACAGACGGCGAAAAAAATGGGACGTATCATTGTTGCCTTCCGGAATCGGCGTTCGGCGATTCATGGTCACCACAGTCACCTGTGCGACGTCATCGACCAATGGCGGTTGGCCTCAGTCGATCTCTAACCACAGTGCCGCGGCCGTAGACGGCCTAGTCAGTATCATTGGCGGCGCAAAGCCCTTTCGCAGCTCCACGTCAAGTCTGGATTCCACGTCAATTGCTATACTGGAATCCTATAGCCCGATGGGGTACTAGCAATACACGTAGCGTGACATCAAAGCGCGACACGAAGCGACCGGTCGCGACACAGGGGGTGTATTTCTGGAAGGCGGCCTCATATTTTGGCTCGTGTTTGGCGTTCCTGAGTAGCATTTCCGTTGACGGATCGACTCCGCTCGACTTCCTGCCGGAGTGTCGAAGGACCACGACACTTGACAGCGTCAACGCGATCAACATCCGTCACTTGGACCTTACACTCACAGCTGACAAGGTCCGCTAGCTATGATCCCAAGAGCAACCGCTTGGGTCGCCATCGGCACGATGACTGTGGGATGCGACTTGCCCGTTTGGAATCGATGGAGACTACTTTACCTATGTGATCTCTGATAACCTGTGGAGTTCAAAGACCTGTCCTGGGTTAGTGACGAATTGGGACGCGGCCATAAACCCTATGGTACCGTGAAAGCGCTTTATGCGAAATCTCCGCTGGATGTCATTGTTGAAGCACAGAGGGATCATGGAGTTGGCTACGTGCTCTGTGACGCTTCGTTTTATGCTAAAACAGACTGTGAGAAAGATCTCAACATTGAGCGCACGTTCGACGGATATACAAACTTCATCTGGGCAAGCGGAGACACGATAGTAGCAAATCTCAAGATTTGGTGGGTTGCCTCATCGTGCGACGGAATTGTCGCTCAAGGGGGTTCCTGCCCGGATCAGTCCAAGAGCGGTCGTGACACAATGAACGTCACGGTGCGGATCCACCCGTCGTTGTCTGGCGGTGAGGTGCAGCGATACGGTTCTCTCTACTGGACACGCGATTTTCAGGTGTCGGCGTCTGGGGCAAGCACTGCCCCGGCTTATTCGAACGTCACTGTCACCGGAATGGTGCCGTCGTCCGGCGGTTGGCAGTCTGGTAATTATTCGACGCCGCTGACGTACAGTTGGAAGTTCAATGGCTCCAGTGTTTGCGGAAGCGGAACGGTAAGCCCAAACCAAAGCAAGACTTGCACAAGACAGATTGGTGGAGAAGGTAGCTACAGCACATGGCAATTTATTGTCACCGATGCCGAAGGGGATGTGGTCAGTAAGGAACACGTCGTGCAGGGTGCCTTCAGATCCGGGCCTTGACAATTCACTTCTTAATGGTGTTAGGCCGCGTAGGGGACCATCCGCGTGTGTAGGTGACACCTGGCCGAGCACACGATAGCATTGTTGCACGGCCTGCGCTGAAACGTAAGTGTACGGGTCGGCAGGAGGGGTGTTCCTGCGACACGTGGGTCGTGCGGTCGTTGACGCCGATGACGGGCCCGAAAATTCGAACCGTTGGCTACTATCGTGTCCAGAAGACGATTACACCGCACGAAGCACCGGCAACGTTGAAACGCGCAGGAAGTTGGGCCGCACTGTATGCCTCAATCGCTTCGACCTGGTCCACATCGACGACATCGTCCAAGACGACCCCGTCTGGCCCGCTGCCACCGTCTCCTATTAGCATCCCGTCCAGAAAGAACACAGGCGGACATACATCTGCGCCGCGGAGGTTCATCGTCGTACGTGTCATGCGAACCACGACGCGGCGGCGGTCTACCGGTTCGGAGCACGGGGTTCCGGCAGGACAAGGTCTCCTTCCGTATCCAGCGTTATTCACAATGGAGATGCCGCTCACGTGCCGAAGGGCGTCCGTGGTGACCGTGGGTGTAACGGCCTCAATCTCTTCGCGGGTCATAAAGCGCCCGAAACCTAGCGTTCGTCGATCGTAGAATCCTGATAGTCTCAGGTGGCGTACCGGCCGGTCGGTCGTGACCACGATGGGATCGAGCTCCATTCGGTTTGGCACGAGCTGAATCTCGACGAACTGGTTCGAGGCGGCTGTCATTGTGAACGGATCCGATTTAGCCGGCTCGTAGCCGGCACGGCGTGCGACGATGGTCAGACCGGTTGCTACCGGCGCCAAAAACGTAACGAGTCCTGCTGCATTCGATTCTGCCGAGTCGATGGTAATCGATTCCTGGCGTAACACGACCTGTGCCCTCCCAACAGGTTGTCCGGTTAAACCCCGGGTGACGAACGCTGTGATGACCTGCGCTTCGGCCACTGCCGGCGCCAGCGACACAACGGCCAGCAGCGCCATACAGCGCACTCTGTTCGCAGCCCGGAACAATGTCGAGTTCCCCGATGTCGCCAACGTCGGTGAGACCGATAAGTCAACACGCCGTTCACGGTGTGTTTCGATTCTTCGATGTTTGCATTGGCGTCGATTTGACCGGTACATAAGTCACTGCGGCCAAGGGAAACCCGCGTGCGCCCATGCCAACAATTCGTCTGTGCCTACTTTGCGAATGACGAATGTTTCCTCCGCAACCCGAAAGTCGGAGCCCTGAATGTGAAGCCGCCGTTGGAGAATCAACACTTGTGGAACTCCCGCTTTGCCAGCAAATCGCCCCCACATGTATTTTTGCGACGCCACGTTAAGCCACCCGCCCCCTAACGTGATTTCATCAAAGTGCCCGAACTGCTCCAGGACGTCAAGTCCATCGCCAACGGTGGGATCGACGGCGACACCAATCATCCTCGTGCGGGCCCCCTCTCGCTGTGCACGAGCTGTCACCGAGTCCCGCAAACTTTCGAACGCTGAAGCAAAGCCGGGTGTTTTGGAAGCCCCGCAATTTGAGGAGACCAAGAAGACGACTGCTATCTCGGGGCCCGATGACAGAGCACCAGTGTTGGAAGCCCTCGGTGCAGAAGCAACGCGCGTGGCTATACCACCACCCAAAAAGGCTAGCGCGAGTGCCACGTGCCAGTATTGCCCATCAATCGCCGATATCTCATGGCTGAGGGCGATCGCTGAAGTTGAGCGCGTTCACATCGTAAAGGCTGAGACGCGGGTAAGGCTCCTGAGTGTACGCCACAGCGGTACTGCCCGTGATCGCAGCGACAAGGGGCCATCCATTAGTTCGTGCCAACTCGGCACCAGGTTCGACATCGAAGATTCTTGCTTCCACTCCAACAATGCTGGTACGACCAACGGGAGTCGCACTCGATCCTTCCCACGATTCCGGCTCAGCGATCAGCGGCCCCTCTAAACTCACCCGGCCTCCCACCGAGCGCGCCGATCGTTCGAATGGAGGCGCCATCTCGCCAAAGAAGCGTAATTCTTGCGTGGACACATTCCAACACGTAGAGGCGATCAAACGCGTCGACTTCGCAGTCCGTCACCATGCCAAGCGCATTGGGACCATCCCCGTCGCGGGTGCCGACCACCGTCACATCGACAAGTCTCCACGCCGATCCAGCGGTCCACAATCCCGCAGCTGGATTGCTCAGGCGAACGATGCCGGTTTCCAAGGTATCGATAAATTGGACATTGTCCTTCGCCCGGTGGAGTGCACGTCCAGAGCAGAATCAGGACCATCAGGCCCCCTGCAAAGTAACGGGAGTCGCATTTCTCATATCTCTGTTACCGGCATGTACCAAGTGGCGTTGGGTTCCGACAGTTGTACCGACCGGCCATTCATGCAGCGATCGTCGCCTAACGGATATGTCCGTCAGCTCCGGGCGACTCTCAAAGGTGCACCTTGTGACGAACCGTGCCATCGAACCATCCATCTTCACAAATCAACCGCTTCCGCTGAAACGACGGTGCCCGCAGGTGCACGGACGTGTTATGCGGCGATGGTCCCGACGGGAATGCTGATCAAAGCGGTCCTAGACCGTGTGGAACTAACCCACAAACAACGCAGGAGGTGACAACGCATGTTACAGTTGCACTCTTGCATTCGGATAGCTGCCGTCACGTCGGTACTACGCGCACATGGGAGCTATGCGAATTGAGGTTTTGCGAAAACAGCACCCATAACGCGCGAACAGGCTGCAACGCTCGCGCACATAGTTTCGGCATTCTCGCTAGCGATTCTAGAGCGACAACTCCCCAACGCACGCTCGCCGTCCTCAAAAAGACATATATGCGCTGCGCTGGCAACGCGGGGTTTGCCACTTTAGTATCACCGGGTGTTGCCCTTTTCAGACCGGCTAACCGTAGAT
>Ga0302046_10002230_pt1 | contig 18107 bp, 16 predicted proteins | sample RVTome_11_FD_200261 | JGI IMG/M metagenome (GOLD analysis project Ga0302046, IMG submission 200261) | Soil microbial communities from uranium-contaminated site in the Upper Colorado River Basin, Wyoming, United States - RVT147D111 (version 2) ...
GCGCAAGCTCGCCCTCAACCTGCTGCGATCCCACCCCGACAAGGCATCCATCCGGCGAAAAATCAAAAAAGCCGGATGGGACGATATGTTCCTCCTCTCTATACTTGCCCAAATGCGATAGCCCTGCTCTGAAGAGGGGGAGGAGATCACTGGGCCGCCGCGCCGATCACCCTGAATGCAACGCACGCTCACGGCCACGCCGCCAGCGGCGGCAGCGACATCAGGATGGCCTCGGCGTTGCCGCCGGTCATCAGGCCGAACTTGGTGCCGCGGTCGTGGATCAGGTTGAACTCGGCGTAGCGCCCGCGCCGGACGAGCTGGTGCTGGCGGTCGGCCTCGCTCCAGGGCTCGCCCAGGCGCCGGCGCACGATCTCCGGATAGACCTTCAGGAAGGCGCGGCCGACGTCCTGGGTGAAGGCGAAATCGGCGTCCCAGTCGGCCTCGAGGTTGTCGTAGAAGATGCCGCCGACGCCGCGCGGCTCCCCGCGGTGCGGCAGGTAGAAATACTCGTCGCACCATTTCTTGAAGCGCGCGTAGTAGTCCGCGCCATGCGCGTCGCAGGCCGCCTCGAGCGCGGCGTGGAAGGTTTCGGTGTCGGCCGCGACCGGCACCATCGGCGTCAGATCCGCCCCGCCGCCGAACCACGCCTTGGTGGTGACGATGTGGCGCGTGTTCATGTGCACCGCCGGCGCCTTGGGCGAGCGCGGGTGCGCGACCAGCGAGATGCCGCTGGCCCAGAAGCGCGGGTCCTCGGCCGCGCCGGGGATATCCTTGCGGAACGCCTCGGAGAATTCGCCGTGCACGGTCGAGACGTTGACCCCGACCTTCTCGAAGACGCGCCCGCGCATCACCGCCATCACCCCGCCGCCGCCGCCGGCGCGCGCCCATTCGCTGCGCTCGAAGCGGCCCGGCGCGGGATTGCCCAGGGTCTTCGCAATATTGGCCGGCAGCGCGTCCTCGAGCGCCTCGAAGGCGGCGCAGATGTCGTCGCGCAGCGTCTCGAACCACGCCCGCGCCTCGGCCTTGCGCGCTTCACCCTGGTCGCTCATCCCCGTCCCCCGGGCAACTGTCCCGTCTGGCGCAGCGCCTCGCCGAGCACGACCGCCGCGGCCGCCACGACGTTGAGCGCCCGCGCGCCCGGCGCCATCGGCACCTTGATCCGCGCGTCGGCGGCCTGGTGCACCGCGGCCGGCACGCCCGCGCTCTCGCGGCCGCAGAGCAAAACATCATCGGCGGCGAAGCGGAAGTCCTGATAGTCCGTCTCGGCGGCAGTGGTCAGGAGCACCAGCCGGCCTTCGCCGCCGCCGAGCGCGCGCACCTCGCAGAATCGCGCCCAGGATGCGTGGCGCGCGATGTCGACCGCGTTCAGGTAGTCCATGCCGACGCGCTTCAGCCGCTTGTCGTCGAGCACGAAGCCGCAGGGCTCGATGATGTCGACGCCGACGCCGAGGCACGCCGCCAGGCGCAGCACGGCGCCCGTGTTCTGGGGAATGTCGGGCTCGTGCAGGGCGAGACGCATCGCGGCTTCGACGGGGCAGTTCGGACGAGCGTTGCGCCGATCGATGACGGCGTATGCAATACGCGCGCGGCGTCGCGCGGGACTTTGCTTCGGGCACGTTATCCAGTATACCCCTTGCCGTGAGCGTGTCCGATTTCGCATCGCCTGGGGGGTCGTGCGGCATGGTGTCACATTTGCCGTCGGAGGGGACGACAATAGCTTGAAACACACAGCCGGACGACGCAAACACGTGGCTTTCCGCGCCGCGGGTGGGGCCTTAAGAGGTTGACATAATGGCGAATTCGACGACCGCCGCCGACGGCGACGGCGAGACGCGCCGCGATTTCCTGTTGCTTGCGACCACCGCCGCCGCGGGTTTCGGCGTCGCCGCCGTGGCCTGGCCGTTCATCGACCAGATGAACCCTGCCGCCGACACGCTGGCGCTCGGCTCGATCAAGGTCGACATCTCGAAGGTCGCGGTTGGCCAGGCGATCACCATCAAGTGGCGCGGCCGCCCGGTCTTCATCCGCCACCGCACCGCGGCCGAGATCGCGCAGGCCAAGAAGGACGATACCGCCGCCGACCTGAAGGAGCCCGTGCCCGACGCCGAGCGCGCGCCCAAGCCCGAATGGCTGGTGATGGAAGGCGTGTGCACGCATCTCGGCTGCATCCCGGTGGGCCAGCGCACGGGCGAGAAGAAGGGCGACTACGGCGGCTGGTTCTGTCCCTGCCACGGCTCGCACTACGATACTTCCGGGCGCATCCGCAAGGGCCCGGCGCCGGCCAACCTGCTGATCCCGCCGTACAAGTTCCTGGAAAACAACCAGATACAGATCGGCTAGGGGGCTCGAGCGATGGCGTCTGGCAAAAAGCCCAACCGCATCGTCAAGTGGGTCGACGACCGCCTGCCGATCTTCAGCTTCGTCGAGCACCATCTGGCCGACTATCCGACGCCGAAGAACCTCAGCTACTGGTGGAACTTCGGCTCGCTGGCCGGGATCGTGCTGGTGGTGATGATCGTCACCGGCATCGTGCTGGCGATGCACTACACGCCGCATACGGACATGGCCTTCGATTCGGTCGAGCGCATCATGCGCGACGTCAACTACGGCTGGCTGCTGCGCTACATCCACATGAACGGCGGGACGATGTTCTTCATCGTCGTCTACATCCACCTGTTCCGCGGCATGTACTACGGCTCCTACAAGACCCCGCGCGAGCTCCTGTGGTGGCTGGGCGTGATCATCCTGCTGCTGATGATCATGACCGCCTTCCTCGGCTACGTGCTGCCCTGGGGCCAGATGAGCTTCTGGGCCGCCACCGTGATCACCAAGCTGTTCACCGCGATCCCGCTGGTCGGCACCGCGATCACCGAGTGGCTGTGGGGCGGCTTCGCGGTCGGCAACCCGACGCTCAACCGCTTCTTCAGCCTGCACTACCTGATGCCCTTCGTGATCGTCGGCGTGGTCCTCGCCCACATCTGGGCGCTGCATACCAGCAAGTCGAACAACCCCCTCGGCATCGACCCGAAGGGCCCGCAGGACACCATCCCCTTCCACCCCTACTACACGGTGAAGGACAACTTCGGCATCGGCGCCTTCTTCGTCTTCTTCGCCGCCGTGGTGTTCTTCGCGCCCGACTTCTTCGGCGAGCCGGACAACTACATCCGCGCCAATCCGCTGGCCACGCCGGCGCATATCGTGCCCGAGTGGTACTTCCTGCCGTACTACGCGGTGCTGCGCGCGCTCGACTTCGACATCTGGTTCCTGGAGGCCAAGCTGCTCGGCGTGATCGCGCTGGCGGCCTCGATCTTCGTGCTCTTCCTGCTGCCCTGGCTGGATACGTCCAAAGTGCGCAGCGGCCGCTTCCGGCCGATCTTCAAGTGGTTCTTCTGGATCTTCCTGCTCGACTGCGTGATCCTCGGCGTGGTCGGCGGCAACGCCCCCGACGCCCAGGTGTTCGGCTGGTCGAAGTGGCTCACCTACCTCAAGCTCGGCCAGGCCGCGACCGCGTATTACTTCGCCCATTTCCTGATCATCCTGCCGGTGCTCGGTTTCGTCGAGAAGCCGCTGCCGCTGCCGACCAGTATCTCCGAGCCGGTGCTGAAAGGGGGGGGCGCCGCAAGCGCCGCCGCCGCGGCCAAGCCGATGGAGAAGGCCTGATGCGCAGGCTCGCCGTCACCCTCGTCGTGCTCGCCGGGCTGGGCGCGGGCGGGCTCGCCCCCGTCATGGTCTGGGCCGCCGGCGACGAGCCCCATCCGCCGGGCCGGCACTGGTCCTTCAGCGGCGTCTTCGGAACCTACGACAAGCCCCAGCTGCGCCGCGGCCTGCAGGTCTACCGCGAGGTCTGCGCGGCCTGCCATTCGCTGCGTCTGGTCGCCTACCGCAACCTCGCCGCCATCGGGCTCGACGTAAAGGCGATCGAGGCGATCGCGGCGGAGAAGAAGCTGCCGGGCGCGCCCAACGACGAGGGCGAGGCCACGACGCGCAAGGCCCTGCCGTCGGACAAGTTCGTGCCGCCCTTCGCCAACGAGAATGCCGCGCGCTCGGCCAACAACGGCGCCCTGCCGCCCGACCTGTCGCTGATGACCAAGGCGCGCCTGCGCGGGCCCGACTACGTCTACGCGCTGCTCACCGGCTACAAGGAAGAGCCACCCGAGGGCGTCACGGTGCCGGAGGGCATGTACTTCAACACCTATTTCCCGGGCCATAACATCGCCATGGCGCCGCCGATCTCCGACGAGGGGGTCGAATTCGCCGACAAGACCAAGGCGACGGTGCAGCAGCAGGCCAAGGACGTCGTCGCCTTCCTGCAATGGGCCGCGGACCCGTATCTGGAAGACCGCAAGCGCATGGGCATCAAGGTGGTGCTCTTCCTGATCTTCCTCACCGGCCTGCTCTACGCCTACAAGCGCAAGGTCTGGGCCAAGGTGCATTAGCGTCCAGCCCCTCTCGCCTTGGGGGCTGAAACGCCGAAGGCGTTTCAGTACTTCAGTTTCAGCACATTGGCGCCGAAGGCGTTTCAGCGCCGTTCGCGATTGAGGTTGCATCGCGACATTGATCAAAGGCGGCGATCCTGAAAAACTCCGCCGCGATCAGCGGGAGCGATAGGCATGAGCGAGGCGGAGGCCCCTCCGGTTGTCGGCGTCATCGGCGGCAGCGGCATCTACGACATCGAGGGGCTGGCGGACACCCAGTGGATCGCCGTCACATCGCCCTTCGGCGAGCCCTCCGACGCGCTCCTCGTCGGCCGCCTCGGCGCGCAGAAGGTGGTCTTCCTGCCGCGCCACGGCCGCGGCCACAAGCTGGCGCCGGGCGACATCAACTACCGCGCCAACATCGACGCCTTGAAGCGCGCCGGCGTCACCGAGGTGATCTCGATGAGCGCCGTCGGCTCGCTGAAGGAGGCGCTCGCTCCCGGCGTCTTCGTGCTCGCCGACCAGTTCATCGACCGCACCTTCGCGCGCGAGAAATCCTTCTTCGGCAAGGGCCTGGTGGCGCATGCTTCGATGGCGCATCCGGTTTGCGCGCGCCTCGGCGACGCGCTCGAGGCGGCGGCCAAGGCGCTCGACATCGCGATCCGCCGCGGCGGCGCCTACCTCGCCATGGAGGGCCCGCAGTTCTCCTCGATCGCCGAGTCGGAGCTCTACCGCTCCTGGGGCGCCTCGGTGATCGGCATGACCAACATGCCCGAGGCCAAGCTCGCCCGCGAGGCCGAGCTCTGCTACGCGACCGTCGCCATGGTGACCGACTACGACTGCTGGCACCCCGACCACGACCACGTCACGGTCGAGACCATCCTGAAGGTGCTGCTGGAGAATGCCGCGCACGGGCGCGCCCTGGTCGGCGAGGTGCTGCCGCGGCTCGCCGACCGCGCCGGGCCCTGTCCGCGGGGCTGCCACCGCGCGCTCGACCACGCCGTCGTCACCGCCCCCGAGGCCCGCGACCCCGCCATGGTCGCCAGGCTCGACGCGGTGGCGGGGCGGGTGCTGGGGTGAGGGCGGTGATTGTCATCGACCATCCGCCCCCCGCCCTCGGAATCCAGCCATGAAATCCCGCTGGTCCGACACCGAAGCGAAGTCATACGTCGCGCGCTACGCCAAGGCCGGCGTCAACGCCGACCGCGCGCTCCGCGTCTACACCACGCGCCTGCTGGGGCGCGACCCGCGCCTGGTGCTCCACGGCGGCGGCAACACCTCGGTCAAGACGCGCATGCGCGACACCACGGGCGAGCAGATCGACGTGCTCTGCGTCAAGGGCAGCGGCTGGGACATGGGCGAGATCGAGCCCGCCGGCCTGCCCGCCGTGCGCCTGGAGCCGCTGAAGGCTTTGATCGCGCTGAAGCGCCTAAGCGACGAAGACATGGTCAACCTGCAGCGCCGCAATCTCCTCGATTCCAGCGCGCCCAACCCCTCGGTCGAGACCCTGCTGCACGCCTTCCTGCCGCACAAGTTCGTCGACCACAGCCACGCCAACGCCGTCCTCGCGCTGACCGACCAGCCCGACGGCGCGGCGATCTGCGCGCAAGTCTTCGGCGCGCGCGCGGCGCTGGTTCCCTACGTCATGCCCGGCTTCGACCTCGCCAAGGCCTGCGCCGAGGTCCACGCGGCGCACCCCGAGGTCGAGGGCCTCATCCTCCTCAAGCACGGCATCTTCAGCTTCGGCGACACGGCGCGGCAGGCCTACGAGCGCATGATCCGCCTCGTCAGCCTCGCCGAGCGCCGGCTGAAGCAGGGCAGGAAGCCGCCGCCGGCCCCCGCGCGCCGCCTGACGAAGCTCGCCAGGCCCGCCGAGGTGGCGCCCATCCTGCGCGGCCTGCTCGCCCTGCCGGACGAGACGGGCGACGGCGGCTGGCGGCGCATGATCCTCACCCACCGCACCGGACCGGCGATCCGCGCCTACGTGAACGGCCGCGCGCTTGGCCGCTACAGCCAGTCGGGCACGGTGACGCCCGACCACGCGATCCGCACCAAGCCGCTGCCCGTGATCCTGCCCGCGCCCGGGGCCGGCGCGCTCGACGTCTTCGCCAAGCAGGCCAGGGCCGCGATATCCGAATACCGGGCGCGCTACCGCGCCTACTTCAAGCGCAACAACCCCAGGGGCAAGGCCGCCAGGATCGCGCTCGACCCGATGCCGCGCGTATTGCTCGTCCCCGGCCTCGGGATCTTCGCCGCCGGCAATTCGGCCAAGGCGGCGGCGATCGCAGGCGATCTCGCCGAGACCACCGTTGACGTTATTACCTGCGCGGAGCGCATCGGCCGCTTCGAGAGCATCTCCGAGGCGGACCTCTTCGACATCGAATACTGGTCGCTCGAGCAGGCCAAGCTCGGCGCGGCGGCCGAGCCGGCGCTGGCCCGCCGGATCGTCGCCATCACCGGCGGGGCGGGGACGATCGGCCGCGCCACCGCCGCCGCCTTCCGGGCCGAGGGCGCCGAGGTGGCGCTCCTCGACCTCGACGGCCCGGCGCTCGACGAAGCCGCCAAGGCCACCGGCGCGCGCGCCGCGCCCTGCGACGTTACCGACGCGGCATCGGTCAAGGCCGCCTTCGCGCGCGTCGCCGAGGCCTTCGGCGGGCTCGATATCCTGGTCTCGAACGCGGGCGCCGCCTGGCAGGGACGGATCGGAGAGGTCGACGAAGGAACGCTGCGTAAGTCCTTCGAATTGAACTTCTTCGCCCACCAGCGCGTCGCCCAGGAAGCCGTCGCGACAATGAAAGCGCAGGGCACGGGCGGCGTCCTCCTCTTCAACACCTCCAAGCAGGCGGTCAACCCCGGCGCCGACTTCGGCCCATACGGCCTGCCCAAGGCGGCGACGCTCTTCCTGTCGCGGCAATACGCGCTCGATCATGGGGCCGACGGCATCCGCTCGAACGCCGTCAACGCCGACCGCATCCGCGGCGGCCTCCTGACCGACGCGATGGTCGCCGGACGCGCCAAGGCGCGCGGCGTCAGCGAGGCCGACTACATGGCGGGCAACCTGCTCGGCCGCGAGGTGACGGCGGCGGACGTCGCCGACGCCTTCGTGCGCCTGGCGCTCTCCCGGAAGACCACCGGCGCGGTCCTCACCGTCGACGGCGGCAACATCGCCGCGGCGCTTCGCTAGCGCATTTTCCGATCGTTTGGCATCACCGGCCCTCATGAGCTTGTCGAATGGCCCCCACCCGGCCACCCAATGGCAGTATCCTGTGGGTGGCCGGATGGGGGAGCGGGCCGGCGCCGATTCCGCGTGAGCGGAATATGCGTTAGGTCAGCCGGCGGGCGCGAAGCCCAGCACCAGCCCGAAGGCGTCGGCCGCGCGCACGAAGGGACGACCGTCGGCGCTTTTACCGACATCAGAGTCGCTTGCGGCCAGACGTTCCCTCAACACATCAAGATCGGCGACGCTCACCACGGCGGCGGCGAAGACCGGGCCCTCGCGCTCGATCGGCGCGGTCTCGCCGGGAAAGCGCGCGGCGAAGGCCGTCTCGTCGAGCACGCTCACGCGTCCCCGGTTCGTCCGCACCGCGAGCCCGCCATCGGCGTCGCCGACGCTGCCGACGCCCTGCAGGCCTTCGAGGAAGCCGCGCCAGTCGGCCGGCCGCTCGGCCACCATGACGATCTCGGCGATGGTCCGGGCGCCGTTGGCGTGGCGCTGGTACTCGGGCTTCCAGAAATACTCCGGCGCGTGCTGCTGGCAGGTGAAGAAGGCCGCCTGCGGCATGCGCGGGTGCGTCACGAAGGCGAGCGAGAAGGCGACCTCGGCCTCCGCGCCGTCGGGCAGCGTCGCCTTGCGCGCGAAGTCGAACACCGGATAGGCGTCGAGCCCGGCGCGCTCGAAGTCGCCGTGGTCGGCGCGTGCGTCCCGGCTCTCGAAGACCAGCATCGCCATGCCCTCGCGGCGTTCGAGCGCATCGCGGCAGAAGGCGCCGAAGCTGAAGCCGCCGGCGGCGGCCGCGCCGATCTTCGCCGGCTCGACGATCGCCAGCAGTTCGATGAAGTTGCCCTGGAGCTGGACCAGCGCGTTCCCCGTCCCGAAGGGATGGAGCGCGCGCGGCGTGAGCGTGAAGCCGAGCGCCGCGAAGCGCGCCACCGCAACGTCGAGGTCGCGCACGCAGTGGACGATATGGTCGATGCCGCGGGTCTCGGGCATGGCGCGCGCTCCTCGCTTGGGGGAAGGCCCAGAGCAGGTCGTGATCAGGTCGAATCACTTTTTGATTCGACCTAATCACGTGAATCTGCTCTATTATCAAATAGTTAGATCGGATTCACGCATTCAGGCCGGATCAATTTTTGATCCGGCCTGAATGCAACCCGATCTAGGCGGCCTCGATCCTACCATCGGCGACGCGGAGGCGCGCGCCGTTGGCGGGCAGGGCGGCGATGGCCTCCGGCGTCAGCGCCAGCACGGGGATCGCGCCGTAGCCCATCTCGCGGCCCACCACCACGCCCAGGGTCACGATCGCGTCGACCGCGCCGAGCAGCAGCGCCGCCGGCGCCTGGCCGGTCCGCAGGAGCTCGAGCATCACCGCGCTCGAGGAGGACGAGCCGATGGTCGCCGGCACCGCCAGCACCGTGCCGGCGATGCGCGCGCCGTGGTCGGGATGGCGCGGATCGGCGATCGCCCCGGTCTTCGGGTCGACCCCGCCCCAGAAGCTGATCGGCGCGGCGAGGCGGAGGAGGGGCCCCGCGGCCTCGCCCGCGACCAGCACCCGCGCCGCCGTCGCCACGGCGGCGCTCATCGCCAGACCGCCGCGTCGCGCCGGACCTCGCCCGTCAGCGCCGAGGCGACGCAGTCCTCGAGGCTGCCGTAGAGCACCGCGTAGCCGGTGTTGGCCGGCGTGTAATGCGCGAACTTGCCCGAATTGGTCATCAGCACGCGGGTGCCCGGCGCGGCGTCGGGCAGGATCGGCGCCACGACGACGCAGGTATCGGCGACGATGGTGACGCCGGCGCGTTCGAGCGCCGCCGCGCGGCCCTCGCGCGCCAGGGCCTCGAGCGCGTGCCGGCCGGTACAGACGTAGACCGGGATGCCGAAACGCTTGCCCGCCGCCAGCCGCTCGAGCGCGGCGAACTCGTCGAGCGAGAAATGCGGGCTGCCCAGCGCCACCGCGTCGATGCGCGCCGCGCCCGTGGTCGAGAGCGCGTCGCGCGCCGCGCGCAGCATGGCGGGCGTCAGCGCGATGGTTTGCTGTGGCGGCAGGCCGCCCAGCGCCGCCTCGAGCGTCGGCGCCTCGGGCGTCACGCCGACCACGTGGAAGAGCCCGACCGCGCCGCTCGAGGCCGCCGCCGCGCCCAGCGCCTTCAGGTTGTCCTCGGAGACGCGCCCGAGCCCACCGAGCCCCGTGATCGCCGCCACCGCGCCGCCCACCGCCGCGCCCAGCCAGGCGCCCAGCACCGGATAGAAGACGTCGCGCGCCTTCAGCTCGTCCGAGATCGCGGCCGTGTCGACCACCACGCCGGCGCGCCGGTTGGCGTCGAGGTGGAGGCCGGTCTCCGGCGCCCGGCCGGCGATGGCGGCGGCGATGTCGAGGAAATCGCCGGTGCGCTCGCTGCGCGCGCCGAGCACCGAGTTCAAGAAGGCGACGGCATTGCTCTCGCCCCAGGCGACGTGCTCGCCGAGGCCCGGGCGATGGCCTGCCTGGTAGGGCGCGCAGGTCCAGCTCGGCGCGCAGCCGAGGGCGAGATAGGCCTCCATCTGGCGCCGCGCCATGGCGCGGTCGTGGGCCGGGCCCTTGACGATCTCCGGATGCACCAGGTCGAGGGCGCCGACGTTGAGCGTCGCCGGCACCGCCACCTTGCCGCCCTCGGCGACCAGCCGCTCGGCGAACTCGACGCCGCCGTCGCCGTGATAGAGGCAGCCGTCGATATGCGCCGAGACGATCGGCACCAGGCGCGCCGCCCCCATGATGCGCCCGGTCTCCGCGACGATGCGCATCGCCATCGCCGCCGCCGCTCCGGCTGCGCCTTCGGCCATCGCGCGCTCGTCGGGGGTGAGGTGCATCAGTTTGGCTCCGGCCGGGCTCGCGATTTCGTCGGATCGACCTTGCAGCACCGGTGTGCGTCCTTCGAGGCCCGCTTCGCGGGCACCTCAGGATGAGCTAGAGTTTTGATGGCATAACCGTTCTTCCACAACAGTTCTTGCTCATCCTGAGGTGCGAGCGTCAGCGAGCCTCGAAGGACGCACGACGGTCCCGCCGGCCATCCTCGCCGCCATCGCCTCAGCCCGTCTCGCGCTTGAACGCGCGGATCAGCGCCGTCGCCGTGGAGGTGGCGCAGAGCTCGCCGTCGGGGTTCAGCAGCCGGCCCTCCAGGAAGGCGATCGACTTGCCGGCATGGACCAGCCAGCCCTCGGCGAAGAGCTCGCCCGGCGGCGAGGGCCGCGTGTAGTTGAGCTTCATCTCCAGGGTCGGCAGGAAATGGCCGCCGCCGATCTTCGTGAGCCCGCCGATCGCCATGGTGTCGTCGAGCATGGCGGCGACGAAGCCGCCCTGCACCGCGCCGGTCGGATTGCAAAACTCCATGCCGATGTCGAAGGCGCTGCGCGCGAAGCCGCGCTCGGGGTCGGCCTCCAGCGGCCGGCAGCCGAGCAGGCGCGAGGAGGGCGGGATCGCCTCGGGGTTGGTGAGCCAGTATGCCGCGAAGGCCGGGCCCGGCATGCCGACGCGCGCGCGGCGCTCGGCCTTCAGCGCCTCGCCCGCCCCGTCTCCCGACGCCCCGTCAGCCGACATGCGCGCCGAAGAACTCGAGCGTGCGCCCCAGGGCGATCTTGGCCGAGGGCGCGTGATAGCTGCCGCGCGCGTCGCAGTTGAAGCCGTGGCCGGCGCCCTCGTAGATGTGCACGGGCACGTTTGCGTGCTTGGCCTTGACCTTTTCCACGCCGTCGAGGGGGATGCCCGCGTCTTCCGCGCCGAAATGCAGCATCACCGGGGCGCTCGGCGTCTCGTCGGCGTAGTCCGGGATGCGCCCGCCGTAGTAGCCGACCGAGGCGATGCCGAGCCGGGTCGCCGCGAGCCAGGCGACCGAGCCGCCCCAGCAATAGCCGACGAGCCCGACCTTGCCGGCGCCGGCCACCGCGTCGGCGGCGGCGCGCACGTCCATCAGCGCGGTGTCGAAGTCCATCTTGCCCATGAGGCCGCGGCCGTAGGCGATGCCCTCCTCGTCGTAGCCGAGCTCGACGCCCGTCTCCAGCCGGTCGAACACGGCCGGCGCGATGGCGAGATAGCCGGCGCGCGCGAACTTGTCGATGTCGCCGCGGATATGGGGGTTCACCCCGAATATCTCCTGGATCACCACGATGGCGCCCTTGGGCGCGCCCTCGGGCGTGGCCTTGTAGGCGCTGAGCGTAAAGCCGTCTTCGGCCGTCAGCGTGATCGTCTCGCCCATCGTCGTCCCCCCACTATGTGTCCGGTGTCTACGGAGTGTCCGGCAGGTGTTTCCGGTCGCCCGGCGCCAAGCTTAGCAAGGCTGCCGGCTGGCTCAAACGCCGAAGGCGCGGCGCCGCGACGCCATGCGCTCAGCTCGCCCGGCGGCGCCGGCGGCGCCTTCGCCGGCGCCCGTCGCCGAGCCAGCCGCGGCGGGCGAAATAGACCATGAGCCCGACCGCCACCGCCAGCATCAGCGCGAGCGCGAAGGGATAGCCGTAGCGCCAGCCGAGCTCGGGCATGTTCCAGGGCGAGGACTTGGCGTCGAAGTTCATGCCGTAGACGCTGGCGATGAAGCCGAGCGGGATGAAGATCGTGGCGATGATCGTCAGCACCTTCATGACCTCGTTGAGCCGGGCGCTGACGCTGGAGAGATAGACGTCGACCAGCGCCGAGGCGATCTCGCGGTAGGTCTCGACCACGTCCATCAGCTGCACCGCGTGGTCGTAGCAGTCGCGCAGGTAGACCTGGGTGGTCGCGGAGATCAGCTCGGCATGCTCGCGCAGCAGCGCGTTGACCAGCTCGCGTTGCGGCCAGATCGCCCGCCGCAGCATCAGGAGATCGTGCTTCAGGTCGTGGACGTCGGTGATGGCCGCGCGGCTGGGGGCGGCGATGATCTCGTCCTCGAGCCTGGCGAGGCGCTCGCCGCAGGCCTCGAGCACTGGGTAGTAGCCGTCGATCACCGCGTCGAGCAGGGCGTAGGCGAGGTAGTCCGCGCCGGCATCGCGGATACGCCCGCGCTTGCGGCGCAGGCGCTGGCGCACCGGCTCGAAGCAGTCGCCGGGGCGCTCCTGGAAGGTCAGCACGTAGTTCTCGCCCAGCACCAGGGTGATCTGCTCGGTCTCCGGGCCGACGCCGCCGCGCGGCATCCGCGTGACGATGAAGAGATAGCCCTCGTAGACCTCCGCCTTGGGCCGCTGGTGCAGGTTGACCACGTCGGCCAGCGACAGGCGGTGCAGGCCGAAGGCCTTGCCGTAGCCCCGCAGGAGGTCGAGATCGCCCAGCCCCGAGACGTTGATCCAGGTCACCGGCAGCGCGCCGATCCCGGCGCGCAACTCCGCCGGCGGGGCGGCCGGCACGTCCTCGCAGGCGTCCGGGCCGTAGCGGATCACCTCGACCGTCGGCGCGGCCGATCCGGGTTGCTTGACCAGCGTGCCCGGGGCGCTGCCGGGCGGCGCGGCGGTCGTCATCCGGTAGGCGCGCTTTCGCGGGCGGGACGGCGTTGGGTCGGTCACGGAAACGGCCCGGCATGGTGAGCGATGGCGCCGCATTACCCCATCAAGGAGCGGGGTGCGTCAAGGCGGCGCGGGGGGATGTCGCGACGGCCTGCCGCCCGGGCACATTTTTTTCTTGAAATGCGAACCGGCCGACGGCATGTGCGCAGTGCCTCCACGGTGTCGATAGCGGGCTGCGCCCAGAGCGGGCCGACCCCTCGCGGGAGCCTTGGGCACCGCGAATCGCAGCAAGCCGGCCCGCCGAGCCCTGGAGGCCGCCCGGCGCAGGGGTTTCCGGCGCCTGCAGGCGTGTTTTGGCTGTGAGGCCGCGGCCATATGGGCGCGGCCATCCGATCAGGGGTGACATGGCTCGCAATCCTTCCCAGCCGGGCGGCGCCACGCGAACGCTCGGCCCCGTCTCCGATCTCGAACGCCACCTGCCTGCCGACTGGTGGCGCTCGTTGTTCAACGCCGTCTACCTCAAGACCGACGGCGACGTCGTCGAGAACGCCGCCAACACGGCGCGCGAGATCGACCTGCTCGTCGCCAGCGTCGGCCTGCAGCCCGAGGACCGCATCCTCGACCTCTGCTGCGGCCAGGGCCGGCACAGCCTCGAGCTCGCCCGGCGCGGCTTCGCCCGGGTGACCGGCGTCGACCGCTCGCGCTACCTCATCCGCCTGGCCCGCCGGCGCGCCAAGTCCGAGGGGCTGGCGGTGCAGTTCCACGAGGGCGACGCGCGGCGCTTCCGGGTCCGCGAGGCCGAGTTCGACTGCGTCGTGCTGATGGGCAACTCCTTCGGTTATTTCGAGCGCGAGGAGGACGACGCGGCGGTGCTCGAGGCGGTCAAGCGGGCGCTGCGCTCGAACGGCACGCTCGCCCTCGACCTCGCCGACGGCGACTGGATGCGCGACAATTTCGAGCGCCGCAGCTGGGAGTGGATCGACCAGGACCACTTCGTCTGCCGCGAGCGCTCGCTGAGCGGCGACGGTGGGCGCCTGGTCACGCGCGAGGTCGTGGTGCATGCCGAGCGCGGCGTGATCGCCGACCAGTTCTACGCCGAGCGGCTCTACTCCTACGACCGCATCGGCGAGCTGTTGGGCGATGCCGGCTTCTCCAACATCCGGCTGCACGGCGCGCTGGAGGCCGATTCCCAGCGCAACCAGGATCTCGGCATGATGGCGCGCCGCCTCTTCATCACCGCCGCGGGCCCGGCGCGCACCGCCGTCCGCAAGCGCGGCATACCCTTCCCCAAGGTCACCGTGCTGCTCGGCGACCCGCGCCTGCCCGACGACGTCAAGAAGGGCGGCATCTTCAACCCCGAGGACATGGAGACCGTCGAGAAGCTCAAGGCCGCGCTCGCCGCGCTCGACGGCTACAGCTTCGACTACGTCGACAATCATGCCGCGCTGGCCGCCGATTTGCGCGCGCGCCCGCCGGAGTTCGTGCTCAATTTCTGCGACGAGGGCTACAACAACGACGCCTTCATGGAGCTCCACGTGCCGGCGATCCTGGAGATGGCGGGCGTGCCCTACTCCGGCGGCGGGCCGGCCTGCCTCGGGCTCTGCTACAACAAGTCGCTGGTGCGCTCGATCGCCATGGCGCTCGAGGTGCCGGTGCCGGCGGAGACCTTCTTCGACCTCGACGACCAGGCCGCGACCATCCCGGCGATCCTGCCGGCGCTGATCAAGCCCGCCACCGGCGACAGCAGCATCGGCATCACCCGCCACGCCGTGGTGCACAGCGCCACCGAGGCGGTCGACTACGTGAACCACCTGCGCGAGACGCTGCCGGGCCGGCCGATCCTGGTGCAGGAATACCTGACGGGCGCCGAATACAGCGTCGGGATGATCGGCAACCCCGGCGTCGGGCTCACGGCGCTGCCGGTGCTCGAGGTCGACTACTCCAGGCTCGATCCCGCGCTGCCGCCGATCCTGTCCTACGAATCGAAATGGGAGCCGGACTCGCCCTACTGGAACCAGATCGGCTACCGCGAGGCCGAGCTCGACGACAACCTGCGCCGCCGCCTCACCGACTATTCGGCGACGCTCTTCGAGCGCCTCGAGTGCCGCGACTACGCCCGTTTCGACTTCCGCTGCGACGCGGCCGGCAAGCCCAAGCTGCTCGAGGTCAACCCCAATCCCGGCTGGTGCTGGGACGGCAAGCTCAACCTGATGGCCGGCTTCGGCGGCATGGACTACGCCGGCCTGCTCGCCGCCATCCTCGATGCCGCCCAGTCCCGCGCCGCCGCCGCCCGCCGCGCCGCCGCGCCGGCGAAGGCGGCGTGAGCGCCTATACGTTGAACCTGAACAGGATCACGTCGCCGTCCTTGACGACGTAGTCCTTGCCCTCGGAGCGCATCTTGCCGGCGTCGCGCGCGCCCTGCTCGCCGCCGCACCGCACGAAGTCGTCGTATGCGATCGTCTCGGCGCGGATGAAGCCGCGCTCGAAATCGGTGTGGATCCTGCCCGCGGCCTGGGCCGCCCTGGTGCCGGCCGGCACGGTCCAGGCGCGGCTCTCGTTGGGGCCGGACGTGAAGAAGGTGATGAGCCCGAGGAGCTCGTAGCCCGCCTCCTTGACGCGGTCGAGCCCCGGCTTCTCCAGGCCCAGCGAGGCCAGGAACTCCCGCGCCTCCTCCGGGTCGCCGAGCCCCGCGATCTCGGCCTCGATGGCGGCGGAGACGACCACGCATTCGGCGCCCTCGGCCGCGGCCTTGCCGGCCAGCCGCGCGGAGAAGTCGTTGCCCGTCGCCGCCGAGGCCTCGTCGACATTGGCGATATACATGACCGGCTTGGTGGTGAGGAGCTGGAGCGCCTTCAGCGCGCCTTCGCGGCCTTGCGGCACGGCGGCGGCGCGCGCCGGGCGGCCCTCGCGCAGGGCTTCCAGCACCGGCGCCATCAGCGCCATCGCCGCCTTGGCCTCCTTGTCGTTGATCGCCGCCTTCTTGGCCACCGGCTCGATGCGCCGCTCCATCGCCTCCAGGTCCGCGAGCATCAGCTCGGTCTCGACGATCTCGGCGTCGCGGACCGGGTCGACGTGTCCCGCGACATGGGTGATCTCGTCGCTCTCGTAGCAGCGCACGACATGGGCGATCGCGTCGACCTCGCGGATATGGCCGAGGAACTGGTTGCCCAGGCCCTCGCCCTTGCTGGCGCCCTTGACGAGGCCCGCGATGTCGACGAAGCCGACCTGGGCCGGCACCACCGTCTTCGACCTGGCGAGGCGGTGGATCTCGTAGAGCCGCGTGTGGTGGACGGCCACCCGGCCGACATTGGGCTCGATGGTGCAGAAGGGGAAGTTCGAGGCTTCCGCCGCCTGGGTCGCCGTGAGCGCGTTGAACAGCGTCGACTTGCCCACGTTGGGCAGCCCGACGATGCCGCAGTTAAACCCCATCGCCGCCCGGCTTCTTGCCCGCCAACCTGGCGCGCGCCGCCTCCAGCGCCGATCGAATGCCGCCCGCGGCGGTAGCACGGGAGGCGGCGTGGCCGGCCTTCTGCTTTGACCCTGCGTCTTGCGCCTTCGGCTCTATTTCTTGCGCCTTCGGCTTTATATCTTGCGCCTCAGGCTGCGCCTTCGGCTTTATATCTTGCGCCTCAGGCTGCGCCTTCGGCTTTATGTCTGGCGCCTCAGGCTGCGCCTTCGGCTTTGGCGGATTGACCCGATGCGCGACCTTGCTCATGAAGGCGCCGTCGTCGCCGGCGACCAGCAGCGCCAGCTCCTCGGCCACCGCGTCGATCACCCGCTCGATGAGCGGCCACTCGGCCTTGGCGAAGTCCTGCAGGACGTGGCCCTCGACGCGGTCCTTGTCGCCGGGATGGCCGACGCCGACGCGCACCCGCCAGAAGTCGGGACCCAGGTGCTTGGCGAGATCGCGGATGCCGTTGTGCCCGCCATGGCCGCCGCCCTGCTTCACCCGTACCTTGCCGGGGGCAAGGTCGATCTCGTCGTAGATCACGATGATCTCGCCCGGCTCCAGCTTGTAGAAGTCGGCCGCCGATTTCACCGGCAGGCCCGAGCGGTTCATGTATTGCAGCGGCTTCTGCGCGAGCAGCTTCTGCGCGCCGATCCGGCCCTCGGAGATGTCCGACTGGAAGCGCCGCCGGAACGGGCCGAAGCCATGGCGGCGGACGATCTCGTCCACCGCCATGAACCCCAGATTGTGCCGGTTCTTGGCGTATCCGGGCCCCGGATTGCCGAGGCCGACCAGGAGCAGCATGGCTTACGTTCCCGCGAGGCGCGTAGGACGGCGATGCATGTGTGCCTCACGCCGAAGGAGCGCCGGAGCGCTCCGGCGCCTGCGTCAGAGACAAAGCCTTAGCCTTCCTTGCCCTCGCCTTCCTTGTCGCCGCCCTTGGCCTCGCCCTCGGCGCCTTCCGCGCCCTCGGCGGCGGCCTCGACGCCTTCCTCGCCCTCGATGCCTTCCTCGCCTTCCTCGCCTTCGGCCTGCTCGGCCGCGGCCTCGTCGCGCACCACGGTGGGGGCGGCGACGCCGGCGATGGTGAAGTCGCGGTCGGTGATGGTGGGCGTCACGCCCGCGGGCAGGTTGATGTCGGAGATGTGCACCGAATCGCCGATATCGAGCCCGGCCAGGTCGGCGATGAAGATCTCGGGGATGTCGCCGGCGGCGCAGACCACCTCGACCTCGTAGCGCACCACGTTGAGCACGCCGCCGCGCTTGATGCCGGGCGACTCCTCCTCGTTGATGAACTGCACCGGCACCTCGACATGCACCTTGGTGCGGTCGTTGATGCGCAGGAAGTCGACATGCAGCGGCTTATCGCTCACCGGATCGTATTGCACGTCGCGCGGCAGCACCCGCTGCACCTCGCCGTTCACCTTGATCTCGAACTGCCGGATGAAGAAGCCCGGCTCGCGGAGCTGCATGAACAGCACCTGCGGGTCGATCGAGATCAGGGCGGGGTCCTGCTTGTCGCCGTAGATGACGCACGGCACGCGCCCGGCGCGTCGTGCGGCGCGGGCGGCCCCCTTGCCGACCCGGT
>Ga0302046_10002231_pt1 | contig 18100 bp, 16 predicted proteins | sample RVTome_11_FD_200261 | JGI IMG/M metagenome (GOLD analysis project Ga0302046, IMG submission 200261) | Soil microbial communities from uranium-contaminated site in the Upper Colorado River Basin, Wyoming, United States - RVT147D111 (version 2) ...
TTCTCCAACACACCATCACGGAGAACAACCCGCGAAGGCACTGGGGCTTCGTCACGTATCCAACAGTTGCGTTCTCTAACGAAGGATTCGCCGCATTCGTTGACGACGCTGGCGGTTCTGTCTCCCCGTTCCTTTGGCCCTACCTCGGGCACGAGATGGCCCACTACTACTTTGGGACGCTCTTGAAGGGGCGGGGGCCCTACTTCTGGTTCCTCGTGGAATCGCTAGCGGAATATCTTTCCCTGCAGATCGTACGCCATTTTCAAGGAGATTCCGCGTTTCGGGCACGCATTGCTCCCTATGCCGGACACGCTGTGACCGATACGGTGAGCGTACGGTTCGACGAGATCGCGGCTGCGGGGCAGATACACGATCGGTATCGCTATGAATACGGTCCTCTTCTGATGGTGGCGCTGGACGAGGCGGTTGGGACGGACGCCATGCGTGAGCTATTGGCGTCGCTGCTGCGGCAACCCGACCGCCTGTGGGACTATGCGTCGATACGCGACGCCGCACTCGCGGCGGGCGTCACGCCGGATATCTGGCAACGTTTCGAGGTCAGCTGCATCCGGCCTTCGTTCGAGAGCGGGTGCCTGTCCAGGTATCTCGTCCGGGAGTAGGTCGCCCAGTCGCGCATGGACGGTATCCTCAAAGCACGATTGCTGGCCGCCTAACCTGGAATGGAGCTGCCGAAGCGCGACGCTAGGCACCAGCGCGGCGGCGTCAGAGGCGGCGCCGCCCTTTGCAGCTCATTTCCAGGGCGTTAGCCTGCCAAGATCAGCGCACGGTGACACAGCTGGCGAAGTCGGATTCCAGTCCCTATGCTAGGATCGTGCACTCTTCACCGCGCCGGGAGCCCCAGGACATGAACTCGACTGAGACCGCTTCCCCACGCCCAAACCCCGAAGGGGCGAGCAGAAATCTCGCGTCGATCAATCCGTTCTTCATCGTGCAGGACCTCCAGGCCTCGATCTCCTACTACGTCGAGCGCCTCGGCTTCCAGCTCGACTTCCAGGGTCCAGACCAAGACCCGTACTATGGCAGAGTGAGCCGAGACGGGATCGGCATCATGCTCAAGGCCATCCTTCCCGACGTGCTTCCACGTCCAAACCGCACCCGGCACGAATGGGCTCGGTGGGATGCGTACATCTACACCTTGGACCCCGACGCGCTCTTCGACGAGTTCCGCCGGCGGGGTGTATCGTTCGTGACGGAGTTGTCGTTCATAGACGAAGGCCTGTGGGGCTTCGAGGTCACCGATGCCGACGGGTATGTCCTTGCCTTCGCTCGGGTCCGCAACGAGCAGGGGCTACCGAGGAGTCGCGGCGGTTGAGCGTGGCGGCGATGCGATTGCAGTCGTGCTGCGTGAGGTGGGCCATGCTCTGGCGTTTCGGGAGGTACTGGCGGAGCAGCCCGTTGGTGTTTTCGTTGGTGCCGCGTTCCCAGGAGTGGTGGGGCGTCGCGAAGTAGAACCGCAGGGGCGCCGTCGAGCCACCCTCAGAAACGGCATCCTAGGTTTCCGTCCGTCGCAAGGTCTACACCTTTCGGTTGCCTCGCCGTCGTGTACTCCTTCCGAGCTAGGTCACAAATCATACGAACGAACCATGTTGCGCAGGTGGCGCAGCCGATAGCGTTCAGAACCATGATTCGAATGATGCCGAGTTCTCGAAGAGGAGGTTGTATGTCTGCTCGCTCGCTGGTGGTGATCACCCTTGCTCTTCTCACGTCCAGCGCCTGCGGCGCCTTCGGTGGGAGCGACCCGGTGCAGGTGAGCACGGAGGATGCGGCGCTCAACACGCGCTGGCACGCGAACCTCGCCTCCCCCGCGAGCCTGGCCGGGGCCGTGCAGATGCGCGGCTCGGCTTCGATGGCCCCGAGCCCGGATGGTACCGGCACCAGCATCACCGTCGCTCTGGCCAACGCGTCGCCCGGTGGCCTTCATCCGTGGGCGGTGCATCGGGGGCAGTGCGGCGCTTTGGACGATGGCGTGTTTGGACGGAACGAGGCGTATCAGCCGCTCAACGTCGAAGCCGACGGCCTCGCGAACGGGACCGCCACGGTTCCGCTGCAAACGCCCGTGCAGGGTAGATACTTCGTCGTCGTCTATGCGTCGGCGGCAAACCCCGAGACGGTTGTCGCCTGCGGCAATCTCGCATCGCCGACGCGGTGACCTTTTGCGGATCGGGCCACGCTCGCGGCGCGTGAGGTCGGCGCCGTGGCAGTGGCCGCCGGTTCGTGGGGGAGGGCCTTGATCGCGCCCGTCATCGCACGGCGGACCGCGGCGAGGTCGTGCCGCGGGCGCCACGAGTTGACTCGTTCGATGGTCGCGGGCGCGTGCGTGCAAGGCGCCGTAGTGGCCAGTGCTGTACGGTGCGGTCCCTTCGCGAAAATCGTGCGACCTCTGTGCGGTACGCCGCCTCCCGACACCGGCGCCTATCAGCGCCACTCCGCCAACGACAGCGGCCCAGCCGACCCACGGAGGAACCGCACGCTGCTCCTCCGCGGAGACTTGGAGGTCGCCGACGTCATCGACGCCCATGGCGAGAATGAAGGCGCCCAGAGCGGCGAGCACGATCCCCGCAATCATCAACGGTAAGCCGCCCGCGTGAAATGATCGTGAAGCGTCACGGCCGGGCGCTTGTGTAGGCGTCGGGGAGCGGTTGTCCCACGACCCATTTGACGAGGCGGCCCGGCTCGAGGGGTGTCTGGACGTCGAGCTGGTTGATCAAGGCGAGGGTCGCGGCGGATGCCGGCGAGGGCCGCTGCCGTGCGAGCGCATCGAGCGTCGTACGCCCGTCGACCCGCACGATGTCCAGGCGCTGCGGCTGCACGTTCAGGGCGGCGGGATCGGTCAGGGTCTGGAAGCTCCGCAGCGCGCGTTCGGCCGCCGCCTGGTGGGTGGGCCAGCGCGCCTCCGGGGCGTAGCCAATGAGCCCGAACACCGCTTCGCGGTGCTCGACGAACAGTACCGTCCCGCTGAGGGCGCCGCTCTCCGTTGCGACACCGAATGGCGCGCTCACGGTCGGGAGCCCGTTCAGGCGTGCGCGGGACACGGGCCCGCCCGTGATTCCCTGCTGCGCCAGGAACGCGCCGGCCGCCGCATCGGCGCTCGTCTCCTGGGCGAGCGCCAGCTCGACCACCGCATCCTTGCCCGGGCTCACCGCAACGACCGCCTGCTTCCCGTTATGCGTAGTCCATCCTTCGGGGAAGGTGAGCCGGAAGCGCATGTCGGGATGGAAGAACTGACTGTCCTGGAAGTATCCCTCGCGCGGGTTGTTCCCGAACACCTGGCCGTCGAGCCGCTGCAGGTACGCGTCGCGATGCACGACCGTACCGGAGAAGTCCTGCTGCTGGGCGGCGATCGCTTGGGCGACGTGCTCGTAGCGATTCTCGGGACTCGGATGCGTGGACAACCACTCGGGCAGCCGGCCGCCGCCCTGCGAAGCGCTCACCCGCTCGAGCATCTGGAACACGCCGAGCATTTCCCGGGGGTCCCAGGTGGTTCGGCGCAGGTAGCGCAGGCTCAGCTCGTCCGCCTGGCGTTCGTCATCACGGGAATACTTGAGGAAGAGGACTCCCAGCGCCGAGTTGGCGACGCCCGCGTGGCGCCCCACCTCGGAACTGACGATCGTGCCGAGGGCGAGGCCCAGGCCGGCAAGCTGCTGGTTGCTCATCTGACTCACCGTGTGCCGGGCGGTGACGTGACCGATCTCGTGACCCACGACAGAGGCCAGCTCCGCCTCCGAGTTGAGATGCGCCAGGAGCCCGCGCGTCACGTAGATGAAACCGCCGGGAACGGCAAAGGCGTTCACCGCAGGGTCGTCCACCACGCGGAACGTCCACGGCAGGGCGGGACGCTCCCCCGCCGCGGCGAGCTGTGCGCCGATCTGCTGGAGGTACCGCTGCCAGGCGGAATCCGGGTAGAGCCCTATGGACGCCACGACCTGGGGATCGTACTGCCGCCCCATCTCGATCTCCTGGGCCTCGCTGACGAGCATGATCTGGCTGCGGCCGGTGGCCGGGTTCGTGGCACAGCCGCCCGCGGCGAGACCGGCGACGAGCGCGAGCGCGACGGCGCCGCGCGTTCTGGCAAAGATGAGAGAAGCCATGTGCCGTTTCACTCCGTTCCGTGCGTCAGGTCGGTCCCGACGTGCCACAGCGACCCGAGCGATCGTATTGCCATGAGGGTATCCAAGAGGATCGGCAAGGTAGCAGGTTCAGCCGCCGGGGAGAATCCGCCGGGAGGGTGAAAAACGGCGTACGCTTCGTGCGCGAGTCCGCGGATCCTTATCCGTCGAAGGCACTAAGCCGTTTGGCGGAGTATCCTGGGGGGACGCTCGGCGGGCGATCGCAGGCGTGATGCCATGGAGGCGATGCGCAGGCGCCCCGGAGCGGGAGGCAGGAGGGAGCGTCTTACAAAGACTCGAGTTCCTGGTCGGTGCGGTGTACGTACGCGGCCACTTGCAGGCGGCTGTGGAGGGCGAGCTTCTCCAGGATGTTGTGGACGTGGCTCTTCACGGTGTGCGGGGAAAGATGGGTTTGTTGGGCGATCTCCTTGTTGCTCAGGCCGTCTGCGATCAGCCCGATGATCTCCTGCTCGCGCCGCGTCATCCGCACGGAACCATACGCCTTGCGCGCTGGACGGCGGGCCGCTCGTTGCGCGATTTGCGAGAAGAGCGTTTCGGTCAAGGCCGGCGGAAGCACGTCCCGTCCCGTGGCGACCGACCGAATGGTTTGGACGAAAACGTCAACGCTCGCATCCTTCAGGACAAAGCCGCAGGCTCCCGCCTTGACGTATTCCACGACGTCCTCCGGCCCCGGCACCAGATCCATCACGATCACGCGTGCCGTGGGAGCCGCTTCCCTGATGCGCTCCACCAGGGCGGGGGGACTGTCATCGGTCAAACTCGCGTCCACCACCACCACTCCGGGGGGCGGCGGCGCTTCGGCCAGGTGGTGCAGCGCGGCGTCGGCGCGTCCCGCCACCGAGACGTCGAGGTCACCGTGCCGCTTCAAGACAGCCACGATCCCGTCACGCAGTACACGATTGTCCTCCACTACCAGGACCGGGGTCCTGCGCGCGGACTCGTCGCGTCGCGGAGCCCGCCGCGGCAGCTGCGTCGCTTCCGACTTACGAGGGGCCATCTCGGTGGGCATAGGCGGCGATCTGCAGCCGCGTGTGCAACGCCAGCTTCTCCATGATGTTGCGAACGTGGCTCTTGACCGTGTGGGTCGCGATATTGAGCCGCGCGGCCATTTCCTTGTTACTCAAGCCGTCCGCGATGAGATCTATCACTTCGCGCTCGCGCGGCGTCATGCGCACGGAGTCGAGCGTTGCCGGTCGATCTCGGACGACCGCATCCATGGCGATCTCGTAGAACAGCGATGCGGTCATCTGGGGTGGGAGGACGTGCCTTCCTTCCGCCACCGATCGGACGGTGTGCACGAGGTCCTCGACGGTGGCATCCTTCATGATGAAGCCGGACACGCCCGCGTGGACGAATGCCATGATGTCCTCTTGCATCGGGAGCAGGGCCATCACGACGATTTTCGATTCGGGAAACTCCTTCTTGACCTGTTGCGCCACGCGCAGGCTGTCGCCGTTGCGCAAACTGAGATCCAACAAGACCACCTGGGCGTTGGCCTCCTTCAGTAGCGACGTGTCGGCGCTCGCTCGCGCGGCGACGACCCGGACGTCGGGCAACTGATTCAGCAGGGCGGCGATACCCTCGCGCACCAGGCGATTGTCTTCGATGAGTGCTACTAGAATCATGCTCCGCCCCGCGATGGGTCCATCAGGTTGACCGTGCGCGCGCCACGCTCCTCTCCAGGTGCCTCCCAAAAAAGTATAATGAAAGGCCCGGTGACGAGAGATTGGGCGAAACCCGCCAAGAAGCGGCGTTTGTCAGGGAAATACTGTACAACTTGGCACGAGGTTAGCGCCGCCTGCGAGGCTCGCCGGCACCGGTGTCGAGCATTCCGGACTCGGCGGCGAAGCGGTACAGGTCCGCCCGCCCCGTGAGGCCGAGTTTCTTGCGCAGTCGGGTCCGGTACGTCTCCACGGTCTTGACGCTGACGCGGATCCGGTCCGCGACCTGCTGATTGGAGTGCCCCTGCGCCAGCAGGCGCAGCACCTCGCACTCCCGCTGGCTCAAGCGCTTCGGCGCCTGCCGCTCCTCTCTGGCCGTTCCCGCGACCGGCTCCCGCGCAGGGGCGCCCTGCGTGATGTCCACGAACCGGCGCCCGCCATAGACGGCGCGGATGGCCGACACCAATTCGGTATCGGCAACCTTCTTGACCACGTACCCCGCGGCTCCGGCCGACAGCGCCGAGGCGAGATACGCCGGATCATCGTGCATCGTGAGGATCAACACGTGTGCTTTCGGACACGCTTGCCGAACCTGACGGATGACATCGCCGCTCGGCGGTCCGGGCATGGAGAGGTCCATGAGGACGACGTCGGGTCGCAGTTTCCGCGCCCTTCGGGAGACTTCCCAGCCGTCCTCCGCTTCGCCGATGACTTCGAATTCGCCCTGCGCGTCGAGTAGCATGCGAAGCCCGGCCCGCAGCACGGCATGATCGTCCGCGATCAATACTTTGATTGGGGGCACGGTTGCGAATCCCTACGGGGTGCGCTGACGCCGGGGCCGGCTCCGGGGTTGTCGGGGGGGGCGGGGATGCGCGCCCAGACCACCGTCCCACGTCCCGACCTCGACTGGATCTTGAGCGCCCCGCCCAGCAGGACGAGCCGCTCCCGCATGCTGTGCAGGCCAAGTCCCGACGCTTCACTGAGCGCGGCGCGCACGTCGAAACCCACGCCGTCGTCGCGGACCACGAGTTCGAGCATGGTCTCCTCGAGCTTCAGCTCCACCTCGACCGCCCGAGCCCGTGCGTGCCGCGCCACGTTCGTCAGCGCCTCCTGCAGGATCCGATATATTGTCGTCGCTGCCAGCGGGGGCACGGGGTGCGAGACGATGCTTTCCAACCGGAGGTCGACCGTAATACCGAACGATTCGGCGTAGTCGCTCACGTGCCGCCGCGCGGCCGCCGCGAGCCCGAGGTCATCCAGGACGCTGGGATGCAGGCCGCGGGCCAGGCGCCCGACGTTGTCCATGGTTTGCGCGGCAACACCCCGCAGCCGCCGCGCGGCAGATAGCACGTCGACAGTGATCGCCTGCTCCTCGATGAGGCGAAGCCCAACGAGCAGCGCGGTGAGGGCCTGGCCGGTCTCGTCGTGCAGCTCCCGCGCGATCCGCCGGCGCTCCTCGTCCTCCGCGGAGATCAGACGCTGCAGCAGCCCAAGGCGCGTGGCCTCGGCCGCCTTCCGGTTGGTGAGGTCCGTAATAATGGCCATCAGAACGGTGGGACCGTGCTGCGCCTCCGCCCCGGTCATCCCCGGGGCCCCGAGCGGGACCGTCGAGAGCGTGATCCACACGGGCGTCGGCGGCGCGTCTCCACCCGCTATGGTGAATTCTCGGGCGCTATTCCCCCCGGCGCCCTCCCGCAGGAACCCGGCGAAACTCGTTTGCTCGCCCTGGGCCACGAGCTGCTGGAACCGGGAACCTCGCAGGTCATCGACGGGTGCTCGCGCGATTTCGCCGAGGCGGCGGTTGCTGAACAGCATCGTCCCATCGTGATCTAGGAGCGCGGCACCGTCGTTCATGGCGTTCAGCAGCAAGTGGTACGGATGTGTCGCCCCTTCGATAGCGAGCGTCCGCTCGCCCCCGGGACCCGACACGACCACCGCATCCACTTCACCGCTGCGGATGGCCTCCAGCGTCGCTTCGGCCTCGTGCAGCCGAGCTCTGAGCGTCTGAATGGGACTGCGGCGCTTACCCGAGCCTCGTTTTCGCGTCACGGCCGTCGCCCGCCGGACCTCACGACTTGGCCGGCGATCTGGGGCGCACGTCCAGCCCGACCAGGACGCGCTCGGTGTCGGAGAGGTCGCCGACCAGCTTGCGGATCGGGACCGGAAGCTTGCGGACCAGCGTGGGGAGCGCGAGGATCTGATCGCCCCGAGCCAATTGCGGGCGCTCGAGGAGATCGATCACCTCGATGCGGTAGCGTCCTTCCAAGTGCTGTTCGCAGATTCTCTTGAGGTTCGCCACGGCCGCGATCGACCTGGGGGTCTGACCCGCGACGTAGAGCCGGAGATCGAAGAACTCCGCAGTCGCTCGGGTTGTACGCGGCTTGCGCGACCGGCGTGCCGATTCCGCGCTCATCGACGCGACGAGGGCCTGCGCGCCTTCTGTGGCGTGCCACCGCTGTCGCCGCGAAAGTCCGTCCGCTCCGACCCGACCAGCGCGCGGCCCCCACGCCGCACGACCTCGATCAGTTTCAGGCCCTGGCTCGTCAGGACGAACTCGCGCACCTTATTTGAGTGCGGCATGCCCCGCGATTTGAGCACGTCCAGCGTGCGGATCCGCTCCCAGTTCGTCTCGTTGTTCCGGAGCACCAGCCACGTGTCCATGAATGAGGAGATGCCGATGTCGGTTGCGTCGGGATGGCGGTCGTCGGGCGTCAGCGAGGTGAACAGTGCCGTGGTCTGCGTGGGCTTCATGAAATCGATCAGGCGGGCGAGCATGGCCTTGACTTCGACCGACGTGCCCACCGAGATCAGGTTGCTGATCGGGTCGACCAAGACGGCGCTGGGCTTCGTGTCCTCGATCAGCCGGCGCATCGCGCTGAGGTGCCCTTCCAGACCGCTGGTCGTGGGGCGCTCCGCGTGGATCTGGAGCAGTCCCTTGCGGAGCCAGGGCTCGAGATCGAGGCCGATGGACCGCAGGTTGCGCACGATCTGGGCGGCCGACTCTTCGAACGCGAAGTACAGGGCGGTCTCGCCCCGGCGCCCGGCGGCCTCCGCGAAGTAGCCCGCCAGGCTGGTCTTCCCGGTGCCCGCCGTGCCGGAGACCAGGACGCTGCTGCCCCGGAAGTACCCCTTGCCCCCCAGCATATCGTCGAGAGCCGGTACGCCGGCCGAGACGCGCCCGGCGGAGACGCGGTGGTGCAATCCCAGTGAGGTGATCGGCAACACCGAGATGCCCGACTCGTCGATGAAGAACGGTGACTCGTTGGCCCCGTGCGTCGAGCCCCGGTATTTCACGACGCGCAGCCGTCGGGTGGCGTTCTGCTCGATCACCCGGTGGTCCAGCAGGATGACGCAGTCGCTGATGTACTCCTCCAGCCCGTGGCGCGTCATCCCACTGTCGCCGCGCTCCCCGGTCACGATGGCGGTGACGCCTTTGGTCCTGAGCCAGGCGAAGAGCCGGCGCAGCTCCGCGCGCAGCACGCGGGTCTGGGACAATCCGGAAAAGAGGGTTTCGATGGTGTCGAGGACCACCCGCTTGGCGCCAATGGAGTCGATCGCGTGCTCCAGGCGGATGAACAGCCCGTCCAGGTCGTACGCGCCGGTCTCCTGGATCTCATTGGGCTCGACCTGGACATAGTCGAGCGAGAGTTTCTTGCGTGCCGAGAGCGGGCGGAGGTCGAACCCCAGCGAGGCGAAATTCAGGGTCAGTTCTTCGACGGTTTCCTCGAACGACAGGAAGACACCCGGTTCGCCGAACCGGCGCGCCCCGTTCATCAGGAATTCCATCGAGAGAATGGTCTTGCCGCACCCGGGCCCGCCGCAGATGAGTGTCGGCCGGCCCCGGGGCAGCCCACCCCCGGTGATTTCGTCCAGGCCCTGGATTCCCGTCCGAGCCTTGGGCACGGGGCGCGCCGCAACGGGAGTGCGTCGTCCGTCGCCCACGCCCTTCCGCTTCACTCGTGGCATGATAGAAACTACGGGGCCCTGAGAAGGGTCGTCAAGCATTCCCGCGACGCCTCCTATCAGGGGGGCGGGGAACGCATCGAGCTGCGCTTCGTTGTTCATCCTTCTGAGCGATATCGATCGGCGGCGATCTGGCGTACTATCCGTCGTGAGTCCTTCTCCGATCCGTCGTCGCTCAGCCGGTGTGGGTTCGGCCGACTTGGGAGCGCCGGACTCGGGAGGGCGCAGAAAGCGGTGGGACAATGGTACTGGAACAGAGGATATTCAGCGCGTTACAGGGCCCGATGTGGGCGTACGCCTATGAGATCGTGCCGCCACAAGCAACGGACCGGCTGCACTTGATCAAGACGCTGCTCGACCGGGAGCGCTCGGAAGCCCAGCGCAGGGCGCGGATCTGGGCGGGCAGGTTCGTCACCGAGGATCACGTCACGCACATCCTGGTCGTGAGCGACAGCCCCGACCAGGCTGGAGAGGTCAACCGCAGCATCGAGGCCGAGCTGACGGCGCTGCGGGCGGCGTTCTCGGTCACGGCGCCCATGCCGGTCGCGGACGACGACGCCCCGGACGGCCCGGGCGCCGCCGAGCCGCCGTCAGAAGCGGCGTCGTAGGCGTCGGTCCTCGTACGGTCTAGATGTCGGTCCCTCGTACGGTCTAGATCCGGATTCACCCGTTCGACCGATACCCACCACGAGCTGCCGCGTATAACCTGTCACTGTAAGTCGCTGGTGCAGGGCCGCATCCGCCGCTTGGTCTTCGGCCCGGCGCGGATCCTGGCAGCCGCGTGCGGTCGCGCGGGTGGCGAGGCGGCCGATGCGGACGAGACGGCTGCCGGCGCGCGCGTACACCGAGGCGCTCAGGTAACGCAAGGAGATCCAATGCTGTGGACCATCGTGCTGATTCTGCTCGTGCTCTGGGCGCTTGGCTTCGCCACGTCATACACCATGGGCGGGCTCATTCACGCTCTGTTGGTCATCGCCGTCGTGGTGGTCGTGATTCGTCTCCTCCAGGGGCGAAAGGTCCTTTGACGCAGCCGGCCCGCGTCGCACCGCGCGCCGCGCCCGCGCGCGAGCCGCTGCGCCTGCTGAGCGTCGGCGGGCCGGCCGCCGTGCTCAAGCAGGTCGGACGGCTGGCCGAGGGCGAGGGGGTGCATCACGAACGGGTGCCCGCCGCCGCGGCGGCCCTGCGCGCGTTGACGCACGAGCAATGGAGCGCCGTGCTCGTCGCGCACGATTCGGATCCCGACGATCAACTCGAGTGGTGGGTGGAGGTGCTGAGCCGGATGTCGCACCGGCCGCGCCTGGTCCCGATGATCACGTCGCCGTCGATGGGCTTCGCGCTGCGGGCGGCTCAGGGCGGCGTGTTCGACGTGCTGCCGCTGCCGGTGAACCGTGACCGATTCCACAACCTGGTGCTCCGACTCCAGGCCGCGGTTGACGAGCGGACGATGCCGCTCCCGCCGGTCCAACCGGTGGCCCTCGGATCGTGTCAGATGGTTTCGGAGAGCGGCGCCATGCTGCCCGTGTTCCGCGCGATCGCGCAGGCCGCGCCGAGCACGGCCACGGTGCTGATCGAAGGGGACTCTGGGACGGGGAAGGAGCTCACGGCCCGTGCCCTCCACCTGCACGGTCCACGGGAAGCGGGGCCGTTCGTCGCGGTGAACTGCGCCGCCATACCGGAGAACCTGCTGGAGAGCGAGCTGTTCGGGCACGAGAAGGGCGCGTTCACAAGCGCCGTGGCGCGTCGGATCGGGCGGTTCGAGCGCGCCAACGGGGGCACCCTGTTTCTGGACGAGATCGGGGACATGAGCCTCGCGCTCCAAGGCAAGATCCTGCGTGCCGTGCAGGAACGCGAGATCGAGCGCGTGGGAGGCACCGAGCCCATCCCCATCGACGTGCGACTGATCGCCGCCACCAACCAGGATCTCAAGACGTTGATGGCCGAGGGCCGGTTTCGCGAGGACCTGTACTACCGCCTGGCCGTCGTCACCATCAAGCTGCCGTCGTTGGCCGACCGCGGGGACGACGTCGCGATTCTGACGGCGTATTTCCTGCGCGAGTTCGGAGAACGGTACGGCAAGTCCTTTTCCGGCATCACGGATCGGGCGCTCGAGCTGCTTGCCCGGCACGAGTGGGAAGGCAACGTCCGGGAGCTGCGCAACGTCATCGAGCGGGCGGTGCTGGTCGCCGAGGGCGACCTCCTCCGGGCCGAGCATCTCCCCGAGGAGTGGCGTACCGCCGCGGAGCTACGTTTGGACTCGACGGCCCCCATCCCGAACTTGCGGGAAGTGGAGGCGCGTCACATTACGCGCGTCATGATGCACGCCGACGGACAGATCGGAGAGGCCGCTCGGCTACTCGGCGTTCATCGCAACACGCTGGCGCGGAAGATCCGCGAGTATGGCGTGTGATGCCCGACACACTGCCGCCGCTGCGGGTGGAGCAGGCGTTGCAGTTGCTTCCGGACGTCGAAGCGCTGGCACCGCTGCGCGGGATGGTCGTGTCCTCCTCCCGGTCCCGGCCTTCCACCGAGCTCCACTGCACGGTGGGCAAGCGCCACGTGGAGGCGGCGCTGATCCGGGCGCGGATCGCGGATGTGGTGGCCGACTTCTCCGGCCATATCGCGGACCTGTACGACGCCGCGGTGGAGGCGCTGGAGTGCGAGCAGCGCGACGATTCCCCGCGCGCGGTGCGCGCGTTGCTGCGCGCGGGCGACCGCGAGTGGCGCGTCGGCCGGGAGAGCCAGGCGCGCGTCTGGTACCAACACGCCCTGCGCATCGCCGAGGGCCTGCGGGAGCGGGGTCCCGAGATCGAGACCCTGTGGCATCTGGGAGAGCTGGATGCGGCGTGGGGTCGGTTCGACGCCGCCGCCCGCTTCCATCAGCGCAGCTTCGCGCTGGCAGAGACCGAGCTGGATTTCGGGAGCGCCGCGCGGGCGTGCGCGGGCCTCGGCGACATCGCGCTGGCCCACGGGACGTGGCAGGGCGCGGCCTCGTGGTTCGCACGGGGGCTGCAGTACGCCGCTGGGGATCAGCGACTGAAAGGGTTGCTGTCGCTGGGGTGTGGTGAGGTGGGCCGGCTCCGGGGGGAGTTGCAGGTCGCGGAGGAATGGTTCCGACGCGCACGGGAGGCATTCGAGCGGACGGGGGACGCCGAGGGAATCGTGCGGGTGCTGAACGCGTGGGGACAGCTGGAAACCGACCGGGGCCGCTACGTCGAGGCGCTCGCCAGCTTTCGCGAGGCGCTCGCGGGACTGCGGGGTGGGGCGGACGCGCCCATGCTGGAGATGGCGATCCGCTTGAACGGCTGTCGCCTCTACATGGCGTGGGATCGGCTGCCCGACGCCGAGGACGAGATTCGGCTGGCAGAAGAGACTGCGGTGACGCACAACTTCACGCACCAGCTGGCGCGCGTCTACATGCTGTTGGGATACGTGCGGCGCAAGCAGGGCGATGAAGCTGGCTTCGTGTTCTTCGAGAAGGCGATCGAGCTGTGTCGCGGCCGCCAACCGGCGCTACGGCTCGAGGCGGAGGCGTACCTCGCGTACAGCCGGTTTCTCGGCGAGATGGGGGACCGCGACGAGTCCCGCGCCTACCGGCAGCGGGCTCTGGCGATCACCGAGGCGCTGGGCGACGGTCCCATCCTCTCCCAGAACCATGCCGAGCTGGACTTGCTCGAGGCTCGCTGAACCCCGATGTTGGAGGAGGAGAACCATGAGCGCGCAACAGCAGCCCGAAGCGGGAGCGAACCGCGTGGCTGCGCTGCCGGCGGGGCCGTTCGTACCATCGATCGGCCCGCTCGTGCGAGACGATGCCTATGCCAGCCGGCTTCGGACCCTGGCTCGACTCGATCTCGAGGAATCCCGGGCGGAGGCTGTGTGGCGTGCGGCCGTCGCGCACCGCCGCGCCCTCACCTGTCGGCTCCAGCGGGACGTGGGGCTTGGCGTGGCGTTGTTGGACTATCTCACGAACATCCGACGGCAGCTGGTCGAGCCCCAGATCATCGAACGGGCGGCGCTCGAGGCCATCGAGCGTCGCGCGATCGCCGACCCGCTGACAGGCCTCTACAACCGCCGCTACTTCGATTCTGCTTTCGCCCAGGAGATCGAACGCGGGTTGCGGTACGGCACCCGTCCGTCGCTGCTCCTGCTCGATGTGGACCGTTTCAAGGCGATCAACGACCGGCACGGGCACGATGTCGGCGACATGGTGCTGCGAAAGGTCAGCGAGGTGATTCGGGCGCAGGGGCGCGCGGCGGACATCGCGTGTCGGCCCGGCGGCGACGAGTTCGCGGTCGTCATGCCCCACAGCGAAGGTGCAGACGCCCGGATCGTCGGGGACCGCATCCGGGCCGGGGTGCAGATGGCGTTTGCCGCGACGCCGTTCCATGCAGCAGGGCTGGCGGTCACGGTGAGCGGCGGCGTCGCCGCCGCGGGCCTCCGGACGGCCACCGCCGAGCGCGTGGTCAAGGAAGCGGACCGCGCGCTGTACGACGCGAAGCGCGCCGGAGGGAACCGGATCGGGCCGTGCGGGCGTGGCGGCGGGGGCCGGCGCGCGGGCGCGAGGCTGGCTCGAGACGGCTCGGTGAGGCCTGAGTACAATTCGTTCCCGCCCTGCGCATGAAGCAGTCGAGATAGCCTGTTTCGAACCGGACAAGTGCGTCCGGCCGCGCGGTTGATACCCCGTCGTCCCTTCGATCTGCATCACCACCTGTTCGCATCGCGTTCTGCAGCTGCGCACGTTGGGCGAGCAACGGGTATCCTCGCCCGACACCCTTCCCATGCTGAGTTCTCCCAATTCCGTCGCCAGTTTTCTCAAGGACTCTGTCGCCCCTGAGGGCATCCCGCCTCCGGCCAGGCCGCCCCGGTGGCGCTGCGCTACCCCCCCGCGAAAGCCCCATCCGCGAAGTGACCTGCCCAATTTTTGTGCGCTAGATCACATCCCGTGCCCTGTTTTGGTGCTATAGTCCGCGCGCAGAGAGCGGTAGTTCCTCCCGAGAGTGGTCTAACTACGACCTAGGGCCCAATCGCTCGCACAATTGAACCACGCTGCTCAGAGCAAAGCCGCCGAAAGGCGGTGACGCAGAGCTACGGGGCTACGGCGACGTACGCTGATCGCTAAGCCCGCCGGGCCGCCAGCGCGACCTAGGTCTGTTCACTCGCTGGCGGGACCTTCGTGTATCCCGAACGTCCTTCAAGGCGATCGACCAATCCATCACCGATCATCGCCAAGAGGTCAATTTGGGCGTACATCGTTCTGTGTCCGAGCCGGTCAGCGGATCCTCTCTCCCCACCAACGTCTCGAGGCCTCTCGCGCTGAGGCCTCTCCGGTCGAGCGCCGTTGCGGTCGCGGCGTTCGGACTCTCCGCGTGCGGCGATGGCCATCCTACCGCGCCCGATGCGTTCGATCTCCCCTCGGCCGAACCCGGTCGCGTGTTCTCGGTGCTTGTCACACCCTCCTCCATCGATGCGCCAGTGGGTCAAACCGTCCACCTCAAAGTCGAGGCCCGGGACTCGGCGGGCTCGCCCGTCGAGGACGCGGCGGTGCGCTGGGAGAGCACGGACAGGCTCGTCGCGGAGGTCGATTCTACGGGCGCGGTCAGTTTGCGCGCCGTCGGGACGGCGACGATCACGGCGACGACTCAGGGGCGGAGCGCCACCGCGAGCGTGTCGGTGATGGACTCCGTCGGCCAGCGGGCCGGTTACTACGTGGCGCCCGACGGCTCGAGCGGGAACGGCGGGACGAGCGGCGCGCCGTGGACGCTGGCGTACGCGTTGGCGGGCGCGGGGGGGCGGCTCGCGCCGGGGGACACGGTGTGGCTGCGGGAGGGGACCTACGCGGGAACCTTCCGCACCGCGCTGGCGGGCGCGCCGGGCAGTCCGATCGTGTTCCGGCAGTACCCGGGCGAGCGGGCGACGCTCGACGGGGGGCTGCGGGTGGACGGGCCGGACGTGGTGTTTTGGGGTTTCGAGATCATGCAGTCGGCGCCGTTGAGCAACGGAACGCTGCCGGCGCTCGAGGCGCACGGTGCGCGCACGAAGTTCATCAACCTGGTGATTCACGACGCGGCGCAGCAGGGGATCACGTTCTGGGACGGGGCGGTGGATGCCGAGGTGTACGGGTCGATCGTGTACAACAACGGGACGCGCGAGAACCTGGACCACGGCATTTACGTGCACAACACGTCGGGCACGAAGCTGGTCGAGGACAACGTGTTCTTCAACAACCTGGCGTACGGGATTCACGTGTACGCGACGTCGAACAACGGGACGCAGCGCAACGTGCACGTGATCGGGAACGCGTCGTTCGGCAACGGCTCGATCTCGACGCAGTGGTCGGAGCGGGTGAACATGCTGGTGGGGGCGGAGGTGCCGGGCGAGGGGATGCGGGTGGAGGAGAACATGCTGTACTACGGGGGGACGGAGGGGCGGAACATGTGGATCGGGTACACGGCCCCGAGCGAGGACGTGGTGGTGCGGGGGAACACGGTGTGGGGGGGGTGGCGGGCGCTGCTGGTGGGGGAGTGGGCGGATGCGACGGTGCAGGACAACACGATCGGCGGGACGGACGAAGTGGTCGCGCTGACCGAGGCATCGTTGGCCGGGCACGTGTGGAGCGGCAACCGGTACTATCGGGACCCGGCGGCGGCGGCGTGGGGGTTGGGGGATGAGATGCTGTCGCTGGCGGGCTGGCAGGCGGCGACCGAGCTCGGCGCGGGTGACGTCGCGCTGGCGAGCTCCCCCGGGACACCGACGGTGTTCGTGCGGCTGAACCGGTACGAGGCGGGGCGAGCGCACGTCGTGGTGTACAACTGGACGCAGCAGGGGAGCGTGCCGATCGACCTTTCCGCGGTGCTGTTGGCGGGTCAGCGCTATGAGATCCGCAACGTCCAGGATCCGTTCGGCCCGCCGGTGGCGAGCGGGACGTACGACGGTGGGACCGTCTCGCTGTCGATGGCCGGGGTGGCGCCGCCGCTGCCGCTCGGCCGGTCCACGCCGGTTCCCCCGCGGACCGGACCAAACTTCGACGTCTTCATCGTAACCGTCAACTAGATCGCAACTCGCAGCTGTTCGCGGCCGGGCCCGCCAATCTCCATTGGGTCCGGTGGGGCGGAACTTGTGCCCGAAAACCCGGATGCAATCGACCTTCACAGGAGGGCTGATGTATAAGGATAGATTCCCGCGGCCCAACGTCTGGCTGTCGGGCGCGGCACTCATAGCGTTGCTCGGAGCGTCCGGCTGCGCCGTGGACGAGATGGTTGGCAGTGCGGATGACGCGCCAGCGGGCGCGGCGATCAGCGCGGCCGTGTCCGGTACCGGCACGGTGCTGGTCGGGGCCGGCAACATCGCCCGCTGCGACCGTCAGAATGACGAAGCCACCGCCGCCCTCCTGGATGGCATCGAGGGGACCGTCTTTACGACGGGCGACAACGCCTACCCCAGCGGCTCGGCGTCGGAGTTCGCCGACTGCTACGGGGCCTCGTGGGGACGGCACAAGGAGCGGACCCGGCCGTCGGTCGGCGATTTGGACTACAAGACGTCCGGTGCCGCGGCGTACTTCGCATACTTCGGAACCTCGGCCGGGGAGCCGGGAGCGGGGTATTACAGTTACGACGTGGGGGATTGGCACGTCGTGGTGCTCAACAGCAGCATCACCATGGGTGCCGGATCGGTCCAGGAACAGTGGCTGCGCGCGGATCTGGCAGCGAATCCCAAGTGGTGCACACTGGCCTACTGGCACTACCCGCGGTTCAGCTCGTTCAGCACGAGCGTGCGGAGCGAGATCAAGCCGCTGTGGGATGCGCTGTACGACGCCGGGGTCGATCTCGTCTTGAACGGCCACTACCGGCTGTATGAGCGGTTCGCGCCCCAGGATCCCGACGGCCAGGCCGATCCCGAGTATGGCATCCGGCAGATCACCATCGGCACCGGCGGGATCAGCACGAACTCGTTCGGCCAGACGCAGCCGAACAGCGAGGTGCGGCGGACCGGGATCTACGGGGTGTTGAAGGTGACGCTCTCGTTTGATGGGTACGAGTGGGAGTATGTGCCGGTCGCCGGCAGCTTCACCGACTCGGGCAGCCAGGAATGCCACCGAGCCCCCGGGGAAGTTTCGGTCGGAAGCGTAGAGGTATCTCCCGCGGTCGCGACCGTCGTCGCTGGCCAAACGACGCAGCTGGAGGCGGTTGCGAAGGACGAAGACGGGCATGCACTTTCCGGTCAGGCTATGAGTTGGACGAGCTCCGACACGCTCACCGCGACCATTTCGGCGGCAGGCATCGTCACCGGCATCGCGGTGGGCACGGCGTATATCACGGCCTCGGCCGGCGGGGA
>Ga0302046_10002232_pt1 | contig 18099 bp, 16 predicted proteins | sample RVTome_11_FD_200261 | JGI IMG/M metagenome (GOLD analysis project Ga0302046, IMG submission 200261) | Soil microbial communities from uranium-contaminated site in the Upper Colorado River Basin, Wyoming, United States - RVT147D111 (version 2) ...
GTGGGAATCCTGCGCACGCCGGGCCTGATCGCCGGTTACCTGGGCGATCCTTGGATCATCCTGGCGGTGTGGTTCTTCGGCGGCGTGGTGGTCGCGCTCTCGACGCTCGTGCTCGCCGAGATGGCCACGGCGCTGCCCGAGGCGGGCGGCAAGTACGTCTACGCGCGCTACGCGTGGGGCGACACCATGGGCTTCGTGGCCGGCTGGTCCGAGCTGTTCGTCTCGCGTGGCTTCAGCGGGGCGGCCAAGGCGGTCGCCATCGCGGAGTACGTCCGCATCCTGAGCGGTGGACGCGGGTCGCTGCCCGTCATCGCGCTCGCCGTCGCGACGGCGTTCTTCTTCTTGCACACGCGGGGACTCAGGGCGAGCACCACCTTCCAGAACGTGACCACCGCCATCAAGATCCTGATCGTGATGGCCATCGCCGCCGCGGGCATCTGGGCAGGCGACTTCGCGGGCTTCGCGCCGGCGACCACGTCGGCCTCGGGTCCATCGGCGGGGCTGCTCGGCTTCGCGCTCGCCTACCAGTCCATCTCGTTCACCTACTACGGCTGGGAGGACGCGGCCAAGATGGCCGAGGAGGTGAAGGACCCGGGCCGCTCGCTGCCGAGGATCCTGCTGGGCGGCGCGGTGGCGGTCATGGTGCTCTACCTGCTCCTCAACGTCGCCTTCCTGGCCGCGCTCACGCCCGAGGAGATGGCCGGCTCGGAGCTCGTCGCCGCCGACGCCATCGCCGACGTGTTCGGGGCGGCCGCGGGGACCACGGTCACAGTGGCGAGCATCCTGATCCTGGTCAGCAGCCTGAACGTCAACTTTCTGGGGCTGCCCCGCGTTGCGTACGGCCTGGCCCGGCACGGCCTGGCGCCGCGCGCGTTCACCCGGGTCGACGCCCGTGGCACGCCGCGCAACGCGCTCTACTTCATCTCGGCGTGGATAGGCCTGCTGGCGCTGTCCGGAGCCTTCGAGCTGCTGATCCGCTTCATGATGACGGTCGCGATCACGGTCGACACCATGGTGCTGCTGGGATATTTCAAGCTGCGGGCCTCGCGGCCGGAAATGGAGCGGCCGTTCGTCATGCCGGGACACCCGTGGCTGCCGGCGATCACGATCGCGCTCTACCTGGGGATCCTGGCCGTCCTGATCGGAACGCAGCCCGAGCTCGCGTTGGGGGCCGGTGCCATGCTCGGGGCGATTCTCGTAGCGGGACTGATCACCACGCGGCGTCCCGCCGCGCCGGTGAGCGTGGGGGTCGAGCACGCGCCGGAGCCGTGAAGGCAGCCGGGGGGGCTCGCGTGTCCGCCGCGTCGCGTCACCCGCCATGTCACGCGTGACCGGTCCGCCCTCGAGCATCAGCGGCCCGCCCATGGAAACCCTGCGAGCGCTCATGGCCGAACGCGTGACCCACGTCGTCGGCCTCCCCGACAACACCACGGGTCCGCTGTTCGACCTCCTCGCCGGACACGCGAGCGTGAAGCTCGTGACGGTCACCCGGGAGGGAGAGGCATTCGCGGTGGCGTCGGGTCTGTGGCTCGGCGGGGCGTCGCCGCTGGTGGCGATCCAGAACACGGGGCTGCTCGAGGCCGGCGACAGCCTGCGGGGCACGGCGCTGCGAATGGCCGCGCCGGTTCCGATCGTGGTGACCGCGCGGGGGTACGCGAAGATGTCGCGCGCGGGCCTCTCGCCGGATGCTCCGCGATCGATGGACGTGCTCACCCGCGCGGACGTGGACTCGGTGGCGCTCCTCACCGAGCCGACGCTCGAGGCGTGGGGCGTCCCCTTCCGGCGCTGCGAGGCCGGCGCCGACCCGGTGGCGGCCATCGTCGAGACGATCCGCGCCGCCCGGCGGGACGAGCGTCCGACGGCGGTCGTCATGGCGAGGGCGCTCGCGTGAGTCCGCGGCCCCGCGCCCGGGCGTGCCCCGGCAGCGACGGTGCGCCGTGACCACGGCCCAGCTCCTCGAGCCGCTCGCGCGCCACCGCACCGACGAGGTCGTGGTCACGACCATGAGCCCGACCCGCGCGTGGGGTCGCATCTCCGATCACGACTTGGACTTCGCTTCGGCCGACAGCGCCATGGGGCACGCCGCCGACCTCGCGCTCGGCATCGCGCTCGCCCGCCCCGACCGGACGGTGATCTGCCTGAACGGCGACGGCAGCATGCTGATGTCGCTCGGAACGCTCGCGACGGTCATCGGCTCCAGGGCGACGAACCTGGTTCTGTTCGTCCTGGACAACGGCGTGTTCGAGATCACCGGTGGCCAGCCCGTACCCGGTGCGCCCGGGACGGACTACGCCGCGATGGCCGAGGCTGCCGGCTTCCCAAGGGTCTTCCGGTTCGACGACGCCCGCACGTACGCGGAGGCCGTGCCGGACCTGCTCGGGGGCCCGGGCCCGACCCTCGTGCACGCCCGCGTCGAGCCGGGCGCCGAGGGCCCGATCGAGCGCAGCGCCTCCGAGGCCGCCCGCTACCTCCGGTGCTCGTTGGCCGAATGGTCCCGGATCTTTCGGGACGCGCTCGGGGGGCAACGGGCGCCGGCCCGGCCGCGCTCCTAACGCGGGCGCCGGTCCCGCCGGCCTCTTAACGCGGGAGCCGCGCCGAGCCTCTGTACATCAGCGGACGAGCCTTCGTCCCGGAAATGCACCGGAGTGCGAAGGGGCCACATCGTGAAGAGCATGAAACGGGGAGCGAGAGCATGAAAAGGGGAGTGATGGTGATCGGCGCGCTGCTCGTCGTCGGCGCGGGCGAGATCGCGGCGCAGCAGGGCCCGCAGCGTCGGGCGCGAATGGGCATGGAGATGCGCGGGAGCGAGGTCGAGGCGATCCTGCGCCTGCGGGACCGTCTCGAGCTCACCGAGGATCAGGTGGCGCGGCTCGACGAGGTCCGCCGGGAGAGCGTCGCGCGCCGGTCCGAGCAGATGGCGCGGATGGCGGAGCTGCGCTCCCGGCTCGCCGCGGGGCAGGTCCGACGCAGCGAGCTGATGGCCGCCACGGAGGAGCACCAGGACGCCAATCGCGCGTTCGCCCAGGAGCGGCAGGAGTTCGTGGACGGCCTCCTGACCGAGGCGCAGCGAGCCACGCTCGACGAGCTGAGGCCGCGCGGTCGCCAGCTGCGTGCACGCGGCCGGTGGGTGCCGCAGCGCGGAGCGTTCCGCGGCCCTCGCGCGGAGCCGTTCCGAGGACGCGTGCGCATGTGGCAACGCGCCGGACCCGGGGGCATATGAGCCGACCGCCCGGAGCCGCGTGGGGCCCAGCGGTGGCTGCCGACCGGCACGCCCGGCCCGGCGCGCATCCCGACTGCCGGTGGTCGAGGCGCTGCGCGCCGAATAGCACCAACTCGGTCCGATGAATTCGTGTGAATGAAAAGGCCGGTCGCGCTGTGCGGCCGGCCTTTCCGGTTACATCACGGAAGCGACGGGGTTCACGGCAGTTGCGGCTGAAGGCTGACAGCGAGAGGGACATCGTTCGCGTAGAGCGCGTGAACGCCGAGCGACGCGCCGAATAGCCAGTCGCTCGTCGTCGAGACATCGCCGGCCATGACGCGCAGCCCCAGCGCCTGCGTCCGCCGCACGAGATGCGCGGCGGCGCCACCCGCCATCTGCTCGAGATGGCCCAGGAGCAGCAGATCGTAGCTGATCATCCGCGAGCCCGTCGCGAAGGCGGTCGCGATCGCCTGCTGCGGCGATGTATATCCCGGCAGCCGATGAATCACGCCGACCTCCGCCCATTGCAGGCCGTAGTCGGGATCCTGCTCGATCAGCGTCACGGGCAGCCCGGTCGCGGCCTCGACCTGCTGCGGCGACAGCAGCTGGAGCACCAGCACAGTGAGCTGCCGCGGGATCTCCGGCGCGCGTTCGGCGGCCATGCCGAGCAGAACGGGTGACATCGAGTTGAAGTAAATGAGCTCGCTCGCCCGCATGCGGCGAATGATCGCGATCACGTTTTCGACGAAGGGACCCTCGCGCATGTCGTCGGGATCGCAGAGCGGCGATGACGGCTTCAGGTCGACGGTGAGCAACCCGGTGAGGCGGTCCGCGTTCCCGATGTTGTAGCGCCGCGCCGTCTGGAGGATCGCCTGAAGGGTGACGATGTGTGGCGCCCGCGCCTCGAGCTGGCCGCGCGTGAGCGAGCCGATGCATGTGCCATCGTCCAGAAAGTCGTCGTGCCATGCAACGATCTCGCCATCGGCCGTCATCTGGAGGTCCACTTCGACCACGCTCGCACCGCTCTCGTATCCCTGTCGAACCGCGGCCAGCGTATTCTCGATCGGGCGCGTCGGATCCTCGCCCAGATTCGCGCCCATGCCGCGGTGTGCGATCGCGACCGGTCCGGTCTCGAGACTCAGGAAATCGGAGGTCGTGCTCGGCAGTGTGCCGGACGCCGTCGCGGCGGCCGACAAGACCGCGCCCGTCACACCGGCCTCGTCCGCACAGGCGGTCATCGACAGCGCCAGCATGATTGCCAGCATTGGAGCTTCGTGTGCATCGCGCTCCGAACGTACCGGCATGGTTTCCTCCGAGGTGGTGGTTTCGAATGCTCCCCGACATTGGAAGCGGCGCACCTACGATGGCCCGATGCGGCCGCCGGATCGTTACGTACGGCTACGCAGACTCCCGTCGCGTCCTACGTAGAGCTCTGTCGTACGCACGCGGTCGACAGCGCCGGGGCGGGGGCGCTTCTCCGCCTCGGCCAGCGCGGCATCCTAGACGTCCGGGCTCTCAGGCGCGGGCGAGTCAGTCACGGTCTGAAATGGGAGGCCGCCGCCACCTTCTCAGCTTGGCGTGGCGCCCGGGTCGATCGCGAGGCACACCGTCATCGCCGGAAGCCTACGTGCGTCGCCGGATGTAGATCACCTTGTCGACAACCGCGTGCACGGTTCCCTCGCCATCCACCAACTCGACCGTGTAGGCGCGCTCGACCGACTCGTCGGTCTCGAGCGCCGACCGGATGGCTTCGAGCTCGGTGTCCTCCAAGAGGAAGGTCGCATGGAGCGTGTCCCGGCCCGGCCGCCTGAACCGGATCGAGGCCGACTTGTCCCAGACGACGTAGCCCGGCCCCAGCCTCTTGATCAGCATGATCATGTAGACCGGATCGACGGCCCCGTACATGCTGCCGCCGAAGATCGTCCCCACGTAGTTCCGGGTGCGCCAACTCAGCGGGAGCTTCACGCGCACCTCGCGGAAGTCGCGCTCGATGTACGCGATGCGCGCGCCGGTCGCGCGGTAGGCGGGGAACAGGTTGAACCCCCAGCGCTGGAGCTTCGTGCGGACCGACTCGGTCACGATGCGCGCGCGGCGGGTCTCGTGAGCGATGCGGCTGGAGTCGCGACGGACGCCATCACCCTGGGGGGCTACCCACCCTCACCGAGCCACTTCCTCAAGTCCCCCACATCGTACGTCCCGTTCCCGTTCCCGAGGGCGTCCAGGTAGCTGATCTCGCCGGGCGTGAGGGGCGTGTCATGCGAGTCCAGGAGCGGCTGCAGCAGCTCGCCGAGGGAGGGCGCCCACTCGGTGGTGGCGAGGGGCACGACGAGCTCGGGGGAGGCGCGGCCCACGGCGTCGGTCACGGCGAGGCGCAGCTCGAACGGGCCCGGATCCCACACCGAGCCCGCCACGACCACGTCGTCGCCGTCGCTGGAGAGCGTGACGCCCTGCGGGGCCGTGCCCGTCACGGCGTACGGCATCGTGCCGCCCGCGACCCGCATCGACTCCAGGAACGAGCGCACGCGCGTGACCGTGAGCGGGCCCGCGGGCGCGACGATTTGCGGCTCAGGTACGGTCGAGAGCACCACGCGCGCGCGACCGTCCACCACCGAGATCTCGTGCACCGTCACGGACGTGGGTGCCCCGTCGCTCAGCCGTAACGCGGGCATGGATGCCGCGTGCAGCTCGCCGACGGCGCCGTCCACGCCCCACGCGTCGCCCGCCTCGCCGCGGTTGCCGCCCTCGTGCCACGTCCGCACGAGCCCGCGGTTACCGTCGCGCTCCAGCAGGGTGAGGAAGTAGGGATCCTCGGTCGAGGGGCTCGGGTGCAGCCCCGCCGACAGGTCCTGCTTGTAGATCACGACGCCCGCGGCGGGCAACTCGTCGTCGAAGCCCGTGCGCGTCCGGTACTCCACGATCAGGAACTCCCTGCCCTCCTCGTCCATCGGGACGCGCAGCGCCATGCCCGACGCCTGGACCGGGTCGAGGAAGAGCTCCTGGTTGCGGACATCGCCCGGCTCGAGGAGGTCGACCCATCCGAGCTGGTACTTGGAGTACGCCATCAGGTGCGTGGGGCCGAACGTGCGGCGCTCCTCCTCGACCTCCCCACAACCCCACGCGCCGCCCGCCATGAGCGCCCAGCACCCCATGACCCATCGGCGATCGAACGGACCGGAGCCGCCGATGCCGTGATAGTAGTCGGGCAGGCCGAGCGCGTGGCCGAACTCGTGGGAGATCGTGCTGGCGTCCTGGACGGCGATCCCCGTGCAGTCGGCGACGCTCTGCGTGATGTAGTCCTCGATCCTCACGTGGGAAACGCTGTCCTGGCGCGAGACGTCTCCGGTCTCGTAGGGCGCGCCCGTCCTGGCGGTCATCGTCCAGCGGTGCGGCCAGATTCCGGGGCCCCCGCAGGACGCCGCGATCTCGAGGTACTCGAAGGTGATCACGTCGACGTAGCCGTCGTCGTCCCCGCTGTTCGGCACGCCGTCCGGGCCGTCGTTGTCGTACCGCGCGAAGTCGACCTCGTCGTCCAGGCTGTCGAGCGCCTCGGTGAAGTAGGCGCCGATCTGGCCGGCGAGCCCGCCGGAGCCGCCCAGGACATCCGCCAGATCTTTGCCGGTGCGCACCCAGGGGAAGACGTCACCCGTCACCTCGAGCGCGTCCCGTGACATCTCACGATACACTTCGGTGATGGTCCCGTGCTCGGACGGGCCGTCGAAGAGCGACGCCTGGATCGCTTCTCCGGAGATGTGCGGCTCGGGCGAGTCGGCGAACAGCGCCAGAACGACCGGCAGCTCGATCGTGCCCCGCACGGGAGCCAGCGCGGGCGGGGCCGCGGCGGCCTGCCAGGACGGCGCGCCGGCGTCCCGGGTGACCAACGCTCGACCAGGAGCGGGCGCGCCACGGGCCGCGGTGCGGCCGGCCGCCGTCCGATTGAACAGCGCCCTCGAGAACGAGTACGCGGACGGGTCGGACGCCATCTGCAGGTAGTAGACCGCCGGCAGCGGCGCGCCGCCGCGCTCGGCCAGCACCTCCAGGTCCTGCGCCGCGGCGGCGTGGGCGCCGAACGTCCAACCGAGCAGCGCGAGCGCGGGCAGGCGGAGCGCGGGCGCTCCCGCTGGGCAACCGCCTCGCGGCAGGAGGAGAAAGCGCGCGCGCCGCGGCCCCCCGCACCCGCGCCGCGGCCCCCCGCTCGCGTGCCGAGCCCTCTCGCTCGCGCAGCGCCGCCCCGCGCTCATCGCGACAGCTCCAGGACGTAGGCCGCCGTCGTCGCGCGCAGCTCGTCGTCCGGGCCGGCCACCTCCCGTACGACGTAGGTCGGCGGCCGGGTGGTGTCGGCCACCGCCACGCGGAAGGCGAGCGTACCGCCCGTGGGGGCGATCAGGACGACCCGCGTGCGGCCACCCGCCGCATGGCTGTAGACCTGGGTGTCATCCGCGGGTGTGACGTCCCCCAAGCCCTCGCCCAGGAGGTCGACGACCGCGGCGCCCTCGGGTCCGATCGGCGACACGAGTGTGGCCGTCAGGACGCCCGCCCCGGCAACGGGGCCCTGGTCTCCGCAGCCCGCGAGCGCGGCGAGCCCGGTGAGGAGGAGCGCCGGGAGGCGACGGGTGCGCCTGGATATGGACTTCACGTGTGCGCCGTGCGGACGGCCCGCCTCAGGAGACGGGCCGGTCCGTCGGCGCCATCCTGACGGCCCACATGCCCGAGTTGATGTCGCTGAAGAAGATGTTTCCCTTCCATGGCATGACGCTCCACGCCCCCGGCGAGTTCGGGATGTAGCCCACGGGGTCGTGCGCCTTGAACACCGCCATCTCACGGCCCTGCGTGTACAGGTTGCCCATCAGGTCGCCGGAGATGTCGACCATGCGCACGCCGCCCTCGTAGTACGCCTGATACAGCACGTCGTTCTCCACCCACATGTTGTGCGTGCCGTACTCGCTCGCCTCGTAGCGCGCGAGCTGCTCGGGGCTCTCGGGGTCGGTGAAGTCCACGATCTGGATGTAGCCCGACGTGGCGCGCGGATATCCCCCCCGCCCCGTCGCGGGATCGTATTGCGCGCGATGGTCCGGTCCGGTCCCTTCCCAGGCCAGCCCCTCGCGGGTTACACGCTCATCGCCGACAATGAGCAGGAAGCGGCCGGTCGATTCCTGGTGGTACGGAAAGACGGCGTGCGTGGAGCCGGTCGGAAGCGGAAAGGAGGTCACGAAGACGGGCTTCTCGATGGACCCGCCCCACCGACCGTTGCCCACGTCCACCACCACCACGCCGGTCTCCCACTCCGCGGAATAGGCGATGCCGTCGTGGACCCAGACGTCGTGCACACGGGAGTCGGGGTGGTTGTACTCGCTGACGAAACGTGGGTTGGACAGGTCACGCACGTCGATGATCACGTACTTGTCGCCTCCGGCGAGCGCGAACAGGTAGTCGTTCGTGGCGAACATGTTGTGCACGCCGCCGGTGAGCCCGTTGTCCTGGAACGTGGATGCGATGCGCGGGTGCGCCGGGTCCGCCAGGTCGAGGATCACAACGCCGTCGCGTCGGTTCGACGCTCCTTCCCGCGAGATCGCGCCGTAGCGGCCGTCCGGCGACACCTTGATGTCGTTGGTCGTGCGCGCATCGACCGTGATGGAGTCGGTCTTGAAGATGTTGGCGGGGTCGGTCACGTCCCACACCATCGAGACGCCGTTCCCGTTCTTCGAGCCGGTCATGGCGTAGTCACGGCCGTCGAGGCCCTCCCAGATCCAGAAGTCCGTGGTGAACACGCGCGCCTCGCGACCGTGGCCGACCAAGTCGAGCTCGCGCACCGCGTCGCGCGGCACCACGCGGAAGGAGTACTCCGCGGTGGCGCCGGCGCTGGAGGCGATCGCCGTGTAGACGCCCGGCACGTCGGCCACCATGCGTCCGTCCCGGATCTGAGCGGGGCCCGCGGGCGCGACGATCGAGTCGTCCGGCTGGTACTCGAAGCTCCAGGAGAGGGGCGCGTCCGCGACGACCGCGCCCGCCGCCGTACGCGCCACCGCGCTGAACGACTGCACGTCGCCCGTGCGGACCTCGGGGCGCCCGCCCGCGAGCTCGAGCGACGCCACGGGCGATGCCGCGACCGTGTGCGCCGCCTCGCCGCGCACGCCCTCGACCGTCGCGGTGATGGTCACCGCTCCAGCGCCCACGGCGCGCACGTAGCCGAACGCGTCCACCGTGGCCACGCGCGGGTCCGACGTGCCCCAGGTGACCTCGGGATAAGGCCGCTCGGACCCGTCGGCGTGGTAGGCGGCCACGGTGTGCCGAACGCGGCCGCCCTCGTAGAGGCTGCCGCGTTCGCCGCGTACCTCGACGCGCGCGATCTCGGGCCAGGACACGCGCACCGGAATGCTCAGCGTGACGGGCTCGCCCGCGCCAGCCGGCACGGTCGACACGAAGATCTGGTACTCGCCCGCCGCCAGACCGGTAACCTCGCTTCCCGATATGCGCAGGCCGCGGCGCGGCCCGCCCACGCGCAGCGCGGCCTGAACCGGTCGCCCGTCGGGGCCCAGCGCCCGGATCACCAGCGACGCCGACTGGCCGGCGCGTACCTCGATACGCTCGGGGACCGACTCCAGACGGGTGACCGCCTGTGCGGCGGCGCTCGAAGCGACCAGCAGGGTCATGACGGCGGCGGTGGCGGCGGCGTTGGGAATCATGATGGCACTCGTCGTTCGCGTTCTGGGCAACATGCAGGTCTTAACCGCCCGTCCGTGGGTCGGCAAGCCCGGCCGCCAACGCCTCGCCCATCGCGCGGTACCCCTCGTCCAGGAAGTATTGGACGCTGCCGAAATCGAAGGACGTGTAGCCGTCGAGGCGTGGACGCACGTAGAGGAGCGGCGGGCCGCTCCAGCGATCGAGCTGCTCCTGCCGCCGGCGGAACGTCATGATCGAGAAGACCCGCTGGTGGATCGCGACCATTCCCTGCCGGAGCACCGTCTCCGGGTTCCCGCGCTCGCCCGAGCCGACGTCGATCCCCACGATGCGGCAGGCACCCTCCTCGGCCGCGCGGTGCAGGGCCAGCTGGTGGGCCGCTCCGCCGTCCACGAACACGCGCCCATCCACCTCGAGCGGCGGATACAGGACCGGCAGCGCGGCCGAAGCGTAGATCGCGTCCAGGAGCGACACGTCGCGACGCGCTCCCGACCCGAACCACTCCGTGGAGCCATCTGCCAGATCCACGGCATTGACCAGGAGCGGGATCCGCAGCGCCTCCCACCCCGCGTCGGGCAACAGGCGCTCGAAATACTCCCGCAGCACGTCGCCCCGGTAGACGCTCGTCTGCCGCAGCCCGTTGATCCACGCCACCCGCCGATTCACGCGCGCGATGTCGAGCTGCTCGAGCTCGAGCGCGTGCCGGCGCATCTCGGCGGGCTCCATGCCGCTCGACGCCAGCGCCCCCACGAGCGCGCCGATGCTGGTCCCGACGATGCCCTGCGGGCGGACGCCCGCTTCGGTCAGGGCCCTCCAGGCGCCGACGTGCGCGAGCCCCTTGAGCCCGCCCCCGCCGAGCACGAGCCACGGGCTTTCGGTGACCTGCCGGAAACCGCCGAGAAGCATTGGGAAATCTCCGGTTTCCCGAGCATCTGGGGACACTTGACCCCTCCTTGCAGCAGGCCTAACTTTGGTGCTGAAACTTGGAATCATTCTTGATAAGCGGACCCCGACCGCGAGTCGGGTTCCGCTCTCATTGTCTCTGAGGAAGCATGAGCGACGCTCCCATATTGAAGATCACCGGACTCGAGGCCAGGGTCGCCGAGGACGACACCGTGATCCTGAATGGCGTCGACCTCGAGATGGGTCGGGGCGAGATCCACGCGATCATGGGGCCGAACGGCTCCGGTAAGAGCACGCTCGCCAAGGTCCTGGCTGGGCATCCCGGCTACGAGGTGACGAGCGGCGGCGTGACCTTCCAGGGTCGCGACCTGCTGGAGCTCGAGGTGGACGAACGCTCTCGGGCCGGGCTCTTCCTGGCCTTCCAGTACCCAGTCGAGATCTCGGGCGTCTCCATCGCGAATTTCCTGCGTACCGCGGTGCAGGCGCACCTGCCGGAAGGCGAGGAGCTCGACATCTTCGACTTCTCGGACAGGCTGACGGAGCGGATGGAGCTGCTCGACATGGATGTCTCGTTCGCCGAGCGTCACGTCAACGACGGCTTCAGCGGGGGTGAGAAGAAGCGGAACGAGATTCTGCAGATGGCGATGCTCGCGCCCAAGCTCGCGATCTTGGACGAAACCGACTCGGGTCTCGACATCGACGCGCTGAAGATCGTCGCCAACGGCGTCAACAGACTGGCCGAGGAGGATCCCGACATGGCGATCCTGCTCATCACGCACTACCAGCGACTCCTGGAGTACATCGAGCCTCACTACGTGCACGTGATGGTCGAGGGTCGGATCGTTCGGTCGGGGGGGCCCGAGGTCGCCATCGAGCTCGAGGAGGAAGGGTACAAGACTTTCGAGGGCAGCAACGCCACGGTGAGCGCGTGACGGGCGGAGCCTGAGGGGACGGAGGCGGGACATGCCACGCAACGAAACGGTTCAGGATCTGAACCTCGACCAGTACAAGTACGGGTTCGTCACGGAAGGCAAGCCCGTCTTTCGCTCGCAGAAGGGCCTCTCCGAGGAGGTGGTCCGCCAGATCTCGCGCCACAAGGAGGAGCCGGAGTGGATGCTGGACTTCCGGCTCAAGGCGCTCCGGGTCTACGGGAAGAAGCCGATGCCCACGTGGGGCGGCGACCTGGGCGGGCTCGAGGACGTGCTCGAGGAGATCTACTTCTACGTGCGTCCGCAGGACCGCATGCAGCACTCCTGGGACGACGTCCCGGACGACATCAAGGACACGTTCGAGAAGCTCGGCATTCCCGAGGCCGAGCGTAAGGTCCTGGCGGGTGTCGGCGCACAGTACGAGTCCGAGATGGTCTACCACTCGCTCCGCAAGGAGTGGGAGGACCAGGGCGTCATCTTCGACTCCATCGAGGACGGACTGAAGAACCATCCCGAGCTCTTCCGCGAGCACTTCGGCACGGTCATCCCGATGCAGGACAACAAGTTCGCGGCCATGAACTCGGCCGTGTGGTCGGGCGGCTCATTCGTGTACATCCCGCCGGGCGTGTCGCTCCGGACGCCGCTGCAGGCGTACTTCCGGGTGAACCAGGAGCGCATGGGTCAGTTCGAGCGCACGCTCATCATCGTCGACGAGGGCGCGCAGGCCCACTACATCGAGGGCTGCACGGCGCCGGTGTACTCCACCGAGTCGTTCCACTCGGGCGTCATCGAGATCGTCGTCAAGAAGAACGCGCGCTTCCGCTACACGACGATCCAGAACTGGTCGAACAACATGTACAACCTCGTCACGCAGCGTGCGATCGTGGCCGAGGGCGGCCACATGGAGTGGCTCGACGGCAACCTGGGCTCCAAGCTCACCATGAAGTACCCGTCCTGCTACCTCATGGGCGAGGGAGCGCACGGCGAGATCCTGTCCATCGCCTACGCCGGCGACGGCCAGCACCAGGACACGGGCGGAAAGGTCGTCCACGTCGCGCCGTACACGACCTCGTCGATCGTGTCGAAGTCGATCTCGAAGGGGCACGGCCGCTCCACCTACCGCGGCCTGTGCAAGGTCTACGAGGGCGCGCATCACGCCCGCTCGAACGTGGAGTGCGACGCGTTGCTCATCAACGACACGTCCCGCACGGACACCTATCCCTACATCGAGATCGAGGAGAACGACGCGAGCGTCGGCCACGAGGCCTCGGTATCGAAGATCGGCGAGGAGCAGCTGTTCTACCTCACCAGCCGGGGGATCTCCGAGGACGAGGCGATGGCCATGATCGTTCGCGGGTTCATCGAGCCGATCGCGAGGGAGCTGCCGCTCGAGTACGCGGTGGAGCTGAATCGGCTGATCGAGTTGGAAATGGAAGGCTCAGTCGGGTAGATGCAGAATATCGGCCTCATGGAAGGCGTTACCGACGCGTTGAGCCCGGCGGCGGTCGAGCGCGGCTCGGCGGGCGAGCCGCAGTGGCTCGTGGAGCGCCGCGCGCACGCGTGGGACGTCTACGAGCGGACCCCCATGCCTACGGCGCGGCTCGAGGAGTGGCGCTACACGGACCTGGGCCAGATGCTGGACCTGGGCGCGCTGCGGCTCTCCGAGGCCGCGCCGGCGCCTGACGATCCGGCGGCTTGGCCCGAGCGGCTCCGCGCCACCATGGCCGAGGACCGCGCTGCCTCGGGCCACATCGTGCTCATCGACGGGCACGTGGCGCACGCGGATCTGGACGACGAGCTCGCGGCCAAGGGCGTGCTGCTCGGCTCGCTCCACCACGCCGTCCGCCGGCACCCCGATCTCGTGCGTGAGCACCTGGCAGTGGAAGCCGTCCCCGCCGAGGAGGGCAAGTTCGCGGCCCTGAATGCGGCGCTGTGGGCGGACGGCGTCTTCCTGCACGTGCCCGCGGGCGTGCGGCTGGACCTGCCGGTGCGGGTCACGCGCTGGGTGAGCGAGCCCGGCGCGGCCTACTTCGGCCGCGTCCTGATCGTGGCCGAGACGGCCAGCCAGGTCTCCTACGTGGACGAGGTCCTATCCGACGACTTCGGCGAGCAGACGCTCGTCTCCACGGCGGTCGAGGTCATCGCACGGGACGGCGCGCAGGTCCAGTACGTCGCGGTGCAACGGCTCGGCCGCGGGGCGTTCCATCAGTCCGTGCAGCGCACGCTCGCCCAGCGCGACGCCAAGCTCGACACGCTCAACGTGGTGCTGGGCGCGTCGGTGAGCCGCGTCGACCTGAACGCGCGCTTGCTCGGTCAGGGTGCCAACTCGGACATGCTCGGCCTCTACTTCGGCGACGGGGACCAGCATTTCGACTTCAACACCAGCCAGGACCACACCTGCCCGAACACCGGAAGCGACCTGCTCTACAAGGGCGCGCTCGACGGCTCGAGCCGGGCGGTCTTCCGCGGCATCATCCGCGTGCACCCCGGCGCTCAGCGCACCGACGCGTATCAGACGAACCGCAACCTGCTCCTGTCCGAGCACGCGCGCGCCGACTCGCTCCCGAAGCTGGAGATCGAGGCGGACGACGTGAAGTGCTCGCACGGCGCAACGGTGGGCCAGCTCGACGCCGAGGCGAAGTTCTACCTGATGAGCCGTGGACTCGAGCGCATACAGGCCGAGCGCCTCGTCGTACTCGGGTTTCTGGGTGAGGTGCTCGCGCGCCTACCGCTCGGGGGGGTGGTGGAAAAGGTGACCCGCGTCATCGAGGAGAAGCTGTCCCAGCATGCTTGAGAGGCGGTCCCAGCGTGCTTGAGGAGCTGACGCGGCCAAGCGCGAGCGGATGAGCACCTGGATCCGGGTGGCCGCCGAGGCAGACTGCCCCCTGGGTCGGCTCACGCCCGCCACGGCCGACGGCATTTCGATCGTGCTCGCCAACGTCGAGGGCAGGATATGCGCTCTCAGCGACGAGTGCTCGCACGAAGCCTTCCCGCTCTCGGACGGGGACCTCGAGGGCGGTGACGTCGTGTGCATCTACCATGGGGCGCGCTTCGACGCCTGCACGGGCGCGCGCAAGGCGCTCCCCGCCGTGCTGCCCGTTCGCGCCTTCCCCGTCGACGTGCGTGACGGCGAGGTCTACGTGGACGTGGGATGAAGACTCTGACCGCGCTCGACCCGCTCCGGGTCAGGAGCGAGTTCCCCGCGCTCCACCAGACCGTCAACGGACGACCCCTCGTCTATCTGGACAACGCCGCGACCTCGCAGAAGCCACGGGCCGTGCTCGACGTGCTCGCTCGCTACTACGAGCGGGACAACGCCAACGTGCACCGCGGCATACACGAACTGTCGCGCCGCGCGACGGTGGCCTACGAGGAAGCACGAGCCAAGGTCGCGCGCTGGGTCGGGGCGAGTGAGCCGGCCGAGATCGTGTGGACGCGCGGGACCACCGACGCCATCAACCTGATCGCGACCGGGTGGGGCCTCGACAACGTCGGCGAGGGCGACGAGATCCTCATCTCCGTGCTCGAGCACCACTCGAACATCGTGCCCTGGCAGCTCCTCGCGCACCGCACCGGCGCGAAGCTCCGCTACCTCGAGCTGGACGATCAGGGCCGTTTGATCCTCGACGACCTCCCCGCCCTGCTGACGGACCGGACCAAGCTCGTGGCCATCTCGCACGTCTCGAACGCGCTCGGCACGGTCAACCCGGTGAAGGCCATCGGTGCCGCCGCCCATGAGGTCGGCGCGCTCATGGTGGTCGACGGCGCTCAGGGCGCGGTGCACACGAAAGTCGACGTCGTGGACCTCGGGGTCGACTGCTACGCGTTCAGCGGCCACAAGATGTGCGGCCCGACGGGCATCGGCGCGCTCTGGGCGCGCCGCGATCTCCTCGAGTCCATGCAGCCGTATCAGGGCGGAGGGGAGATGATCCGGGTGGTCGAGCGCGACCGCAGCACCTGGGCCGACGTGCCGCACAAGTTCGAGGCCGGCACGCCGAACATCGCCGGCGCCATCGGCATGGGGGCCGCGGTGGACTTTCTGGCGGGCATCGGCATGGATGCGATCGCCGCGCACGAGCGCGCGCTGCTCGGCTACGCGCTCGAGCGCGTGGGGGCGGTCGACGCGGTCACGATCTACGGGCCCGAGTCGCTCGACGAGCACTCCGCCGTCGTCTCCTTCACGCTGGGCGACGCGCACCCGCACGACATCTCGACCATACTCGACGCCGAGGGCGTGGCCGTGCGGGCGGGCCACCACTGTGCCCAGCTCGTCATGAAGCGCTTCGGCATCGCCGCGACCGCGCGTGCCTCGTTTTACCTATACAACACCACCGAGGACGTCGACCGGCTGGTGGAGGGGCTCGAGTCGGTGGGCGGGATCTTTAGGTAGGGCCTCGAGCCGCTGAGCTCAAGAGCGGGCCGGCCGGCGTCACGCCTGAGCGTGGTGATCTCCACATCGGTCAGAGTCTGATGTAGGTCGAACATGCTCGCGCCGATCCCGATGGCGGCCGCGGCATCTCGTATCCCGCAAGGCGACGGCTTCGAGTTCGTCCACAAGCGAACGCGACTCCCGGATGGCGCGCCTTCGCGGGTCCGTCTACCGCCCGCGCCGCCCGACTCAGACGCCCCTCTACCCCGTCGTCCAGCATCACCTCGAGACGTTCCGAGACGTTCCTGGCCCAAGCGTGCGCGGCCGACCCCATGGGCTCCGGCGTTCCGCCGTGGGTGGAGCGTGACTTCAGGAGCTATCTCGAGTGCGGCATCCTGGCCCACGGATTTGCTGGAGCGCGCTGTGAGGATTGCGGCCACGAGCGGCTGATTCCCTTACCCACCGTGGCCGTACGCTACGGGGAGCAGAGCCTGGAGGAGATGATGTTCGGGTTTCTTCGACTGGATGCCGGACCCGGCGCCGGCGCGGCCACGGTGGCGGAGGACGCGAGGGAGAGGCATCGGGGCGCGTGAGGCCTCAAGGATCCGGTCATCCTCAGGCGGGGGGGACGTCGGTGCCGAGGCCGACCCGTCGGGCGACGCGCTGACAGCGGTCGTGCCGGCGGAGCTCCCCGAGCAGCGGCAGCGACAGGACGTGCGGCAGGTACACGCTCCGGACCTCGCACGCCCTCTCCAACGAATCGAGCGCGCGTTCGTGGTCACCCAGTCCGACGTGGACTAGGGCCATCACCGCTGCGAGCTCGGGCTGGGCCGAGGACGCCGCTGTCAGCGCATCGAGGATCTCGAGCGCCGAATGCGAGCGCCCGGCCCTGGCGTGGCCCAACGCCAGCGTGCCGAGGAACGCGGCGGTGCCGGCCCCGGCGTACGCCTTCTCGAGGTGGGCGACTCCCTGGCTGATCCGGCCCATCGCCAGGTAGGTCTCACCCAAGCCCCAGTGTGAGGGATGGAAGCCGGGCTCCAGCTCGAGGGACTCCCTGAAGAATCGAACGGCCTCCGGGTAGCGCCGGGCGTAGTAGTGCTGAACGCCGGCGTCGCCGTACGATATGGGGGCCACCGGATCGAGGTCGATGGCGCGGAGCGCGCAGGCGATGGCCTCGCGGTGCCGGCCGGTCCAGCCACGGCAGAACGCTAGGTGCCGATACGCATCGGACGTCTCGCCGCCGTAGGCGATGCTGCGTTCGAGGTGCTGCTCGGCGGCCTGGAAATCCCATCCGAAGAACAGCTCGTAGAAGCCCAGCCAGGCGTGTCCGGCGGCCAACGCGGGCTCGAGCTGCAGCGCGCGCTCCGCGTGTCGGCGCACCCGGGAGAACGCCTCCCGCGCCGGCATCTCGCCGTGTGCGATCCCGAGCATGGCGAAGGCCCCCGCCAGCGCCGCGTGCGCGGCCGCGTAGGCGGGATCCAGCTCCACTGCTCGCTCCAGGTGCCGCACCGCCGTTCGAAGTCCCGTGGTGTGGAAGCGATTCCAGTGGAACCGCCCCAGCAGGTACTCGTTGTAGGCGCTGGGTCGAGGCAGCCGGACCACCTGCTCGTCCGCCTCTCCCGGGGCGTCGAGGGCGCGCGCGATGGAGCGGGCCGCCGAAAGGTGGATCGTCCGGACGTGCGGGCCCTCGTAGGTCCCGCCCCACAGCACCGTCCCGGACCTGACGTCCAGCAGTCGGAGCGTGACGCGCCATCCGTCCGGCTCCACCCGCGCCGCCGCCGTCTCCACGACGAGGTCCACCCCGAGGCGCCGACCCGCCCGGTCGGCCGGGCTCTCGTCGTCCAAGTACGGTTTCACGGACGTGCGGCCGATCACCTGAAAGGCCGGTCGCTTCGCCAGCTCGGAGATGAGCTGCTCGTGGATGCCGTCGATCAGATGCAGCTCGGTCTCCGGCGGGGGAGTCAGGGTCCGGAAGGGCAGGACCGCGATGGATCGTCGCCGCAGCTCGGGGGCGCGGTTGGGGG
>Ga0302046_10002233_pt1 | contig 18097 bp, 10 predicted proteins | sample RVTome_11_FD_200261 | JGI IMG/M metagenome (GOLD analysis project Ga0302046, IMG submission 200261) | Soil microbial communities from uranium-contaminated site in the Upper Colorado River Basin, Wyoming, United States - RVT147D111 (version 2) ...
CGTCGTCGAGCTCGCCGAGCCGCAGCTGGGGGTCGCGCCGGGGCAGGCGGCGGTGTTCTACCAGGAGACGCGGGTGCTGGGGGGATGCTGGATCGAGGGCGGCCTGCCGGCCTGAGGAACGCCGGCCTTCAACGGAATACGGCGGACCCCAGCAACCAAGGCCCTCCCCTACGGCGTTTGTGGCCCCGCGATCACCAGCACGATCTCGCCCTTGATGCCGGGGCGTCCCGCCAGCTGCGCGCGGATCTCCGAGAGCCGCCCCCGCAGCACCTCCTCGTGCAGCTTGGTCAGCTCGCGGGCGAGCGCCGCCGGGCGGTCGCCCAGCTCGGTCTCGGCGTCCTCGAGGCAGGCGAGGACGCGGTGGGGCGACTCGAAGACGACCAGCGTGTGGGGGAGCGGGGCGAGCTCCTGGAAGAAGCGCCGCCGCTTGCCGCTCTTGCGGGGGGCGAAGCCGGTGAAGGTGACGGGAGAGGGGGGCAGGCCGGAGACGGCGAGCGCCGCGATCGCCGCCGATGGTCCGGGGATCGCCTCGACCGCCACCCCGCGCTCGAGGGCGGCGCGCACGAGGACGAAGCCGGGGTCCGAGACCAGGGGCGTGCCGGCGTCGGAGACCAGGGCGATGGTCTCCCCGCCGGCCAGCCGGTCGACGAGGTCCGGCGTCCTGGCCCGCTCGTTGTGCTCGTGCAGCGAGACCAGGCTCTTGTGCAGGCCGAGGTGGGCCAGCAGCCGGCCGGTGTGGCGGGTGTCCTCGCACGCGACGAGGTCCGCCTCCGCGAGCGCACGGGCGGCCCGTGGCGACAGGTCCTCGAGGTTGCCGATGGGGGTGGAGACGATCTGGAGGGTACCGGCCATCCGGCGATGCGACGGGGTCGCGGGATGCTAGCATGCCGCGCTCATGCGACCCGCGGCCCTCCTGTTGACGACGTTGGTCCTGGCGCCGGCGTCGTCGGCCCAGGAGGGCCTGACGCCGATCGATCGCGTCGTCGCCGTGGTCGACGAGGACCCCATCCTCCAGTCCGAGATCCGCCAGGTGGTCCGGCTCGGCCTGGTCGAGGAGCGCGAGGGGGAGAGCCGCGAGGAGCTGGAGCGTCGCGTCCTCGACCAGCTCATCGAACAGCGGGTCCAGTTCCACGAGATCGACCGCTTCGGCTTCATCGAGCTGCCGACCGAGGAGGTCGAGCGCCAGTTCAGGCAGATCCGACGACGCTTCGGCGGCGACGAGGCGTTCGAGGCGGCGCTGGCGGACGTCGGCCTCGATCCGCAAGGGCTGCGCCAGCTCGTCGCGCGCCAGCTGATGGTCCTCATCTACGTCGAGGAGCGCCTCGGGCCGCGGGTGTTCGTGGGCCTCGACGACATCCGGCAGTACTACCAGGAGGAGCTCGCCCCGGAGCTCGGCGGATCCGGCTCGGCGCCCGCTCTGGAGGAGGTCCGCGAGGCCGTCCGGACCCTGCTTCGCGAGCAACGGCTCAACGAGGAGATCGAACGCTGGACGGCCGAGCTGCGCCGGGAGGCCGACGTCGTCGACTACCTCGACAGCGAGCACCCCGAGTCGCTGCCCGTGGTGGCGCGCGATGGGGCGCAGGGTCTCCCCTAGCGATCGTACAGCTCGCGGTAGTGCGCCCGGCTGGCGAGGACCCGGCGGACGTAGTCCCGCGTCTGCCGGAAGCCGATCTTGGTCAGGTACTCCGCCGGCTCGCGGCTCTGGCAGTAGCTCTGCCAAAGGACGGCCTGCTCCTCGCCGGCGTTGTAGGCGGCCAGCATCTGATGGCGGCGACCGCCGAAGCGCAGTGCCAGATCCGCCAGATAGGCGGCGCCGAGGGCGATCGCGACCCCGGGGTCGTGGAGGTCCTCGGCCGACACGCTGGCGCGGCCGATCGCCGGTGCGAAGCGCCTCGCCGTGGGGAGGACGAACTGGGTGAGGCCGCGGGCGGCGGCCTCCGAGACGGCATCCGGATCGAAGCGGCTCTCCTCCCTCATGAGAGCGTAGAGCAGCCACGGATCCACGTTGCGGGCCGCCGCTTCGCGGTCCACGATGTGCCGGTAGGGACGTGGATAGAGCAGGCGCTCGAGCTCCTGCGGACGCAGTCGTGGCGGGAGGGCGTCGGGAAGGCGCCGCGCCAGCACCTCGACCGCCCGCAGGGAGCCCCGGGTGTCCCCGTCGGCGGCCAGCAGGACGGCCCGCGTCATCGCCAGCCCCGGGTCGTCGAGAGGGAAGCGCCGCTGCAGGCCTTCGGGGTCGAGACTCCAGAACCCCACGGCCGCCAGCCGCGCCGCCGGCCCCGTGGCGCTCGTCGCCGGCCACCGGCTCGGCGGTCGGGCCGCGAGAGCGAGCGCGGCCCTGACCTCGCGATCGCGCGCCAGGGAGGCGCGGAGGCGCTCGCGGAAGGCCACGCCCTCCGGGCGCTCGTCCCCCAGGAGCAGCCAGGCCGTTCGCAGGGCGCGATCGGACCCGGTGGCGACGAGGGCGGCCGCCTCGGCCGACACCAGGGGGGCGAGCCGGGTCGACGTCAGCCGCTCGCGGGCCGCCTCCGCGAACGGCCCGTAGGAGTCCTCGGCCAGGACCGCGCCGTAGCGCCGGATGGCCTCTGCGTCGCGACCTTGGAGCTCGGCGAGCCGGCCGCGCCAGTACTCGACCTCGTCGATCGCGCTCTCGGCGGCCGCGCGGTCGAGCCAGAGCCCGGCCCGGTCGCCGCGCCGGCGCACCAGATCGGAGGCCGCCAGAAACCGCTCCGTCTGCGCCTTGGTGTCGCGCCAGGAGCCCCGCTCGCCCAGGCGGAGGTAGAGCCCGAGCGCTCCGTCCTCGTCACCCTGTCGCCAGAGCAGACGCAAGCGGGCCAGCAGGGCGGCGGCGGCCCAGCTGCCCTCGGGCTCGGCCTCGTGGGCGCGGCGGTAGCTGTGCACGGCGTCGGGCCATCGGCCGGCCAGCTCGTGGCAGCGCCCCTGCTGGAAGAGGGCGTCGGCGCGCTGCCCGGGAACGCGGGCGATGGGGAGCAGCTCCTCGAAGTGCGCCGCGGCGTCGTCGTACCGACGGAGCCAGAAGTGGCTGCGCGCCAGCGCGTAGCGCACCTCCCAGCTGGTCGCGACGACACGCGCCGCGGCGCGCAGGGGGGACAGGGCCTCCTCGAAGGCCCGCTGGTGGTAGAGGGCGAGCCCGATCTGGCGGGCGGTGCGGTCCTCCGGGTGGCCCCCGGTGAGCACGAGCAGCCGCTCCGCCGCACCCAGGGCCCGGCCTTCCGTCGGATCGGACTCGAGCAGCGACTGCAACAGACCGCGGCCCGCAGCCACCTCTCCGGCCGCCAGGCGGCAGTCGGCTCGGGCCAGCGTCAGCCGGCGACGGGAGGGCTCCGGGAGCGCCCACCGATCCGCGCCCTCGGCGAGGCGGCAGTCTCCGCCGGCGGCCAGCGAGTCGGCGAAGAGCTCCGCCGCCGGCTCCGTCAGGACCTTCGGAGGGCTGTCGGCCAGGAGCGTGGCGAGCAGGCCGGCGGCGACCTCCGGATGTCCCAAGGCCCACTGCAACCGGGCCAGTCGGAGGCGCGCGAACGGGGCCAGGTCCGTCGCCAGCAGGTGGACGAAGACTTCGTGCGCCTCCTCGAGCCGTCCGCCGCGCTGGAGGAGATCGCCGCGCAGAAACGAGAGCGCGTCGTCGTCGCGCAGCGCCTCGGGACTGTCGTCGATCAGGCGGAGGGCCGCGGCCACCTGTCCGGCGAGACGCAGCTCGACGAGGCGCAGGGTCAGGTCCGCCTCGGCCGGTGCGGCGACGGGCTGGAGGAGTGTGAGGGCGAGGGCCCAGAGCACGGCGCTACTCCGAAGCCCGGGTGACGTCGGCGCCGAGGGCGCGGAGCTTCTCCTCCATCGCTTCGTAGCCCCGGTCGAGGTGGTAGATGCGATGGACTCGGGTCGGGCCTTCGGCCGCCAGCGCCGCCAGCACCAGGCAGGCCGAGGCCCGCAGGTCGGTCGCCATTACGTGGGCGCCGCCGAGCCTCGTCGGTCCGGCCACCGTCGCCTCCGCCCGGTCGACCTCGATCAGTGCCCCCATGCGGGCCAGCTCGGGGGCGTGCTGGAACCGGTTCTCGAAGACCGTCTCGTGGATCCGGCTCACGCCTTCGGCCTGGGTCATCAGGGCCATGTACTGCGCCTGGAGGTCGGTGGGGAACCCGGGGTAGGGTGCCGTGTCGACGTCGTGTGCGCACAGCGGGCCCTGGCGGCGAACACGGACCGTCGCCCGATCCGCCTCCACCGAGCAGCCGGCGGCCGCGAGGACCTCGAGCAGGGCGTGGAGATGCTCCGGCCGCGCGTCGGTGATGGTCACGTCGCCGCCGGTCAGGGCCGCGCCGATCAGGAAGGTGCCGCACTCGATGCGGTCGGGAATGACGCGATGGGTGGCGCCGTGCAGCCGCTCGACGCCGTCGATCGTGATCGTCGGCGTGCCGGCGCCCTGGATGCGCCCCCCCATGGCCTCGAGCAGCGTGGCGAGGTCCTCGACCTCCGGCTCGCGGGCGCAGTTCTCCAGCACCGTGGTGCCGCTCGCCAGGCTGGCCGCCATCATCAGGTTCTCCGTGCCGGTGACGCTGGGCGCCGCGAAGCGGAATCGGGCGCCGGTCAGGCGCCCGGCCCGGGCGGTCACGTACCCGTGGTCGAGGGCCACCTCGGCGCCCAGGGCCTCGAGGCCGGCCAGGTGCTGATCGATCGGGCGGACGCCGATGGCGCAGCCGCCAGGCAGCGACACCCGAGCGTGGCCGAGCCGCGCCGCCAGCGGGCCGAGCACCAGGATGCTCGCCCGCATGGTCTTGACCAGCTCGTAGCGGGCGTCGTCGTGGCTCTGCTCCTCGACGCGGTGCAGCCTCAGGCCCTCGGCCCCGGTCTCGCCCTCGACCCCGAGGTGGGCGAGGAGCCTCTGCATCGTCCGGATGTCCTCGACTCCGGGCAGATCGGCGAGGACCAGCTCCTCGTCGCAGAGGAGGCTCGCGGCCATGGCGGGGAGGGCCGCGTTCTTCGCCCGGGCGGCCGCTACGGACCCGGTGAGGCGGCAGGGCCCTACGATGTCGAAGCGGTCCACGGCGCCCGCCTTCCTATCACGACTCGCGGGATGCCCGCGTAGTCCGGAATCGTCCGCTGGGGAAGGAAGCCGGAGCTCTCGAGGAGGGCGGCCACGCTCGCTGCCTGGCCCGCCCCGACCTCGAGCAGGAGGGGCGTTCCGGGCCGCAGGGCCGCCAGCTGGGCGACCAGGCGCTCGTAGGCCTCGAGGCCCGTCGGCCCGGCCACCAGGGCCTGGCGTGGCTCGTGCTCGCGGACGTCGACCGGGAGGGTCGGCACCTCGGACGCGGCGAGGTACGGCGGGTTGGACACCACCAGGTCGAAGCGGGCGAGCCGCAGGGCGGCGGCCAGGTTCCCGCCGACGAGAAGGACCCGGGGGGCCGGCGCCGGGTTGCCCTCCCCGGCCGCGTCCGAGACACCCTCCGCGCCGCCGAGGGCCCGGGCATTGCTGCGCGCGACGGCCAGGGCGCCAGGTGAGCGATCGGTCGCAACCACCCGCACCCCGGGACGCTCGAGCGCCAGGGTGATCGCCAGGCAGCCGGAGCCGGTCCCGACATCGAGGATCCAGGGTGCTTTCGGCAGCTCGATCGCCAGGACCGCCTCCACCAGGTGCTCGGTCTCGGGCCGCGGCACCAGCACCCGGCGGTCGACCGCGAAGGTCCGGCCGTAGAACTCTCGCCGCCCGAGCAGGTAGGCCGTCGGCTCGCCCCCCGCCCGCCGCTCGACCAATTCGGCGAAGCGGCTCCGCTCGCCCTCGCCGAGCGGGAGCTCCGGCCGGGCCAGCAGCCGCACCTCGTCGAGGCGCAGCACGTGCGAGAGCAGCAGCCGCGCCTCGCGGCCGGCGTGGGGGATGCCCAGGCCCCGCAGGCGGCGGCGCGCGCTCGCCAGGGCCTCGCCGGCCGAGGCCGTCACCGTCAGTCGATCTCCACCGACTGCGCGCCGCCGGCCTGGACCGCGACCGTCTCGTCCCAGCGCCGGCCGTCGGTGGCCTCGACGCGCACGATCCACGCGCCCGGGGGGAGGTTCTCGACCGTGGCGCGGCCGTTCCAGAGGGACCACCGTCCGCGGAGCTCTCCCGAGCCCGGGTGGCGGAAGGACTCCCCTGTCGGCCGCTGCAGGAAGAGCGTCGCGGCCGGGACCACCGGTCCGGTGAGGGAGCCGACGATCACCTCCAACCGCGTCCCGGGTCCGAGTCGGAGCGTTTCCCTCTCGCCCGGGGAGGAGAGAGTGATCTCGCCGACGGCGGCGTCGCCGGACACGACGACGAGCGTCCAGCGACCCGCGGGCAGCGACTGCAGGCGGACGTCACCGTCCGACGTCGCGGGCAGGGAGCCTCCGTCGATCGGTTGACCCGAGAGGGGGTCGAGCGCGACGACGGAGACCTGCCGGGCCGGGCGGCCGTCGGGCATCAGCACGCGGATCTCCAGACCGTCGGTGGGCTCGAGGCGCAGGACGACGTCTTCGACGTCTCCGGGACCGACCGGCAGGGAGCGGTCGAGGCGCGCGTAGCCGTCCTTGGACGCGGAGAGCCCGTAGTCTCCCGCGGCCACGGTTCCCATCGAGAACCCTCCCGAGGAATCGGACCGCGTGCCCGGCCCGCGGGTCGAGGTCGGGAGAAGCGCGGGATCGACGTTGGCCGGCTGCAGCCGGATCGAAGCGCCGACGATCGGGCGATCGTCGCGCGCGTCCACGACGCGTCCGGAGACGCGGTAGCGGTCGATCTCGATCAGGACCTCCTCGTCGTCGAGCAGCAGGACCTCCTCCTGGTGATGGAGGCCGCTCTCGAAATCGCTGACGACGATGCCGTAGCGGCCCGGCTCGAGGTCGTGCGCCTCGAAGCGCCCGAGGTGGTCGGTCCGGCTCCAGGCGGAGTCGGCGATGTCCTGGTTGCGCAGCACGAGCCGCGCGCCGGTGAGCGGCTCGCCGGCGAGGAGCACGGTGCCCGTCAACGTGAAGCCGTCGCCGAAGGAGAGATCGACGCGAACCTCCTCCTCGCCGGAGGTGATGGAGACCCGCTCGGACACCCGCCGGCCCCGAGGGGTGCTGGCCAGCACCGTCCACTCCCCGGACGCCAGGGCCGGGATGACGAAGTCGCCGTTCGGCGAGACCCGTCCCTCGCCCATACCCGTCCGCGCGTCGTGGGCCATCACCACGACCTGACGCAGCTCGACCTCGTCGAGGCCGGACAGGGTCCCGACGACGCGTGTCCCGGCGGCGAGACGCAGCTCCACACCGGCGACGGGGCCGGCGACCTCGAGGGGATCCTCGAGCCGGGTCATCGCGTACCGCCGGTGACGACCCCGCAGCCAGTAGGTGCCCTCCCGCACCTCCTCGAAGCGGAAGGCGCCGCGGTCGTCCGAGCGTGCGTCGAGGCCGCCCCAGGCGGTGCTGTCGGTGGCGAGCGTCAGCAGGGCGTCGGCGACCGGTGCGCCCGCCGCGTCAACCACCACGCCGGCGACCGGCCATCCGGGCTCGAAGACGAGGTCGAGGGTGTTGGTCCCCTCGATCACCTCGAGCTCGCGCGTCGTCGAGCGGCCGTCCTCGGCGGAGGCGCCCACGACACGCTGGCCCGGCTCGACGCCCTCGAGGCGATACCGGCCGTCGCCGTCGGACCGGACGCCGCGGAATCCCCGCCCGCTCGACTCCACGACGTCCACGGCGGCGTCGGAGACGGGCGAGCCGTCGGCGGCGACGACGCGCCCCTCGATGGCGGCCCCGCGCCGGAGGCGGATCGTCAGGGACTCGACCGTCCCCGTCCCCACCTCGATTCCGGTGCGCTCCTCCGGCATCCATCCGTCGGCGCGCACCAGCAGCCGCAGGCGCCCGCTCGGGAGCTCCTCCAGCTCGAAGCGTCCGTCGGCGTCGGTCGGGGCGTGAGAGAGGGGGAGATCGGCCCAGACGCGACCACCGGGTCCGGCGGTGCCCGCCTCCTGGTGGGCGGTGACGAAGGCCCCGGAGACCGCGGCACCGTCCTCGCCCAGCACGACGCCGGCCAGGCGCGCGGCGGGGGCGAGCTCGATCGACAAAAGCTCCCGAGCGACGACGACGCCGGGCAGGGTCCGTCGAACGAACCCCTCGCACCGCACCTCGAGGTCGACCTGCGCTCCGGCGCGCAGATCGGGGATCGAGAACCAGCCGTCGGTGTCGCTGATGGAGTCCGGGGCGGGCTCGTCGGCCGAGAAGAAGAAGGCGCTGCTCATCGAGAGGAAGATCTGGGCACCTGCGAGCGGTGCGCCGTCGGGGTCCTGGACCCGGCCCTCGAGGGCCGTGCCCGCCGTCAGATGGAGGAGCCCCAAATCGCGCGTGCGGCCCTCCTCCAGCTCGATGCCGGGCACGGCCTCCTCGGCGTAGCCGCCGGCACGGACGGCCAGATCCCAGGTTCCGGGTGGAAGGTGCTCCCACGAGAAGCTGCCCTGCTCGTCGCTGGTGGTCTCCAGGGGCCCGCGCGGGTCCAGCACGCGCGCGCTGCTCCAGGCGAGCGGATCGGTGCCGCCTAGGCTCCGCTGCAGGCGCAGGGTCGCTCCGCCGACTGGCGCGTCGGAGCCGTCGAGGAGCTGCCCGGTCAGGCCGGCGCCGGTGGAGAGCACCAGGTGAACGAGCCGCTCCGCCTCGTCCGGCCGGACGGTCTCCTCGGCCTCTCCGAGGTCGGCGAGGCGGGCGACCACCGTGTAGGTCAGCTGGTCGCGCAGGCCGGCGAGCTCAAAGGCGCCGTCGGCGCGACTGGTCCGGCGCACCGAGGAGCCGAACGCCGAGGAGAGTCGCCTTCCGTCGTCGAGCCTCGGGAACGCCAGGACCTCGGCGTCGGCGACCGGCGCGCCGGTGGCGTCGAGGACGACGCCTCGCACGGCCCAGGTCGGGGGCAGCGCCAGCAGAGGAGGCCGCCGCAGGTCGCCGGTCGATTCCGGCGAATGACCGGCGGCGGCGGCGCCGAGGCCGCGGCTTCCAGGGAACGGGACGAGAAGCTCGAAGGAGCCTCCGGCACGGGTCCGTGTCCGCAGGCCCGGGTCGGAATCGCTGAAGACGATCGCTCCCGCCAGCCCCTCGCGTGTCCGGGCGTCGATGACACGGCCCGACACGAGCACGGGATCCCGCAGGGCCGCCGGAGTTCCCCCGGGATCGGGCTCTGCACCCGGCTCGAGGAGGATCCGGGCTCGACGTCCGTCCGCCAGGGCGAAGGTCAGACGCGTCTCCTCACGAGGGTGGCGCGGGGCGGAGAACCGTCCCTCGGCGTCGGTGCGCCCGACCGGCCAGGGGTCTCGACCGAGAGCCACGATGGCGCCCTCGACCGGGACCTCGTCGGCGTCGAGGAGGCGGACCGTCCAGCTCCCGGTCGGCACAGCTCGCAGGGTGGTCGGACCGCGAAGCGCCGCGGCCCGGATCGGCACTGCCGCCGGCGGATGGGCGTCGACGTCGAGGCGCTCGCCGGCTCGCCGCCAGAGGCTCACGCGTCCTTGCGCGTCCGTGCGCGCCCGCGGTGGCTCGGGGGCCCACGCGACCCGCCAATCCGGGGGCCAGAGATCGGGCGAGGCGCTCTCGGCGCTCACCCAGATGTCGGGAAGGGGCACCCCGTCCCCGTCGACGACGCGGACCGCGAGCGGGTCGTCGGGGACGAGCGTGACCGGCTCGAGCACCGTCTCCTCGAGCAGTGGTCGCAGCCAGGATCGCATCGGCACCCGACCCGGCGCGCTCACGGTGACCCTCCAGAGGTCAGCCTCGGGAGCGATGAGCTCGAAGCGGCCGTCCGCCTCGCTCTTCGTGCGCGCCGTCGGCACAGGGTCGACCCGACCGTCGAGAAGCAGGAGCAGGCGCTCCCAGGGAGTCGGCGAGCGCACCAGGATGACCTCGGCTCCCGCCAGGGGCCGCTTCTCCGCGTCCAGCACCCGGCCCCGCACCGGAATGTCGCCCCGGGCCGTCGAGGCCCACCCGGACAGGAGCAGCAGGGGGAGGGCGAGGGTGCGGAGCACGGTGGCGTTCAGCTCTTGGCGGTCTCCCGCGTGGCTTCCTGCAACAGCAGCGCCTGGAAGTGCTGGGTGAGGGGCTCGATCAGGGGGTCGAGGTCGCCCTCGAGGACCGATGGGAGCTGGTGGACGGTGAGGCCGATGCGGTGGTCGGTGACCCGGTTCTGGGGGAAGTTGTAGGTGCGGATCTTCTCCGAGCGGTCGCCGGAGCCGACCATCTTCCGGCGCACGGCCGAGAGCTCCGACTCGGCGCGCTCGCGCTCGATCTCGAGCAGGCGCGACCGCAGGACCCGCATCGCCTTGGCGCGGTTCTTGATCTGCGAGCGCTCGTCCTGGCAGGTGACCACCAGGCCGGTCGGCTGGTGGGTGATGCGCACTGCCGAGTAGGTCGTGTTGACGCCCTGCCCGCCGGGGCCGGAGGCGCAGTAGGTGTCGACGCGCAGGTCCTTCTCCTCGACGTGGACCTCGACGTCCTCGGCCTCGGGCAGCACGGCGATGGTGACGGCCGAGGTGTGGATGCGGCCCGACGCCTCGGTCGCGGGCACGCGCTGGACGCGGTGGACGCCGGCCTCGTACTTCAAGCGGCCATAGGCGCCCTTCCCCTCGACGATGGCCGAGACCTCCTTGACGCCGCCCGCGGAGGACTCCGAGAGGTCCAGGATCTCGACCTTCCAGCCCTGCTCCTCGGCGTAGCGCGAGTACATGCGGAAGAGCTCGGCAGCGAAGAGGCTCGCCTCGTCGCCGCCGGTGCCGGCCCGGATCTCGAGCACCACGTTGCGCTCGTCGTCGGCATCCTTGGGCAGGAGCTCGACCTCGAGGGCGGCCTCGAGCTCCGCGAGGCGCTCCTCGAGCGCCGCCGCCTCCTCCGCCGCCATCGACCGCAGCTCGTCGTCCCGGTCGAGGCCCGCGAGCATCTCGCGGGTGCCGGCCAGCTGGCGGCTGGCCTCCCGGTAGCGGCGGTAGAGCTCGACGATCGGGCGCAGCTCGGCCAGGCGCTTGGTCGTCCGCTTGTAGGTCTCGGGGTTGCCGAGGACCTCCGGTTCGGCCAGCTGCGCGGTCAACTCGTCGTGGGTCTGCTCGAGCTCGGCGAGCTGCTCCAACATCACCGGGTAACGATATCCCACCGCCCCCGGGGGATCAGTCGACGACCTGGTCGACCACCACCGCCAGCCGCTTCATCATCTCGTGCAGCGTCGTCGGCTTGACCTGCAGGAGCTCGGCGGCCTTCTTCTGGACGCCGCCGGAGGCCTGGAGGGCCTGCACGATGAGCCTGCGCTCGTAGGAGGCCACCGCGTCCTTGAGCGAGATCCCGGAGGACGGCAGGGACTCGTGGACCAGCGGGATGCCGTTGCGCCGGCGCACCGCCGGCGAGAGGAGGTCGACGCCGAGCACGGTCTCGGTCGAGAGGACGACGGCGCGCTCGATGACGTTCTCGAGCTCCCGGACGTTGCCCGGCCAGCTGTAGTCCAGCAGCTGCTCCATCGCCTCGGACGAGATCTCGTCGATCACCTTGCCGTTCTCCTCCGCGTAGTGGGCGAGAAAGTGCCGCGCCAGCAGGGGGATGTCCTCGGGACGGTCGCGCAGGGGCGGCAGGGGGACGGTGATGACGTTGAGACGGTAGAAGAGGTCCTCGCGGAAGCTGCCGTCGGCGACGTTGCGCTCGAGATCGGCGTTGGTGGCGGCGATGATGCGCACGTCCGAGGTGAGAACGTCGACGCCGCCCAGGCGCATGAACTCCTTCTCCTGGATCACGCGCAGGAGCTTGGCCTGGGTGTCGACGGGAATGTTGCCGATCTCGTCGAAGAAGATCGAGCCGCCGTCGGCGATCTCGAAGAGGCCCTTCTTGGCGGCGACGGCACCGGTGAAGGCGCCGCGCACGTGCCCGAAGAGGTTGGACTCCAGCAGGTCGGCCGGCATCGACCCGGAGTTGACGGTGACGAAGGGCCCGTCGGCCCGACGGGAGTGATGGTGGATCGACTTGGCCACCAGCTCCTTGCCGGTGCCGCTCTCGCCGAGCACCAGGATATTGCTCTTCGAGGGCGCCGCCAGGCGGATGAGCTCGAAGACCTCCTGCATCCTCTTCGACTTGCCGATGATGTGGTCGAAGGCGTACCGCTGCCTGAGCTGCTCCTTGAGGGAGCGGTTCTCGGAGGTCAGTTGCCGTCTCTCGAGGCCCTTCTTGATGGTGAGCAGGACCTCGTCGTTCTTGAACGGCTTGGGGATGTAGTCGAAGGCGCCGTCGCGCATCGCCCGAATGGCGCTCTCGACCGAGGAATAGGCGGTGATCACCACCACGATCTGGTCGGCGTCCTCCTGCGCGATCTGGCGCAGCACCTCCTGGCCGGACATCCCGGGCAGCATCAGGTCGAGGAGCACGAGGTCGATGTCCTCGCGGCGCAGGATGGAGAGTCCTTCCTCGCCGGTGCGCGCCGAGAAGGGCTTGTAGCCCTCCTTCTCGAGCAGCGAGACGAGGACGTCCTGCAGGACCTCCTCGTCGTCGATGACGAGAATGTTCATCCGGAGCCTCCCTCCTCGGGCCGGGGGAGCTCGACGGCAAACCGGCAGCCCTCGCCCGGCCGGCTGGTCAGGCGGATCTCGCCGCCGTGCCGGCGCACGATGCTGCGGCTGATCGAGAGCCCGAGGCCGGTGCCGCCCGCGGACACCTTGGTCGAGACGAACGGCTTGAAGATCTCCTCGAGCCGGTCGGCGGGGACTCCCGGTCCGTCGTCGGCGACCGTGGCACGGATCCAGCGCTCGTCGCCGTCGATGCCGAGGGTGAGCGTGCCGCCGCCGTTGCCCTCCATCGCGTCGATGGCGTTGAGCACCAGGTTGGTGAAGACCTGCTGCAGCTCGCCGGCGCTGCCGATCACCCGGGTGGGCTCGCGCGAGCCCACCCACTCGACGGCGACGCCGGTCTCGGCCAGGCGCTCGCCCACCAGATCGAGCGTCTCGTCGAGCACCTCGACCAGGTCGACCGCCTCCGTCTCGCCGGGACGCTCGCGGGAGAACTCCAGGAGGTTGCCGACGATGCGCGAGGCCCGGAAGGTCTGGCGCTCCATCTTCTCGAGGATCCTGCGCCGGGGGTCGTCCGCCGGCATGTCGGCGAGCAGCATCTGCGCGTAGCTCGAGATCCCGGTCAGCGGCGTGTTCACCTCGTGCGCGACGCCCGCCGCGAGCATGCCCAGGGACGCCAGGCGCTCGCCCTCCTTCAACGCGGTCTCCATCTCGACCCGCTCGGTGACGTCGCTCACCGCGACGACCCGCCGCGGGACTCCGACGCCGTGATCGAGATGGGCGACCGAGACCTGCAGATGGCGGGTCTGACCGGAGATGTCCTGGAGACTCACCTCCCGCAACCCTTCGTGCGGCTCGGGCAGGGGCTCCACGGGGAGCAGGTCGCCCAGGCGCCGGCCGGCGAGGACGTTCTCCTCGAGCCCGACGAGGCGGGCGAAGGCGGAGTTCACCGACTCGATGCGCCCCGCCCGGTCGAGCACCACCAGGCCCGCCGGCGAGGAGGCGAGGATCTCCTGCGAGTAGTGCTGGAGCCGGCTCACCTCGTCGAGCTGCTCGCGCACCTCGTCGAGGAGCTGGGCGTTCTCGACCGCCAGCGAGACCTGGTTGAGCAGGCTGCGGATGAGGTCGAGATCGTCGCTCGAGAGCGGCACCTCCTCGGCCTTGTAGCCGAGGACGACGACGCCGAGACGGGCCTCGCGCACGCGCAGCGGCAGGGCGTACCGGTAGCCGCTGGTGAACAGCCGGCGCTGGGGCGTGGTCGCCTCGGTGGAGAGCTCGACGCCGGTCAAGGGCCGGACGTCCCGGTCCCAGAAGTCCTCGCCCAGGGCCTCCTCGGGAAGGGGTCCGGCGAGGCCGGGCTCGTCGCGCAGGGCCAGCAGGCCGTGCTCGGTCCGCAGCAGGAGGTTCGAGCAGGTCAGGTCGAAGGTGTCCTCGAGCTGGCCCAGCAGCATCTCCGAGAGGCGCCCCAGGTCCCGCTCGCGCAGCAGGTCGCGGCCGAACTCGGCGAGCGACCGCCGTTGCCGGAAGGTGCTGCCGTACTGGATCCTCTCCAGAGACCGGTCGAGCCGGCGGCGGGTGGGGATCATCAGGCCGGCGATGGTGAGCCCGGACACGAAGGAGAGCATGGTGCGCGCCGTCTGCAGGTCCTCGGGCACGACGCGGGTGACCACCAGGCTGGCGAGCGAGAAGCCGATGACTCCGACCAGCACCGTGAGGGTGAGCGAGACGGAGCTGCGCACCAGGGCGCCGATGTCCCAGAGGCGGTAGCGGAGGATGGCGTAGGCGAAGGTCAAGGGCACCAGGGCCAGGGGCATCACCGCCAGGGCGTTCTGCAGGGAGCCCGGCTCGTTGCCCAACGTGCGGGGCAGCAGGTAGAGGCCGAGGAAGGGCAGGTAGCCGCCGGCCAGGCCCAGGGCCAGCCAGGTCGCCTGCCGCAGGGGCTCCGGATGCATCTTGCGCAGCAGGCGCCAGGCCAGGAGGCCGGCCGCGAGCAGCGCCATGAGCACCAGGTGGTAGAGCTCGAGGGCCTCGAGCAGGGGGATGGCGCTCCCCAGCTCGCGGCTCCACAGGACCTTGCCGTCCCACAGCATGGCGTCCGCCTCGCCGAAGAGCAGCACCGCGGCCGGCAGGTAGACGAAGGGCACGACGGTTCGCGCGAAGCGAATCGGCCGCGGGAAGACCAGGAACAGATGGAGAGTCAGCGGCGCCAGCAGGATCCGGGCGACGGTCTCGAGCCCGTAGAGGGCCTGGTCGATCGGGCTCAGCAGGTCGGCGGGGGAGACGACGTAGACCAGGGCAGAGGTCAGGCACCAGAGGTAGAAGAGGATCGCCGCCCGGCGTTGGTCCTGCAAGAGCGTGTAGAAGCCGATGATCAGGTAGCCGGCGCCGATCAGGGCCAGGATCAGGTAGGCGGCATCGACATCGAGCGGCGGCAGCTGGTAGACGACCGCGGGCAGGACGGCCTCACCGCGCAGCACCGACAGCTGGCTCTCGCGCCTGGCGCGCAGGGCCGAGGGGAGGTCCCCCACCTCGCCGGCCGGCCGGCCGTCGACGTCGAGGATCCAGTCGCCCGCCGCCAGCGGGAGGCCACTCCGTGTCACCTCGACGACCACCCAGTGTCCGGGACCGGGCTCGGCGATGAAGCCGAGCGGCTGGAAGCTCTGGACCTTGCGGTACGAGCTCACCGATCCGGCGAAGGCGATAAAGGCCCCGACGAGCACGGCGGCGAGCAGCACCAGGGTGCGGCGAAGTGGCGTCTGGCTGTCGCGGTCGGAGCGCACGAAGGCCTCGGAAGTCGGCGGAGATCGAAGCAGGTTCCGTGCCATCAAGAGACGGATTGGATGCCCCGCAAACCCTGGTGCAGAGGGGGGTTTACGGCTCTGCTCCGGAATATTGGATCAGGTCCGGCGCCCTGGATCCAATGGATTGGTCCGCTGTCGTCCGCCCGCTTGCCGGCAGCACGCGGGGACCGCTCAGAAGCTGACGGCGAGGCCGCCCGTGATGCGGCCGCGTAGCTCGTCGGGGTCCGCCTCCGCGTCCGCGATCTCGGGGCGAAGGCCGCGGCTGAGCTCCATGTTCAGCTGCACGGCGAAGTCGGAGGCCAGCCGGTGGAGCACGTCGAGCTGCTGCGTGACCACCAGCTGCAGCTTCTCGAGCTCGACCACCCGCTCGGCGTCGCGTCGCCGCAGCGGCTCGAGCCGCTGCTCGAGCTGGTGGTAGGCGACGAAGACGCCGGTCGCCGTGGCGTTGAACTGCGTATCCAGGGAGGTCACCAGGTAGCGCACGTCGTTGGAGTAGGGGCGCGGTCTGTCACCGGCCCAGAGGACGCCGCCGCCGCCGCGCCCGATGTTGGACTCGAAGCGACTGAGGATGCCGGGGGCCAGGCGCTGATTGACGCCGATCTGGATCTCCGGAACGCTGTCTCCGGGCACCAGGAAGAGGTTCTCGTCCTGGTTGAAGAAGTCGCGATCGAGCTGGAGCTGCAGCGTCTCGTCGAAGCCGCGGTACACGGCTCCGAGGCTCATCTTCTCCTCGTCGCCGTCCAGCTTCGAGAAGACGATCTTGTAGCAGTGCTCGGCGGCGTGGTCGCAGCCCTCGTAGTCCTTGTAGTGGACGGACGTGAAGTCCTGGAGGAACGGGAGCTCCTCGAGATCCTCGTACACCTTCTCGCTGAAGGTCCCGGTGGCCCGCCAGTCCTCGGCGAGGCGCAGCACGAGAGTGCCCTGCGGCATCAGGGAGAGGCTGCCGTCCCGCAGGGTGGAGTAGAGCCCGTACTCGACCAGCACGGCGGGCGAGACCTGGAGCCCGCTCCTGCCGAAGACCTCCACCCGCTCTCGTGGGAGCCAGAAGCGGGGGCTCGCCGCCTCCGCCTCGGTCTCCCGGTAGCGGAACCCCGCCTCGACCCGGGACCGTCGGCTCACCGAGGTGGCGTAGCGCCCCTCGAGACGCCACGAACGGCTCGCCTCCGGCAGGGCCACGGACCCGAAGTTGCCGCTGCGGTAGAAGTTGCTCTCGGCGGTGTAGCGAGCGGAGACCGTCGCCAGGCTCTCGTCGCCCTCCCGGGAGTAGGAGACGGCGTGGCTCTCGAAGGCGATGCTGGTCGGGTTGGCCTCGTCGCGGATCAGTTGGTTGTCGGCCGAGGTGACCCGGATGCTGTTGGTGCTGCCGTCCTCCAGATCGACGGCGACGACCCGGGAGCTGCCGTCGGTACCGGTCGTGAGCGAGCCGCCGGGCTGGACCTGCATGTAGTTGCCGGTGACGCCGATCGTCATGTCGCGCACCGCGCCCGCGACGTCGACGCGCCCGCCGGTCATGTGGGAGCTGGTCCCGTCGAGGGTGCTGTCGACGCCGGTCACGGCCTGCATCTCCGCCCGGACGAGCCGGGACGGAGGCGGCGCCTCGCGGCTCCAGTCGTCGACCGCCTCGAGAAGGTCGATCTCGCGCAGCACGTCTCCGGGGATGCGCCGGCGCACCGTCCAGAAGTCCGACGTCGATGCGGAGCTGGACTCGTCGAGGGGCGAGAGCTGGATGTCGAGAAACTGGGCCGCCTGGGCGCTGGCGCGCGTCAGCAGGGCCACCGTCGGCACGAAGCCCGGCTTGAAGGCGATGATCTTGTAGAGCCCGGCCGGGAGCTCCTCGAAGCGGAAGTCGCCGCTCAGGTCCGTGACCGCCTCGGCGAGGCTGGCATCGGCGAGCTGGTAGGCGTAGACGCGGGCCGCCGCCAGGACCTGCGAGGCCGAGCTGACCTGGCCGGAGAGCATCGACTCCTGGGCCGCGAGGCCGGCCGGCCCGCCGAGGGCGGCCAGGATCGCGAGGGTCGGTCTGATCGTTCGCGCCAGCGTTCGCACCATGTGCTCGTCGGGGCCTGCCTGGGTCGTGGGAATCGGGCCTGACAACGCGCTTACAGGCCAGTATAGGGCCTCGGCAATCGCGTGTCAAAAACCCCCGAGCCCTCCCTGTTCGGAGTGCAACACGGCCGGCGGCCCGCCTATTCCGCCCGCGCCGCGTCCCTCCGGGGTGCGGCCGGCCGCGAGGCAGAGGACGGCCGAGGCCCCGGCGCGCAGCAGCGCTCGGCTGGCCTGCTCGAGCGTCGCCCCGGAGGTGACCACGTCGTCGACGAGCAGGCAGCGCAGCCCCCGCACGGCGCCGGCGCGACGGACCGCGAAGGCGTTGCGGAGATTGGCTCCGCGCCGCTCGAGGGGCAGGGTGGCCTGCGCCCGGGTGGCTCGGCGACGGACGAGGTCGGGGCGCACGGCGAGAGCGGTCGCCGCGGCCAGGCCGGCGGCGATCTCCGCGGCCTGGTTGTAGCCGCGCGCGAGCTGCCGCCGCCAGTGCAGGGGCACCGGCACGATGACCTCAAAGCCGGTCAGGTGGGGGCCCGTCTCGCGGGCGAGGGCGAGGCCGAGCTGGCGCCCCAGATGGCGCTGACGGCCGAACTTGAGCGCGTGGATGACGGCGTCGAGAGGGGGCTCGTAGCTCCAGGCGGCCAGCAGGCCTTCGTGGCCGGGACGGCGCAGGCCGCAGGGGCCGCAGAGCGGCTGGCCGGGCGTCCTGCCGGCCGTGGGCAGGCGGCGCAGGCAGAGCCGGCAACG
>Ga0302046_10002234_pt1 | contig 18093 bp, 17 predicted proteins | sample RVTome_11_FD_200261 | JGI IMG/M metagenome (GOLD analysis project Ga0302046, IMG submission 200261) | Soil microbial communities from uranium-contaminated site in the Upper Colorado River Basin, Wyoming, United States - RVT147D111 (version 2) ...
AAAGCATCGTCAGCCTCTTTTGTTATATCATCAGGCACTGATTCAGGATCAATCGTTGGTGACGTTGTATCTTGAATTGTTACGGTTATCGATTCTGTTGATGGATTTCCAGAAGCGTCAATTGATGAATAGGTGACAGTATAAACTCCAATCAGATTTGGAACACCTCCAGGCAATACAGTATCTGTTTCGTCAGTAACTGTGATTGTTACTGCTGGATTTGGCGCTTCAGGATTATTATCAGTTGCAGATGCACCAGCTTCAGAATAAAATTCTAGCCCAACTTCAAGTGTTTGGTCAACACCATTTACTGTTATCACAGGTGGTATGGTATCAACAACACTAATTGTTTGAGTATGAGAATCGGATAGATCTCCTGAATCAGTTGCACTCCATTCTCTAGTTAAAGTATAATCACCATCCCCAAATGGAGCTCCTGTTCTGGTTTCAGTAAAGGAAACTTCTGGATCTGGATCATCCTCAGCATCAGTAGCAGTTACAGTTGGAACACCTGGAACTGCATCTGGCTCAACCATAACATCAGCTGGTTTTGGAGATAAGACTGGTGGAGTGTTTATAGATGCTCCAGCTAATGTAATTGTGAAAGTTCCAACTGAAATGTTAGTACTAATAAGCGAAATTCCGTCTCCAAGTGTTATGCTAGCCCTAAGACCAATGGTATCACCAAGTGTTAAATTAAAATCACGAGTATCATCAGCAGTGTCAATAGGAATGGAATATTCAAAAACTGAATGTGCTCCATCGTTTCCAAAAGCACCTGCACCATCATTTGTTCCGCCATCAGCAACATCAAAACTTCCAAGGGCACTAGCTGTTTGGAATTCATCACAATATCCTGTTGAAGAACAATTTGGATTAGTAGTGGTTTCTGGGTTAATTATTACACTCTGATGACCTTGCTCAGGTACAGTACCATCATTATCATCATCAAATGAAATAGAAAAACTGTTTCTAGTATCAGCAGTACCTGTTTGAATTGTTAAGGCAACATACAGATTATCTGCATCATTCATTACATAAAGAGTACCAGGAACGGTTCCACCTTCTGGAACATTAACATTCAAGTCGTTAATTGCAGCGGAATTCCATCCAGAATCTAAAACCCCATCAATAGCAGTTGGGGTCCCTTCAGCTGATAAATCAGTAACAGCAATAGCTTGCTGAGAAAGTGAGGTTGTCACTAAAATTGCTCCAATAAATAATGCCGTTGTTGTGTTAAACAACGCTCTTCTAAGCCCCATGCCCAATTCTATATGAATACACACTACATTAAAAATATGATCATGAAGTATGAAGGTATGAACAGCGATCCGATTTTCGGATCAAAAAATCAAAACTTTCTAAAATTTGTTGCACAATATACATAATATCATGACATTTTATGATATTTCTATAATCTTTTCTATTACTTTCAAAATGTTCCCATTTTCCTGAATTTTTCTAGTTCGTAATCCCATTTTTTTTGCAGCTTCAATATCTGAATTACTATCACCAATCAGCCAAGAGTTTGATACATCTATTTGAAAATCTTTTATTGCTTTTTGTAATAATGCTGTTTTTGGTTTCCTACACTCACAATTTTCATCAGGTCTGTGGGGGCAAACATAGATGCCAGAAATCGTACAATTTGCACCTTTGAATTTTTTCAGCATAAAATTATGAATGGTTTTTAGCTCTTTTTCTGAAATGATACCCCTATTCACTGCAGACTGGTTTGTTACTATAATTATAAGATAGTCCATTTCATTAAGAGTCTTTACAACTTTGAACACATTTGGCAAAAAAACAAACTCATCGACGGATTTTACGTAATCGTTTCTTTTTTTATTAATAACTCCATCTCTGTCAAGAAATACTGCTTTGTTTGAATGTTTAGGTTCAATCATTTAAGAATTATCTACTCACAATACCATTGTTTACCATCCAAGTTGTCAAACCAGATTTGTCAAAATTGAATTTTGTGATTGTGGTGTTTTGTTTTTCTAGTGCCTTTATGACATCCAATTTTTTATCCATATCGCAATATAGTAACATGTAGCCTCCACCCCCTGCGCCTAACAGTTTTCCTCCTTTTGCTCCTGCCTTTCTTGCAATTTGGTATAGTTTGTTTATTTTTTTTGTGCTGATGTCAGGATCAATTTTTTGTTTTTCTAACCATCCAAGATGCAATAATTCGGCAAATTCATCCAAGTTTCCTTTTAAAAGCGAGTCCTTCATTTCGTATGTGGTTTTTTTGATATTGTGAAGGTTTTGGGTTTGGTAATCATTTCGCTTAGCCTTTGAGCTTTGTGCCTGAATAATTTTTTCATAAATCTCATCCTTTCTTTTTACTTTGGTATCACAGAGTATGAGGTTTGCAAGCATTTCATCCAAGACATTTTTTCTTAATCGTAATGGATTTACAACTACACCGTTTTTCTTAAATTCAATAAAATTCAGACCCCCAAATGTTGCACTGTACTGGTCTTGATATCCTCCCTTTATTCCGCAATCTAACCTCTCAATTTTGTATGCCAGATCAGCAATTTCGTATTGAGTTTTATGGATTTTAAAAACTCGTAATAGATTTCCGATTAGGGCAACTGCCAGCGAAGATGAAGCCCCTAAACCGGAACCAACCTTTGCGTCCGTGAAAAGTGTAATTTCAATTCCTTTTTTTGCCTTGGTTTTTAAATTTTTGAGAATTGCATAGACAAGTCGTAACTGGTCTTTTCCTTTCAAGTCATCGTCTTTTTTGATTTCTTTACTAATTTCAAAATCTCTTGAGTGAATTCTGATTAATTTTTTGTTTATCAGATTAATGCTAGTATAAGAATACATGTCTATGGTTGACGATATTACAGCTCCCTCATACAGTTCAGGATAAGGGCTGATGTCGGTACCTCCACCTGCAAAACTTATTCTCAATGGTGCTTTGCTTCTAAAAATTAAATTTGTCATGGTTGCATCTCATTTTTGAATTTAATTAGATTTTCTCAGGATGTGATCACAGTACCAAGATATTGTTTCTTTTAGGCCTTCTCGTAACGAAGTCGTTGCTTCCCAGCCTATCTTTTCTTTAGCCTTTTGAGTAGTAATGGTTATTTTTGGAATTCCTTCTGGTTTTGTTTTATCAAAAATTATTTTTTTCTTAGTATTAGTCAGTTCCTTGATCATATGTACAAGGTCGTTTATGCTTGTAGATTCCTGTGAACCAACATTAATGGCATCAGCCATTGAATGTTTTGCCATGCAAAGACACATTGCTTCAGCTATGTCTTTTGCAAAAACAAAACTCCGTTGAGCATCTCCACTTCCCCAAACTTCAATTTTGTCCGAATCAGAAAAAGCCTTGATTATTAATGATGGAATTACACGTGCAAATTTAGGATCAAAATTATCATGTTGTCCATAGGCTGCGCCAACTCTCACTATTGATGCTTTAAAGTCGCCAAGTTCGTGAAAGGCTTGTGTTTGTAGTTCGCCAACTCTTTTTGTCCATGCAAAGTGTTTTTGAGCATCATACGGATGACCAGTCCAAGGCTTTTCATCTGATAATACATCTAGACCAGTCTCATACACATTAAGACTGCTACAAAAAAGAAAATGAGACACTCCTGCCTCTTTACAAGAGGACATTATGTTGGAATTTATTATGATATTTGGGGTAAAGTTTTTAGCTGCAAGAGATTGGTTAGCAATAGAGGTAAACCCCTCAGCAGCTAAATGAAATACGAAGTCTATATCTTTAAGAGACTTTTTGCAAAAATCAATATTTTTTAGATCGCCAACATAAATCTCAGGTTCAATTTTCCAATCCAAGCTTTGTTTATTTTTTGAAACTACTCGTACTTGTGCCCCTTTTGTAGTCAATATTTCAACTAGATTGCTGCCGATAAAACCTGTTCCACCAGTTACTAGAACACGTTTTCCATCAAAAAAATCTAACATTAAAAAATCACACAGTATTACGCCAGTAATCTAATGTTTCTTTCAGGGTTTCAGAATAGGGGATTTTAGGCTCCCACCCTGTTGCGTCATGAAATTTTTTAGTTGATGGAATTTGTCTTGTTACATCACTTGGTCTTAACAATTTTGGATCAACATATGTTTCAATATTTTTTTTGTCAGACATATCAAGTAACATGTTTAGCATCTCTTTGACTGTGTAGGTTTCCTTTCCCCCCACATTGTAAACCTCTCCTGGTTTACATTTTTCTAGTGCAACCCAATATGCCTTCACAGTATCTCTTACATCCATGAATGTTCGAATTGATTCGAGATTTCCTACATGGATTTTTGGTTTCATGATGTTCTTTTCAATTTGTGCTATTTGTTTTGCAAACCACGAGTCTACAAAAACTCCTCCCCTTCTGGCACCCGAATGAGTAAATGCTCTTGTTCTAATGGTTTTGATTCCATATGAAATAAAGTATTGGTATGAGAGCATGTCTTCGGCTACTTTACTTACAGCGTATGGGCTTTGAGGTCTAAGAGCATTATTTTCAGTAATTGGTATTTCATCTTCATTTACCTGACCATATACTTCAGAAGAGCTACAAATGTGAATTAATGGATCGATGTTTGCCCTTCTTACTCCTTCAAGAATATTCAAAGTGCCAATAACATTGATGTCAAGAGTGATTTTGGGAGCCTCAAAGCTGAACGGCACAAATGATTGAGCTGCCAAATGAAAAATTCTATCAGGACTTACGTTTTTTATCATATCAAATGTGGAGGAAGGATCAATCAAATCGCAGTCTACAAGATTAATGGAATTCACATGTTCTGAAATGTTATCTAATGGGCTTCGCCATCTCTTTTGCCCAAAAATTTCAACATCGTCTAATTTTGCTGCATAATCAACCATGTAGCTTCCAACAAAACCCGTTACTCCTGTGATTAGAATTCTCATTGTAACATCTACTCGTAGTTTTTGTTATGAACGTTATCCTTGTACCATTTAATTGAACGTTCAAGGCCCTCTCGCAAAGATATTTTTGCTGTAAAACCAAGTTTTTCTCTACATTTTGTCAGATCAACTAGTTTTATTTTCTGACCAGCCAGTTTTGAGGTATCAAAATGGATGTTTGGATTTTCATAACCTGCAATTTCACAAATCAAATGGACAATATCTTTTGTAGAAGTTCCTATTCCCGTTCCCAAGTTTATGGGATCTGCGACTGCATGTTTTTCTAATGCCAACAAAATTCCTTTCGCCAAATCTTCTGCATGGATATAATCCCTGATTTGTGTTCCGTCCCCCCAAACAACAAATGGATTTTGTTTTTCAACTGCCTTTCGAATTAGGGCTGGAATTGCGTGTGATGTTTCTAAACCGTATTTATCATGTTCTCCATAACAATTACCACCTCTTGTTATGGCAATTTTCATGTTAGTGTTTTCAGCATAGAGTTTTGCTTGAAGCTCACCCATCCGTTTTATGCTTGCAAATCCAATTGGAAATGGCTCTCCTTCACTACCCCTGTCTTCTGTCATTGACTCGTCAGAGGTAGGATAAACCGAATTGTTACTAGTAAACTCGTACCTTTCAACATTTTCCTGTCTTGCTGCTTCAAGCAAGTTGGTATTCATTATTAAATTTGGAAAAAATGTTGAAAGTGGGTTGTTTAGATGTTTACCTAGTCCACCACTTTCTGCTGCAGCATGAAAGACATAATCCATTCCACCTACTGCTTGTTTACAGAAATCAAAATTTACTAAATCGCCTTTAATTACTTCAACTGAATCACCAAAAAAATTCTTTCTTCTGTGTTCTGTAATTCTTACATTAGAGCCTTGTTTTAGTAGTTGTTCAACTATATGAGAACCTACTAATCCTGTACCACCAGTAACTAGAACATTTTTATTTTTATACAATAAAAAAACGTTTTTTGATCACTATTTTAAAGTCGCGATTTTACCAATTCGCAAATAATATGGCCAACCATAATATGAGATTCTTGAATTCGTTGAGTATTTTTTGAGGGAATAACTATTGTAAAATCACAAAATTTCTTTAGATCTCCACCATCATTTCCAAGTAAGCCAATTATTATTCCCCCGAGTTTTTTTCCTTCTTTTGCAGCTTCAATGAGATTTTTTGAATTTCCACTTGTACTGATTAGAAAAAGCAGGTCATCTTTTTCCATTAATCCTTGGAGTTGTCTTGAAAAGATTTCATCAAATCCAAAATCGTTTGCAATTGCTGTAACAGTAGAGGAATTGGTTGTTAAAGCAATGGCTGGAAGGGGGTTTTCGTATTGACCAATTTTTCCCAAAAGTTCAGCAGACAAATGTTGGGCGTCTGCTGCACTTCCCCCATTTCCACAAAAAATGGCTTTATTTTTATTTTTTAAAGAGGTTGTCAAAAGTTCAATCACTTTCTTAATATCGGGAATTATTTTATGAACTTCTTTTTTTATGTTAATGCTTTCTTCTATCATTGAACGTATTTGTTCATCCATTATTTCTCAGAATAGCTTAACTGTATAAAAATCAAATAATAAAACACTGTCAAATTAATGACTTTTTCCTAATCCAAAGAACATTGTTAATTGAATTTTAGTATCTTTTTGAAGTTCTGCCTATACTGAATAAAACTACAGACATTAAAAGTAGAATCAGTCCTAAAATTATACCGCCCAATGCGAAAAGAGTAGATGGTACTGTAATTGTTCTTGAAGCATTGAAAATATAGATTACATTTATTCCAAAAATTATCCCTATTCCAATTAAAATCATCCCGGGAATTCCCAAAAATGTTAGTGGTCGTTTAATTGCAATTAATTCTAAAATTGTAGCTATAACACCTGCCGAATGAGCTATGGGGTGTTTTGTTGATGTTACACCTCCAGTTTCATAGATAACAGTAACCTTTTCTTCTGAAATTTTTAATCCTTTTTTTGATGCATCGACTAAAATTTCTGCATCAGCACCAAAACCTTTTGATGAAAATTTGATTTTTTCAATGGCATTTCTTGAATATGCTCTAAAACCACTTTGAGTGTCACGGAAAGGAAGATCAGAAGCTACATTTGTTATTGAATCAAGTACTTTATTCCCAAATTTTCTGTATGAAGGCATTTGACTTGCATCATCGAATCTATATCCAATTACTATATCCGCTCTTTTTTCTTTAATTGGTTTAACCAGTTTTGGAATCTCTTGTGGAAGAAATTGGCCGTCTCCGTCAATTGTTACTATAATATCAGCATTATTTTCTAAAGCTGATTTGAACAAAGATTTCATAGCTGCTCCCTTCCCCCCGTTCTTCTCATGTTTAATTATGAAAGCGCCTGCTGATTTTGCCTTTGAAGCTGTATTATCGGATGATCCATCATCACAAACTATTACCATGTCAGAATATTCCTTGCATTTTGAAACTATCTCATCTATGATGGATTCTTCATCAAATGCAGGAATGCAGACTATAGTTTTCATTGATGACGAGAAAGATTAAGAACATTTAAACTGTTTCTTGATAAATTTGATTTATTGTGAGAATAAGCACCGAATTAAAGTAAACCTCTTATGCTTTTCTTTTTGTGTAAAGGTATGGAACAAATTTCTAATTTGTCAATTGTTGGAAAAAATTTTCGTCATGGGAAGGATTATAGAATTAATGAATTTACAAAAATAGGAGACAATGTTTCCATAGGAAATAATTTTGAAGCTAATTCACATTGTATTATAGGGAATGATGTAACCATTGGAAATAATGTAAAGGTTGGTGCACATTGTCTTATAGGAAATAATGTGAAAATAGATGATAATGTAAGTTTGAAAGCCTTTTGTGAGATCAGAGGCGATTGTATAATTGGAAAAAACTGTAGTTTTGGAAGTAGATGTACCTTAGCCGATAAAACAATTGTCGAAGATAATGTTATTGTAAAATACGGATTTGTTGCAACTGATACACCAAAACTTGATCAAAGAGAAAGAAATCCTTGTTTTTTAGGAGCTCGTTCTAGGTATGGCGCAAATGTTACTATTATGCCAGGAGTAACAATTGGAAAAAATTCAGAGATTGGCGCATGTTCACAGGTTAGACAAGATGTTCCTGATAATGAGGTTTGGTATGGAAATCCAGCTAAATTTTATCGAAAAATTTAATCATTGAATTAGTTTTCAATTTTATAAAAATTCTTTACACTGTAAGATAAATTAATTTTTGGATAACTAGAAGATTCTGCTAAAAACATATTTTTCCAAAAAGGTTGTGATATTTTTAAAATTAAAGCTAGAACTGCTGTTCCGAATTTGGTATTAAAGAAGTTTAGTAATTTTCCAGTAAGCTTCCCTTTCCAGTTAAATTCTTGAATGTAAATTGTCGTTACAAAACCGTCATAATAGTTAAAGGCAAAAACTGGTCTTGCTTTTCTATCTTTCAAAATATTAGAAATTTCTTTTGCGTTAGGATTTTTTATAAAAGTAGTACCTATAAAAAATGAATATCCTCTTTTTTTTAATTCCTTATCACGTTCAAAATTTAATTTTCTTGCTATTCCCTTGCCTCTGAATTCTTTTTTTACAAAAATTCCCCCTATGTGAAAAAGTCCCCCAACTCCTGCTAATCCAGCTACTTTCTCTTCAATTTCCTCTATGACTAGAAAATCTGCATTTAGAAATGTGTTTACAAAATTTGAATCCATTTCCATTTCTATTAAGGTATTCTTTAACACTTGTGTTGGTTTGATAATTTTCATGAAATCAGTACTAATACTATCTATATTAATACAAAAGAAATCTTTCTATTATTCAACTGTAAATCTAAACACCTCAACAATTATTTGTATATTATTCAACCCACAAACAATGAAAGTTCTTCTTGTTGGCGGTCTTGGTTTTATAGGTAGAAGTTTTATTACAAAATTCTCAAAAATACATAAAATATTAGTTATTTCAGAAAATGATAGTAAGCAAAAAATTAAAGACGTGCCATCGAACTCTTTTGAGTTTGAACCATGTAGGGTAGAAGATAAAAAAATTGTTGATGAAATAGTATACCATAAACCCGAAGTCGTAGTCCATTTAGCTGCACTCACAGGTATATCTAGGTGTGAAAATGATCCAGAAAATGCCTATAGAATCAATGTTGATGGTACTCAAAATGTTTTAGAAGGATGTGTAAAATCCAAATCAAAATTAATTTTTCTGTCATCAAGAGAAGTTTATGGCGAGACTATAGGAAAACAAAGTTCAGAGGATGATGAATTAAAGCCAAACAATTTGTATGGAATGACAAAGTTGCTGGGAGAGCGTTCAATAATTTCTAAATCTAATGAGGTAGGACTTGATTATACAATATTTAGGATAACAAATGTTTATGGTCCAAGTGGAGATCGGTATGGTGCACAGGTAATAATCAATGATATTATCAAAAAAAGGCATGTAAAAATTCTTGGAAGAAACCAGAAAATCAATTATGTTTTTGTGGATGATATTGCTGACTTAATAAATATGGCACTTGATGATAGTAGATTTTCTAAACAGATTTTCAATTTAGGTTCTCGAGACAATTTTACCATAGAGGAATTCGTAGACAAAGTTTCAAAAGTGGCAGGAATTCAGGTTACTAAGGAGTATTTACCTATGAGAAAGGGCGAAACAATAAACTTTAAGCCTGATCTTAGAAAAATTGAAAATTTGTTGGGAGGCCCCCTAAAAACTAGTTTTGATGAAGGAGTGAAAAAAACGATAGAGTGGTACAGAAAACATGAACCCATTCAAAGATTAGATTTGTCTTAATTTTTAAAATAGATTTCTCTTGTAGAAGAAAATGTAAAATGTTTTAGAAGGGATTCAAATTTTTTTTCTGCATTTTGTAGTCCATAATAATAATGCCAAGAATATTGGGAGATTTTTGGCATTTTGGGATCTAAATCTTTTGGATGTATATACAACATTGCAGATTTCCCTGCTTTATTGAATTTCTTTATTCCCATTTTTATCAGCCAAAATGGTAAAAATCGTAAATGAAAACCGCCGGCAATGGGAATGTTGCCAAATGGAGGTATTCGTAGAGTAGCCAACGGAATTTCAAATAATTCACCATTTTCAGTTTTAACAAGAGGTTCTTCTGCAATCATATGATAGGGATACCGTGGAGCATCAGGTATTCCATAGAGTGGTGTTTTAACTGGAAAAATACTTGAATCATATTTCAAATGTTTCTTAATAATTTTAAATGCCCATAGATTTTTTTTTGTGATTGAAAAAAAAGGAGCTCTAAAACCTAAGATATTTTCTCCTGAAATCTTTTCAAGAGTTTTAATTGATTTAATTAGATCATTTTCAAAACTTGTTTCATCCATTGTTCTAATGTCTGTATGTTTAAAACTATGGCTTGCTATTTCGTGTCCTTCTGTTACTATTCTTTCAACAAGTTCTGGATGTCGTTCAGCTATATATCCTAGTGTAAAAAAAGTTGCAGTGACTTTATATTTTTTAAACAGATTTAATAAAACATCTGTAGTTTCCACCATTCTTGACTGAAATTTATCCCAAGTAGAAAATGGTAGATCACAAAAGTAATCTTCCAGATCGACAGACATAATATTTTTAATCAATAAAACGTTTCACCATCTTAATCAATCGGTTCTTTGGGTTTTAGAATTTATTGGCATATCCGACGCTATAGCAAGTAGATAATATGCACTTTTCCAGAATGGTTTTGGCTCAAATTTTGGATTTGGTTTTTCTGGAATAACGATTTCAGATTTTGAGCTTGAATGAGTTAGTAGGGGCAAGATAATTGGTTTAATTCTTCGATAAAATCTGTAAAAAGCTGGAAATTTATAAAAAAAATCTGCTCCTGTTTCAGTCTGGCCAAAGATTTTCACATGCTGAAAACTCGAGGCTAGTAAATCATGAAATTCGTCATAATAGTATAGTGAAACATGGTGTGGGTTGAAAGGTTTTTCTTTGGTAGAACCCAATCTTTCTCCAAAATGACGATTTGGGGTTGAACAAATTAGATATCCATCCGATTTTAGAATTCGCTTAATTTCTTTTATGAAACTTTGACCATTCTTTAGATGCTCAAGTGTTTCAAAAGAAACAACAGTATCGAAAAAACTGTCAGGAAATGTGATGGAATATGCATCACAATTTTTGAACTGGATTTGTTTTTGATATCGTCTTTTAGCATAAGTGATTGCCTGTTCGTCTATATCGCAGCCAAAAAATTGGAATTCTGGATGTCTTTCAAACATTATGTTAGTACCATAGCCAGTACCGCAAGCAATGTCTAAAATTTTGGCTCCTTTGATGTGTTTTGAAGCAAAAAGATACTTTTGAGTAGCGGATTGAAAGAAATAGCTAGGCGTAGAGCCTTTTTCAAATCTCTCTAGCGTCATGTAATTTTCTTATTCAGAATTATTTACATATACAATTAAACTCACCTTTTTTGTAAGAAATTTCGTTGGAAAAAGAATTGATTTCTATAATTTTGCCAATTTGGAAACCCAAATTTAATGAACTTAAACAGTGTATTGAATCTTTGATTAATCAGACCTACTCAAAGATTGAGATTATACTAGTATATACAAGTACAAAAGATTATGATGAAAAATTCTATTCTTTTCTTAAACAATATGTTGATGAAAGAATTAAAGTTGTAAAAAATGAAAAATTAGGTTTAGCAAATGCACTAAATGAAGGAATAAAAAATGCTAACGGTGAGTTTATAGCTAGAATTGATCAAGATGATTATTGTGATAATAAAAGATTTGAAATGCAATTGAAATTTAAAAAAGAAAATAATGCTAATATTATTGGAAGTTGGGCTCATCATATTGCATCAGATGGTACGATCATTAGTAATACGCAAAAACCCACAACACATAATGAGATTAGAAAGAAGATGATGTTACATTGTCCCATGTCTCATCCAGCAATTCTGATGGATCGGAAAATGTTAAACGAAATAGGTCTGTATGATCCAAATTTTGAATCTGCCGAGGATTACGAGTTGTATTTTAGAGCAATGAACAAAAATTTTAGGTTTGGAAATGTTCCTGAATATTTGGTCTTTACAAGAGAAAATCCAGACTCTATGACCAGAGGTTCAAAATGGCAAAAACAAAGAAGGTTGTATATGAAAGCAAAAACTAAAGCCCTTAAAGAATACAACTTTGTGAAACCACTTGATGTTCTTTACTACCTAATTACACCGGTATCGTATGTTGTTTCACCTAGAATGTGGAGAAAGCTAAAAAGGTTAACAGGTTGGCATAAATAAAATAAAATCAAAAAATTTTGGGTATCATTATGAGAATAGTTTCTCCTTGGAAGATAATTCATTATATCTATAAAGTATATGTAGAAAAAGATCAATTTTATGTAAGTCATAGAAAGTGGGTTAAGGATAAAGCTGAAAAAACTCTTAGATTAAATTATGATTTGAATGAAAATTCACTTGTTTTTGATCTTGGTGGTTATCAAGGCAGATGGTCAAATGATATCTATAATAAATACAAATGTAACATTGTGATATTTGAACCAGTTAGTATGTTTTATGAAAATATTAAAGAAAGATTTCAAAATATGAAAAAAATCCAAGTTTTTAATTTTGGATTATCTAATAAGGATAAGAATGAAAAAATTTTCTTGAGAAAGGATGCCTCAACAATTTCTACAGAGATTCCTAAAGCTGGAAAGCTACATTATGAATGGATTAAACTAGTTGATATAGTATCTTTCTTACAAGAAAAGAAAATTGAAAAGATAGATTTGATGAAAATAAACATAGAGGGTGGAGAATACGATCTTCTTAATAGATTAATAGATTCTGGACGTGTAAAAATTTGTAAAAATTTACAGATTCAATTTCATCAATATTTTAAAAATTATGAAATCATGCGTGACGAAATTCGAAAAAAATTAACACAGACTCACCACATTACCTATGATTATCCATGGAGTTGGGAAAACTGGGAAATAAATTAATTTGTTTTACAATAGTTTTGAATTAAATGTTTGTGAAAATAATTGAACCAAAGTATTTCAAGAAATGTTGCATTTCTGGTTTCTGGTACTATAACAAGTGCTTTTTTTACATTTGTTTATTGGTATGTTTTAGCAACTATAACATCAACAGAAATTGTTGGTGTAGTTTCTACAGTGATCAACTTTGCATTTATTATACAGATAATTAGTACTTTACAAATTCCATTTGGAATGAAAAGATTCCTAGGACAAGCTTATTCAAATCAAGATAATAAAACATTCAGTTCATACGGAATGATTTCACTAGTTCTAATGATTATCACCGTAAGTTTTACAATTTTGGTGCTAGTAGTTTTTTCACCTATTTTATTAAATATTTCAGGACTAGACCACGTTTACCTTCCATTTATAGCGATACTAATTATTGTCCCAAGTTTTCAGCATCTTTTCCAAGAAATTCTTATTTCAACAAACAAATCCAAAAACGTTGCAATACCAATAATTATTGGAACTGCTTTACGTTTACCTTTTTTGATTTTGTTAGTACTAGTCTTTGAATTTCATGAAATTGGTTTGCTAATTTCATTTGTTATTGCAACAATAATTGCATCTTTGCTTATGGTTGTTTATGTTACAAAAACAATTTTTATGCCTAAAAATTTCATTTATGAATTTAAACAAAAATACAAAGAGATAATTCAAGCAAGTATTCCAAAATATATTCCAGAAGTCTTATTTAGGACAAGTTTACATTCTGGAATTTTAGTTATTTTTGCTCTCCACTCTGCAAGTGAAACTGGTGTTTATAACATATTATTAATTACAGTCTCATTTTTTCTTTCTATTTCATTAAGCGTAAGTTCTGTATTGCATCCAAAAATAAGTGGAGCTAGTGCTGAGAAACAATACCAACTTGCTTCAAGATCTATTTTTCTTACTTTCATGTTTTTGATGCCTTTTGTTTCGGTTTTTTATGTATTCTCAGAAGAGATGTTAGGACTAGTTGGAAATGAATATCGTAAGGGAGGTTTAGCACTCGCAATATTGATGATAAGTTTACCTGCACACATTTTTTGGTCCGGCGTATATCATTTCTCACATGCAAAAGGAAATTATCGGCAAGTGTATTATATGGGAACGACGCAGGCAGTCATAACAATTACCTCATATTTTATCCTAGTTCCAACCTATTCATTAATTGGCGCAGCAACAGCGTTCGCATTAGGTTCAGTGAGCACGGTAATAGTAAGTGCTATCGTTGCAAAACAATCAAAACTCAAATTAGAATATAAAAAATATTTCATAATTATAGCATTACCTATTATGATCTTATCATTACTTTATTTAATCAAAGTAAATTTCATAATATCCTTTTTTATTACTGTGCTTGTAAGTTTTGTAATATATATTAAAATTAATTATTTTACTGAAAAAGAACTTAACTTAGTTGCAGATGCTGTTTCAATAAAATCCACATCAAAACTATATTCCACACTAGTTTCAATAATTAATAGATTTAAAGCAAAATGAGAACTGTTTTCTTAAAACCAAGATTTGAGGGAATGCCTGTGCATGCGCTCTTTAATTCTATAAAAAAAAATCCACCCGAAGGGTATAACATTATTGGTACAAGTGCAGAAACTGTACATAAGTTCGCTACATTAGGTAGCAAAAACCGTTCTCCATTCTTCAAGACGTTTATGCATTATACATATTCTTTACCTTACATTTTATGGCAATTACAAAACAGCATGAAAATTCCAAATAATGTAGAACTGGTGTGGGCAGTTTCACATATAGCAAATATTCAAAAACGGTGGATAACGTCAGTAGAAAGTGTTGACGCTCTTAGTGCTTATTTTAACATAGATTTTGTTAAACCATTAATTAAGAAAAAACTTAAAGAGAAAAATTGTAAAAAGATCTTAGCATTTAGTGAATGGGCTAGAGGGACCATAATAAATTGTTTTGATGACAATGATATAAAAAATAAAATTGTAGTAATTAGATATACTGTTGAACCAAAAAACATACAAAAAGAAAAAACAAGCGATAAAATTAGAATTTTGTTTGTAGGAACCAATAATCCTGGTACACAAAAAAATTTTGAGCACAAGGGAGTTTATGAAATTGTAAATTCATTTTTTGAGTTGCAAAAAAAATATGGCAATAAGATTGAGTTAATATTAAGAACAAAAATTCCTAAAGAACTCAGATCAAAAGTTCGTTCTAATAACTGTATTCGATTATATGAAAATATATTGAGTTTGAGTGAAATGGAAAATTTGTATATAACAAGTGACATTTTTCCTCATGTAGGGTATGAAACTGCAAATCTTTCAATATTGGAAGCTATGAGCTACGGTTTGCCAGTTATAGGTCTTGATATCTATAACACATCTGAAATTATAGTTAATAAAAAAAATGGATTTTTAATTTTGCCAAGAAAGAAAGAACCGCTTTATACAAAATACAATTTGCCAAATTCGTTTTCACATTCCTTCTTGTCAGAGATGAGAAATTCAAGAGAATACATTTCAAAAAAACTAACTGAGACTCTTGAAAAATTAATATTAGATGAAAAACTTCGAATAACCATTGGGAAAAATGCCAGAGATATGATTGACTCAGGAAATATGTCTATAGCAAAAAGAAATTTAGCTTTAAAAAAAATCTTTGATGATTCATTAGAAAATCAAGGCTAGATTTTCTTTTATGTTCATCCATTGTTTTTACTTAATACTAAACCCACAGAAACATATGTTCGTGGTTCATTTTTTGTATACAGAAAACCTGGTTGCCAATACATTCTCCAGAATTTTTTGATATCATTAACTGAAACGTAAATTTTTTTATTCATATCTCCTTCAATGTTATTTTTGAATGGAATGATTATTCTTTTCATAAGACTATCATGATTATATGCGGTATCCCTTTTGAGGAGAAATTTACTTCTTTGTAGTCGTTGCATTGTTTCTTTTATTTTTCCACTTTTAAGTAGATTTAATCCAAATTTTATATTATAGTTTAATTCTCCCTCACGATTTGAAAAATCAACAGTTAAGATCAATTTTCCCCCAGCTTTTAGAACTCGTAACATTTCAGATATTGCTTTTGTATCTTTTTCAGGTCCTAAATGTTCCAGTACAGAGATTGAGGTTACTACATCAAACGTATCATCCTCAAATTCAAGTGATGTCATATTTTGGGAGCTATAGTTGACTTTTGGATCATATAGAAAACTCTCACTTTTTTTTATGTAATTTATGTTATCTTGTCTCAAATCTATTCCATATGCTTCACATCCTTTACTTGCAAACCATCGTGCGGTGGGAGTAATTCCACAACCAGCATCAAGTGTTTTCATTCTTGGTTTTAGAAAGTCTTTGCAATTGTGAAGAACAAAAGAATATTCTAATTTTCGTATTGGATATTGGATTATTTGTTTGTAATCCCAGATATCTCTTTCAATTCCTAATGGAGAATTTTCTGAGTAACCAAATTTTTTTATTTCATTATCAAAATATTCAACGAAGGGAAAGATATTTTTTTCATAGGTTTCGGTGTATTTGTCAAATTTATTTTTGTCATTTTCAATAAGTAATTCCAACGTTTGAGCTCCATGACACCACTCCTATATTAATTTCGAAATATCCAATTTATTATTGAATCTAAATAATTAATTAAAAATTTTCATAAACTAACCTAGCAGATTAAAAAGCACATTTATTGATATGATTTAAGGATAGATTCAGGTTTAATCTGTAATGATTTCAAAGGACAATAAGCTTAGATTATTGATTTTCTTTTTCTTACTTTTTTATTATTTTGCCCTTAGTGGCCCACATCTTGCTTTAGATAGCAGACCACAGTTTTTGTTGATTGAAGATGCTGCTCTTAATAGTTCTTTTAAGACAAGACTGGATTTGCCAAGTGTTGATGAAATACAAGCACGAGAATATGTGCTAAAACAATCAGAGCGTCTTCATGAATTACAGGGAAAACCATTCGATCCTTCTAATCCTGCCCCTATAGAAAGAGTTGCGTCTCCAGTATTGTTAGCATCAATTGGGGTTCCTTTTTATCATTTAGCAAATTTTCTTTCGTTGCCCCCTACAAAATTTGTTCCTTTTATTTTAAATCCAATCATTACAGCTCTAGCTGGAGTCGTAATATTCTCCTTTGGACAACAGCTATATGATTCAAGGAAAATAGGAATTGTTCTTGCTATTTTTTTTGGAGTAACGTCTTTGGTGGTTCCTTGGACTTCGGAATTATATACAAGACTTCTTGCTTCGCTTCTTTTGATTTCTGCAATTTATTTTAGTTATCTTGCAAAACAAAAAAGTCAAGCTTGGTTTGCATTTCTTGGAGGTTTATTTAACGCATCAATGTTTCTTGCCCAGCCAATGACTTTTCCCTTAATTTTACCAATCGCAGGATACTCACTTTTTAGTTTCAGAAAAAATAAAAAACTATTCATTGCGTTTTTACTTGGATTTTTCATAGGAGCAGGATTACAGGGTTATTTGAATCTGGTACGATTTGGATCACCACTAAGTTTTGGTTTTAATTATGGTGAGCCAGAAGTTTGGGATTGGGCTTTCTTTAAGAATTTTGAAGGTCTATATGGATTGTTTATTAGTCCTAGCTGGAGTTTTTTTGTATATTATCCAATTGCAATTCTATTTCCACTATCATTTTATTTGTTATACAAAAAAGATAGGTCGTTATCATTACTATTTACAATTCTTATGATCGTGATTTGGTTCTATGTTGGAATACAAACTCATTGGACCGGTTATGGAAGTTGGGGTCCCAGATATCTAATACCTATGATTCCTGTGATAACAATTGCAACAGGTGCTGTAATTCAAAAGTTTTCTCATAAAAAGACGTGGAAGGGAATATTAGCATCACTAGCAGCATTAGGATTTTTTGTTAATCTGTTAGGTAGTCTCATTTGGTTTATGGTTGGATATGGAGTATTTTGGGAAGATAGAAGCAAAGGTCTTGCAAATGAAGGCGACTTGAACTGGCATCCTATGCACAGTCTAGTTGTTAATCATTTTAAAGCTGCCACGACAGGGTTTGCAGCAAAATACCAAGGAGAATTCCCATACGGAGCATGGCAAAATTACA
>Ga0302046_10002235_pt1 | contig 18087 bp, 21 predicted proteins | sample RVTome_11_FD_200261 | JGI IMG/M metagenome (GOLD analysis project Ga0302046, IMG submission 200261) | Soil microbial communities from uranium-contaminated site in the Upper Colorado River Basin, Wyoming, United States - RVT147D111 (version 2) ...
AAGCGGGACGCGATGGCGACGAAGGCTCGGCTCACCGCGGAAGACCTCTGGCGTATCGGGACGGGAGATGTCCGCCGTGAGCTGGTCAACGGTCAGCTGATCGAGATGGCTCCGGCGGGAGCCGTCCATGGACGGGTCACGGCTCGCATATCGCTCAAGCTCGTCTTGCACGTCGACGCCCACGGAGGCGGCGAGATCGTGACGGGTGACGTTGGCTTCCGGCTATCCGTCGCAGGCGATCCTGAGCGGGTCCGCGCCCCTGACGTTGCCTTTGTCGCTGGCACACGTCTCCCGGAGGGACGATTGCCCCAGGGCTTCATTCAAGGTGCTCCGGACCTCGCTGTGGAGGTGCTGTCCCCCTCGGACAATTCCGGTGAGATCCAGCAAAAGGTGCGGGACTACCTCGAAGCGGGAAGCCGACTGGTGTGGGTGGCCGCGCCTCATGCCCGGAGTGTGACCGTTTACCGACCCGACGGGTCAACGCGCCTCGTTCGTGAGCCGGAGTGCCTGGACGGCGAGGACGTCCTGCCCGGCCTGACTATCTCCATGGCGGAGATCTTCCAGTAGTCCGCGAGGCCCGGGCCCGAGTCCGGATCGCCCGGGGCCCACGTCCATGCTCTTGGAGAAGCGTCCAGAAGAATTGCTCTGATTGAGCTGGTGCCGTACTCTCCTGTCAGTTTTCGCGACGGAGCCGAACATCTGCCAAGCGCCAAAGCAGCGCGAGAGGCTGCACAGGAGGCTGCGCTGAACGGGCACTTTTACTTGGGCGACTCGTCGACGACCAACTGGCGCGAGCGCTTTGAGCGCAGCCGCATCTGCGCGACGGACCGCGCCTTGAGAACCGACACCGGTGCCGGTATCGCCACGGCGCCATGAGCATCCGGAGCGACACCGTCGGCAGCCTGCTGCGGCCCGCGTACCTGGTCGAGGCACGCGAGGCGCGGGCGGCCGGCCGCCTGGCGCCCGCCGAGTTCAAGCGCGTCGAGGACCGCGCGGTCGACGAGGCCGTGCGGCTCCAGGAAACCGCCGGGCTCGACGTCGTCACCGACGGCGAGCTGCGCCGCTACGCGTTCTTCGGCCACCTCGTCGACGCGCTGGAGGGCTTCGACAAGTTCGGCGGCTGGGCCATCCCCTTCCACGACGAGGCGGGCGGCGAGCTGGTGTTCAAGCGCCCGGTGGTGGTCGACACCCTCCGGTGGCGGCGCAGCATGTGCGGGGAGGAGTTCGCCTACCTCCGGGCGCGGGCGACGAAGCCGGCCAAGGTCACCCTGATCAGCGCCCAGCAGGCGGCCGCCTACTACGATCCCGAGAAGTCGAGCGGGGCCTATCCCACCCGCGACGCCTACCTGGCCGACGTGGTGGACATCACCCGGCGCGAGATCGAGGAGCTGGTGCGACTCGGCTGCACGTACGTGCAGGTCGACGCCCCTCAGTACGCCGCGCTGCTCGACCCCGAGCTGCGGGAGGGCTACCGCCGGCGGGGCAGCGATCCCGACCGGCTCATCGACGCGTGCATCGAGATGGACAACGCGGCGATCGGGCGCTACCCCGGCGTGACGTTCGCGCTGCACATCTGCCGTGGCAACAACCGGTCGATGTTCTACGCCAGCGGCGGCTACGAGCCCATCGCCCGCGTGTTCGGCCGCAGCCGCTTCCAGCGCTTCCTGCTGGAATACGACGACGCGCGCTCGGGCGGCTTCGAGCCGCTGCGCGCGATGCCGGAGGACCGCGAGGTGGTGCTGGGGCTGGTGACGAGCAAGAAGCCGCGGCTGGAGCCGGTGGACGAGCTGAGGCGGCGCATCGACGAGGCGGCCAAGGTCGTGCCGCTGGACCGCCTGGCGCTCAGCCCGCAGTGCGGCTTCGCCTCCACCATGGAGGGCAACCGCGTCACGCCCGAAGACCAGAAGCGCAAGCTCGAGCGCGTGGCCGAGACCGCGCGCCTCGTGTGGGGCCCATGATTCCACGCCGGGGAGGACACCTGCCATGAAGCTGCTCGGACTGCTGCTCGCGCTGCTCGCGCTGTCGCCGCTGCCCGCCTGGGCGCAGTCGATCAAGGTCGGCGCCGTCGTGCCGCTCACCGGCCGCTACGGCGCCGGCGGGGCGCAGGTGCGCGCGGGGTACGAGATCGCGGTGGAGCACGTCAACGCCGCCGGCGGCGTCGGCGTGGCCGGCAAGAAGATGCCGCTCGAGCTGGTGCTGCTCGACGACGAGTCCGACGCCACCAAGACCGTCAGCCGCCTGGAGACGCTGGCCGCCCAGGGCGTGGTCGCCTACCTCGGCGGGTTCGGCTCCGACCTGCACGCCGCCGCCGCCTCGGTGGCGGAGAAGAACAAGGTCCCCTACCTGGGCGTGGCGTTCGCGCTGCACAAGGTCCACCAGCAGGGCTTCCGCTATCTCTTCTCGCCGTTCTGGAAGTCGCCGGACATCGGCCACCAGTTGCCGGGGATGCTCAACTCCATCCCGGCCGCCGAGCGCCCGAAGACGGTCGCCATCTTCCAGGAGAAGACCGACTGGGGACGCGAGATGTCCGCCGCGTGGACGGAAGCCGGCAAGGCGGCCGGCTACCAGGTCGTCGTCGACGCCGACTACGCGCCGGGCGCGAAGGATTTCTCCGACCTGATCCTGAAGGCCAAGGCCGCCGGCGCCGACGCCGTGTTCGCGCTGCCCACGCCGCCCGACGGCATGACGATGGTCAAGCAGATGAAGGAGCTGAGCTACAGCCCGAAGTTGACCCTGTTCATCCGGGCTCCGGATCCGCCGATCTGGACGAAGAACCTGGGCAAGGACGGCGATTTCGTCGTGCTGGCGCCCGGCTGGCACCACGCGGTGAAGGCGCCCGGCGTGAAGGAGCTGAACGACGCCCACACGAAGAAGATCGGGCGCCCGGCCGACCCCATTGCCGGCCCCGCCTACGCGTGCGTGCAGATCCTGGCCGCCGCGGCCGCCAGGGGCGGCGCCGACCGGGAGAAGCTGCGTGACGCCATCGCCGCCACCGACATGACCACGGTGGTCGGCCCCGTGAAGTTCCGCCCCGACGGCACCGGCATCGTGCAATCGGTCTTCCTGCAATGGCTCAACGGCAAGCAGGAGCTGGTGTGGCCCAAGGAGTCGGCCACGGCGCCGCTCGCCTACCCGGCCCCGCCGTTCGGCAAGCGCTGATCCGCCAGTGACTCTCGTGGAACGTGGCGACGCCGGGGGTCGGGCGCGGGGGTCGGGGGCGCGCCGGCATGGCTCGCCTGTCGCCGTAACTCGCTCCGGGCCCGGCTCGCTCGGTCCCCCCATCCCCCAGAGGGGGCTGGGGCGCGGACCAGTCGCTTCGTCGGCGGCTCGCTCGCCGCGCCCTGCGCTCGAACGGCGACGACGGCTCGCCATGACGGCGCGCCCCCGACCCCCGCGCCCGACCCCCGGCATCACCACGCTCCACGAGAGTCACTAGCGCGCCGCCGCCGCATGCCGCTGCTCGAGGTGGAGCGCGTCTCGAAGGGCTTCGGCGGCGTCCGTGCCGTCCACGAGGTCAGCTTCAGCGTCGAGCCGGGCGAGCTGGTCGGCATCATGGGGCCGAACGGGTCGGGCAAGACCACGCTCTTCAACGTGATCGCCGGCGCGCTGGTCCCCGACGCCGGCCGGATCCGCCTGCGCGGCCACGACATCGCCGGGCTGGCGCCCCACCGCGTGTGCGCGCGGGGCATCGCGCGCACGTTCCAGCTCGTCCGGCCCTTCGCCGGCCTCACCGCGCTGGAGAACGTCCTCGTGGGCCGTCTGTTCGGCCGCGCCGGCGCAGCGGCCGCCGGCGCCGCCACCGAGGCCGAGCGGCTGCTGGCCCTCGTCGGGCTCGAGGGGCGGGCCGGGGTGCCGGCCGCCCGGCTCACGCTCATCGACCGCAAGCGCCTGGAGCTGGCACGGGCACTGGCGACGTCGCCCGAGCTGCTGCTGCTCGACGAGTTCATGGCCGGCCTCAATCCCGCCGAGACGGCGACCGCCATGGCGCTCGTCCGCCGGCTCCTCGACGAGGGGAAGACCGTGCTGATGGTGGAGCACATCGTGTGGGCGCTCATGGAGCTGTCGCGCCGGCTCATCGTGCTGAGCGCCGGCGAGAAGATCGCCGAGGGCCCGCCCGCGGCGGTCGCCGCCGATCCCGCCGTGGTCGAGGTCTACCTCGGCGCCGATCCCGAAAGCCCCATGCGTGCTTGAGATCTGCGACCTCGACGCCGCCTACGGCGACATCCGGGTGCTGAGCGGCGTCACGCTGTCGGTGGGGCCGGGCGAGATCGTCGCGCTGCTCGGCCCCAACGGAGCCGGCAAGACCACGCTCCTGAACTCGATCGCAGGACTCCTGCGCCCCCGGGCCGGCGCCATCCGCTTCCAGGGCGAGGACCTGGGCGCCCTGCACGGCCATCTGATCGTGGAGCGGGGGCTCGCGCTGGTGCCCGAGGGCCGCCGGCTCTTCGGCGGCATGACCGTGGGAGAGAACCTGGAGCTGGGCGCCTTCGCCCCCCGCGCCCGCGCGACGAAGGCCGCCGGGTTCGAGCGCGTGTACGGGCTGTTCCCCGATCTCTACCAGCGCCGCCGGCAGCTCGTCCGCTCGCTGTCGGGGGGCCAGCAGCAGATGGTGGCGGTCGGCCGGGCGCTGATGACCAACCCCCGGCTCCTGATGCTCGACGAGCCCTCGCTCGGCATCGCGCCCCGCCTGGTGCGGTCGATCATGGCCTCGCTGGCGGAGATCAACCGCGCCGGCGTCGCCGTCTTCCTGGTCGAGCAGAACGTGCAGGCCGCGCTCGGCCTCGCCCACCGCGCCTACGTGCTGGAGGCCGGCCGCATCGCCGGCCACGGCCCGGCCGCCGACCTGTTGCGCGATCCCCACGTGCGCCGCGCGTATCTCGGCCCCCTGGCGGTGCGCGAGTGAGCATCCTCGCCCAGCAGCTCGTGCTCGGCCTGCTGATCGGCGGCCTGTACGGGCTGGCGGCGGCGGGCCTGTCGCTCGTGTTCGGCGTCCTCAAGGTGCTGAACGTCGCCCACGGCGAGCTGATCATGCTGGGCGGCTACGCGGCGTTCTGGACCGTCGCGCTGCTGGGCCTGGACCCGTTCGTCTCGCTGCTGCTGGTGGTGCCGCTGTCGCTCCTGCTGGGGGTCGCCCTCTACTGGGGCCTCTTCGGGTTCGTCGTGCGCGCCGACGAGGAGACGCGCATCAAGAACTCGCTGCTGATCGGCTTCGGCCTGGGGCTGGCCCTCCACGCGCTCGCTGTCCTGCTGTGGACCGCCGACGAGCGCTCGATCATCACGCCCTACGGCGGCTCGATCACGCTCGCCGGCCTCTCCATCCCCATCGTGCGCCTGGCGAGCCTGCTCATCGCGCTCTCGCTCATCGGCGGCCTGCACCTCCTGCTGGCGCGCTGGCGCTGGGGCAAGGCCATCCGGGCGACGGCGGAGGACTGGCAGGCGGCGCTGCTCACCGGCATCGACGTGCGCCGCGCCTACCTGCTGGCCTTCGCCATCGGCACCGGCCTGGCCGGCGCCGCCGGCACACTGGTCAGCATCGGCTACTCGACCAGCCCCTCGATCGGGCTCGAGTGGACGCTCAAGGCCCTGATCGTCGTGGTCCTGGCCGGCCTCGGCTCGATGCTCGGCACCTTCGTCGGCGGGCTCGTGCTCGGCGTGGCGGAGGCGGCCAGCGCGGCCGCCTTCGGCGGCCCCTACCGTGAGGTGGTGGGCCTGGTGCTCTTCGTCGTGGTGCTGGTCGTCCGCCCGCGCGGGCTGTTCGGCCGGTGAGCCACCCGGCCGGTGGCGGCGAGCGCCGGTGGGCGCTCGCGATCCTGGGCGCGCTCGCGCTGCTGGCGCTGCTGCCGGCCGCCGTCCCCCGCGAGGACGTGATCAACTTCGTCTTCCTGATCCTGCTCGCGATCACGCTGGCCCAGAGCTGGAACATCGTGGCCGGCTACGCCGGGCAGGTGAACCTGGGCCACGCGGCCTTCTTCGGCCTCGGCGCGCTGGTGGCGCGCACGCTGTGGATCGACGGCACGCCGGTCGCGGTGGCCATGGCCGCCGGCGCGGCCACGGCCACCCTCTTCGCGCTGCTCATCGGCGCCGCCGCCTTCCGTCTGCGCGGGGCCTACTTCGCCATCGGCACGCTGGCGCTGAGCGAGATTCTGCGGATCACCGTGGGCAACGTCCTGGCGGAGATCTCCACCCTGCCGACCGCCACCATCGGCACCTACCAGTTGACTCACCGCTACTATGCGGCGCTGGGGCTGGCGGCGCTGTCGGTGCTGGCGGTGGCGGCGCTGGCCGGCTCGCGGCTCGGGCTGGGCATGCAGGCCATCCGCGAGGACGAGGAGGCGGCCGAGGCCTCGGGCGTCGGCGCGCTGCGGCTGAAGCTGATCGCGCTGGCGCTCTCCACCGGGCTGGCCGGCCTCGCCGGCGGACTCTTCGCCTTCTACCACATCAGCTACTATCCCTCGCACCCGTTCGGCCCCCACTGGACCTTCGACGCCCTGTTGATGACCTTCATCGGCGGCGTCGGCACGCTGCACGGCCCCGTGCTGGGCGCCGTCCTCTACGTCGTCCTCAAGGAGTACGTGGCGCTGCGCTGGGTGGACTTCCACCTGCTGATCTTCGGCGCGCTGTTCATCGCCATCGTCCTGCTGCTGCCGGGCGGCCTCGTGCAGGCCGCCGAGCGGGTCCGGCGGCTGGTCGGGCGCTGAGGAGTCGCCGAAGCTGGCCGCTTCGAGAACGGTCGGCAAGCCCGCCGCGCTGGTCTACAATCCGCGTACGCCAAGGAGGATCCGATGACCACGCGCCTCGATCGCCGCACGTTCCTCAGGACCACCATCGCCGGCGCCGCCGTCGCCGGCGTTCCACTCCCGCTGGGCGCCCAGCCAAAGACGTTCAAGATCGGCGCGGTCCATCCCGTCACCGGCCCGCTGGCCGAGCCCGGGCAGGCGTGCCGGCTCGGGGCCCAGATGGCGGTGGACGCGGTGAACGCGGCGGGCGGCATCAAGGGCAAGGGCGGCCTGCGGCTCGAGCTGATCGTCGGCGACACGCAGACCAGGCCCGAGAACGGGCGCATCGAGGCCGAGCGCGTCGTCAGCCAGGGCGCCCAGATGCTGCTGGGCTCGTTCGACTCCGGCAGCACGGCGGCCATGGTCTCGGTCGCCCAGCAGCGGCGCGTGCCGTTCTTCGTCGACATCGCCGCCGCCGATCCGATCACCGCCAACGTCGCGAAGTCGGTGCGGGAGGGCCAGCAGAAGGTCCAGTACGTCTACCGCAACTTCCCGACCGGCTCGTCGTTCGGGCGCAAGGCGGTGCAGTACTTCACCGAGATCTTCGCCGAGGCCAAGGTCACTCCGAAGCGGGTCGTGCTGATGTACTGCAACGACCTGTTCGGCCAGAGCCAGTCGCGCGGGTTCCTGGCCGCCTACAAGGCCGCCCGGCCGGCCTGGACGCTGCTGGAGGACGAGGTCATCGCCTGGCCCGAGCCGCCCTCGGACCTCTCGACGGAGGTGTCGAAGCTGAAATCGCTCAAGCCCGACGTCATCGCGCCGATCACCCGGCCCGCCTCCGCCCAGCTGCTGCTGCCCGAGATCCGCAAGCAGCGCGTGGAGATGCTCGGCATCGTCGGCCCCGGCAGCCCCGGCCTCTACGAGGCGGGCCAGCTGGCCGCGCTGAAGGAGGACCTCGAGTACGTGCTGACGAGCGTGCCGTGGGCGAACTTCAAGAACCCCAGGACCACGGCCGTCGCCGAGGAGTACCGGAAGCGCTCGGGCGGCAAGACGTTCGACACCAACTCCGGGTACTCGTACGACGCGATCTTCGTCATCGCCGACGTCCTCGAGCGGGCGGTCAAGCTCGACGACCCGGACGCCATCGTCGAGGCGCTGCGCAAGACGAACTACACCGGGGGCCTCATGCAGTACGGCGGCCCGGTGACCTTCAACGAGGTCGGCGACAATCCCAACGCGATCCCGACCATGATCCAGATCCTCAAGCAGAAGCCAATCGCGGTGTGGCCAAAGGAGGCCGCGCTCGAGAAGTTCCTGTTCCCGCGGCCGAAGGCGTAACGCGATCGATCCGGTCCTCGTCGCCCAGGGCCTCCTCAGCGGGCTGCTGTTCGGCGGCGTCTACAGCCTCATGGCGGTGGGGCTCACGCTGATCTTCGGCGTGATGCGGGTGGTCAACTTCGCCCACGGCGACATGATGGTGTGGGGGATGTACCTGGCCTTCGTGCTCGCCACCCGGGCCGGGGTCGATCCCTACCTGTCGTTCGTCGTGTGCGCCGCGGCCCTGTTCGGCCTGGGCGTCGTCGTGCAGCGCGGCCTCGTCGACCGCATCGTCGACGCGCCCCACGAGATGCAGATCCTCCTCATGCTCGGCGTCGCCCTCGTGCTCGAGAACGTCGCGCTGCTGGTCTTCGGCCCCGAGCCCGCGCGCGTCCGCTCGCCGCTGGGGCAGCTCACCTGGGAGCTGGGGCCGCTGTACGTGGACGTCGCCCGGCTGGTCACCTTCGCGGTGGCCATCGTGCTCACGCTCGCGCTCTGGCTCTTCCTGTTCCGCACCGAGCTGGGGAGGCTGATCCGCGCCTCCGCCGACAACCACTACGGGGCCCTGGTGATCGGCGCCGACGTGCGGCGGATCTACGCCACCGCCTTCGGGATCGGCGCCGCCTGCGTGGGCGCCGCCGGGGCGCTGGTGTCGCCGATCCTGCCCTTCCAGCCGGTCACCGGCCTGGCGCTGTCGGTGACCTCGTTCAACATCGTGATCATCGGCGGCATGGGCAGCCTGGTCGGCGCCTTCATCGGCGGACTGCTCGTCTCGGTGGCCGAGTCGCTGGGGGCCGTCTTCCTCCGGCCCTCGCTCAAGGAGCTGTTCAGCTTCTCGCTGCTGATCGTGATCCTCCTCTTCCGCCCGGCCGGCCTGTTCGGCAAGCGGCAGCCGTGAAGGCGCTGGCGGCCGCCGGGGCCGTCGCCGTGCTGCTGGCGCTGCCGCTCGTGCTGAGCGGCTACGCGATCACGATCTTCATCCTGATCTTCTTCTACGCCTACCTGGCCCAGGCCTGGAACATCCTCGGCGGCTATGCCGGGCAGCTGTCGGCCGGCCACGCGGCGTTCGTCGGCATCGGCGGCTACACCTCGGCCCTGCTCTTCGAGCGGGGCGTGACGCCGTGGTTCGGCATGTTCGTGGGGGCCGCGCTGGCCGCCGGGCTGGGCGCGGTGATCGGCTATCTCGGCTTTCGCTTCGGCCTGCGCGGCTTCTACTTCGTGCTGCTCACGGTGGCCTTCGCCGAGATCTGTCGCATCCTGGCCTCGAACGTCGAGGCGGTCGGCGGCGCCATCGGGCTCTACATCACGTTCACCGGCGACCCGCGGCACTTCCAGTTCCGCGACCCGCGCGCCTACTATTACATCGCGCTGGCCCTGATGCTGCTGGCCACCGGCGTGGCCGCCCTGCTCGAGCGGCGGCGGCTCGGCATCTACCTGACGGCCATCCGCGAGGACGAGACCGCCTGCGAGGCGCTCGGCGTGGACACGTTCAAGTACAAGATGCTGGCCATGGTCGTGTCCTCGTTCCTGACCGGGCTGGCGGGCACGTTCTACGCCTTCCAGAACTTCTCGCTCCAGCCCGGCGCGGTGTTCGGCATCCCGCTCTCGGTGGAGATCCTGATCCGCCCGATCATCGGCGGCGCCGGCACCCTGCTGGGGCCGGTCCTGGGCTCGTTCATCCTCACGCCGCTCGCCGAGGTGTCGCGCCAGTATTTCGGCCAGGGCGGCCTGCACGGCGCCCACCTGGTCGTCTACGGGGTGTTGCTGGTGGCGGTCGTGCTGTTCCTGCCCCAGGGGGCCTATCCCTTCCTGCGGCGTCTGTTCCAGCGCGGCGCGGCATGACGGCCCTGCTGACCGTCGACGGGCTCTCCCGGCGCTTCGGCGGTGTGCAGGCGGTGAAGGACCTGTCGTTCTCGGTCGGCGAGGGCGAGGTCGTGGGGCTCATCGGCCCCAACGGTGCCGGCAAGACGACGGCCTTCGCGCTGATCTCGGGCTTCCTCGCCCCCGATGCCGGCGCGGTCCGCTTCCGCGGGCGCGACCTCCGCGGCCTGAAGCCCCACCAGGTGAACGCGCTCGGGCTGGCGCGGACGTTCCAGATCATGCGCCCGTTCTCGCGCCTGAGCGTCGTGCGCAACGTGATGATCGCCACCCTCGGCCGCCATCCGGCCCCGGCCGAGGCCGAACGGCGGGCCCGGGCGATCCTCGACGAGCTGGGGCTGGGCGCCCGCGCGCAAACGCCGGCCGGAAGCCTGACGCTGGCCGAGCGCAAGCGGCTGGAGCTGGCGCGGGCGCTCGGCACCGAGCCCGTCCTCCTGCTGCTCGACGAGGTGATGTCCGGCCTCAACGCGGCCGAGACCGAGCGCATGGTGGAGCTGGTCCGGGCGATCAACCGCCGGGGCGTGGCGATCCTCCTGATCGAGCACGTGATGCGGGCGGTGATGTCGCTGGCCCAGCGCATCGTCGTCCTGAACTACGGCGAGCGCATCGCCGAGGGCCGCCCGGAGGCGGTCGCCGCCGACCGCCGCGTCATCGAGGCCTACCTGGGCGACGAGGAGGTCACTTCTGCTCCGGCTTGAGGGCGTCGAGGCCGGCTACGGCGACGTCACCGCCGTGCGGGCGGTGTCGCTGGAGGTGCGGGCGGGGGAGATCGTCGCGCTCATCGGCGCCAACGGGGCGGGCAAGACGACGACGCTGCGCGCGATCTCCGGGCTGCTGCCGCTGCGGCGGGGCCGCGTCGAGCTGGATGGCCGGCCGATCGGCGGGCTCGGCTCGGCCGCCATCGTCGCCGCCGGCGTCGCCCACGTGCCGGAAGGCCGCCAGCTCTTCCCCACGATGACCGTGCAGGAGAACCTCGAGCTGGGCGCCCGCACGGCGGACGCGCGAGCGCGCCGGGCCGAGACACTGGCGCGAGTGTTCGAGCTGTTTCCGCGGCTGTCCGAGCGCGGGCGGCAGCTGGCCGGCACGCTCTCAGGCGGCGAGCAGCAGATGGTCGCCATCGGCCGCGCGCTGCTGGCGCGGCCACGCCTGCTCATGCTGGACGAGCCGTCGCTCGGGCTGGCTCCGGTCGTCGTGGGGGCGATCTTCGCCAACCTGGCCGCGATCAACCGCGACGGGCTCACGATCCTCCTCGTGGAGCAGAACGTGCTGCGGGCGCTCCGCCTGTCCCACCGCGCGTACGTGCTGGAGAACGGCACGATCACGCTGAGCGGTCCGAGCGCCACGCTGCTGGCCGACGAGCGCATCAAGCAGGCCTACCTGGGACGATAGCCCGCAGGGCGGCCTCGGCCAGCCCGGCGATTGTCGCCGCGGCAGCCGGCCTGATAGGCTGGGTCGGGGATGAGCGCGGACCCCCCCGAGACCGAACCGGCCACCCCACCGCCGCCGGCGCCGTCCGAACGGCCGGGGCTGTTGCTTCGCGTGCGCGGCCACCTGTCGTTGACCCGCGTGCAGGCGATCTTCGGGCTGATCTCCGCCCCTGCTCTCCATCAGCGGCGGCCTCTATGGCTATCTGCGGCCGGGCCGGGCTCCCGACACCGGCGAGGTGCTCGCGATCGTGCTGGAAGCGAAGTCAGGCAAGCCGGTGGTCGATGCCGTGCTCGAGCTGCTGACACCCAAGGATGCGCTGGTCACGACGCTGCCGGCGTCGGGCAGCGAGGTGCGCCGCCCGATGAAGGAAGGCACCTATCGCTTGCTCGTGACGCACCCGCGTTATGCCACGGAGGTGCGCCAGATCCAGGTGGTGGCCGGCCAGACCGCCGAGATCCACGTCCGTCTCGCCCCCCGCCCGCCGGCCTCGCCGTCCTCGCCCCTTGGGTCCGCCGAGCGCGCCGTCACCGAGGGCGTGGAGAGCCTGAAGAAGATCTTTCGCTAGTCTGGAGCGGGTCGGGATAACGAGGAGTGCCCCGGCTTCGCCGGGGCGCGACGAGCGGTGGGGGGTATGGGGGGCCGTGTCGGTGGACTGCCCATCCTGCACCGGGGCGTCCGAGCTGCCGGCGATCGGCCGCGGCGCCTCAAAGGTGACGACCCGGTGCCGACGGGGCGTCGCCGTGTCGTCCAAGCCGAGCGCGTTCACCATCTGCAAGAACAGGCGGTCCCGGTCGGCCGCCTCCGGGTACTCCCGGATCGTGAACCCGTCGGCGCCGAGCCCGCCCGTCTTTGAACGAACTCTGTAGTAGCTATATGCGCGGCCGTCGGGGCTGTCCCATGTCCACGAAGGCATTGGATACATTCGGCCACACCCCGCGCGGCAGGAGTTCTCCGCCGCTGCAAAGCCAAATGTCGGCGTATCCGGATGAACATAGGGCGTGTACCGTCCACACCATTTGCAGCGGATCTTGAACAGGGGCACATTCGTCAAGCGGCGAACCCACGAAAAACGCCCGAAGTACCGCAACACCTGCGTAGATAACGCGCGAAACCACAGAGGCCGAGAGAAGTACCGCTGGACCTGGGCCTCGTACTGCTTCTCCTCGGTAGTTGGCGGGACGGCAAGAACTCGACAGACGCGGATGTAGTAGTAGAGGAAAGGCGTGAAGGCTGGAAGGCGCTCCACGGACGTCTTCAAGCGCGTGTACGCCTCGCGATAGTTGCCTCGCTCATACGTGAACAGTCCCGCGAACAGCCACCCGCCGGCCTCGTCCCGGCGCAGGTAGAGCGGGGTCACCAGCGCCTTCTTGATCAGGGCCCGCGCCCGCACCTGCAGAGCCTCGCCGCGGACGCCGTCCTCCAGCGCGCCGGCCCAGCCCTGCCACGCCTCGCGCAGACGCTCAACCTCGGCCGCCTGGTCGGCGAGCGCCCGGGAATCGGCCTCCAGGGCCAGCAGGCGCGCCTCGACGGCCTTCCGGTCGGTCACCATGGCCTTCAACTCGCCCTGGATCGCGGCGGCCACCCCGTCGTCATCGACCGCGGCCAGCCACTCGGTCAGGCGCTCGATCCCCTTGGCCAGGCGCGGCAACTTCCTCGTCGACCAGGCGCGCCCGCTCGGTGTGCGCCGCATGGCGCGGCGAGGGGTGCTGCCCGGCTGATCCCCCCGGCTTCCCGGCCATGTGGAGACGGGGGGACAGGCGCCCCGTTCGTCCGGACCGCACCATGCGGTGGTGCCCGTGGCGGACGGGGGGTTCGTGCGTCAGTCCTCACCGACCAGATCGTCCATCGAGACCCCGAGCGGCGGGCCAGGCTTCTCGCGGACGTGGGCGGCTTGCGGTAGGCTCCCGCCGTGAGCCTGCTGACCGAGCTGGACGCCTTCTACCTGGACCACCGCCGGTGCGGCGAGCTGGAGGCCGGCGTCGATGGGGCTGTGGCTCGGATGGAGCGCCACGACGGTGCGTCAAAATGCCGCGTATACCGACAAGGGCTGGGCATGGCTGCGATGACCGATGCGTACACCTACGGCGGTAGCCGTCTTCAACGCGGATGCAGCGATGATTTTAGCAGCCTCCCACGAAGGGTGATGGAGACATTACTGTAGAAGCTGTTCCAGGCTTCAAGGACAGCACCGAGCTAATCGACCACATGTCGCGGGCGTTCGAACACGACTACGATCCGAAACCACGCTGCCGACGCAGGGGCTCAGAGTAGGCGCCGCTTTCAAGATGAGGCGACGCCCGCCTCTGACACCCTGGCTCCGCATCCAGCGCCTGCTGCGCGACATCCCTGGCGGCTCGGCGTGGGAGCCTACGCCATGGCGCGCGGTGCAGCGGGCGGCGTGGCACGCGTTCGCCTAGGAGGAACCCCGATGATCGGTTCCAGGGCTGCTGCGTGGCCAAGACGCTATGTGGTCGTACTGATCGCTTCCCTCATAGTAGGCTGCGGGACGTACTCTGCCGTTCGCTACTCGCCCATGGCCGAGACGGTCGCCATGCTGAGGCAACATCGCAACACCCCGGTCAATGTCGGCCACTTCACGATGCGGAACCCTCGGGGAGCGTCGATCGACTGCCGTATGGCCGGACCGGTCCAGACACCGGACGACGAGCCCATCGAGGACTTCGTCCGCAAGGCGCTCGTCGCCGAGTTGGTGATGGCTGAGGTGTACTCGCAAGCCGCTCCGGTGACGCTGACAGGATCCCTCGAAGAGTTTGACTTCTCCTCCATGAAGGGGCACTGGAGGATGACTCTCGTTCTGACATCCTCGAACGGCAGACACCTGACCTCGACCGAGGACTACGACTACGGGGGCCACTTCATAGGTGATGTCGCGTGTCGGCAGACGGCACATGCGATGACGCCCGCGGTCCAGAACCTGGTCCGCAAGACCGTGCAGCACCCGGACTTCGCGGGACTCCTGGCGCCCGTTCCATAGGCCGATGAAGCCCGACGCTCGCATCTGGCACGCCTGGCTCCGCATCCAGAGCCTCTTGCGCGACGTCGTCGGCGGCTCGGCGTGGGAGCCAACGCCGTGGCAGGCGGTGCAGAGGGCGGCGTGGGAGGCACTGAACAAGGAGGACGCGGCATGACGCAGTTCGCTCGGGGCGTGTTGCTGGTTGTCCTGTTGCTCGTCGCGCCTCTCTGCGCGGCAGACGCCGGCTCGTGGGTAGTGGTCCACCCAGACGCCTACGTCGGCCCTCCCGGCTTCTGGGCTCTGTGGCATGCGATCTGGCATCGGAACACGTGGGTCGTTGTCGCGGCATTCGATAGTGCGCAGCCCTGCGCCGAGCGCGCAACGCGCGACTTCCGTGAAGGCGGACTCCCGCTGCCGGAGCTCAAGGCCAAGCGCCTCCCTGGCATGGAATGGACGGACGCAGAGCTGAACACGATGAAGTTGACGCTGATGCAGGCATGTTGTATGCCGACCGAGCTGGCTGAGAAGATCGGCACGCTGCGAGTCAGCGACATGGTGAGATGACCACCGACGCCCGCCTCTGGCACCACTGGCTCCGCATCCAGCGCCTGCGGCGCGACATCGTCGGCGGCTCGACGTACGAGCCGACGCCGTGGCGGGCGGTGCAGCGGGCGGCGTGGGACGTCGTGGACACCATCGACCCGCGCGGGCCGAAGACCAAGTAGTGCAAGACCTCCCGCCGCACTGGCTGGCCGGTGGGGTCGACTGGCTACACCGGTACGGACTGATCGCGCCGATCGTGCAACTTCTCCTGGTCACGGTCCTCGGCTTCGCGTTCGCCGAGCGATGGCAGCGGTGGCGGCAGCGCCGAGACTTCCAGTACCGCACCTTGGTCAGGTTCAGCGAGTTGTCCACCGACCTCATGGATCGGCTCTCGGAACTTCTCGTGATGCGGGGTCGCATCGCTACGGAGGCGTACGCGGAGAAGCGTCGAGAGATGATTGCCCGATGGACCTCGTTGGCGTCCATGCGCCCGGAGGTCATGGCGTGCTTCGGTCGGGCTTTCATCCTCAGCGAGGACTACCAGCGGATGTTCACGGCGCTTTCGACCCTCATGGCTCTTGCCAGAGCGCCGGAGCCGGTTCCCCTGGCCCGCTTCGAGCCGGAGGAGGAGAAGTTTCTCGCGCATCGAGAGGCAGTCGTCGCCAACATGGTACGCGCGATGGGCTTCGTGTCGAACCGCGAGTGCCGTGCCGAGATCGAGCACGCGCACAAGAGGGTGAAGAAGGCGAACGAGATCCTCGACCAGGGTGGAGCCGTCCGGTGATCGTGCAGTACTCGCCGATGGGCCCCCACGCTCGTCCGCGAGCCGTTCCACCGCGCCGGCTGGGTCTACGAGGAGAAAGTCGACGGCTGGCGCATCGTCGCCTACAGGGACGGCGCGCGCGTCCGGCTGGTGAGCCGCCACGGCGTCGATCACACCAGGCGCTACCGCGACATCGCGGCGGCCATCGCGAAGTTGTCGGCGCGCAGCACGGGGGCGAGGCGCGTGATCCTCCGCGGCGGGCCGGTGATGAAGGTCCTGATCGACCTGCAGGCGTAACACTCCCGCAGCCTGCGAGTGTTCGGGTATCCCGCTACGGGGTGCGCGGCCGCGTCTCGTCGCGGCGCGCGATGGACGTGGCAATGACCTGGCGGCCGTCGCTCGACATGACGCCCGTCACCACGATGCTCTGCTGCTGCTTGAGCGCCGCGTACTCGTCCTGCGCCACGCCGGTGAGGTCCACGCCGACGCTCCCGCCGCTATCCAGGTTCAGCATCGCGGTCTGCCCCGCGATCCACTGCACCCGGCCCTCCACGCGCACCGCGCGCTGCTGCGCCGAGGTCGCGGTGACCGTCGCCGCGATCATCGCGGCGACGAGGATGAGCGCCGCCGCGAGCGCGACAGCGCGGCTGCCATACCGGGCGTGCCGGTGAGAAGCCATGGAGGAGCCCTCCTCGACTCCCAGTACTGCAAGGCCGGTGCCAGCAGCGCTGATCCGGCGTTCGAGGTAGTCGGGTCCCGATGGTTTGGAGGCGTGGAAGCAGGTGATGGAGCGCAGGTACGAGGGCTACGTCGCGAAGGACGAGGCGAGCCCGTACACGGGCGGGGCGACGCGGCGGTGGCTCAAGGTGAAGGTGCCCGGCTGGACGGTCGAGGAGGACCGCTGGCGGCGGCGCATCAGCGTGGCGCGGTCGCGGTGAACCTGCTGGGCGATCTGGAGGCCGTCCGCTGCCCTCTTGTTCAGGTACTCGGCGTGCGGTCCTCGGTGGTGATCGCGAGCCAGGTGACCCGCTCGTAGAAGGTCACCAGGCAAGCGGACGCGTCCGCGTTGTCGGGCGGGCGGAAGATCCGGTACCCGACGGTGCGCGGGCCGATGAACCTCAACGACGCCTTCTGCAGCACCGTCCCGACGATGAGGGCGAGCTTGTCGTCGGCCGACGCGTCGATCTGCGTGAGCAGGTACGCCTTGGTGGTGTAGCCCGGCGGCAGGGGCTTCCTCGTCTCCCCGTACAAGAGGCCCATCACGATGCGCTCGACGACGCGGTCGACCCGCGCGACGTCGACGTCATAGACGCCGGCACGGCCGAGGTAGAGGCCAGCAGGTGTCCGCAGCTCGACCTCGCGGACGCTGCGCAGGAACGCCGCGCGCAAGCCGGGCGCTTCCGGGCGAACGAGCGAGCGTAGCGCCGCCTCCCGCGCCGCTTCGGCGTCGGGGTGATCGACGTCGTGACGGAACGACAGCATGTTCCGGAGGTGCTCGTCGTCCTTCGACGCGCCGTTGTTGCGTGGGAAGCAGCTCGGGACCTTGACGATCGTCGTGGGCAGCGGTCGGCGGAACAAGCACAGCGGCGGGATGTCGTCTATCGTGGTGGCTTCCCGCGTACCGCAGTAGACGCAGGCCGTCATCAATGGGGGGCCGTCTCAGTTCCACCACCCCGCCCGCCTGAGCACCTCGCGCATCCGGACCGCCTTCACCAGCTCGACCTTGATGATGGGCCAGGTGTCGGCGTCCAAGCGCGTGGACCGGATGGAGCGGATCAGCAGTTCGAGGTGGAGCCAGGGGAGGAAGAACGGCAACGGCGCCACGCGACTTGACCTACGGTACTGGTGTACGGCCGTCGACGGTCCGCAGCAGATGGCTCGCCAGGAGCAGGAGTTCCACGCACTCGGCCGGGTCACTGATCGGCGCGTGGCGATGACTCTGCGGGTTCTTGAAGCGACCGATGGCGCCGGCGAACAGGTGCGCCAGCGCGTCGCGCTCAGGGTCTGGTTCAGTCGGGTCGCGTAGAGCGCCGGTGGCCTTGTCGAACGCCTTGCGCATCAGCGTCGTGCCGAAGTCGGTCGGCAGAAGCTTCGCCTTCGTGCGGACGGCGACCTCGATCTCCTTGAACGCCTGGAAGACCGCCGTGTCGTAGTCGCCCCGGATGAAGGGGGCCACCACCTTCGTGGCCAGTACCGGATGGAGGAGTCCGCGAGGCAGCAGCGCCGCTCGCCGGTACGCGGCCAGATCGGCGGAGGACTTCATCCGCCGCCCGCGGCGAGTCACGAACACCCAGCCCACATCGCCTGGCCTCGGCGCGATCAGCCCCTCGCGCTCCAGCCAGACCCAGCCCTCCATCAGGGCTCGGATGGTCTCCTTCCGGTCAGCGGGCGGGTAGCCGCGGACGGTGTGTTCGAGGCCGAAGTTGTGTCGGCTGAAGTTGCTCGCGTCCTCGGGAAGCGAGTTCAGG
>Ga0302046_10002237_pt1 | contig 18081 bp, 9 predicted proteins | sample RVTome_11_FD_200261 | JGI IMG/M metagenome (GOLD analysis project Ga0302046, IMG submission 200261) | Soil microbial communities from uranium-contaminated site in the Upper Colorado River Basin, Wyoming, United States - RVT147D111 (version 2) ...
CGCTGCGCCTGCTCGACAACGAGCGCCACGCAGGGTCCGAGGGACGGCGCTGGGTCTCCTTCCAGCCGCGCATGGACGGCCCCAACTCGCACGCCATCGGCGCGCTGGTGCGCGTCCGCGCCGACGGTCTCGAGATGATGCGCCTCGTCTCCGCGGGCACGAGCTTTCTCGGCCAGGAGCCGGCGGAGGCCTTCTTCGGGCTCGGGGACGCCGAGACGATCGAGGCGCTCAGCGTCGAGTGGCCCAACGGCGAAGTCACGACGTGGACCGACGTCGCCGTGGACCAGGTGCGCGTCCTCGTCCCGGGCGGGACGCTCGGCGACCTCGACATGGACGCGGACGTCGACCGCGACGACGCCCTGATCCTGATCGACTCGTGGGGCGCGTGCGACGGCTGCGCCGCCGACCTCGACGGCGACGGCGTCGTGGACCGCGTCGACGCGTACCTCCTGCTCGCCCACTGGGGCTGATCGGGAGCATCACTCCGAAGCGCGCCGGTACAGCACGTACGTCAGGTCGTCCGGCTTGCTCGGCCGGGTCGAGCGGTCGTCGGCCATGCGGTGCCGCGCCAGCGCGCTCAGCTTCTGGGCCGCTCGCGCGAGCGGACCCTTGCGGACGATCTCGACGATCTCCTCGGGCGTGAGGTTGTCCACCAGGCCGTCGCTCGCGAGCAGCAGCGTGTCGTGGCGCGCGATGACGATCGCCGAGCCGACCTCGATGCGCATCCCCTCCATGCCGACGTGGTTCGACACGACGTGGCGCTCCGCGTGCTGGAGCGCGTCCTCCTGGCCGAGCAGACCGGCCTCGACGGCGTAGCCCGTCGGAGAGTGCGAGACCGTGAGGGTCTTGATCCGCCCACGCTGACCGACGTGCATCGCGACCGAGTCGCCGACGTGGATGGCGCGCGCCCGCCCCTCCTGGAGCAGCAGCGCCGCCAGCGTCGTGCCCGCGCCGACTCCGAGAGCGAGCACGGCCCGGTTCGCGGCCTCGATGCCGTCGATCACGGCATGGCGCAGCGCCTGGCCCCGCGCCGCGCCCTCGACGAGGTGCTCCGCGAGGGTCTCGAGCGCGAGGCGGCTCGCGAGCTGGCCCGCAGCCTGGCCGCCCATTCCGTCGGCGACGACGAGCATCCCGCCCCCGTCGTAGGCCAGCACCGCGGCGGCGTCCTCGTTCAGCGCTTTGTCCGGGCCCCGAACCGAGAAGACGATCGCCTGGCCGCCGAGCGCGGCGATCGCCGTGGGGCCGTCCGTGTCGTCGAGGATGAGCATCGGGTCGCATCCTCGGATCGGCTCAGAGGATGGCACGCTCGCTTATCTTCTGGAAAGCCTGCAACATCGGGACGGCACTGGGAAAGCGTTTCCTGTCATCCACGTGCGTCGCCTTGCGGACCAGCCGGGTGAGACCGGGGTGCCAGCGCGTCGCGACGCGAGCCGCTCCCGGGTAGGGCCACTGGAACGGCCACTCGGGCAGGGCCCCCGACATGAGCCGCCAGAGCAAGAGGCCCGCAGCGAAGACGTCGGAGCGCATCGAGGGCTTGCCGAGGGCCTGCTCCGGGGCGACGTATCCGACCGTCCCCGAGCCCGACGCCGAGAGCGCGCGCACGACGACGCGCGCGAGCCCGAAGTCGGCCAGGCGCAGGCGGCGCTCGGGGAACAGGATCAGGTTGCCCGGCTTGACGTCGAGGTGCGCGATGCGCTGGCGGTGCGCGCACGCCAGCGCCGAGAGGGTCTGCTCGGCGAACGAGAGCACGGTCCTGCTGCCCAGGCGGTGCCGGAGCCGGTCGGCCAGGCACTCGAGCCCCAGCGGAGTCACGATCACGAAGCGCCCGTCGATCATCCCGGCGGTCTTGATCGAGAGGATGTTCGGGTGGTCGAGCCTCGCCGCCATGCGGACCTCCCTCTTGAACGTCGACAGCATCGCCGCGTCGACCATCTCCTCGTGGGGGATCTTGAGCGCGACGCAGATGCCCTCGACCGTGTCGTACGCCCGGTAGACGTTCGCGAAACCGCCCGACGAGAGGCGGGCCTCGATGCGGTACTGGCCGAGCCGTTGACGACGGTGCAGAGACATGGCGGCACGCCGATCAGCGCGGCTCCGTTTCGCAGGAGCGAGGAGCAGCGGACGCGTGTTCCCCGCGCTCCTGCTCGAGCTCGTCGCACCATCCGCGGAGCGCCGCGAGCACCGCCGCCCGCTTGGCCGCCAGGGACATCGAGGGAGCGCGCGAGAGCTCGATCTGCACCCAGGGCAGCTCGCGCGCGTGGTGCCGCGCGATGTACCCGCCGCGGAACGGGTCGTTGATCCGCACCTCGCCCGCGAGGCCCTGGGCGAGGAGGCGCGCCAGCGTCTCCACCCAGGCCGCGGGGCACGTCCCGTCGGCGTTCGAGACGCACCCCGCCGGGCGCCGCACGCCGTGGTCGGGTCCGATCGGCGGGCCGACCTCCGCCATCGTGTGGCAATCGACTCCGAGCACGACCCGCGCTCCGGCCGCGCGGCTCAAAGTGGCATGGTAGGGGCGGTAGTGGGTCGCGAAGAGCCACTCGACCATTTCATCGGAGAGCGGCTGCCTCCAGATGGGAACGTCCCAGCAGGTGTGCGTCTTCACCACGCCGTCCGCGCGCCGGTCGTCGGGAGCGCGGTTCACGTCCAGCACCGCGCGGGCGACGTCCGTCGTGACGAACGCGGCGACCTCCGCCTCGAGGGCGTAGATCTCGCGCGCTCCGCCGTCGCCGTCCTCGGCGATCTCGCGCGCGGTCAAGAGGCAGCCGCCGGCCAGCTCTCCGGGGACGGAGAGGCCCGCGTGCGGAACGGAGAGCAGCAGCGGGAGCGTCACGTCACGGCCCCCCCGCCGCGCCGTCACGGCGCGGGTCCGCGACACCGATCAGCTCGCGGCGCTCGCGCAGCGCGAGCTGCACGCAGCCCAGGTAGAAGGAGGACGGCTCGCGCTCGTCGACGTCGAACCCGCTGCGGCGCAGCGCGTCGGGGATGTCGCTGCGCATGCGCGACGCCTCTAGCGAGACCTTCCCGTCGATCGAGCAGTGCATGCGCGGAGCCGCCACCGCGTCGTAGGGGGACTGGGTGTCCAGGCGCAGCAGCACCTGCAGGATCGACGAGGCGATCCGCTCGCTCCCCGGAGATCCGATGACCAGCCACGGCTTGCGGCCCTTGAAGACGATCGTCGGAGCGACGCTGGCCCACGGGACGGCGTTGGGGCGCAGGTGGTACGGATGGCCGATGTCCTCGTACTCGAACGCGCTCATGTAGTTGTTGTAGAGGAAGCCCAGCTCCGGACACGCCGCGCAGGACCCGAACACGCGCTCGATCGACTGCGTCAGGCCGACGGTGTTGCCGTGGCGGTCGATCACCGAGAGATGCGTCGTCTCGCCGCCGGCCTTCAGCCGCTGGCGCAGCTCGCGCGCGACCAGCTGCGCGTACTCCTCCGAGAGCTGACGCTGCTCCTGGATCTGTGCGTAGAAGGACGGGTCGAACGGGCGGTCGCGGCGATCGAGGTTCGCGCGCCGGATGACGCCGGCGAGGGCGACCGCCCCCTCTGGCGTGTCCGCGCGCTGCAGCCGTTCGGGGAGCTGCTCGACGATCTTGAGCATCTGCAGCAGCGTGCGGCCCGACGCGGGCGGGGGCGGCGTCAGGACGCGTAACCCGCGGAAGCGCCCCGACACCGGCCGGCGCTCGATCGGCCAGGGGATCTGGGCCAGGTCGTCCTTGTGCAGCAGCCCGCCGTTCGCGCGCATGTCGTCATCGATGCGCCGCGCGATCTGGCCCGTGTAGAAGTCCTTCGGTCCGGCGCGCGCGAGCCGCTGGAGCGTCGCGGCGAGCGCGGGCTGGCGCAGGATGGAGCCCACGGCGGGCGGCCGCGCTCCGTCCTTGAGGAAGAGCGTCGCCGCCGCGCTCTCGCGCAGGTTCTTCGACTCGCGGCGGATCAGCCGCTGCAGCAGCTCCGTCACCTGGAAGCCTCCCTGCGCGAGCGCGATCGCGTGCGCGAGGACGGCGGCGAAGCTCAGCGTGCCGTACTTCTCGAGCGCGTACGCCAGCGTCGCCAGGGTGCTCGGCACCGTCGTCGCGGTGTGCCCGTTGACGCGCTGCGCGCTCGAGAGCGCGCCGGGCGTCGCGCGGTTGGGCGCCCGGGAGGAGCCGTCGAGGAAGAAGGTGCGGTTGTTCGCGGCGTCGTAGATGATCATCATCGTCTGTCCGCCGAGCCCCGAGGCCGCCGGCTCGCAGACGCCGAGGGCCAGCGCGCCGGCGACGGCCGCGTCGATAGCGTTGCCCCCGGCGCCGAGGACGTCGACCATCGCCTCGGTCGCCCGGTAGTGCTGCGCGGAGGCGATCCCGCCGCGCGAGGCAGCGACGCGCTGCGGCCACGGAAGCTTGGCGCGCGTGAGGTCCAGCGTCTCCGTCTCGACGTCGCGGGAGAGAGCCAAGTCAAGCCTCCGCCGTCGACGCCAGCACCTCGGCGAGCAGGAGGGTGCGCTGCACGAGGCTGATCCGCTGGATCGACTCGCGCGGCGTGTAGAGGTCCAGGCCCACGGGACCCATCCCGCAGACGACGGCGACGCCGGGCGGCACCAGCCCCGCGACCGAGGGCCCGACCGAGGACTCGCGCTCGAGCGGGATCCCCCAGTCCGCCGCGACGCCCTTCAGCCGCTCGTAGAGGGCGAGGTTCTCGCGCCTCTCGGCCATCGGCGGGCGGTCGGCGACCTGCTCCAGCATCCAGGGTCGGTCCGTGCCGAGCGCCTCGCGCATCTGCGCCTCGACGTCGGCCCCGGACCTGGCGTCGGGGTAGCCGACCTGGATCGTGGTCTCCAGCTTGTGCGGCAAGAGGTGCGGGAACGCGCTCGTGCTGACCTTCGAGACCGCCACGGCGATGCGGCGCTTGGGCTGCGTGAGGCCGGTGAGCGCGTCGCACCTCGAGCAGAACCAGTGCAGGACGTTCGGCCTCCGCGACGCCTGCCCCAGGCGCGCGGGCCGGCCCTCCGCGACCAGGTGGTAGATGCGCTGGCCGCGCCGCTGCGTGATGACCTTGTCGCCCGCGTTGCCCGGCCGCAGCACGAGCACGCGTTCGGCGCTGCCGGCAGCGCGGGCGAGCCGGTCGGCCGAGAGCTGGCAGTCCAGCCCCTCGTCGGCGTAGAGCGCGACGCCCAGCCGCGTCTTGTGCATGAGCTTCTGCTGCTTCAGCGCGCGCAGCGCGAACTCGAGCATCACCAGCGGGCCGCGCGACAGCGCGACGCCCTCGCCGTAGAGCAGCTCCGGGTCGCGCCGGAACCCGTGGCCCTGCACGCTCTGCGGCCAGGGGACGTCGAGCGCCAGCATGAGCAGCGTGCCGCCTTCGAGCCCCTTCGCCGTCTCGAGCGTCCACACGCGCTGGCCGTCGGTCAGGTCCTCGCGCGGCGCGAGGCCGAGCTCGGTCAGGCGCTGCAGCGCGCGCCGGCTCGCTTCGCGCAGCCCCACGGGATCCTCGGTGCGGCTGGAGACCGCGACCCAGTCGCGGACGCGGCGCTCCATCTGGTCGCGCCGGCCCGTGAGGAACGAGAAGATCGCCCGCGGCCGGTCCAGCGGCGCGGTCGTTCCGAGCTCGGGCGGGGAGGGTGTGCCGAAGTAGCGCGTGCTCGCGACCTCGACCAGCCTGTTGCACAGCCCCGCGAAGTCGAGCCCCGCGGCCTCTCCCGCGATGACGTACGAGCCGCGCGCGCCCAGGCTTGGCAGGCTGTTGATCTCGAGCACGAAGAGGTTGCCGGCCTCGTCCATGCGCATGTCGACGCGCGCGCAGTCGAAGCAGCCCAGGGCGGAGAAGGCCTTGCGCGCGATCCCGGTCGCGCGGGCGGTGGTCTCCGCGTCGATCGGCGCCGGGCAGATCGGCTTCACCTCGCGCCCCGACCTGCCCATCTTGTCCTCGTACGTGTAGATGGCGGGGCCACCGTCGCCGAAGGAGAGCTCGACCGGCGGCAGCGCCTCGGGCGGGTTGTTGCCGAGGAGCCCCACGTTGATCTCGCGCCCGGCGACGTACTGCTCGACGAGCACCGACTGGTTGAAGCGCTCGAAGATCGCATGCGCGGCCTCGCGCAGCTCGTCCTCGCTCTCGACGATGCGTATGCCGAACGACACGGCCTCGTTCTTGGGCTTGACGATGAGCGGGAAACGCAGGTCGGGTACCCCGAAGTCGAGGTCGTTCAGCACCGCGAAGTCAGGCGTGGGGACGCCGTGCTGCTTGAAGATCATCTTGGCGACGACCTTGTCGAGCGCGAGCGAGTGCGCGAGCGGCCCCGAGCCGACGTACGGGATGCCGACCATCTCCAGGATGCCGGGGACGTGCGTGTAGCGCGCCTGGCCCTGGATCCCGTACGAGAGGTTGAAGACGAGGCCCGGCCGCTCGCCCTTGAGCACCTGGGGCATGAACTCCTCGAGCCGATCCACGAGGTCCTTGTCGCCCTCGAACGCCTTGACCTGATGTCCGCCAGCCTTGAGCGCGTCGGTGATGCGCTTGATGTTCTTGATGCCGTACTTCTCCTGGTTCGGCGTGCCGAACAGGTTGATGACGCGCTGGCTCTCGCGGTTGTAGACGACGGCGATCTTCATGACTCGTGCTGTCCGCCTGGGCGGAGCTCGGATCCTACGCTCGTGGGCGGGCGCTCGCGAACCGGCCCGGGCTAACGCGCCGCCTGCGCGTCCATCTCCGCGTTCCGCGACGAGTCCGTGTAGTTGGGCGGATCGCTCATTCCCGTCGTGTGGCACCAGCCGGTGCGGTGCCCCTGGTTGTTCCCGCCAGGGAGCTGACCGCGGAAGCGCTCGACCGTGCCGTCGTTGGGATCGGCGAGGAAGAGGTCCGTCAGGAAGTTGCACGCGCTGCCGTCGTCGGCCGTCGTCCAGTAGTGCACCTCCGCTCGCGCCCAGTCCGGAATGCCGGCGAGCCACAGCGCCGCGCCGTCGGGCGTCAGGTCGAAGTTCACGCCGCAGGCGAAGCCACCGAGCGAAGCGAGCGGCGTGCCCTGGTAGGGCGTGGCGACGCTCTGGATCACGCGCCCGCCCGCGGCGCGGTCGAGGCCGCTCTCGTAGAAGGTCAGAAGGTGCAGCGCCGCCATCCCGCCCTGGCTGTGAGCGACGACGCCGAAGGTGTAGAGCCCGGAGGCCTCGCCGAACGCCTTCAAGAGCAAGGCGAACTCGTCGTTCGTGCGGTTCTGGCTCGGGTCGAGGAACTCGACCTTTGGCTGCGAGAAGTCCGGCCCGGGCCAGATCGAGCCGCCGGAACAGTAGCCGTGCACCAGCATGAGCGCGCCGAGCGGCTGCGAGGGGCGCAGCGGCGCGGGGGGCGGGATCGAGGTGGCGCTCTCCGGCGGCCCCGTGCGCCGCGACGGCCCGAAGCCGAGTGGAACGCGCTCGAGCGCGTCGAAGGGGACGTGCGTGTCCGGGTCCTGGACGCGGACGTGGCGCAGCTCGATGGGCCCGCGCACGCCGGCGAGCCGGTCGAGCGGCAAGGCGAGCTCGAGCACGTGCCCGCTCACCGCCGCGCGCGGCTCGGCCATGCGGCTCAGCCAGCACAGCGGCACCCAGCTCCCGTCCGCTGCGCTGGCCCAGACCTCGGCCGCGACCTGCAGCTTGCTCGCGCCTACGAGCATCTCGACGCCGAGCTCGATCGCGAGGACCCGCTCGTCCCAGCGGGTTCCGCGCGCATCGCCGCGCAGGACGGCGCGCGGCTCGAGGACCGGGAACGCGTGCAGCGCCGTTCGCGCGAGCGGCGCGCCGCTCGCTGCGCGGCCGAGCACGTCGAGCCGGACGCTCACCGCGCCCGAGACGCCGGGCGGGAGCGCTCCGCCGAAGAGGCCGTCCCCCGGCTCCCCGTCGGCGTGCTGGCCGTCGTCGAAGAGCGGCACGCGCTCGCTGCCGCGCTCGCTCGCGACGTGCATCTCGGCCAGCTCGATCGTGGCCCCGCTCGCCACTGCGGCTTCCCCGGCGAGGCGCGCGACGAGACCGACGGGCCGGTCGGCGAGGAGCTCGTAGCTCGAGAGGCGGCTCTCGAGCAGGGTCGCGCCGGTGCCGTGGACGTAGAGCAGCCCGTCGGGGGCCGTCGTCCCCGGCGCCGCCGCGTGCACGCGCACGCCCCACGTTCCGGCGTGCAGGACGTCGAGGTCGTAGCGCACGGCTTCGCACCCGGGGAAGACGCTGCTCGCTTCCTCGACGCGCACCTCGACGCCCGCGCCGGGCACGTCGGTCGTGAGCCAGCGGCGCGAGCCGTCCGGTCCGGAGAGCTCGAGGCTCCAGCGCGTGGCGGCCGGCGAGAGCGCGACGAGCGCGAGCTGCCCGGGCGCCTCGACGGCGATCGCGAGCTCGCACGGCGCGAAGCCGCCCCTCTCGTCCGCCCGAAACAGGACGTCGCGCCACGCGCCGCGCGCGCGCGTCACCACGGGCTCGGGCAGCCGCAGGCGGCCCGAGAGGAAATCCTCGGGCGGCGCGACGACGTTCCGCGCACGCGGCGCCTGCGCGGACTGGAGGGCGAGGGCGGCGAGGGCGAGGTGGGTCAGCAGCATGGCGCAGGCTCCCGCGGTTTCCCGCGCGTTCCTTCGGGGGGACGAAGCTCGATCCGAGCTCCCGTCCGCGGACCTCCATCCTATCCCCGGCGCGCCGTTCTCGGGGCGCTGCGCCCGGATGGCGCGGGCACGTCCACGCCCGGACGTTGTCGCCCAGTTCGCTGCCCGTGTAGTGCAGCGATTCGAGCATCGCGCGGATGTCCTCGTACTCCTCGGCGTCGGGCTCGAACGGCTGTAGCACCCACGGCCGGCGAGAGGAACTTGGCGTCCGGGCGCTGCTCCTTCATGGCCGCGTTCATGTCGTAGTCGTTGATCTGGTCCGCGTACGCGCTGCGCGGCTCCTCGGCGCCGCCCTCGACGAGGCCGCGCAGGGTCGTGCCGTCGCAGACCTCGGCGGGCTCGAAGCCCAGGTAGTCCAGGAGCGTCGGGACGATGTCGGCCGTGCGCACGAGATCGGGGACCCGGGCGCCCGCCGCGATCCCCGACGCCGCATGGAGGCTCCCGGGCTCGACCGTCGGATTCCCTTCACCGTGCGACTGTGCTGAACACTCGCGAGGAAGGGAAGGCGGCCCGACCGGGCAGTCGAGGCCCCCGGAATCCGAGCGAGGATTAGAATCGTCTCGCCGAGTACGCCGCCCGGAGCTCTCGCTCGCACTTGCCTTCCCCCTTCCCCAGCGGCCTCGCCATGAAGATCGCATTCGTTCCGGCGGCTGTTCCTCGCCGCTCCCGCGCTGCCGCAGGCGCCGATCGCGCCTTCTCCGCTCGGGATCGACGTCGTCGAGGTGATCCGCGGGCTGCGCCGGCCCACGTTCGGGCCCGACGGCATGCTCTAATTCGGGACGGGGACGGCATCCCCAGCTCCGATACGACGATCGACGACGGGCAGGACCTGACGACGATCCTGGGCAAGATCCAGCGGCTCGACGTCGACCTGCCGCCGCCCTAGAACCCGGCCAAGGCTGACCCGAGGAGGGCCGCCTCTATCCTCTCGCGGTGAGCGGGGTACAGGTTATCGAACAGCCTTCTGCTAGTGGGGGGCGCATCCTCCTCGGAGTCCTCGTCGTAGGTGATCTCCGGGATCGGCTCCGTCTGGAATCCCACGAATCGATCGCCGCGGGGGGGGACGCCGTAGCACCGGCGGATCGCGTCTCCCGGGGACGCGAAGTCGGGCACGTCCGGGGCCGTGAAGAGCACCGGTCCGGAGAACGCCGCGGACACGGTGCCGTCGCGGTTGGGCTTGAAATGCTCGCTGTACGAGAGGTCCATGTACCCGTTCCCGTTCTCGAAGGGCGTGCCCGGGAGACCGGGCTGGCCCACGTCGCGCTGGAGGGTGCGGGCGAGGAACGGCCAGTACGAGGTGCCCGTGTTGTCGACCGCGTAGAGGTTCGTCTCCTCGAAGAGGCGCTGGCCCAGGAACAGGAAGGGCTGCACCGGGATCGGCGGGCCGAAGGTGAACACGAGCTGGGTGAAGCCGGACTCGTCGTAGGCGAACTCCTGGGCGACCCAGGTGCCGGTGAAGGACGCCGCGCTCGCGCGCCCGTGGGTGAGCGCGATCGTGCTCCCCGAGGGGTCGGAGTGCACGTAGTACTGGTCGAACGGCGGCGGCGTGCTCGGGTGGACGTAGGCGACGCGGGCCGGCCCCGTCGGACCGTGGACGACCGTGCCGAGCGGCGTCGCCGCCGCGCCCTCCCAGGCCTCGATCACGTCGTCTCCGTCGTAGGCGTAGCGCTCGTGGGCCGGCCCGCCCGAGCCGCTGAAGTCGAGCGCCTCGGCGATGCGGCCGTCGGCCCAGTAGCCGTAGCTCGCGATCGCGGTCCCCGTCGCGTCGCGCACCTCGCGGAGCCGGCCCCAGGCGTCGTAGACGTACTCCCGCGCGCCGCTGTCGACGAGGTTGCCGTTGGCGTCGTGGAGGCCCATGTCGACGTACGCGTTCAGCGGGCTCACCGTGTGCGTGGTCGTCGTCGTCGGCCCGCCGAGCGGCGTCTCGTCCATCTGCCTCCGGTTGTCGACCCCGTCGAGCCCGAAGTGCCGGGTGCTGAAGTTCCAGGCCGAGTTGAGGTTCGCGTGCTCGACGCGGTAGACCGAGTCGAGGCCGAAGAACGTCCCCTCGCCGCCCCGTCTGTGGTCCGTCCACGTGATCACGTGGTGCTCGCGGTCGTAGAAGAAGCAGCGGTCGGTGAAGGTCTCGCCGCCGGCCGAAGGCGGCAGGTGCCACCGCTGGCCGACGGGGTCCAGATGCTCGTCGAACTCCTGTACCAGGGTCGTGCCGTTGCCGTACCCCGCCGCCGTGACGAGGTTCGTCGCGCCCAGGTTCTCGACGCTCGTGATCACGGGGCTCGAGCCCGCGGTCACGCTCTGCTGGCGGCCCAGGGCGTCGCGCGGAGTCGCCAGCGGGAGCCCGCCGGGGTAGGTCAATCCCGTGACGTCGCCGTCCCCCTCGACCAACCGCGTCAGCGCGCCGAGCCCGCCGAAGCCTTCCTCCACGCGATTGCCGAGCGAGTCGTAGGCCGCGCTCCAGGTACGGGTCGTGGCGCCGATGTCCCTGGCGACGACCGGGTTCCCGAGCGCATCGTACTCCCACTCCTTGCGCGTCGTCCCGCCGCTCGGCGCGGAAGGCACGTGCTCCGCCACGACGCGGCCGCTGGCATCGAGCTCGCGCGTGACGACCGGGCCGTTCGGCTGCGCTACCTGCACGAGCTCGCCGTCGGCGTTGAAGGTGAACGCGAAGGTCGAGCCATCGGCGAGGACGCGAGAGGCGATCCGCCCGCGCTCGTCGAGCACGTTCGTCGTCGTGTTCCCGTTGTCGTCGGTGAAGGAGACCAGGTTCCGGTCGCGGTCCCAGGCGTACGTGCTCGTGATCCGGCCGTCGAGGTTGAAGGGGTTGGAGGTGTCGAGCGGCGCGCCGCCCTCGCCTCCCACGCGCAGGTCACGGATGACGGCGGTGAGCTGGCCGAGCCCGTCGTAAAGGCACCACGTGGTGTTCCCCTCGGCGTTGACCAGCGGCCACTGGCCGAAGATGTCCGGGATCTCGAAGCTCTGCGCGTCGGAGCTCTGCGTCATCTGACCGAGGCTGTCGAAGCGCATGCGCCGGGTGCGGCCCCCGTTCGTGCTCGTGCGCACGGGGTTGCCGAGCTGGTCGTGCACGACCAGGGTCACGCTGGACGGCGGAGAGCCGTCCACGCCGTGGAAGTCCTCGACACGGACGACGAGACCGTTGCGGTCGTGCTCGACCTCCCTGTGGAAGCCCAGCGGATCGGTCGTCTCCACGGCGCGGCCCGCCCCGTCGCGCCGGACGCTCCACGTGTCGCCGCCGTCGTCGATGTGGAAGACGAGCCTCCCGTTCGCGTCGCGCTCATCGCGCTCCTCCACCTCGCCGTCGCCGTCGCCGTCGGGCAGGCTCACCGCGCGGACCGTGACCGTCCCGGTCGGCAGGAAGCGCGCCTCGAACGTGCGGAACGCCTGGTTGGCTTCGTCCACGTCGATGTGCACGTCGCGGTAGAGCACCGTCGGCTCCCCGTCCGGATCCCCCGGCGGATGGCCGTGGACCGTGACCCGGACGGCGTTGCCGGCCGGGTCGAGCGTCACCTCCGTTCGCGTCCCCGACGGATCGATCCTGGCCGTCGGGCGGTCCGCGAAGTCCCATTCGAACGCGCGGGCCTCGGGGGACCCGTCGCCGTCCGAGTCGGCGCCGTCGGTGTGCAGCGCGAGATTGCCGTTCGGATCGAAGTCGAGGGCCTGCGTGGCGGCCACGGTGGTGCCGGCGCCGAGCGTGAGCCGGAACGGCAGGTCGCGCTCGTCGCGCTCGACCACGCGCCGCTCGCCCTCTGGGAGGACCACCGCGACGAGGAACTCGTCCTGGTCGTGCTCGTAGGCCGTGACCGCGAAGGTGGTCGCGTCGACCTCCTGGGAGCGCGAGACGAGCTGGTTCAGCGGATCGTAGGCGAGCACGACGTCGGCGAAGTCGCCGACGCCCGGAGTCGCCGACGAGCTCGCGCGGTTCTCCTGCCTGACGGCGACGACGTTCCCGTTGGAATCGGTGTCCCTCTCGGTCCGGAAGAGGAACGGAGGCTCGGGGAAGAGCTGGCCCGAGGCGATCGCCGCCGAGACGTCGGCGCCCGCGACCACGACCACGACCTCGCCGAGCGCGGTCACCTCGTAGTCGGTGCGCACGCCGCGCGGGTCCACGACCCCGACCACCTGGCCGACTTCATCGAGGACGCGCACCGTCGCGAGCGCGAGCGGCGGCTCCGCGCTCGTGCGCCGCGGCGAGTCGGCCGCGTCGACGACGACCGTCGCCAGGTAGCCCGTGGGCGCGCCTGCGCCGCCCCCCGAGACGCCCGCCGGGTCGTCCTCGGGGTAGTAGGTGAACAGCGTGACGTTGCCCTCCCCGTCGATCCGGGCCGTGAGCTGGCCCGCGTCGTTCCACTGCCACTCGTGCACGATCGGCTGGGCCGTGCCGCCGAGCTCGGCGGCGAGCCGCGAGTCATCGAGGAGCTCGACCGTCGGGAAGTCGACGCGCACCGGATCCCCGGCCACCTGGTCGGTGCGGCCGTCGCCGTTCCGGTCGCCCAGGCCGCGCGGGAAGTCGCCGAGGTCGATCCCGAACTCGAGCGCGTCGGGGATCGGCCCCGTGCCCTCCTGGTAGTCGAGGTCGGACGTGGTCGTGTAGCGCTCCGCGCTCGCGGTCCCCAGGGGCGGCACGAAGTCCGGGTCGTTGCCGCGCGGGTCGGTGACCGCGACGACGACGCCGTAGACCGGGTCGTGGGCGAAGGTCGTCACGAGCTCGGCTCCGCTCCCCGTCGCGGCGTCCTCGACGCAGCGCACCTCGACCACGTTGCCCTCGGCCGCGCGCGCGCCCGAGCCGTACGCGTACCGAGAGCCGTTGCCGCGCGGCAGGACCGTCCGCGTCCGCTGGCCGTCGGTGTCGTGCTCGAAAGTCGTCTCGTGCCAGGCGGGCTCGCCGGAGTGGAATCCGCGCGTGAGGACGCGCTCCGAGAGCAGGTGGCCGCGCTCGTTCACTCGCACGTCGATCTGGTCCCCGTCGCGCTCGTCGACCCTGACGACGAGCCGCACCTGCGCCGGATCCCCGGACGGCTCGCCGCCGTCCTCCGCGGTGTAGTCGAAGGCGATGGTGCCGCCAGAGGGCGTCGGCGCGGCCGGGAGCCCGAGCGTCATCGCCACCAGCCGGCCGAAGCGCAGCGGGTCGCCCGGGTCGCTCGCGTAGGCGCAGGTCTGGACCGGCGGCCCGCCGCTCGCCACCTCGTTCGGGAAGGTCACCGCCACCAGGTCGTGGGCCAGCTCGGGATCCGCGCCGCCGGCGTACGCGTAGCGCTCGGTGCGCCCTTCCGGGATGTCGTTGCCCGTGCTCGTGCCCACGACGATCGGCGAGCGGGCCGAGACCAGGTCGCCGTTCCCGTCGTAGCCGTAGACGACCTCGCGCCCGGTGAAGTCGCGGACGCGCAAGAGGCGCACCGAGCCGCCGGCCGGCCCGTGGACGAAGCTCACGCTGCGGCCAAACACGTCGACGGCGGAGCTCAGGCGCCCCTCGGCGTCGTACACGAAGTACATCGTGTTCCCGTGCCGGTCGCGGTGCGCCACGAGCTTGCCCGCGGCGTCGAAGTCGCGCTTGAAGCCGTCCGGCTCGCGCAGCGTGAACGAGCCGTCCGCGTTCGCCTTGAGCGTCCCGAAGTACCCGCGCGGCGCGCTGAAGCTCCCGTCCGGGTTGCGCGTCCAGCGGTCCACGTGGCCGCCGGGGTCGAGGCGGATGCGGTCCCCGCCCGGGACCGGGAAAAGCGCCTCGCCGTAGGCGAACGTCCAGCCGTGCCCGAGCGGCCCCCCGTAGTCGAGCCGGCTGCGGTAGCGGCGCGCCATGCGGAAGTGGACGGCGCCGCGCCCGGGGATCTCGAGGTCGACGCGGTCGAGGCGCAGCTCGCCGCTCGAGAGCACGACGCTCGCCGGCTGCGTCCTCGTGTGCGGGCGGTAGACGGCCGCCGCATCCGCGTCGGCCCCGTTCTTCACGGGCTCCTGGCGCGCGCCGAGGATCTTCGGGACCCGCGGCGGGCGCGGGGGTAGGTGCTGGCGCGAAGCGTCGGCGGCCGGCGCGGGGCGCGTCCCGGCCCTCTGCGCCGCGGCCGGGTGGGCCAGGCAGGCCGCGAGGAGCGCGGTCGAGAGCACGGTCCGCAAGGGGGTCGGGGTCGGCATGGTGGCTTCTCTGTTCGGCATCGCAGGGTCTTTGGGGAATGAGCGCGCGTTCCCTCCGATCTGCCCGCGGATCCCGAATTCCACGCATCGCGCGGGGCCGCGCTACATTGGGATGTCGTATGGAGACGGCCCGGGAGGGTCCGGGAGGACCCCACATCGCGACGGCGACGAGCACCTCGCTGCTCGAGGGCCTGCGCGATCCCGCCAACGAAGCCGTCTGGCGCGAGTTCGTCGCGCGCTACCGGCCGGTGCTGCTGCGCTTCGCCCGGCGCCTGGGCGTCCCCGGACAGGACGCCGAGGACGTGGCGCAGACGAGCCTCTTCGACTTCTCGCGGGCGTACGTTGCCGGCGCCTACGCGCGCGAGCGCGGCCGGCTGCGCGACTGGCTGTTCGGGATCGTCCACAACCGCGTCCGCGGGCTCCGCCGACGCCCGGAGCGCGAGGTCCAGGCGCCGGAGCCGGCGGGCGAGACGGCCGCGGACTTCCACGACCAGCTGCCCGCCCCCGAGGAGGCCGAGCGCCTCTGGGAGGAGGAGTGGCGGGACGCCGTCCTGCGCCAGTGCCTCGGCGAGGTGCGCCGCGACTTCGGCGAGCCGACCTACGAGGCCTTCCGGCGCTTCGCGCTCGAGGGACGCCCCGCCCACGAGGTCGCGCGCGAGCTCGGCCTCTCGCGCAACGCGGTGTACGGCTCCAAGCGCCGCGTCCTGCGCCGGCTGCGCGAGCTGCGCGCGTCGGTCGAGGAGACGTGGTGAGCGGAGCGCGGCCGGGAGAACGGGAGGATCGAGGGCAGATCGTCCGCGCCGCGGCCCCACTCTCCGTGAGGGTCCGCTGACCGATGGTGCGCTGTCCGACCGAGATCGAGCTCGAGCTCTTCCTCGCAGGGCAGTGCCCGCCCGACGAGGCCACCCGCATCCGGGCGCACGGCGAGAGCTGCGAGCGCTGCCGCACCTGGCTCGACGAGGCGGCCTCGGACGAGGAGGAGCTGGGCGGGCTCCGGGACCTCCTCGCGCGCGGCGCCGCGGAGGCGAGCGCGCTGGAGACGGACGCAGCGCCCTCGCCCGAGCGCTACCAGGTCCTGCGCCGGATCGGGGCGGGGGGAATGGGGGTCGTCTACGAGGCGGAGCAGCGCAGCCCCCGGCGCCGCGTGGCCCTCAAGGTGTTGCGCGCCGACGTGAGCTCGTCGCGCACGCGCCGGCGCTTCGAGCACGAGGTCGAGCTGCTCGGGCGGCTCGCCCACCCCGGGATCGCGCGCGTCTTCGAGGCGGACACGTTCGAGGTCGACGGCCTGTCGCGGCCGTTCTTCGCGATGGAGCTGGTCGACGGCCTTCCGCTCCACCGGCACGTGAACGAGCACGGCCTCGACACGCGCGCGCGCCTGGAGCTGTTCGTCCGGATCTGCGACGCGGTGCACCACGCGCACCAGAAGGGGGTCCTGCACCGCGACCTGAAGCCCACGAACATCCTCGTGACGACCCAGGGGGAGCCCAAGGTGCTCGACTTCGGCGTGGCGCGCTCCCTCGACGACGGGGACGCGAGCCTGGTGACCCGCGCCGGCCAGATCGTGGGGACGCTGCCCTACATGAGCCCCGAGCAGGTGGCGGGCGATCCCGCCGAGGTCGACACGCGCTCGGACGTCTACGCGCTCGGCGTGCTGCTGTTCCAGCTCGTGTCCGGGAGGATGCCGCACGACGTCGCCGACAAGCCGGCGCCCGAGGTGGTGCGCATGATCGCGGCCGACGAGCCGCGCCGCCTGCGCCACGCACGGCCCGGCGTGGCCCTCGACCTCGAGACGATCGCGGCCAAGGCGCTCGAGAAGGACCGCGCGCGCCGCTACCAGTCCGTCGACGCGCTCGCCGACGACGTGCGCCGCTTCCTCGCGGACGAGCCCATCGCGGCGCGGCCGCCCGGGAAGCTCTACCTCCTGCGGAAGCTCGTGCGGCGGAACAAGGGGGTCGCGGCCGGCCTGGCGCTGGCCTTCGCCGCCCTCGCCTTTGGCATCGTGGCGACGTCCCGGCAGGCCGTGCGGGCGGGCCGCGCCGAGGAGGATGCGCGGCGCGAGGCGCGCACGGTCGAGCGCGTCAACGAGTTCCTGGTCGCGCTCCTGGGGTCCGATGCTCCCGGCGGCCAGGCCCGACCGCTCGACTACACCGTGCGCCAGGCGCTCGCCGACTCCGAGCAGTGGATCCGTTCGCGGCTCGCGGAGGAGCCGCTGGTCGAGGCCTCGGTGCGCGTCGTGCTCGGCGCGCTGGCGACCGAGCGCGGCGAGCACGAAGAGGCGGCGCGGCAGCTCGAGACGGCGTTGCGCCTGCGGACCGAGGAGCTCGGCCCCGACCACGTGAAGGTCGGCGCCGCCCTGAACGCGCTCGCCGTGCAGCGCTACCACGCCGAGCGGCGCGACGAGGCCGAGCAGATGTTCCGGCGCGCGCTCGAGATCTACGCCCGCCACCCCGGCGAGCACGAGGCGTTCGTGGGGACGACGCAGTTGAACCTCGCCGGGCTGATGATGGACCGCGGCGACCTCGAGCAGGCCGACGAGCTCCTGGAGCAGGCCGTCGCGCGGCACGAGCGCGCCCTGGGGGAGGGGGATCCGGCCGTCGCCCGCGACCTGCAGCGCGTGGCGCAGCTGCGCCAGCTCCAGGGACGGGACGCGGAGGTCGAGGCTGTGCTGCGCGAGGCGCTCGCGATCTACGAGGCGTCGCCCGGAGCGGGGAGCTCGGACGCGGCGCGGCTCTGCAGCGCGCTGCTGGAGCTCCTCGAGCGGGACGGGCGCCTGACCGAGGCGATCGGGCTGGGGGAAAGGGCGCTCGAGGCCTACCGTCGCACGCGCGGGGACGACGATCTCCAGGTGGGCGTCACGCGGAGCCGGCTGGCGCTCTTGCGGCTGAACGTCGGCCGGCCCGAGGAAGCGCGCGCGGACGCCGTCGCCGCGATCGACCTCTTCCGCGGGCACCCCCAGGGCCGCGAGAGTCTGGCGGACACGCTGCACGTCCTCGGCCAGATCGAGATGGCGCGCGGCGACACCGCGGCCGCGCTCGACGCGTTCTGGGAGGCCTTCGACCGGCGCAGCGAGCTGCGCGGTCCGGACCACGCCTCGACCCGGGACTCGGCGAGCTGGATCGCGGAGATCGAGCGCCGGGGCGGAGGCTGACTCCAATCCGAGCCCTCCTGGGCCCGCGCGTGGCGCTCCCTCGCCACCAGCCACGCCATGAGCTCGAGCTCGCTCTAGCCGGAAGTTCCCTGACCTGAGGTGACATAAACCCCCGTGGCCCATGATGTTGGGCGCGATCAGGGGTGTCACGTTCGTGGCTACTGCCTGAGGGGGACTCCGAGGAGCTCGAGTGCGCGTCGC
>Ga0302046_10002239_pt1 | contig 18071 bp, 18 predicted proteins | sample RVTome_11_FD_200261 | JGI IMG/M metagenome (GOLD analysis project Ga0302046, IMG submission 200261) | Soil microbial communities from uranium-contaminated site in the Upper Colorado River Basin, Wyoming, United States - RVT147D111 (version 2) ...
AGGTCGGGGCCATGTTTCTGGTGGTCAGGGACGGCGTCGATCCGTCGACCTCCGGTTTTTCAGACCGGCGCTCTACCGACTGAGCTACCTGACCTCCCGTGCCGAACCCTGGTCGAGGATTCGGCCGGCGGGAGCGACGGGATTTGAACCCGCGACCTCCGGCTTGACAGGCCGGCGAACACTCCAGGCTGTTCTACGCCCCCAAGGACGTCGCCGATCCCGGACGGTAACCGGGGGCGACCGCCGAAGTATAGAGGTAGCCGGTTCCTGCTCAACCTTCCGCGGGGATGTCGGGATTCCCGAAACCGGACGAACCCACCCGATGCCCGTGACTAGTCCACTCGTGCTCTTCTCGAATGGACCGGATCAAAGTCCGGCCCATCGGCGATTCCTCATGAGATGTGTGGCAAAGGTCACACATCCCGCGTGAATCGGGGAGGCGTCGATGCTGGGTCCGCAAAATCGGTCACCTTGGGCCCGGCGAAGCCAGTGGTGAGACCGACCCCCTGAGTTGTAAGGGGTTGTACATGATTACGAACCGCTGGAGGTTGCACCTCGCCGGTCTGACAACGGCGCTGTTGTTGTTTTCGATCGTGTTGGTGTCTTGGGGCCCGACGGCACGTGGGGCGCACATACCGGCCACCGGACCGATTCCGTCCAACTGCGTCGAGTTCCAGGTGAACACCCTCGGGACGAAGAGCCCGTCGGCCTTCCCAGACGTCGACATCACCGTGAACAGTTGGGACAACGGTTCCGATTCCCATCAGGTTACTTTCACTATTAGTGATCTGGTTGCGGGCCAGTATGTCGACCTCTCGGTCAAGTCGGGCACCACCATCCAGGAGCCCGGTCCATATGGCAACGGGTCCCACTCCTTTAGCAACGGGCTGCAGAACGCGATCTCACACATCCGGCTGTGTGTCTTCGAGGAGGAGACGACGACCACCACGGACGGGGAGACGACGACGACCACCATCCAGCAGACGACTACCACGGACGAGGAGACGACGACCACCATCCAGCAGACGACTACCACGGACGAGGGGTCGACAACCACCGTGGGAGAGACGACCACCACGGTCGAACAGGCCACCACGACCGTAGAGGATGAAGTGCTGGGGACGGTGATCACCTCCACCACCACCCAGCCTTCCGACCCAACGACGACACCGTCGACGGTCGCCGACGAGGTTGCGGGCGAGACCATCGTGGCGAATGACCTTCCGTTCACCGGCTTCGACACCCAAACCCTGGGTCAGATCGCCCTTCTCCTCCTGGCTCTGGGCGTGGTGACGCTCGCTGCCGTGAGGTCGGCTCGGTCACGGTCGAACGATCAGAGCTGAGCCCGGGCGGGCTCCCCTTCCCGCCCCGTCGGACCGCACCTTCGGCCGCCTCGGGCACGCCGAAGGTGCGGCACCGCGTCTCGAATTGGGTCCGTGAATTCGTCCTCCATGCTGGATTACGCCGCCCGTGGCTCCCAGCCCTCCGCCCCCGGAGAGGGCTGGGTAGATCTCTGTTCGGATGGCGGTATCAGTCGATCTCGACTTGTCCTCTGATCTCGCCGGTGGGGTAGGTCGGGGTGTGAACGTTGACGTAGGCGTTGCCGGTCACCATCGCGGTGAGGACGTCGTTGAGACTGGTCCATCCACATTGGTTGCCTTCGTCAGGGGCCTTGAATGAGCCTTTGACCTTGCCGTCGGTTCCTTTGGTCTTGGAGAGCAGGGTGACGCCGACCGGTCCGTCGACACCGGTGGCTGCACAGTGGATGTGGGCTGCGACCGCACCAGTGGTGAGGTCTTCCCATTCCAACTCATAGCGGATCTTGTTCCGCTTCACTGTGAACTCGGCCTCGCCTTCACCCTCCGAGTCGACGTCGGCGGTCTCCTGACCCGGGTCGAGGTCAGCCTCGAACTCAGAGTTGCCTGCCGATGCAGCGAGGGGGGTTGCGGCCACGAGCAGGGCCGAAACCACAATTATCTTGAGGATTCTGCGCAACATGGTGCCTCCAGCACTGACGCTTCCGATTTCAGCCAAAACAGGCTGTACCCCTCATTACGGTCGAGACGAACGATCGGTTCACACCGCCTCGAGCCATCAGCAGAGTGGCTCTCCAAGAGCCGTTAGCCTCTTGACCCAATGCGGATTGCGGTCCCCACCGAATTGCCCGGAGAGCGTCGTGTCGCCATAACCCCACAGGTTGCGGTGCGGCTCGTCGAGCAACGACACCAAGTGACGGTGCAGACTGGAGCCGGCGACGCCGCAGGCTTCAACGACGACGACTATCGAAACGCCGGTGCGGATGTCGTCGACGACCCGTTCAATGACTCGGATGTCGTCGTGGTGGTAGGCCCGCCCGGGTCGGACACTCCGACTCGGGTTCCCGAGGGAGGCGTTCTGATCGGGTTCCTCGATCCGTTCACCTCGGCGGATCTGGTGAGGACGCTGACCGAGCGTCGAATCTCCTCTTTCGCCATGGAGGCCATCCCGCGCACCACGCTCGCCCAGGGGATGGACGCTCTCTCCTCCCAGGCAACCACCGCGGGGTACCAGGCGGTGCTGGTTGCGGCCACGACTATCCGCCGGATGTTCCCGATGCTGACCACGGCTGCGGGCACCATCGCACCGGTCAAGCTCTTGGTGCTGGGAGCGGGAGTGGCCGGTCTCCAAGCGATCGCCACTGCCCGGCGTCTGGGCGCCGTCGTGTCGGCATACGACATCCGACCCGAGGTCAGAGAGCAAATCGAGAGCCTCGGTGCCCGTTTTGTCGCTGCCCCGGTCGACGAGTCGGCGGCTTCCTCCAGCGGCTATGCCAAGGAGGTGGCCGACGAGACACAGCGACGCCAGCTCGACGTCCTGGCTCCCCACGTCGCCGACTCGGACGTCGTGATCACCACCGCGCAAATCCCAGGGGCTCCGGCCCCCTTGCTCGTATCGCGGGAGATGGTCGATGGGATGAGCCGGGGCTCGGTGATCGTCGATGTCGCTGCTCCGACCGGCGGCAACTGCGAGCTGACCAGGCCGGGCGAGACCATCGTCCACGGTGGCGTCACCATCATGGGGCCCCTCGACCTGCCCGGCCGGGTGGCGATCGACGCCAGTCAGATGTACGCCCGCAACCTGGTCGCCCTCCTGGCGAGGATGGTCGACGACGAGGGCAGGCTGAACCTCGATTTCGACGACCCGATCATTTCCGAGGCCTGCATCACCCACGACGGCCGAGTAGTCCACCCGGTGGTGCGTCGCACTCTGAACCTGGACGGGGACACGTGAGCGAGCTGGTTGTCGGCATCACAGTGTTCGTCCTTGCGGCGTTCGTCGGATTCGAGGTGATCACCAAGGTCCCCCCGACTCTGCACACCCCCCTCATGTCGGGCGCCAACGCGATATCGGGGGTCACCGTCATCGGGGCGGTCACCGCGGCCGGTCTCGGGGCGGGCTCGCTCGCCGAGATCCTCGGTTTCCTGGCGGTGGTCGCAGCCACCGTCAACGTAGTCGGAGGGTTTCTCGTCACGGACCGCATGCTTCGCATGTTCAGACGGCCCCGCCAGCCAAAGCCTGACAAAACATGATTGAGATCCTCTACCTGGTTTGTGCGGTCGCGTTCATCATCGGGCTGAAGCGACTGAGCGGGCCGCGCACCGCCCGCTCGGGGAACCTGCTCGCCGCCCTGGGCATGCTCGGTGCCGTGGTGATCACGCTCGTCGACGAGGACATCCTCAACTGGGGAACGGTGGCGGCAGGTCTCGCAGTAGGAGCCGGTTTGGGAGCCTGGGCTGCGGTGCGGGTCCAGATGACCGCCATGCCTCAGATGGTCGCCGCATTCAACGGGCTGGGTGGCATCGCCTCGGCCCTGGTCGCAGCTGCCGCGGTGGTGGAAAGGGAAATAGCGTCGGTGCCAATCGAGGTCTCGGTGACGATCCTGGTGTCGACTGTGATCGGCGCCGTCACCTTCACTGGCAGTTTTGTGGCCTTCGGGAAGTTGCAGGGGATCGTCACCGGGAAACCGCTGGTATTCCCTGGCCAAAAGTTCATCAACGGGGCACTCGGAGTTGCCGCGGCGGGCATTGGCCTCTGGACGCTGACCACTGGCCATGAGGGCGGCTATTGGGTTCTCTCAGGGATCGCGTTGTTGATTGGCGTTCTCGCCGTCCTCCCCATTGGTGGGGCCGACATGCCGGTCGTCATCTCACTTCTCAATTCGTTCTCCGGTCTGGCCGCGGCGTCGGCGGGTTTCGTCATCGGCAACAACGCCCTGATCATCGGGGGAGCCCTCGTCGGCGCGGCCGGGCTCATCCTCACCATCATCATGACCGAGGCCATGAATCGCTCCTTGGCCAATGTGCTCTTCGCCGGCTTCGGAAGCGGTGACGGTGGGCTCGGAGCGGCCACGATGTCCGATCGTCCCGTGAAAAGGGCGACCGCCGAGGACGCCGCCATCGCCCTTGGCTATGCCACGTCGGTGATGATCGTCCCCGGATACGGGCTGGCGGTCGCCCAGGCCCAACATGCGACCCGAGAGCTGGCGACTGCACTCGAGGAGAAGGGAGCAACGGTCCACTACGCCATCCACCCGGTCGCCGGGCGGATGCCCGGGCACATGAATGTCCTCCTCGCCGAAGCAGACGTCCCCTATGACCAGTTGCTCGACCTGGAACAGGCCGATCCTCTGCTTCAGCAGACAGACGTGGTCCTGATCCTCGGCGCCAACGACGTGGTCAACCCGTCGGCTCGTGACGATCCAACGTCACCGATATATGGGATGCCCATTCTCAACGTCGACCGGGCGGCAACCGTGATCGTGGTCAAGCGAAGTCTCGCGCCCGGTTTCGCCGGAATCGACAACCCCCTTTTCTACGACCCGAAGACACTCATGTACTTCGACGACGCAAAGAAGGCGTTGGAGGACACGCTGGTGGCCCTACGCGAGATGTGATCGCAGCGCGCTGGTACCCGAAAAGTCAGGGACGTCCTCCAGTTGTCGCACCTGGAAGACGTCCCTGAAGTGTTGGTCAGTAGTCGTAGCCGTCGTCGTCCGACACGAGATCGACGGAGGCCTCTGGTCCCTCGATCATGTTCCCGTCCGCGCCGACCACGAACCACACCCCGCCCACACCCTGACCGGTTGTGTCACCGGGTGCGGCGTCAGGGGTGTACCGATATAGGGGTTGACCGTTCGCCGTCAGCTGCTCGGTGCCGTCGGTGCGCGCCGTCGTGCCAAAGAGCGAGGCGTCCAGGTCGGATCCGATCGCAGTGTCACCGGGGACAGGCGGCCACGTGCCGGCGCACCCGTCGTAGCAGGTGCTCTCCCCGCCGGTGTCATTGGTGAACACATAGAGGGTGAATCCTTCGGCATCGACCAGGATCGTTCCCAGATCGGAATCGGCCGTGTGTACCCCGTCGGGCATCTCCTCGCCCGCGGTGGTGGTCGGCTCCCCGTCGCTGCCCGCGGTGGTGGTCGGCTCCTCGTCGCTGCCCGCCACCGTCGTTTCGGCGGTGTCGGCGGGGATGGTTGTCGTCGAGTCATCTCCCCCTTCGCTGTCGGTGGCACAGGCGCTGAGCGCCAGCCCAAAGGCGAAGAACAGGATCCAACTACGTCGCTTCATGGTGGGTCTCCTCGATTGCGTGGTCCTTTCAATACGCATCGGGCCGACCCATGGTTCGCGACCTGGCACAATCCAGATGTGGACCAGGAGGTTCTTGAACGGTTCCGGATCGGTGATGAGGCAGCGGTCAAGGCTGTCTATGACCGCTATGGAGGGCCGGTGTTCGCCCTCTCGATGAGCATTCTGGGTGAGCACGGTCTTGCCGCGGACGCGACTCAGCAGACATTCATCAAAGCCTGGCGTGCCGCCACCAGCTACGACCCCGAGCGCAGCTTCGGGCCCTGGATCTATGCCATCGCACGACGCACCGCCATCGACATGTATCGCAAGCAGGCACGGATCGTGGTGAGCGACGAGGTCGATGTCGCGGTCCTCCCTCCTGGTCTGGAGACGGCATGGGAGGTGTTCGAGGTACGGTCCGCGATCGATCGTCTTCCCGACGAGGAGCGCCAGGTGGTCAAGCTCAGTCACTTCGATGGCCTGACCCACGTCGAGATCTCGCTGCATTTGGACATTCCGGTGGGGACGGTCAAGTCCCGCTCCCACCGGGCCCATCAGCGTCTGATCGAGCTGCTGCGGCATGTGGAGGAGGCGTGAGTATCACGAACCGTGCGCTGTGTCGGGAACGTATTGGATATGAGCGATGAGGGCTGACGAACAACGAGCGAAGTATCTGGCCGCCGGGCCGGACGATTCGTCGCGTCCCGAGGAGCGACTCGACCTGATCCGGGACGTCCTGGCCGAGGCGGCGACGTGGGCGGAACCCCCGACCCATGTGGTGCACGGTCTCCTTGCCGCGGTCGCTGATGATCGGCGAGTTCCCTCAGAGGATTCCTCGTCCGGTACCAGGGTCAGGTGGCCAGTCATCGCCGCAGCGGTGGGAGGGATCGCGGCTGTCATCGCATTGGTTTTCTCTACGGTCAGTGTTCTCAATGCGGACACCGAGATCGTATTGGCGATGTCCGGTACCGAGCTCGAGCTCGGGGCGGCCGGCCAGGCGCTGGCCCGGCCAACCGGTTCCGGATGGTGGATTCGTCTCGAGTTGAGCGGTCTGCCGCCGGCGCCGGACGGCAGCTTCTATCAAGGCTGGGTATGGAGCGACGACGGCCAGGGGGTGAGCATCGGCACGTTCCATCTCCGTGGGGGTGAGGAGCCGGTGGTCCTGTGGTCCGGCGTCGAACTGGCGGCGTACCCCTCGATTTGGGTCACTCTCCAGAACGAAGGTGAGGGTCCCGAAGCGTCGGACCTGGTTGTCATGACCGGTCGTCTGCCAGACGAGCCGTAGCTTCGCGTTTCTCCCCCCGTAGGGGCGAGGGGGCTTCTTTCTCCCCGTAGGGCGAGGACCCCCTCCGGCCCTTCGGGCCTTCCTCCCCCAACGTCGCTCCGCTCCTGGGGGAGGAAACGCGACCACCGTTATCGGTCACTCCGGATGGCGGAGCACGACTTTGCCGAGCTGCTCGCCGGCTTCGAGATACTCGAGCGCCGCGGGCAGATCGTCGAAGTCGAAGACCTTGCTCACCGGGGATTCGGCCCCACCCGTGGTCACCATCGTGGCCGCACGAGCGAATTGGGCGTGGGTGGCCATCGAAGAGCCGATCAATTCCAGCTGCCGGAAGAAGAGCGAGGGAAGGCTCAATTCCAGCTTCGCCCCGCTGGTCGCCCCACAGATCATCACCCGCCCCCCTTTCCTGGCGGCGCGCATCGACTGCCGCATGGTTGCCGGGCCGACATTGTCGACAACGACATCCGCGCCGCCGAGAGCAGTCATGTCCGTGCCGAATTCGCTCTCCGAGTCGTAACCACCGGAGGCCCCGTGGGCGATCGCCCATTCGAGCTTCTCCTGGGATCTTGATGTGACGTAGACGCGGGCCCGCAAGGCCAGGCCCAGATGCATTGCCGCTGCGGACACTCCGCCGCCTACCCCGACCACGAGCAGGGTCTGCTCTGCTCGCAGCTTTGCCCTTTCCAACATACGGAGCGCGGTGGCCGTTGCCAGGCCGAACGATCCCGCAACCTCCCACGACATGGCCTGGGGCTTGCGGACGGCATTGATGGTGGGGATGACGACCTTCTCGGTCAACGTGCCGGTTAGGTGCTCGCCGAGGATTTGGAAGGAATCGCAATAGACGATGTCGTCGTTGTGACATGCGGCGCAGCGACCGCATGACATCGACGGGTCGATGATGATCTCGTCGCCGATGTCGAATCCGCTCACCCCTTCGCCTACCGCGTCGACATGACCAGCTCCGTCGGCGCCGGTGGTGTGTGGCAGGTGCTTGGGTGCGGGAAGCCCTCGTGACACCCACAGGTCGAGGTGGTTGAGGCCCGAGTGGCTGATCTTGATCCGGATCTCGCCCGGGCCGGGCTCGGGCTCGGGAACATCGGCCAACACGTAGGACTCGATCCCTTTGGTGTCGTTCAGCTGCCAGGCCTTCATCGCGGCGAGGGTAGCCTCCGGTCGGCGTGAGTCGAGGAGAGAGAGTGACCGCCCTGTTGCCAACCGATCGCGAGGTGCACACGACCTCGGTCAGGGTGCGTTTCTACGAGTTGGACCCCTACGACCATGTCAATCACACCAACTATTTCTCCTACTTCGAGACTGCTCGCATCGACTATCTGGCAGAGATGGGCTGGGGTCTGGACCACCTCAAGGCTCAGGGTTCGCAGTTCGTGGTGGTAGAGCTTCACGCGCGATTTCTGGCGGCCGCCCGTTTTGGGGAGGAGTTGACCATGCACACATGGGTCGAGGCGGTGGGGAGGGTCAAGTCGACATGGCAGCAGGTGATGCTGCGCGAGGAAGAAGAGGTCGCTCGATTGACGGTGTCGGCTGCCTTCACCGATCTCGCGGGCAAGCCGAGACGGATCCCCGAGGAGTTCGCTCGGCACCTGGAGATGCTCAAGCGGTGACCACCTCGTCCCCCCTCGCCGGGGCCCCGGCCCGCGTGGCCCGTCTACCGTTGTCGCAGCCGTGACAAGGAGGATCGCCGTTGCTCGAAGGACTGGTTGACTGGGCGACGTCCGTGGTGGAGACCCTCGGTTATGGCGGTGTCGCATTCCTCGTCGCCCTCGAGAACCTCTTCCCACCGATCCCATCCGAAGTCGTCCTCCCACTGGCCGGTTTTGTGGCAGCCGGGGGCGACGCTTCGTTGGTCGGCATGATCGTCGCGGCCACCATCGGCTCGATCGTCGGTGCGTTCATTCTCTATGGGATATCGGCTGCAATCGGTCCGGTGAGGCTTCGCACCCTGGTCATCAGGTACGGCAAGTGGTTCAGCCTGGACGAGGCCGATCTGGACAAGACCGAGGAGTGGTTCGATCGGCGAGCCAACCTCGCGGTCCTGTTGTGTCGCTGCGTGCCGTTGATGCGATCACTCATCTCGATCCCGGCTGGGTTCAGGAGGATGCCTTTGGCTCCGTTCACCCTGTTCACCCTCATCGGGAGCACAGTGTGGAACGTGGTGCTTGTTGGCGCCGGATACCTGCTGGGAGAGCAGTGGCATCGGGTGGACGCGCCGCTCGAGGTGTTTCAGAATGCGGTGTTGGCGGCGATCGCCGTGGCGGTGGCCTGGTTCGTGTGGCGGCGTATCGTCCGGCCGAGACTGCGCGGCGCCGAGAGTTGAACCGATCGGCGAGGTGATGCACCACCTCTCCACTTAGGCTGAGTTCCATGAGTGGCGTGGGGTGGCAGATCGGCCTGATCGTTTTCCTGTTACTCGTCAATGGTGTGCTCGCCGGAAGCGAGATAGCGCTCATCTCCCTGCGCGAGCCCCAAATCGCCAAGCTCGAGTCGGGATCGAAGACCGGTCGACGTCTGGCCACCCTGGCTCGAGATCCGAATCGCTTTCTGGCCACGATCCAGATCGGCATCACCCTCTCGGGCTTTCTCGCCTCTGCGACCGCAGCGGTCTCACTCGCCGAGCCGCTGATCCCCCTGCTCGGGATGGCCGGGGCAGCGGCGAGACCGGTGGCGATCGTCGTCGTCACCCTCATCCTGTCTTTCGCGACTCTGGTCCTTGGCGAACTCGCCCCCAAACGTCTCGCCCTGCAACGGGCGGAGAGGTGGGCGATGGTGGTGTCGAATCCACTGCATATCGGCTCATTGGTCGCCCGTCCGGTCGTGTGGCTGCTGAGCAGGTCCACAGACTTCGTGGTCGGTCTCCTTGGTGGTGAGCCGGGCCGGGCGCGCGAGGAGGCGAGCCTCGATGAGTTGCGCGATGTCATCCTCGCTCATCGTGGGTTGTCCCAGGATCATCAAGAGGTCCTGGTCGGCGCGTTCGAAGTCGCCGATCGCACAGTGAGGCAGGTGTTGGTACCCCGATCCGACGTCGTGGTCGTCGATTCCCAGGCCACAACCGCTGAGGCGCTGGCGCTGCTTCTCGAGACGTCTCATTCTCGGGCACCGATCGCACCGGTCCGCGACCTCGACAACGCCATTGGAATCGCACACATCAGGGACCTGGTTGCTCCCGAACCGTCCAGTCGAGTCACCTCCGTAATGACCGAGGCTCTAGCACTGCCCGAATCGATTGGAGTGCTGGCTGCCCTGCGTCAACTCCAGGCAGAGCGTCAACAAATGGCACTTGTCATCGACGAGCACGGCGGAGTCGAAGGGATTGTCACCGTCGAGGATCTCGTCGAGGAGATGGTCGGAGAGATCTACGACGAGACCGACCCCGACCTGGTAGCGGTGCGTCACGAGGTCGACGGCTCGATGGTGGTGACCGGTCGTTTCCCGATTCACGATCTCGTCGATCTGGGTGTCGTCGTCCCACCAGCTCGCCAGTCCACCGTGGCCGGGCTCATCATGAGTCATCTGGCGCAAGTTCCCGAGGAGCCGGGCGACACCGTCGAGGTGGGCGACTGGCAGTTCACCGTCCTCTCCCTCGACGGGCGCAGGATCACCGAGGTCGAGATTCGCCGCGTCGGTGTTGACCAGGATCGTTCCGACGGCGACGAGCTCAGCTGAGGAACGCCTCGACCCAGTCGCTGCCCGGCTCGGCGAGCAGGTGCTCCAAAGTGCCCGACTGGACGATGGTGCCGTCCCTCATCAGAGCCAGGCGATCGGAGAGGGCTACCGCCTCTTCCCGATCATGGGTGACGACCAGGGTGGTGACACCGCGCTCGGTGAGGATCTGGCGAGTTTCGGTCATGAGACGCTCCCGAAGCGCTCGGTCCATCGCTCCCAGAGGTTCGTCGAGCATGACCAAACGCGGCTCGGGCGCCAGAGTGCGAGCCAGGGCGACCCGCTGCTTCTCGCCCCCCGAGAGGTCAACGATGGCGCGGTCGCCAAACCCGGTGAGACCAACCCAATCGAGGGCGGTGGTCACGCGCTCTCGGATGTCGCCGGTTCCAATGCCCGACATCCTCAACCCGAATCCCACGTTGCCGGCGACATCCATGTGGGGGAACAGCGCGTAACCCTGGAACATCAGGCCGAAGCCGCGACGATGGGTCGCGACCTCGGTGACATCGGCTCCATCCCAGGAGATCGTCCCCGACTTCACCGGGACCAATCCGGCGATGGCCCGGAGCAGGGTCGACTTGCCCGACCCCGATGGGCCGAGAACCGCGACCGACTCGCCCTCGGCGACGGCGAGGGAGACGTCGCGGAGGATGTCGGTGCCACCGAGGCGTACATGGAGTTGCGTCACGCCGAGCATCAGAATCTCCCGATCTCCCCGACCTGGAGTCGGTCGATCCAGAGAACCACCGCCGCGGTGAGAGCCGCCAGCACGACCGCAAGCGCCATGGCAGCCGCGAGAGAGCCACCGCCCGGTCTGGCGAGGAGACGGAAGATCATGATCGGCATGGTTGCTGTGTTGGGGCGCGCCACGAAGGAGGTTGCACCGAATTCTCCCAACGACACCACGAAGGCGAAGCCCGCCCCCACCAGGGCGGCCCGGCTGACGATGGGGAGATCGATCTCCCTCCAAACCCGGCTCGGTGAGGCGCCGAGCACTCGGGCCGCTTCGCGTATCTCGGTCGGGATCGACCGGAGCGTGGGAACCGTGCTGCGAACCACGAACGGGACGGCAACTAGGGCGTGGGCAATGGGGACCAGCCAGAACGAGGCACGGAGGTCCACCGGCCAGCCGAGAGCCACGATGAAGCCAAAACCGATGGTGACTGCCGAAGTGCCGAGGGGAAGCATGAGGGTCAGGTCGAACCACCGGGAGAGCCGTCCTCCGCGCCCGCTGATCACCGCCGACGCCATCACCCCTATCAGTACGGCGATCGTCGAGGCAATCAGGGCGAACAGCAAGCTGTTTCCCGCTGAGGACAAAGGAACACCGACAACCGGGTCCCTGGCGAGCAAGGTCCGGTATGAGCCGGGCTGTAGCGAGCGGGCGACGAGGACGGCGATCGGGACGGACATAGCGAGAAGGGTGAGCGACACGCTCGCTGTCACCAAGAGGCGGGCCCGACCCGAAGGCCGCGGTCTCGCTGCCTCCGATCGCAGAGCCCAGGTTGATGCATGTCGCTCCTGGTATCTGGAATAGGCATACAGGGTGGCGGTGACTCCGACGAGTTGGACTACGGCGAGGCTGGCGGCGAGAGGCAGATCGAACAAGGCAACGGCCTGACGGTAGATCTCGACTTCGAGAGTGGCGTAGCGGAAGCCGCCGAGGATCAGCACAACACCAAACGAGGTGAAGGTGAACAAGAACACGATCGATGATGCCGCTGCTATCGCAGGTCGGAGCAGAGGCAGTGTGACGCTCCGGAACACCTTCCACTCGCTGGCCCCCAATACCCGGCCGGCATCGTGGAGGTCGGGATCGAGTCGAGACCAGAGTGCACCGACGGTCCGCACCACGACCGCCACGTTGAAGAAGACGTGGGCAGCGAGGATCGCGCCGATCGAATCACGCCAGCCGAGGGCGACGAATGCTGTCCCCACCACGACGGTGGGGAGGACGAACGGCACCGTCACCAGAGCCGTCGCCAAACGCCTGCCGCGGAACTCAAAGTGGGATACGGCCCAGGTCATGGGGGCCGCGGTGAGAACGGTGAGCAGTGTCGACACCGTGGCCTGCCACAGGGTGAACCACGCGATCCTGACCAGCCTCGCCGCGACGCTGCTAGTCCCGATGCTCAACTCCGATAGCCCGAGCATGAGGATCCGGGCCACGGGGTAGAGAAAGAAGTAGCCGATGAAGAGGGCCGGGACCGCGGCCACCAGGACCCGGCCCCAGCGATTGGTCTTCATCAACCCTCCATCACGGCAACCCACTCATTGATCCACCGATCCCGGTTCTCGGCGATCGTGGCCGACTCGAGCCGGGCTGGGCTCGAGGGGATTGTTGTGTGGTCGACGAACTCCCCTGGCAGCTCGGCCGTCTGGTTGGCCGGGAAAACGAACCAGGTGAGGGGGATTGTCTCCTGGAACTCGACCGACAACATGAAATCGATCAGTTGCCCGGCAGCTTCGGGATAGTCGGTCCCGGCGAGAATGCCGGCGTACTCGACCTGGCGATAACACCCGGCCTCGACCACGCCCGTCGGCGCTTCGGCGAGGGGCTCGGTGGCGAAGATGACCTCGGCAGGCGGGGAGGAGGCATAGGAGACGACCATCGAGCTATCGCCACCGTACCGCGTGAAGTTGCCGTAGTAGGCGGTATCCCAATCCGGGGTGACGCTGACCCCGCCTTCGCCCAGGTCGGCCCAGAAGTCGAGCCAGCCCTCCTCACCATAAGCCACAATCGTGGCCAGCATGAAGGCAAGGCCAGGCGACGACGTCGCCGGATGCTCGACGGTGAGGCGCTCGGCATAGACCGGTTCGCGAAGCTGGTCGAGTGAGGTCGGGATCGGAGTCTCGGTCTCGGAGAACCAGGTCTTGTCGTAGTTGATGCAGACATCGCCGAAGTCGATCGGGGTGACCAGGGAATGCGTGAGACGAAGAGACTCGACTACGTCCGACAGCAGCGGGCTCTCGTGCTCTGCGAATATCTCCTCGTCGAGGGCCCGCGACAGGAAGGTGTCGTCGACTCCAAACAGAACGTCGGCGAGGGGGTTGTCCTTTGAGAGGGCAGCCTGATTCACCATGGATCCAGCGTCGCCGGCCGCGATCACCTCGACCTCGATTCCGGTTTCCGTGGTGAAGGCGGCGAACGTCTCGTCGTTGACCCCGTCCGCGAACGAGTCGTGTGATATCAGGGTGAGGCTCTCGGGTTGCTCCGATCCCGCATCCCCACAAGCCACAGCCAACCCGGCTAAGGCGATAAACGCGAAGATCTTGCGCATTACTCATCAACTCCTTGTTGGCCGGGAGTGATGAGGCGGGTCCCTACGCCGGCATTATCCGGATCAGGTACATCGGTCGGGGTCTAGCCAGACCCCCTCTCAGCCCGGTCTCACCGAGCTCCCGTGGTCAAGGAAAGGGTACCTCTTCTCTGCCGTTGAGGAACCGAAGTCACGTTTCCTCCACCGGGAGCAAGGCGACCTAGGGGGGAGCTAGCCCTGAGCCCGGGAGAGGTACTCGCTCCTACCGGGGAGAAACGGTCGGCACCGACGCACCCGCTCAGTCCTCTGGGGAAGGGGGAACGAAGGCGAGGACGGTGTTGTGGCCACCGAAACCGAAGGAGTTGGTGATGGCCGGGGCGGGCGCCCAGTCTCTGGGCTCGCGCACAATGTCGGTCAAGAAGATCTCCGGATCCTGGTTGGTCAAGCCGACGTTGGGAGGAAGCTCCCCCCGTCGCATCGCCTCGACGACGACCGCAGCTTCGATCGAGCCCGAAGCGCCCAGTGCGTGCCCGGTGGTTCCCTTGATCGACGAGACGGCCGGCTGCGGGTCGAAGATGCGGTTGATCACCGCTCCCTCGGTGCGGTCGTTGAGGTCGGTCCCGGTGCCGTGCGCATTGACGTAGGCGATATCGGTGGCTGCCAGCCCGGCGTCTGCGAGAGCGAGCCGGATGGCGCGCTCGGCACCGTCGCCTTCGGGGTGAGGAGCCGTGATGTGATGAGCGTCAGCGGTGGACGCTCCCCCTTTGAGCTCAGCCAACACCTTGGCTCCGCGTTCCTCGGCGACTTCGGCTGCCTCGAGGATCAGGATCCCCGCACCTTCGCCCATGACGAATCCGTCACGGTCTACGTCGAAGGGTTTGGCGACTCCGCTCGGGGAGAGGGCACGGGCAGCCTTGAAGCCCTCCCGGGCCGGAATACGGGCGGCCGCTTCGGCTCCGCCGACAACAGCTGCGTCCGCATAGCCCCATTGAATCTGACGCAACCCGTCGAGGACGGCCTGGCTGCCCGCGGCGCAGGCGACGACCGGTGTCGAGACCTGGCCACCGAAGGAGTACTTGATGGAGATGGCGGCGGCCGCGGCGTTCGCCATCATCATCGGGATCAGGAATGGCGAGACCCGCGGATCGGCCCCGGCCGAGTTACCGATGAGCTCTTCGAGTGACTCCAGACCACCGATGCCGGTGGCTACCGCCACCGTCACGCGATTGGGATCGATGTCGAGCTGACCCGATTGCTCCAATGCCTCGTGGGTGGCCACCAAGGCGAACTGGGTGAATCGGTCGAGACGCCGGTGCTCGCGTTTGGGTAACCAGGGCTCCGGATCCCAGTTGTTGACCATGTACGGCCCGGGGGCTGGTGGGGGCTCCTGCAGCCCTTTCCACAGATCGTCCATCCCTACGCCGGGGGCGGCTATCACGCCCACACCGGTGACGACGACTCTGCGTTTGCTCATGGTCTCAATTGTGCCCGTTTCCTGGAGTTGGGAAAACACTTCGCTGCAATCTCCTCATCCCATCGATCCAACGGTCGTAGTCGTTGGCCTTGTTCTGAAAGAAGCGCTCGACATCGGGATGGGGGAGGATGAGGAATCTCTCCTCGGCTAGCCCGGCGACCACGACATCGGCCACCTCAGCCGGCTCCAGTGCATAAGGGTCGAGCAGCTCATGGAACTCCGCCGCGGCATCGAGAAAGGGCGTCTTCACACCCATCGGGCACAAGCAACTCACCTTGACACCCTGGTCCCCATAGGTGATCGATAGCCATTCGGCGAAGGCCACAGCGGCATGCTTGGTGACCGAGTACTGCGCCGCCTTCAGGTTGGTGAGCAACCCCGCCGCCGAAGCGGTCGAGAGGAAGTAACCCTCACCACGTGCCACCCACGTCGGAATCAGCTTTCTGGCCGCGTGGACGTGAGCCATCAGGTTGACGTTCCACATGCGATCCCAGTGCTCGGCTCGGGTTTGCTCGTCTCCGGCAAAGCCGATCCCGGCGTTGGCGCAGAAGAGGTCGATCGGGCCGTAAGTGTCCTCGGTGTGCTCGATCAGCCGGTCGTTCGAATCCGGGTCGGCCACATCGACCTCGAATGGAAACGCACCGACATCGGCCGCTACCCGCTGGGCGGTCTCGAAGTCGAGATCCGCCACGATCAGGGCACGAGGGCTCTCGGCGGCAAAACGCCGGGCCATGGCGGCGCCGATCCCACTGGCTCCACCCGTGACCACGATGACTCGATCGGTCAGGTTCAAGACTTGGTGAGCCTACTGGTGGGAGTCGGTGTCAGAACCTGGCACGTTGCAGCAAACCTGCCCCGCCTTTTACCGCGGGGACGAGGCCGTTGGCCATCGGCAGCAACTGCTCCCCGTAGAAGCGAGCCGTATTGACCTTTTCGGCCAGGAACTCAGGTTCGAATCCGGGCGGGTTGCTCAGGGCCTCCACTGAGGCGGTGGCCAGCAACCAACCGCCGAGAACCGTTCCGAACTGCCTGAGATATGGAGTGGCGCCGGCGAGAGCCGAGTCGAGATCCCCCGAGGCGAGCCTCTCGCCGACCCAGGTCGAGGTCTCCGCTATGCCCTGCAACGCGACCGACAGCTCTTCCCGGAACAGGGCCAGCTCGTCGTGCTCGACCATCCTGTCCAGGATCCCCGTCATCTCGGTCAACAACCCGGCGACCACCGCGCCGCCCTCCAGGGGGACTTTGCGCAGGACCAGGTCGACAGCCTGTATCCCGTTTGTGCCCTCGTATATCGGTGCGATCCGCGAGTCACGGAAATGCTGAGCGGCCCCGGTCTCTTCGATGTAACCCATCCCGCCATGGATCTGGACACCGATCGAGGCGAGTTCAACACCCACATCGGTGCACCACGCTTTCACGATCGGCGTGAGCAAAGCGAGACGGTCAGAGGCGAGCCGGCGACGGTCATCGGTCTCACCATGGAACATGTGATCGCCCTCCCCTGCCGTCACATAGAGCAATGACCGCATGGCTTCGACATAGGCCTTCATGGTGAGCAGCATCCGTCGCACGTCGGGATGCTCGATGATGGGGACACTTTCCGAGGCACCCGAGCCGATCGGCCGACCCTGAACCCTCTCCCGTGCGAACTTCAGAGCTTGTTGGTAGGCGCGCTCGCCGATCGCGACGCCCTCCATTCCGACCCCGACACGGGCTGCGTTCATCATCGTGAACATGTTTCGCATGCCCTCTTGCTCGTCGCCTATGAGATAGCCGACCGCTCCCTCACCCGTGTCCCCGAAGGAGATCACGCAGGTTGGTGAGGCGTGGATCCCCAGCTTGTGCTCCAGCGAGACGATCCTGTAGTCGTTTCGCTCACCTGGCTCGCCGTCGCTGTCGAGGATGAACTTGGGCACGAGGAACATCGAGATCCCACGGGTGCCGGGAGGTGCATCGGGGGTGCGTGCCAGCACCAGGTGGATGATGTTGTCGGTCAGGTCCTGGTCGCCCCAGGTGATGAAGATCTTGGTCCCGAAGAGGCGATAACTGCCGTCGTCCTGCTTGATCGCCTTTGTCCTGAGCGCACCTACGTCAGAACCGGCTTCGGGCTCGGTGAGGTTCATCGTCCCTGCCCACTCACCACTGACCAGTCTCTCGATGTAGTCGGTCTTTAGATCATCGGATCCGTGACGCTCCAGGGCTTCGACTGCCCCGTGAGTCAGAGTCGGGGCCAGGGAGAAAGCCATGTTGGCGGTCTTGAACATCTCCTGTATCACCACGCCCACCAGGTAGGGCAGCCCGCCGCCGCCCCAGCGCTCCGGCAGGTGCGCCGAGGCCCATCCCGACCCGATGTACTTGTCGTAGGCCTCCTTGAACCCGTCTGGTGTCTTCACCGTCCCCTCTTCAGTGAGGACCGATCCCTGCTGATCGCCGATCACGTTGAGCGGCGCCATCACCTCGGAGAAGAAGCGACCGGCCTCATCGAGAATGGAGCCCACCGTGTCGGGATCGGCGTGTTGATACCCGTCCAGCTTGGATACCTCTTCGAGCCCGGCGACGTGGGTCAGGGTGAAGAAGATGTCGTCGAGTCTCGGCTGGTACTCGGCCATAGCTCAAGGGTACCGAACCACGCCGATCTTCGACCAGGTTCGGCGGTTGTCTGAGCGGGGGGGGGACCGATGCGGTCCGCCCTTCGGAAAGGGGGGACAACGGATCGGTTCGGCGGTTGTCCCCCTGCGGAGCGGGGGGACCGACGCCAGCGAACGAAGTGA
>Ga0302046_10002242_pt1 | contig 18061 bp, 10 predicted proteins | sample RVTome_11_FD_200261 | JGI IMG/M metagenome (GOLD analysis project Ga0302046, IMG submission 200261) | Soil microbial communities from uranium-contaminated site in the Upper Colorado River Basin, Wyoming, United States - RVT147D111 (version 2) ...
TCGGTGGTGGTCAGATCCGGCGCGCCGGTCGGCTGGCCGTTGTGGAGCCAGTTGGCGAAGCGGGCCGCGTCGCCCCAGGAGACGAAGTTCACCGGTCGGCTCGCCCAATCCGGCGCGACACTGTACGCGTAGCTCCCCGGCGAGCCGGTGCGCTCGATCTTGCAGCCCTCTGCGTGCGTCCACATCCTCGCGTCGTACAGCAAGTACGGATCGGTCGCCGCCACGGCGTTGAGGAACGCGGAGTACTGACCGGTCGTCACCTCGTACTTGCCGATGGCGTACACGTAGTCCACGGCACCGAAAGTGCCTGGGAACTGAATGGGATCCCCCGCGTTGCCCGGGTTCCCGACGGTGACGGTCTCGATCACCACCGGCGGCGGCCCCTGAGCCTGCGTGACGCCGACGCCACCCAGCACACCCGCCGCCACCACAGTCATCAGGGTGTGAGACGTCTTCATCTTCCTTCTCCAGATAGTAAACCAGGTAAACGACCCCGGCACGGGACACTCGATCGGCGTTGCAGGCCACGCGTCATACACCACGATAACCGGGAGAGGACTGCATCTTGTTCCCCGATCGCCCGCAGCGTGCCGCAATGCCGGAACGGCCCGTCGACGTCCGCCGCCACGACCAGGTTGAGCGGACCGGGCGGGGCGCCCGCGGAAGGCCTGCATCCCGCCGGGGTCGAACGAGCCGGCCGACCCTTCTCATCGTTGCACAGAATGCGCATGAGAAAACCACAGGAATGCGGTGTCCCACAGCCCCCACACCATGTACATTGCAGCCCTGACCACCCGTCAACCCGGAGAAATTCCGGCGTGATCCCTCGCCGCTCGCGCGCAAGGCAAGGACTCGTGGCTTCTGTGGGAAAGCGACCATGACGAGAACCACTATCGCCGCCGGAGTGTTCGCCCCCTCCGTGCTCGTCCTCCTCGGCCTCGCCGTCGGCCACGGGGCGCTCGAGCAGGACGTCCACCCCGCCGCTTCGACATCGGCCGCGATCACACCCTCAGCCGCGCCGCCGGCGGGGGAAACCCACCACGCGGCGGAGATCCACCGGGGATTCCTCTACGGCCGGATCACCACTGTTGGCGGCGACACCTACGAGGGGCGGCTGCGATGGGGAGGCTACCAGGAGGCGTTCTGGGGCGACTACTTCAACGGCTCCAAGGACGAGAACCCCTGGGGCGCCCACGTGCCGCTCGAGCGGTTGCCCAAGGAGCGCCGCTCGCTCGAGATATTCGGGTTCGAGATCGCCCACCGGGAGCGCCACATCGACCTCGGCCGGAAGTTCATGGCGCGCTTCGGCGACATCGCGCGCATCGAGGCGCGCGGCCTCAGAGGGGTGCGGGTGACTCTCAAGAGCGGGACCGTGTTCGACCTCGACCGCTGGGACGCGAGCGATTTCGACGACGGGGTGCGGGTGTGGGACGGCAGGCGGGGCGTTGTCGACGTCAAGAGTCTGCAGATCCTCACGATCGATCTCCTCCCCACGCCCCCGCTAGTAGGCGCCGTTCCCGACCGGCTGCACGGTACCGTGCGCACGCGGCAGGGCGACTTCACCGGCTTCGTTCAGTGGGACCGCGAGGAATGCGTCGGCTCCGACGAGCTCGACGGCAACACGGCCGACGGCAAGCTGAGCCTGCGTTTCGACACCATCCGCTCCATCGCGCGCCACTCGCCCGACAGCTCCCTGGTCACGCTCGTCGACGGCCGCGAGATCGCGCTCTCCGACATTAACGATGTCGGCCGCGGCAACCGTGGGATGTACGTCGACGACCGGCGCTACGGCCGGGTGCGGATCCCGTGGGACGCCTTCGAGCGTGTCGACTTCAGCCTCGGCGGCAGCGGTCCCGCCCACGGCGACTTCCCGCCGGGGCATCCGCTCACGGGCAGCGTCACCACGCGCGACGGCGGCCGCCTGACAGGCCGGCTGGTCTACGACCTCGACGAGAGCGAGACCACCGAGACGCTCGACGCCCCAGCCCAGGGCGTGGACTACACCATCCTCTTCGGCCTGATCGCCTCGATCGTGCTCCCCGGCCCCGAAGAGCGCGACGCGCAGGGCGCCAGGGTGACCCTACATAGCGGCGAGGAGCTGCAGCTCGAGCCCACCGGCGACCTCGGCGAGCGGAATGCCGGCCTGCTGATCTTCGTCGACGGCGATCAGCGCGCCGAGTACCTGCCCTGGACCGACGTCGAGCGAATCAACTTCGACCGCCCACCGGAGATGTACCCGCCGCTCGTGAGCGCTGGACCGCGTACGGACCCCGGCCCGCGCAACCGGGTCAGCGACACCGAGAGCCGATCGCGGACCACGGCGAGTGGTGGCCGCGACCCTCGCCCGCTATCCTTGCCAGGCCGGAGCCGGGCCGGCTCCGCGACAGGGGGTTCTCGATGAAGCGCTGGGTGCCGCTCGCCGCAGGGATCGCCGTCGCCGTGTGTTTCTCCGCCGCCGCCGAGGAGATCGATCCCCAGAAGCAATGGCCGGCCTGGCGCGGGCCGCTGGCCACGGGTGTGGCCCCGCACGGCGACCCGCCCATCGAGTGGAGCGAGACGAAGAACGTTCGCTGGAAGACGAAGCTCCCCGCCCCGGGACACGCCTCGCCGATAGTATGGGGAGACCGGGTCTACGTGCTCGCTGCCGTGCGCACCGACAAGGAGGGCGGAAGCCCCGCCGGAGCCGCAAAGCCGGCCGCGGCCCTGCCCGCGATGGGCGCAGTCCTCCCGGCCGTTCTCACCGCGGAGCAGGAGACACCGCCACCGGTGCCGCCCGCGCCGGCACCGCAGGGCGGCCCGCCACGTCCGCCTGCGCCGACGCACGTCCATCGCTTTGTCGTGCTCGCGCTCGACCGGGCAACGGGGAAGACGCTGTGGGAGACGACCGTCCGCGAGGAGGTCCCGCACGAGGCGGGCCACGTCACGGCGAGCCTTGCCTCGGCCTCGCCCGTGACCGACGGCGAGCGGGTCTACGCCTTCTTCGGCTCGCGCGGGCTCCACTGCTTGGACCGCGCCGGCAAGGTGATCTGGAGCAAGGACCTGGGCCGGATGCGCACGCGCAACGAGTTCGGGGAGGGCGCCTCGCCGGCGCTCTACGGCGACACGCTCGTCGTCAACTGGGACCACGAGGGCGACTCCTTCATCCTCGCCCTCGACAAGCGCACGGGAGAGGAGCGCTGGCGCGTCGCGCGCGAAGAGCCAACCTCCTGGTCCACGCCGCTCGTCGTGCGCGACGGCGAGCGCACGCTCGTCGCCGTCAGCGCCACGAAGCGCGTGCGGGCCTACGACCTGAAGAGTGGCGCGGTCGTGTGGGAGATCGGCGGGCTCGGCCCCAACTGCATCCCCACACCCGTCGCCGACGGCGAGCGCCTGTTCGCGATGAGCGGCTACCGCGAAGCCGCCGGCTTCGCCGTGCGCTATCCAGGGGCGAGCGGCGACCTGACCACCGGCGATCGCGTGGCCTGGCGCATCGACAGCGGGCTGTCCTACGTGCCGTCGCCCCTGCTCTACGACGGCACGCTGTACATGCTCGAGCGCTTCGGCAACCTGCTCTCGAGCCACGACTTCAAGACTGGCAAGCCGCACTACGCGAAGCACCGCGTCGAAGCCGTGAGCAACGTCTACGCTTCGCCGGTCGGCGCGGCGGGCCGCGTGTACCTGCTCGATCGCGAGGGCACGGCTGCCGTCTTCCGCCACGGGCCGACCTTCGAGCTCTTGGCCCAAAACACCCTGGACGACGACTTCGACGCCACCCCGGCGATCGCCGGCCGGGAGCTGTTCCTGCGCGGCCACGCGCACCTGTACTGCATCGCCAACCCCTGAGACCCGCGCCTTCCGGTCCACCGCTGTCGCGTGAAGGTCGCGTGAAGGCGTAAGCGCTTTGGTTTCGCCGCTCGTGGTGGGTACGAGGACGCCCCCCGCTGCGTGATGCAATCCGACGCTCGAGAGGAACGCGGACGCCGCTTGCAACGTACGCCGCGGCCGTCCTCCGAACGGGAGGAACTTGGCGCGCGATCCACCGAAGATAGCCCAAACGGTTGACATCCGTGGGTGGAGTTCGATGGCATCGCGTGGGGCGCGTTCCCCGGTCTCCCGGCCGAAGAGAACCCGACGTGCGACGCGTGGGTCTCGGAGCCTCGCGGGCACTTCGCGGATCGCGCCGGGGTCGGGTATTCTGAGGTTTGGCGGCGCAGATCCTGCGGCAATCGGGGACGCGGCGACGGATGAGTGCGACGGAACCACCGGGAGCGGAGAATTGGGGCGCCGGCCGAGTAACGCCCGAGGCGGAGGCGCGTTTCGTCGAGGGCGTGGCCTACTGCGAGAGGTTCTTCATGGGGCAGGCAGAAGCACAGAAGGCTCTCTACAAGCTGACCGCCATCTTGGAGTCGGAGGGGATTCCTTACGCGATCATCGGCGCGCTGGCATTGAACGAGTACGGCCATAGGCGGGCCACGGTCGACGTGGACATCATCCTCCGCGAGGTCGATCTCGTGGGCTTCAAGGCCCGCCATCTGGGCCGTGGCTATCTGGAGCGCGTGCCCGGGACGGGGAAGTTGCTCGACACGGAGCACGATGTCCGCGTCGACGTCCTCAGCGCTGGCTGGTTTCCGGGCGACGGAAAGCCCAAGCCGATCGCGTTTCCCGACCCGGCGACGACCGCGATCCGAGGATCAGGCTTCGCCCTCCTGCCTCTGCCGCGTTTCCTCGAACTGAAACTCGCATCCGGCATGACCGCAGCGCATCGGCTGCACGACCTCGCTGACGTGCTCGATCTCGTTCGCAGCGCCAAACTCCCGTTGGGACTCGCCGATGAACTCCACCCCTGGGTGCGCGACAAGTTCACGGAGCTGTGGAACGCGGCACAAGGTGAGGATCCCTACTGAACTTCATCGCCCGGAAGGCCCTCCATCTTGAACAACTTGGCCTCAGCCTCGCCTCGATCGCCCGCAAACTCGGCGTCACCGACAAGACGGTCGCCAAGGCCGTGTCGAACCCGTTCCCGGGTTCAGAGAAAAAGGCGATGGCGTGCGACTTTCGCTGGGATCGCTCGGCAATCCGTTGCCTTGTTCCGATTTCGATTCCCCTGGAGTCCCCTGGAGTCCACCCCAGTCTTGGAGACATTCCGGAGACGGCCCTGCAGCAGGCCTCTGGCCACCAGGGAACACGAAACCTCGGGTTCAAACCACTCCCCCCACCTCAAGGCTGAGCCGAAGTGCGAGTCCCAGCACAACCACAACAAGCCTCCGCCGGGAGTCCCGCAGCGATCCAGACCCGAAGGGATCTCACGGACAGGTCCCCACGCTCGCCGCGATCTCCGCGTCGCGTTGTCCCACCTGCCCCGGCCCGCCGGAGTCGTAGGTCCCGTTGCCGCCGCAGCTGGCGCCGCGGGCGAGGAACCAGTGGCCGCCGCCGGGCGCGGGGCTGGCCGCGGAGACGACCGTGGTCGCGGTGCCGTCCGCGAGCAAGCACGCCTCCGTGGCCGAGGTGAAGTTGCCGGCGCTGGACCTGAGGACGCCGAGGTCGCCGCGGACCACGTCGTAGCTCGTGGCGCCGACAATCGCGCTCCACGCGACGAGCGCATCGGTACCGCCACCCGATCGGGCCACGGTCAGCGAGGCGAAGGGCGGAGACACGGGGACGAGGCAGCCGTTGGCCAGATCGGTCTCCTGCTGGCCGGCCCAGGGGATCTTGAACCAGCGGCTCGCGCCGAGGAACGGTGAGGTCGGGCGGTCGTAACGCAGGCGCACGCGCCAGTGTTGGGGTCCGGGCTGGGCCAGCGTCACGGACTGGCCGAGCGGGATGCCCGCGGTCCCCGTGCTCGACCAGGCGGACGCAGTCTGGACCCCCGTGCCGTCCAGGGGCTGGCCGAGGGGCTTGACCTCCCACTCGAGCTTAAGGTTGGTGCGGCCGAAGGGGGAGCGGCCGATCGCCGCGAGGCGGAAGCTGCTCGCGGGAAGCACGGAGCCGAGCCGCGCGATCGGGCGCGAATCGTCCGCGCGCCGCTGCTCGGGGCGCAGGCTCACGCCTGGGGCATCGTTGCCGTAGAAGACGAACGCGCGCCCCTCGCCGAACTCGACGTTGTCGTACCCATCGGCGCCGACGATCACGTCGGCGTAGCCGTCGCCGTTGACGTCCCCCGCCGAAGCGACGAACTCTCCGAACCAGGCATCTCGCTGGTTACCCTCGGCGGTCCAGCCCGGCGTCGTCGCGAGGCCCGACGCCGAGCCGTGGTAGACGTAAGCCTTGCCCTCGTCGTACTCGCCGTCGTAGAGGAAGTTGCCGACGATCACGTCGGCGAAGCCGTCGCCGTCGATGTCGCCGGCCGACGCGACGGCACGGCCGAACCCTCCCGCGATCTGGTTGCTCTCCATCGTCCAGGCCGGCACGGTCGCGAGGCCGGCCGGTGAGCCGTGGAACACGTAGGCGCGACCTTCGTTCGCCTGGCCGTTGGTGTAGCTGGTCATGCCGACGATCACGTCGGAGTAGCCGTCGCCGTTGACGTCGCCGGCGCCGGCGACCGCAGAGCCGAGCTGCTGCCCCGCTTGCTCGCCTTCGACCTCCCAGGCCGGTGTCTGTTCGAGGCCGATCGGTGAGCCGAGGTAGGCGTGGACCTCGCCGACGAAGTCGGTGGTGGGCGTCGCGTAGAAGGGCGCGCCGACGATCACGTCGGAGTAGCCGTCGCCGTTGACGTCCCCCGCCGACGCCACCGCGGCACCGGTGTACCCGTAGTAGACGGTCTCCGACCACCAGCTCCAATTCGGCAACAGGCCCGTGGGTGAGCCGTGGTACACGTACGCCCTGCCGGGTTCCTCGGTGCCGCCGACGCCGGGCGCGCCGACGATCACGTCGGAGTAGCCGTCGCCGTTGACGTCCCCCGCCGACGCCACGGACTGCCCGAACCACGCGCCGGTCTCGCTGCCTTCCGCGATCCATGCGGGGGTCGGCGAAAGCCCGGAGGCCGAGCCGTGGTAGACCCAGGCCCGGCCCCTGGCCGACCAGCCGTTGTCGTACCCGGCGGAGCCGAGGATCACGTCTCCGTAGCCGTCGCCGTTGACGTCGCCCGCGCTCGCCACCGCCTCGCCGAGCTGCGCGAACTCCTGGTTGCCGTCCACGATCCATGCAGGCGTGGTGGCAAGCCCGGACGTCGAGCCGTGGAAGACGTAGACCCGCCCTTCGATCTGCTGGTCGTCGGAATGGCGCCACGCCCCCACGATCACGTCGGCGTAGCCGTCGCCGTTGACGTCGCCCGCGGTAGCGACCGAGCCGCCCAGGTAGGACCAGGATTGATTGTTCTCGTAGGTCCAACCCGGCGTCGCCGCGAGGCTCGCGGCCGAGCCGAGGTAGAGGAACGCGCGCCCCACGTCGGCCTGGCCCGCGTCGTAGCGGTAGGCCCCGACCACGATGTCGGAGTAGCCGTCGCCGTTGACGTCGCCGGCCGGGGCGACCGAGGTGCCGTACAGGGCGCCGGCCTGGTTGCTCTCCCCGGTCCAGCTCGGTGTCGACGACGGGCCGAGGGCCGAGCCGAAGTAGACGTACGCGCGCCCCTCGTCCGCTTCCCCGTTGTCGTAGCCGAGCGCTCCGACGAGGACGTCCGCGTAGCCGTCGCCGTTGACGTCGCCCGCCGTCGAGACCTGGTAGCCAAAGACCGCATCCTGTTGACCGCCCTCCGCGATCCAGGCCGGCGTCTCCACGACGCCGGCCGGCGAGCCGAGATGCAGGAATGCGCGCCCCTCGTCGGGTTCGCCGTTGTCGAAGAGGTGCGCGCCGACGATCACGTCCGCATAGCCGTCGCCGTTGACGTCGCCGGCGGTGGCCACCGAGAGGCCCAGGTCAGCGCCGGCCTGATCGCTCTCGAGCGTTCGCGCCGCGGTCGTCGCCAGTCCCGTGGCCGAGCCGTGGTAGATGAACGCCCGCCCCTCGTCGGTCTGGCCGTTGTCGAACACATAGGACCCGACGATCACATCGCCGTAGCCATCGCCGTTGACGTCACCCGCGGTGGCCACGGCAACGCCGAAGTGGGCCGAGCTCTGATCGCTCTCCGCCGTCCATGCCGCCGTCGTGGCCAGGCCCGAGGCCGAGCCGTGATAGAGGTACGCGCGGCCCTCGAGCGGCTGTCCGTTGGTGTAGCGTTCGGCGCCGACGATCACGTCCGAGTAGCCGTCGCCGTCGACGTCGCCCGCCGTCGCGACCGAGATGCCGAACGACGCTCCCGCCTGGTCGCTCTCCGCCGTCCATGCCGCCGTCGTGGCCAGGCCCGAGGCCGAGCCGCGGTAGACGTACGCGCGGCCTTCGTCGGCTTGGCCGTCGTCGTACTGGTAGGCACCGACGATCACGTCGGCGTAGCCGTCACCGTCGACGTCGCCCGCCGTCGCGACCGAGTTGCCGAACTGCGCGCCGCTCTGGTTGCTCTCGGCCGTCCAGGCGGGCGCCGCGGCCAGGCCGGCGGCCGAGCCGAGAAAGAGGTAGGCGCGTCCCTCGTCGGTTTGACCGTTGTCGTACAGGTAGGCACCGACGATCACGTCGGCGTAGCCGTCGCCGTTGACGTCGCCCGCCGTCGCGACCGAAGTGGCGAAGTAGTCGGCCGACTGGTCGCCGTCCGCGGTCCAGGCCGGACTCGTCGCCAGCGGATCGACGGTCACGGGGTAGACGGCGTCGGCGTCCGAGAAACGAATGCGAATCCCCCGAACCCCCGGCTCCGCGAACCCTTCCATGCGCGCCGGCAGCTCCAGACCCGCGGCGTCCGTGACCTTCAGTGCCGTGTAGCGCAGCACGATCGCGCCACCCGGCGCCTTGAAGTCGATCGCCCGGCCGTCGCTCGCGAAGGCGGGATCGAGCGTGCCGGCCAGCGAGAGATCGATTCGCACGTCGCTCTCCGCGTCACCTTCCGTCGAGGGCGGTGGAGAGTCGAGCGTGAAGCCGTGCTCGAGCCCGCGCGGCTCGTTGACGTACCATTCGACGATGCCGGCCCATCGCCGCTCGCCTCGGTTGCCCAGGGGCACGAGCACGCCATCGCTTGCCGCGATCTCGTGTCCCGCACGGCCGTGGCGCAGTAGGGTCAACTCCCACTCCCAGGCGGGCACCTCGTCGCTCGAAGCCTTCCGCGGCACGACGCGCAGGCCCGCGCCGGTGAAATGGACCCTCAGGTCGTGGGCGCGGTTCGGTGCCTGCCACCCTCCGGCCGGCTCCGCTTGCCAGGTGATCGCGTACTCGGAGGCGGCGATCTCCGCCTCCACCCGCGACGCCCAATCCGAAACGCTCCCCCTCGCGAGCACCCCACCGGGCAACAGGAACAACACCAGGCCCGCGAGGCCCCGCAGGCGGTGGATCGCGCGAGGCAGCAGCGCGAACCTCGGGCGGCTGCTCGAAGTGAATCGGCGCATGGTGGACTCCTCGTGCCGGGGGCCATGCACCTGGGATACGTCAACCGCGCGCCGATCCGCTCAACCACCTGGACGAGATCACGGTGGCCGCGCGCTTGTGGGTAGGGTGACCGGCCGGGGTGTTCGGCCCGAATGCCCGGCGCAGATTACGGTGACTCGGATGCGAGACGTCTCGCGAGCTGGAGCAGACCCGGGTTGGCCGGCTCCGTTCGAGTGAGCAGGTCGAGCGCAGCCTCGATCCGCCGGTGCGCCTCGCGGCGCCGCCCGCTCCTGGCGAGGCACTCGGCCTCGTAGAGGTCCAGCTCGGCATGGCGCCAGTGGCCCTCCTCATACCGACCCCGTCGCCACTCACGCGAGGCGCGCAACAGCGGCGCCGCATCGCCCGGCCGGCTCAGGCCGCAGAGGGCGAAGGCCAGACCGGACCGCGCGCTGTCCGTGCGCTGGTCGTCATCGCTGAAGACGGGCCTGAGGATCCCCAGCGCCGCGCGCAGCTCGGGTTCGGCCTCGCGGTAGCGTCCCGCTTCGGCCAGCAGCACTCCCAGGTCGGCCCGCAGGTTGCCGACGTGGGTGCTGTCCGGGCCGCGGCTCGCGAGGAGCTCCTCGAGCGCCGTGCGGTAGGTGGCCTCGGCGCGAGGATCGCCGGCCTTGTGCAGGGCCAGCCCGAGGTAGGCGCGCGTCGTTCCGACCAGCGGATGCTCCGCACCGAGCACGCGCAAGCGCAGATCGAGCGCTCGCGTGTAGTAGTCGATGGCCTCGGGCAGGCGGCCCTGGCGGTGGTAGAAGACGGCGAAGTTGTTGAGCAGGTAGCCCATCTGGGGATGATCCGGGCCGAGCGTCTTTTCCAGCGCGGCGTAGGCCTGCCGGTAGGCCGCTTCGCCGCCGGCAAAGTCGCCGCGGCGCGCGCGAGTGTTCGCGAGGTTGGTCACGAGGTCCGAGACGACGCGGTGCCCGTCCCCCAGGAGCGCTCGCTCGATCTCGATGGCCTCGAGGTAGATGGACTCCGCCTCCTCGAGCTGCTCGGGCCGTCCCCGGTTGGTGAGCGCCGAGGCAAGCGTGTCGAGCGCCAGCGCCAGGGCGCGCGTCCTCGCGCCGTTCGCCGCGCGTCGGAGCTCGATCTCGCGGCGGGCCAGCTCCTCGGCGCGCTGCGCCACGCCCGCTTCGAGCTCGATCAGCGCCCCGGTGTGCAGGGCGTCCGCGAGCTCGGCCCGATGCTCCGTGGAGTCTCCGCCGAGCAGCGCCAGGCCCTGGTCGAGCAGCTCGCGTCCCCCGTCGGCGGCGCCCTCAGCGAACTTCACCTGGGCCAGGGTGATCAGGCTCTTCGCCACGTCCCGGTGCTTCTCGCCGAGCAGGCCTCGTCGTATGCCCAAGGCCTCGAGCGCGATCGGCTCGGCTTCCGTGGTCCGTCCCCGATCGAGGCGGGCCCGCGCCAGCTGGTCGAGGGTGTCGGCCACTAGCACGGCGGAGTCTCCCAGCAGGCGCCGGCGACTCTCGAGCGCCCGTCCCACGTGGGTCTCGGCCTCCTCATAGAGCCCGAGCTGTCCGTAGATGCGTCCGATCAGCGCCTGCATCGTGGCCTGGATCAGCGGCTGGGCCTGCAGCTCGACCTCGATGCTCCGCGCCGCGCGGTCGAGGACGTCGCGGACGGTGATTTCCTGCCCCTGTGAGCGATCGGGGTCGGCGTCCTCGAGCAGGGTGGCGAGGAACTCCGTGACCTGGGAGGCCCGGGCGGCCTCCTGCCGCGCGCGACGGGCCTGGACCATCGTGCCGATCAGGCCGGCGAGGAGCGCGACCGTGACGAGCGTGGCGGCGGAGAGCAGTCCGGCGCGACGCACGGCGAGCTTCCGCGCCCTGTACAGGAGGGAGTCGCGGTGGGCGATCACGGGGCGGCCGTCGAGGTGCCGGCGGACATCCTCGGCAAGCCGCTCGACGGAGGCGTAGCGCCGCTCTGGCTCGCGGCGCGTGGCCATCAAGACGATGGTGTCGAGGTCCCCGCGGAGCCGGCGCCGGTGCGCCTGCGGAGAGAGCCCGCGGGCCGCCGCGAGCTCCTCGGCCGTCTTGCCCGGGTACTCGCCCGGATCCGACCCGTGGATCGCGGAGCTCGGCGCGGGCGTCACCGTGTTGCACACGACGCGTTCGATCTCGATCGGCGTGTGGCTCGACAGCCGGTGGGCCCGGCGGCCGGTGAGCAGCTCGTGGAGCAGCAGGCCCAGCTGATACACGTCCGTCGCGGTCGTCACCGGCTCGCCGCGCACCTGCTCCGGGCTCGCATACTCGGGCGTCATGGCCCGCTCGCCGCGCAGCGTCTTCACCTCGCCACGCGGGTCCGGCTCGAGCAGCTTGGCCAGACCGAAGTCGAGGAGCTTCGGCGAGCCGTCGCCGGTCACGAGGATGTTCGAGGGCTTCAGGTCGCGATGCACGATCAGGCGGCCGTGGGCGTAATGCACGGCGTCGCAAACGCTGAGGAACAACTCGAGCCGGCGGCGGATGCCGAGCTTGCGGCCGTCACACCAGTCGTCGATGCGATCGCCATCGACGAGCTCCATCGCGAACCAGGGCGCCCCCAGCGCCGTGGTGCCGCCGTCGAGCAGTCGCGCGATGTAGGCATGGCTCAGCTGGGCCAGGATGCGGCGCTCGACGAGGAACCGCTCGAGGGCGGTGGGCGAGGCGATCACGCCGGCCATGACCTTCAGGGCGACCCGTTGCTCGAAGTCTTCCTCGGTCCTCTCGGCCAGGTAGACGGTTCCCATGCCGCCCCGGCCCACTTCGCGGACCACGCGGTAGGGGCCGACGCTGTCTCCTGGCGCCAGGCCGCCGGCGAGCTGATCGGACACCGTTCCGATCATCGCCTCGAGCGTGCGGTCGCGCGTGCCCGCCTCGACGCGCAGCATGGCGAGGAGGCGTTCCTTCATCTTCGGTTCCCCGGCGCATCGCTCGTCGAGGAAACGCTCGCGCGCCTCGCCATCGAGGCCGGCGGCGTGATGGAACAGCTCCTGCAACCTCGCCCAGCGACTCGCGTCCATCGTCGACTCCGTGCGGGTCGCTCAGCTTCCCGCGTCTTCGATCAGCTCGCTCTTGAGCCAGGCGCGGGCGAATTTCAGATCGCGACCGACCGTGGCCGGCGAGCTGTCGAGAGCCGCCGCGATCTCGTCGTAGCTCATCCCCCCGAAGTAGCGCAGCTCCACGATGCGGGCCTTCCGCGAGTCGATTTCCGACAGCCGCTCCAGGACCGCGTCGAGTGCCAGAACTCCGGGTGCCGCATCCGCGCCCGGGACCAGCGCCTCCTCGAGCTGAACGCGAACCGCTTTACCTCCGCGCTTGAGGCGTTCCCGGGCGCGCGCGTGATCCACGAGCAGGCGGCGCATCGTGGTCGCTGCCGCCGCGAAGAAGTGGAGGCGGTTCTCGAAGCGACCCGCCCGGCCCTTGAGGCGCAGGTACGCCTCATGCACGAGAGCGGTGGGACGCAGGGTCTCTCCGCCGCGACGGTGGCGCGCCGCGACCTGCCGCAGCTCTTCGTACACCAGCGGCAACAGCTCGTCGAAGGCCTTGCCGTCGCCCTGGCGCCAACGATCGAGCAGGCGGGTGATCGTTCGTGCTTCAACCATTCGCCGCCACCCCGGGGACGAATCCGGGACATCTTACCTCGGCTCGGTCGCGCCGGACCTGGGACGACCCCGAAGTTGGATTTGCGGCGATGAAGGCGCCTATCTCCCTCCCCCCGATGAGTGAATCCACGCCCGTTTGACGTAATCCCGGACATGAAGCTCCGATTCGCCTCACGTCTTGCGCCGGCCGGTCCCATTCGAACAGTCGGACGGCGGCCCGTCGCGCTCCTGGGGGGATCCATGTCAAGGCACCGCGCCCGCTCGAGGACGACCGGCATTACCCTGCTGCTCGCCCTGCCAACGGCCCTCCTTGCGGCCAGTCCTCCCCCGCTCATCAACTACCAGGGGGTGCTGCGCGGCATGGAAGACGAGCCCCTGACCGGCTCCTACGACATGACGTTCCGGTTCTTCGACGCCGAGACGGGAGGTGTTGAGATCCTGGTCGACCGGCACCTCGCCGCCGACGCCCAGGCGGTCATCGTCGATGGCGGGCTGTTCTCCGTCGGGCTCGGGAGCGGGACGGTGGCCGACGGCTCGGGGCCGGGCACCTACACGTCGCTCGACACGGTGTTCCTCGACTTCGACCAGGTGTGGCTCGAAGTGCAGATCGGCGCGGAGACGCTCAGCCCGCGCACGCGCGTGCTGGCGACGCCCTACGCGCTCAACGCGACGAACGCCGCAACGGCGGACATGCTGGGCGGGCAGTCGTCCTCCTTCTACCTGAACACCTCCCCGGCATGGCAATGGAAGGACGGCGCCCTGCGACTGCAAAGCCCCGACGACAGCCACGCAGCCCTGGAGGCGGTCCACACCGGCGGGACGGCGAACGCCGCCGGGCGCTTCGAGGACAACGGATTCTCCGGGCGCGCGTGGGTCGCGGAGGGCGACCGCGGCCTCCGGGCGTACGGGTCGGAGTACGGCGGGTATTTCGAGCAGACAGACCCTTTCGGGTCCAGGGCCTACCTCGCCTCCGAGCAGACTGGGATCAGGGCTTACGCGGGGACCAATGGGGGATCGAGTGCGGGGAAGTTCTTCGGCACCTATGACGGCATGAGCCATCTTGCGTTTCTCGGCATCTCCGGGGGGGCGGGCGTTTGGGGATATGGATACCCGGGCGCCTACTTCAACACCGCATGGACCGGCGAAGCCTATCTCGCCTACGGCGACGAAGGGATGCACGGCTACGGGACCTTCGTCGGCGGCTACTTCGTCGACACCGACTCGTCCTCCTGGGTGCGCACGGCGTTCTCCACCTACAAAGTGCAGGGGAGCGGGACGGTCTCCTTCGTCCAGAACCATCCGTACGAAAAGGACAAGGTGATCGTCTACGCGGCTCCCGAAGGGGACGAGGTGGCCGTCTACACGCGGGGAACGGGGCGGCTCGTCAACGGCGAGGCGCGTGTGCGGCTCGGCGACACCTTCGAGCTGGTCGCGAATCCCGACGTAGGGCTCACCGCGCACGCGACCCCGATCGGCGACCCGGTTCCGCTGGCGGTCGTCGAGAAGAGCACGAGCGAGATCGTCGTGCGCGGCCCGAAGGGGTCCAACGGCGAGTTCGACTACATGGTCTGGGGGCTGCGCGTCGGATTCGAATCCCAAAGCATCGTGCAGCCGAAGTCGGCTGAGGCGCGCGTCCCCGCGATGGCCGACCACGAGGCCCACTACAGGGCGGATCCGTCGCTGCGCCGGTACAACGCTCTGGAGCGCTTCAAGGCGATGCGCCCGGGCCGAACGTGGGACGACGCCGTCGATCTGGCCCGGGCGAAGCGGCTTCTCGATGCCGTCGGGGTCCACGACCCGCGCCGCGACGGCCTGGTCCCGGCCCGGGCGGCCCACGGGCTCGCGCGGACCGGGAGCGTGCCCGGCGGCCCGGCGCCGCCGGAGAGCCGTGAGCCCACGCCGACGCAGGTCGCCGCACCCGAGGCCGGCGCGGATCCGGCGGTCTTGTCGGAGACGGAGGTCGAACCCGCGCCGATCGCGGCTGCCACCGTGCGCGACCCGTGGACCGAATCGTTCCCCGCGAGCGCGGCGATCTCGGCGGGCGATGTCCTGGTGCTGGATCCGATCGTGGCGGGGGCGGTGCGGCCGTGCGAGCGCGCGGCCGACCAGACCCTCGTCGGCGTCGCAGCCGGGCCCGATTTCGATGGACGAATCGAGGTCGCGCTCGCGAAGATCCACGAGGTCCGCGTCGACGCGGACTATGGGGCGATCGTTCCGGGGGACCTCCTCACGACGTCGGCCACGCCGGGGGCCGCGATGCGCGCGACGGCTGACGGTCCCGGGACGATCCTCGGGAAGGCCCTCGAGCCCCTGGAGGCCGGAGTCGGGACGATTCGCGTCCTCCTGATGCCACGATGATGGGGCAGAGGCGGGAGATGCGAAGAACGATCGTTGCGCTCGTCCTCACGGTCCCCGCGGCGATCGAGTTCCATTGGGGCGCCGACTACAGGCTCGACGAGTACTCCCTGAACGCCGGCGGTCGGCCGGCGCAGGCCGTGGTCTCCAGCTCCCCCAGCTATCGAGTGAGCCTGGAGTCGATCGGCGAGCCTGTCATCGGCCGCGCGCTGTCCAGCGCCTCGTTCACGCTGCAGGGTGGGTTCGGCCCCGCCTATCTCCCGCCCGGCGAGGTGGCGGGGCTCGTGATCCTCGCCGACCTTCAGACGCTGACCTGGCTCCGTGAGCCGGCCTCGACCGGATACAACGTCTACTCTGGTTCGATCTCGAGTCTGCCCGGCGGCTACGGAAGCTGCGCCGCCGCGCGGGTCTCTGGGATCTCGTGGATCGACGCGACGGCGCCGGCCCCGGGGAGCGGGCTGTTCTATCTGGTCACCGGAGTGAACCGTCTTCGCGAGGAAGGGACGAAGGGGTACGCGGCTGGAGGCGCGGAGCGCGACAACTCGGCGCCGTGTCCATGAGGTGCTACATCGCCCGAAGCCGAAGAAGGAGCTGAATCTCGTGCGGGAAAGGCTCCGGAGATTCGCCCGGCAAATCCGTTTCCTTCTTCCTATTTCGAGTCCCCTGGAGTCCCTGCAGTCTCCTGGAGTCCACCCCAGTCCTGTCGCGCTGGACACGCCCACGGTCCGTCGGAGTGCCGGTGCAGGCCTCGACGACGAAGGTGCTCCGCCCTGGAGGGAGTACGTTCGTCACTCTCCGGAGTCGACGTGCCTCATAGGGGTCAAGAGCGCGACCCTTGACCGACCGCCACACCGCACGTCCGCGAGAATGTCGCCTCGGTTCGCGATGGCCGTGGCGCGAGTCACCACGCACCCCGCCGCGCCGGCCGCCAGGTCGTTGAGATCGAGCACCCGTCCCTCACGCCAAAGGACGGCGTGATCCACGAAGTCCGCTCGTCTCGACCATCCGACGATGTCGCCACGATCGTTGATGTCGAGCGCCTCCGAGAACGGCCCGCCAAGGGTGCCGAGATCGATCAGGCTCCCCTTGCGCCACAGGAACGCATGCCGTGATGGCGTACCGGGAGCCGTGTACGAGTACCCCACGACGTCTCCCGCCGCATTGATCGCCCATGCAAGACTGGTCGAACCGCCGAGCGTTCCGAGATCCAGCATCGAACCGCCGTCGTACACGAAAGCGTGCTCCTCGAACCACGGACCCAGCGGGGCTCCGGTCGTCGACCATCCCACGATCCATCCCCGATCGTTGACGTCGTAGGCGACGGACTCGAGCCCGCCCAAATCGCCGATGTCGAGGATCGACTCGCCGTCCCAAACACAGGCTCGCAGCGGTTTGCGGCCGAGCGACGGATCGTCGTTCGCGCCTTGCGAAGCGCCAACGACCACTCCGGAATCGCTCATCGCTGTGGCGACACCGAGTGGGCCCCCGAGTGTTCCCAGTTCGCGGATCGTCGCGGTGTCCCACAAGACCGGTCGCTGAACGTTGTAGTCCGCGTCGTACATCTCTGACGTCTCGGCCATTCCCACAACGAGGCCACTGCTCCCAATGCCGAATGGCATGGCCGACGGCCCGCCGAGCGTCGGGAGTTCGGTGAGGCCCGCATCGTCCCACATGACAGCCTTCGACGCGGGCCCGCCATCGCAGGACAGGACCCCAACCGCCTCTCCCCTCTGCCCCAAGCCGTGCCACTGCGAGTAGGCCTCGCAGTTCTCGGGCGCTGGAAGGACCTGCACTCGGTACACTGGCGAAGCCGCGTGCACGAGGCCTGAGAGAAGCAACTGGCACCCCGATAGTGCGATGCACCGGATGAGGTGGGCCACAGGAGCCTCCAGTGTCTGGCGTTCCGCGGACAATGTCGGTGCCCACGTCGGATGGCGCAACCCGCCCCTTCCGGCCAAACGGGGGTTGCGCGCCCGCACCGGCAAGACCGCCCGCCGGGCACAGTTTCTCGAAACAATCTCGACCATCCCCCTGCAAGGTGGCGGGTATTGATTCCTTTCTGGAGCGCGAGGGTCGCCCAGCGAAGGTCGCTTGAGCCTTCCCCGCTCCGGCTTTTAGGACTTCCCTCACCGCCGACGCCTTCGGCTCAACTCGTGCAGCCGATCGAAATGTCCGTGTATCAAGGCTTCCTTCTTCGCCCACGTCCACCCTTTGAGCTGCCGCTCGCGCGCGACGGCGGCCGCTCTGCTCGCGTGACTCTCCGAGTAGACGAGTCGGACGGGGCGGCGCTCGCTCGTATGCCGCGCTCCCGTGCCGGCGTTGTGAGCTTCGACGCGCCGTTCGATGTGGCGTGTGTAGCCCACGTAGAGAGAGTGATCGGCGCAGCGGAGGACGTAAACGTAGTACATGGGTCCAGCAGGACGAGGCTGGGGGACCCGAAGTGAAGAGCCTGCTCTGAGCGAAGGAGCGCAGCGACCGAGTCGAAGAGCCCTTCGACTCCCCCTCGTTCGCGCCCAAGGGCGCGAGCGAGGGGTCGCTCAGGGCATTCGACTCGCGCGGCGATCTGGCCCGCCATGAGCGAGCGCCGCAGGCGCGAGTCGAATGGTGGAGGCGGCGGGAATCGAACCCGCGTCCGAAAAGGTTCGTACGGAAGCTTCTACACGTTTAGCCGGCTCGTTTTTTATCTCGCCGCGAGACCGCTGAGCGGCAAATGGTCTCGCGGCC
>Ga0302046_10002243_pt1 | contig 18055 bp, 17 predicted proteins | sample RVTome_11_FD_200261 | JGI IMG/M metagenome (GOLD analysis project Ga0302046, IMG submission 200261) | Soil microbial communities from uranium-contaminated site in the Upper Colorado River Basin, Wyoming, United States - RVT147D111 (version 2) ...
CCTCCCGGGGCAGACGCGCGGCTAGTGGCGCGCGGCCGCGATATTGTGGAAGGTCGAGTTGGACACCTCGTACGACTCGAGCGTGGGCGTTCCCTCGACCAGCTTGTCCAGACTCTTCAGCACCTGGGGATACGTGTCGCGGCCATACGCATCCGCGCTGTCCTGCTTGTCCCACAGGCTGATGGCCACCGCTTCGTTGCGGCCGGCGGCGACGAACGTGATCTCGTCCTTGAAACCCTTCTGCTTGCGCAGCATGGGCAGGATGTCCGCTTCCACCCTGCGGGTGAACTCAGGGCCCGAGTTGGCCTTGAGGTGCAGCGTGACGTTCCGAGCGTACATGGGCGACTCCTGGATGCGACCAACATGAACCTGGGCTACGGTGTGATTCCCGACTTGCGGAAGGTAGTCACTTTACTTAGTTTGTCAAGCCTGAACGCATTAACACGCAATGCTTGACCGTATTGGTTAAGTGCCCGGGGATGCAAGCGGGAGGACGCCCATGGACGTGTCATTCGCGATTCGGCAGCGCCTCGACCTGCTGGGATTGGAGCAAAAAGGCCTCGCCCGGGCGGCTCGCGTGACCGAGTCGTACATCTCGCAGCTGCTGACGCGGAAGAAGGCACCGCCGGCGCCCGAACGGACGGACATCTATGACCGGATGGACCGGTTCCTGAAGCTGCCGCTCGGGGAGCTGGCAAAGCTCGCCGACCTCCAGCGGAAGGACGGATTGAAGCGCGGGCTGGGGGATGAACCCACCCCGCTGTTCTCGGAAGTCCGCGCGCTGATCCTGCGGAAATGCCGTCCCGAGAAGGAACGGGAGGTCCGCGTGGTGTTCGAGAAGCAGCCCTTCGGTGAGCTCGAGCGCCTCGTGACCCAGAAACTGCTCGACGTCGTGAAGCACGTCGCCCGCCGGGAGCTGCAGAATGACTACTGGCTCCGCACGGTGGCGCACCTCGGCGGCCGCACCTTCGAGGAGATGCGGGTGATCGTGCTGGAGTTCCTCGATACCGACATCTTCCACCTGTCGGTCGAGCAATGCGTGTCCTTCCTGGATCCGCTGATCGCCTCCTGGGACATCGACCTCGCGACGTTCGGACTCGAAATCGTCCTGAACGAACAGGTCGCCGCCGACCCTGTGCGCCGCATCGAGTTTGTCGAGCGGGAGTCCGCGGGGCCGGCCGAAGAGCCGGGGCTGCACGAATTCCTGCACGACCTGTCCCTGAGCGGTACCGCGACGGCGGAGGAAGTGGCGTTTCTGAGAACGCTGCGCTTCCAAGACAAGCGACCCACGGCGCTCTATTACTACCGCGAGCTCCAGAGTCTGCGGGATCCGCTGCACTTTCGAACGGTGCAGACGGGTTGAGCCGATCCGCAGTGCGGCATCGGCGCATGCGCAGTCATGTCACCGTTTTACATTGACTTATCATCATAAGCGGCTTATGATGATGCCATGACCGAAATCAACCGCTACCTGGCCCGAATCGGCGCCCGCGGCGGCCGCAAGAGCCGGCGCCACCTCGCCCCCGATGCCGCGCGGACCATGGTCAAGGTCCGCGAGGCGCGGCGCGCGTTCCGCCGGTTTCGCACCACGTGCTTCTGGTCGTACCGCCCGGACCTCGAGATCACCGCCGCCGACGTGCCCTGGGTGGCCGAGCAGCTGATGAAGCAGGGCAACCGGGACGCGTGGCGCGCCGGGGCCCGACTGTGCCGCTAACCGAGTTCCAGCGGGCGCTGCTGGCCACGCTCGCGCACACGCCCACCAACGACCGCTACCTCGCGGGCGGCGCGGCTATGCACTTCGCGCCGAACTCCACCCGCTACAGCGACGACCTCGATTTCTTCCACGACTCGGAGGCGCGGGTCGCCTCGGCGTTCGCGACGGACCGCGCCACGCTGGAGCGCGCCGGGTGCGCCGTGGCGGTGGAACTGAGCCTGCCCGGCTTCGTCCGCGCCGTGGTGCGGCGCGGCGATGACGCGACGCGCGTGGATTGGGCGCACCATTCGGCCTGGCGGTTCCTGCCGCTCGTGCGTGAGGCGCTGGGGGGCCTGCTGCTCCATCCCATGGACCTGGCCATCAACAAGGTGCTCGCCCTGGCCGGCCGCGACGAGCCGCGCGACTTCGTGGACATCCTCTTCGTGCACGAGCGCGTCCTGCCGCTGGCGGGCCTGTGCTGGGCCGCGGTGGGCAAGGACCCCGGCCTCACCCCACTGTCCCTGCTGGAGCTGCTCCGGCGGCGCGGTCGCTATCGGCCCGAGGATTTCGCCCGGCTCCGGCTCGCCAAGCCGTTCGACCTCGCAGAGGCCAAGCACACGTGGCTCGCGGCGCTCGCCGACACCGACACCTTCGTGCGGGGGCGCCCGGCGGAGGAGTGTGGCTGCCTGTACTACGCGGTGCCGGGCGAGCGGTTCGTGCTGCCGCGCAGCGGGGAGCCCGTGGCCGAGCAGGGAATCGTGCCGCACTACGGCGCGCCGGGCGGCGTCCTGCCCCGCGTTGCCGACGCGCGCATCGAGGGGCTCGACCCGGCGTAGCCGGTCCTCGGCTGGCCACCTGGATGCCCGCATCCGCCAGGACGCGACGGCGCTGGGCCTGCCGCCGGCACCGGGAGCGAAGCCGCAGGCCACCCGCCACCCCTCGGCCCTCGGCTATCGCCCCCCGCTATTCGTCTCGCAGCGCCTCCACCGGATCCACCCGCGTCGCGCGGCGCGCGGGGACGTAGCTGGCCGCGATGGTGATCATCACGAGCACGAGCGGGACGCTGACGAAGGTCACGGGATCCAGGGGCGAGACGCCGTAGACGAGGCTGGACACGGTGCGCGTGGACACCAGGGCCACCACGATCCCGATCCCCACACCGGCCAGGCCCAAGGCCAGCGCGCGCCGCAGCACGAGCTGGAGGATCGTCCCCTCGCTCGCGCCGAACGCCATCCGGATGCCGATCTCCCGGGTGCGCCGCCGGACCGAATAGGCGATCACGCCGTACAGCCCGATGGACGCGAGCACCAGCGCCACGGCGGCGAACGCGCCGATGACCGCCAGCGTGAACGTGGTCGGCGCGATCGCGTCCGCGACGTAGTCCCCCATCATCTGAATGTCGGCCATCGGCACGTCCGGATCCATCATCTCCAGCTCGCGCCGGACGGCCGGCACCAGCGTGAGCGGGTCGCCGCTCGCCCGCACCGTCATGCCGAGCGGCGCCCACGGCAGCCACCGGAGCGGAAAATACACCACGGGGCGCCCGTCCTCGGTGAGCGACTCGCCGCGGATGTTCCCCACCACCCCGATGACCTCCGCCGGCGTGCGCGCGACGCGCACGCCGGTGGTGTCGAACATGAACACGGAGATGTCGAGCTGCCGGCCCACTGCCGGCTCCCCGGGCCAGGCGCGCGCGGCCAGCTTCTCGTCCACCATGACCGTCCGTCGCGCGTCCGCGCGGTTGTCCGACGCGTCCATGAACCGGCCGGCCACCAGGCGGGCGCCCATGGCCGCGTGGTAGCCGGGCAGGACGATCTTGTAGTCGGCCTTGGTCTGCGCCCACGCCTCGTCCGACGCCTCGGGCGTGCCGTACGAGTAGATGAGGTACTGGTCGCCGCCGGCCAGCGGCAGCGGGGACGCGCCGCCCACGTGCTGCACCCCGGGCAACGCCGCGATCCGCTGCTGCAGCCGCTCGTAGAAGTCCGTCCGGGCGTTCCCATCCGTGTACTTGAAGAACGGCAACGGAACCGTGAAGGTGAGGACCTGCTCCGGCCGGAAGCCCGGCTCCACCTGTCGCAGCTTGGCGAAGCTTCGCACCATGAGCCCCGCCCCCACCAGCAGCACGAGCGACAGGGCCACCTCCACCACCACCAGCGCCGTGCGGATCCGGGTCCCGCCCACCCCGGCGTCGCCGCTGCCGCGCTCGCGCAGCGCTTCGGCCAGATTCGCGCTGGCCGACTTGAGCGCGGGCGCCATCCCGAAGAGCAGGGCCGCCAGCACCGTGACCCCCGCCGTGAACGCCAGCACCGTCCAGCTGATCCCGATCTCGTCCACCCGCGGGAGGTTCGTGGGGTGCATCGCGACCAGGACCCGCGTCCCCCACCAGGCCAGCAGGACGCCGAGCGCGCCGCCCATGAGCGACAGCACGCCGCTTTCGGTGAGCGTCTGGCGGATGATGCGCCCGCGCCCACCGCCCAGCGCCGCCCGCACCGCGATCTCGCGCTCCCGGGACGCCGCCCGCACGAGCAGCAGGTTGGCCACGTTGGCGCACGCGATGAGCAGCACGAACCCGGCCGCCACCAGCAACGCCACCAGGAGCGGCCGCACGTGCGCCACGATGTCGTCGTGCATCGAGTTCACGGTGATGCGCATGCCGGACCGCGCGTGCGCCACGTGGGTTTCGCGCAGCGTGTTCGCCAGCCGGTCCATCTCGGCCTGGGCCTGCGGCACCGTCACGCCGGGCTTGAGGCGACTGACCACCGTGAAGAACGGCGTGCTCCGGTCCGCGAAGGTGATCATGTTCCGCGGCGCCGCGCGCCAGGCCTCGATGTCCGTCCGCATGCCGGCGTCGGGCGGCAGGTAGATGCGAAAGCCCGGCGGCATGACCCCGATCACCAGGCACTCCTGCCCGTCCACCTGGAGGCTCCGGCCCACGACGGCGGGGTCCGCGCCGAAGCGCCGCCGCCAGAGCCCGTGACTCAAGATCAACGCGCCGGGCGGGAACTCGGCGTTGGGATCGGCAAACGCCTGCGGATCAATGGGCGGCGCGTCGTCGTCCTCGAAGTTCCGCCCGATCAGCGGCGCGACGCCCAGCACCCCGAGGAAGTTCACCGTGGTCCAGCCCACCAGCACCTGCTCCCCCCGCCCGCCGCCCGTCAGCGTGCCCGGGTTCGCCACGGCCGCGGCGAACTCGTCGAACAGGGTGGTGTGCTGCTGGTAGTCCACGAAGTCCGGGCCGGACACGAGCGCCCGGTCCACGTTCGAGCTCTCGAGGCGGTTCCACACCAGTACCAGCGACTCGGGGTCGCGGAACGGCAGCGGCCGGAACAGCACCGCGTTGGCCACACTGAAGATGGCGACGGTGCTGCCGATGCCGAGCGCGGCCGTCACCACCAGCACGGTGGTGTAGCCGGGGCGCCGGAGAAAGCCCCGGAGCGCGTAGCGCAGGTCGTGGCGGAAGCCGGACATGGGAATACGTTAACGCCTCGCGGCGCAGGCCGTCAGGCCCGGGGGTCGTTGAGCGCTCGTTGACCCCTGCCTCCCAGATTGCGCCGGGATACATTCCCCGAGAGGGAACACCGGAGGTGGGCATCAGCTACGTAGACGGCTCGGTCCGCGGCCCCGCCGGCCGGGAAGCGCGCGTGCGCTTCCTGATTGACTCGGGCGCCACGTACTCCATGCTTCCCGAGCCGGTCTGGAAGACCATCGGGCTCGTCCCGCTGCGGGACATGCGGTTTCACCTCGCCGACGGCACCGCCGTCCAGCGGCAGGTGTCGGAATGCCACCTTGCGCTGCCGCAGGGCGCCGGCCATACCCCGGTGGTGCTCGGCGAGCCCGGCGACGCCGAACCGCTGCTGGGCGTCGTCACGCTCGAGATCCTGGGGCTCGTGTTCGACCCCTTCCGCCGGAAGCTCTACCCCATGCGGGCGCTCCTGGCCTGACCCTGGGCCGTCCCTCGGCAGACGCGAGCTTCACGGAGCGCGCGGGCTCCGTGGAGTCCACGAGCGGCGGGACGCGCCACGACGACGCCTGCAAGCGGGGTCTGCGCCGCCACTGACGCGCCGCGGACGCGGCCTGAGCATTCCCCGCACAGGCCCGTCGCGCGGCCCGCACCCACACCCGCACCTCGGCCTCCGTGGGCCGCGGCCCCGGACGCGCCGCCCGCAGCGCCCGGGCCAGCGCGCCGGGCTCCCGCCCCGGGAGGTCGCACACCCGCGTGACGCCAGCCGCGACCAGGGCGCGCGCGTGCGCCGCGCCCATCCCCCGCAGTCGCGCCAGCTCCGCACCCTCCGCGCCAAGCCCGCGCAGCTCGGCCGCCTGCGGCGCCGTGGAGCTGACGGTGAAGTGGTCCATCCCCGCGAGCGCGCCCACCGCGAACGCCGCCGCAAGGATGCCGGCCACGACCGCACGGCCGCGACGCACCCGCCCTGCCCCACCGGCCGCCGGCACCGCCACGCCCAGCGCGCAGAGCGCCCCGTACATGGCCCACGCCTCCAGGGCGAACACCGGAAACCCGAGAAAGCCGAGCGGCGGCATCTCGAAGAGCTTGAGGTCCTCGAGTCCCGGCACGGTGTAGATCCAGCGCCCCCGGGCCACGTGGTTGTACGACTCCCAGAGCAACCCAATGCCGAGCCCGCCGAGCAGCAGCCGGCCCACCCGCCCCCAGTAGCCGCGCTCGAGGTCGCGGAACAGCGAGAGCGCGGGCGCGCGGCGGTACACCACCGGCTCCGCCAGCACCCAGCCGATTCCCCACACCAGCGGGAAGCACCCCCGCGGCCACACGAGCACCAGCACGGTCGCCGCCAGGCCGAGCGCGGTGGCGGCGTGCAGCTCCCAGCCTCGGACGGCGACCGTGGGGCCGCGCCCCGTCGCGAACACCCCGCTCCCGGCCAGAGCGCGCTCGGCCAGCACGATGGCCGGCACCACGGTCGCGAACGAGAGCACGATGCCGGCCCAGCGCTCCGGCAGGGGGCCGGGCAGCGAGACGTAGTACCAGTTCCGCAGCCGGAAGTTGAAGACCTCGAACACGAGCCACACGACGGGCGACCACGCGAGCAGCGAGAGCGCCGCGCCCGGGCGCGCGAGCAGCGAGTTGGCGCGGTCCCGCCGGAACGCCGCCGCGTCGAGCAGGACGAGCGTGGGATACCACGCGAACACGTAGAACCACGTGGGCACCGGCGGGACGTCGAGCGCCAGCAACACCCAGGCGGCGGCCAGGATCGCGACGGCCAGGATCACCGGCAACGATCCTACCTGACCCATGGGCACTTCCCCTGGGCGCGTATCGCCATCGGAAGCCATCCTCCGTCCTGGAGTCGGTTGCCCCAGCCGGTAACCTAGCGCGCAACGAGCCGCTCCATTCCCCCGCCCCGCGGCTCGGGCCGGCGGCCCGGATGCGCGCCGTCGTCGAGCGCCCGTTGACGCTGCCTCCCCAGCTGCGCCGCGATACATTCCCCGGGAGAACCCGGAGATGGGCATCGGCTACGTAGATGGCACGGTCCGCGGCCCGACTCCGGCGCCCCATACTCCTTGAGCAGCTGCTCTCCCGCCCGAGGTTTCCATGACCGCCCTGCGTGTCGTCGTCGCCGTCCTGCTGCTCCCGATCGCCCTGCCCACGCGCCTGACCACGCAGGAGCCACCGCGATTCACGCCCGATGACGTCTTGACGGTCCGGAGCGTCGCGGCCGACGCCCTGAGCGACGACGGGCGGTGGCTGGTGGTGCGCACGTCCACCCTGCGCGACCGGCTCGGTGGCGACCAGCGGCGGTTCGGCGACCCCACGTACGTCGCGCCCCGGCTGGGCGAGTACACCGTGGTGGACACGCGCACGGGCGCGGCCCGGCCGCTGTTCCAGGAGCGGCGCCAGGCGCAGGGGTTCACGTGGTCACCGGACGGATCCCGTCTGGCGTTCCTGCTGCGGGAGGGCGACGCGTGGGCGCTGACCCTGTGGGAGCGCGAGCGCGGCCGGCTCCACCAGGTGTCCCTGCCCCGGGACCGTATCGTCGCCGGCGAGGCGTCCCTCCAGTGGACCAGGGACGGCGCGCGGCTGCTGTTCGGCATGCGCCGGGCCGCGTGGCTGACCGAAACCCGCGAGCGGTTTCTCCGGGAGGTCAACGGCCCGATCGTGGTGCAGTCCAGCGAGGACCCGTTCCTGTCCTGGGAGGAGATCCGGCGTCGCGCCCTGCTCGCCATCCCCGCCACGTACGACGTCCGGAGCGGTCGCGTGGCGGAGCTGCTGCCGGAAACCATGCTCGGCGCCGCGTCCCTCACGGCCGACGGCGCGCTGCTGCGCACCGACGAGGACATCACACCCCGGACCGACTACACGGAGATCTTCGGCCGCGAGCACAAGGTGACGGTGCGGCCGGCCGGTGGCGGCGAGCCGGCCACCGTGATCCCGACCACGAAGGGCCTCACCCTGCGCTGGTCGGGCGACGGGCGGACGTACGCCTACGCCAAGGACGGCAAGACCTTCGTGGGGACCGTGTCCGACACCGCGCCGCGCAGGCTCACGGGCGAAGACGCGCCCCAGCCCGGCGCCGAACCCGCGGACAGCGCCGCGGCCAGGGCGGAGCGCGAGCGGCGCGAGAAGGAGCGGTTCACCCCGGTCCGGGTGAGCGAGACGGGCGACGTGCTGGTGGCCACCAACAGCGAGGGATTCTGGTTCATCGAGACCGCGTCCGGCGAGCGGCGGATGTTCCTCGCGGCGCCGCAGGGCGACGAGCATCGCGCGGCCCCGCGCTACCAGGTGGTGGCGTGGAGCCGGGACGGGAACGACGTCTACCTGAGCTACGCGTCACGCACGCACTGGGAGCGGGGCCTGGTCCGGTACGACCGCCGGGCCGACCGGCTGGACGAGCTGGTCAAGGACGGGCGGCACTACGGCGGCGTCCAGCTCTCGGCGGACGGCGCGACGCTCGCGCTCACGATTGCCAAGGGCAACCATCCGGGCGACGTCTACGTGGCCGACCGCGCCTTTGGCGCCGTGCAACGGCTCACCGACGCGAACCCGGATCTCGCACCCAAGCTCAGCCGGACCGAGCTGCTCCGGTATCTGGGCGCGGACGGCGACTCGCTGTACGGCGTGCTGTACTACCCGCTGGGCTACGAGCCCGGCACGCGCGTCCCGACCGTGTTCATCGTGTACGAGACCTTTTTCGACGACCGGTTCAACGCCACCACCAACCTGCTCACGTCCCACGGCTACGCGGTGGTCCAGCCGTCCGTGACCCTGGAGCGCGGCTATCCCGGCGAGGCGTGGCTCAAGGGCGTCACCGCCGCGGCCAACCGGCTGATCGAGCTGGGCCTTGCCGACCCCAAGCGCCTCGGCGTGGCGGGCACGAGCTACGGCGGCTACGCCACCAACCTGCTGATCACGCAGACCAAGCGGTTCGCGGCCGCGATCAACATCTCCGGCAAGGTGGACATGATCAGCTTCTACACCGATTCCCCGCGGCTCGGGACCCGCAACATCCACGCGCCGGAACGGAGCCAGGACCGGATCGGCGCCACACTGTGGGAGCAGCCGCAGAGGTACGTGGCCCACTCGGCGGTGCTGTTCGCCGACCGCATCACGACGCCGCTCCTGCTCATCACGGGGCGCGAGGACGCCAACGTCCCCGAGCGGACCACGATGGAGATGTTCTACGCGCTCCGGCGGCTGGGGAAACGCGTGGAGTGGGTGAGCTACACGAACGGCGGCCACGGCATGCCGACCACCACGGAGGCGGAGGTGCGCGACTATCACGCGCGGATGCTGGCGTGGTGGGACCGGTATCTGAAGGCCCCGCCGGAGGAAGCGGCCGCCGCGGGGACGAACGCCGATCGGGCACCCGCTCGGTAGCAGTCCGTCTGCCGCCAAGGGCGGCGGGACGCTACGCCCGTCGTACGGGCAGATCGTGGCCAAGGGCCCGCTTCAGCGGGATCCCTGGCGCCCAGCGCCGCTCGACGACGAGACGGCTCATCGCAGGTCCTCTACCGAGAGGTATCGCTCCTGGCCGTCAATGACGCGCCGCCCGAACGCGTGGCACCCGCGAATGGCTTCCTGTTCGGTGGCGAACGTCTTGGGCCCGGAGAACGCGCGCCGCTTGGTGCGGTACGCGATCACCAGGTCCAGGGTCCATTGCCCGCTGCCCCGGATCTGGAACGTGCGGGGGGCAATGGTCCACCCCCGGTAGAGGAGCGCGTTCAGCGGGGGCATGGCGCCACGGGCAGGAGGTCCAGCGTGGTGAGCGTGGACTCGTAGCGCACGCCCGCCACGCGCAGGTGCATGAACAGGTGCTCGAGGCCCGCCAGCGTCCACAGGCTGGCGTGCGTAGTGCCGCGCACCTGCCAGGGACTCTCGACGCGCTCGGTCGAGCGCACGAATCCGGCGTAGTGGGCGTACCGCAGAAAATCGGTCAGGCCGAGGGCCATGCGGCCGGTGGGCGCCTCGAAGACGAACGCGAACCGCTGCGGCAGCGCCAACAGATCCGCCGCCGCCAGCTCCAGCCAGCAGCGTCGCGCCCGGACCAGCGAGCCGGCCGACAGGCCGTCCTGGTACTCGTCTGCGCGCGTGACGAACCCATGGAGGGCCGCGGCGGTGCTCCAGGCGCCGCCGGTGTGACCGGACAGTCTGAGGGGCAAGGGGCTCCTGACAGGAAACGAAAAAGCGGGAGCAGCGCCGCGGCGCATTCCCGCTTTCGACTCGGTGTTCACCCGCCCATGGAGCATACCCGGCCAGCGTCGCCCTGTCAAACAGGGAAGGTCCTCCTTCCCTGCTGGACCTTCCCTGAGTATGCTTGGCACAAGCCACGAGGCGTTCATCGAAGCGCCACAGACACACGCAACGGAATTGCAGGGGAACCGGCAACTGACGCGGTTCCCCTTTTCTCTTGGCTGCGGCCGCCCACGGGCGGCACCCCGCCGCGGGGACCATTCGCGGATCACACGATGGACGATCGGCCAGTGCGGACCCTCCTCACCCCGACGCGCATCGCACACCGAGGAGCAGACATGTCACGCATCACTGGCAAAGTGAAGTGGTTCAACGATCAGAAGGGCTTTGGGTTCATCACGCCCGACACCGGCGAGAAGGACTGCTTCGTCCATCATTCCGCCATCCAGGCGACGGGCTTCAAGACCCTGGGCGAAGGCGACGCGGTGTCGTTCGAGGTGGTGCAGGGCACGAAGGGCCCGGCCGCGCAGAACGTCTCCAAGGTCGTCTAGCAGGGATACCGGAGCGGCGGTCAGCTTCGGGCGCGATCAGGTGCCGGGTGCGGGCACCTCGCCGTGTTCATCCAGCCACGCCAGGAGCTGCCGCACGCTGCCGGTCGCGAGCGCCACGCTCGTATCCGCCGCGCCGTAGTAGAGATTGAGCGTGTCGCCGTCGAGCGTGTACCCGCAGGGGAACGCGACGTTGGCGACGTCGCCTTCGCGCTCGTACAGCGCTTCGGGCCCGAAGATCCAGGAGCCGCCGCGGAGGAGGCACCGGTCCGGCTGGTCCAGGTCGAGCAGCGCGACTCCCAGGCGATAGATGGCGCCGGAGGCGGTCTGGCGGACGCCGTGGTACAGCATCAGCCAGCCGCGCGGCGTCTCGATGAGCGGCGGCGACAGCCCCACCTTGTTGGCGTCCCACCACCCGCCGCGGCGCGCCCGCAGCACGGGCCGGTGTCCGCCCCAGTTGCGCAGATCCGGCGAGAACGAGAGCCAGATGTCGCCGTGCCCATGCGTCATGGGACGGTGCAGCAGCGCGAACCGCCCGTCCACGCGGCGCGGCAGCAGCGCCGCGTCCTTGTCTTCCGGTTGCAGGACCAGTCCCAGGCGCTCAAAGCTCCGGAAATCCCCGGTCAGGGCCAGCGCGACCCCCGGTCCGCCCTTGCCGAACGCCGTGTACGCGATCGCGAAGCGGCCCAGTTCTTCCACCCACGTGATCCGCGGGTCCTCGATGCCCCACAACTCCTCGGGGTGCCGCTCGGGATCGGGCGCGAACGTGGGCTCCGGATCAATGACCCAACCGTCCACGCCGTTGGCCGACCGCGCGGCGCACAGGTGCGAGAGCCCGCTTCGGTCCTCGACTCGGCACAGCAGCAGCGTCGTGCCGTCCGGCAGCCGGGTGGCGCCGGCGTTGAAGACCGTGTGGACGGCGTACGGCCAATCGGCCGCCGTGAGGATGGGGTTGGTCGCGTGCCGGTGCAGGAGCACGGCGTGGTGGCGGGCCACCGACATCAGGGGGAGTCTCCGGGTGTGGGATGGTGGACGCTGTCACGGTCGGCCGACTGCATGTCCACGAGCGCAAGCAGGAAGGACAGCGTGGATTCCGCGCCCTGGTTCTCGTTGGGCCGATGGGGGTGGAGCCCGTCGCGGCACCCGCCGGTGGACGCGTCGTACAGCGAGTATTGCAGGTGATTCTGTCCGAGGAACCAGCTGAACGCGCGTCGTGCGTGTTCGGTCCAGCTGCGCTGGCCGGTGACGCGGCGGGCTTCGAGGCAGGCCGAGACCATCACGCACGCCTCGACGGGCTGGTGGTCGAAGGCCACCACCGGCGCGCCCCGCTCCACGCCGTCGTTGGAGCCGACCGGCGCGAAATAGCCGTCCGGCGAGCGTTGGATCGAGACCAGCCAGTCGAGCGCCCGCGTGCCCGCCGCCAGCATCCGCGGCTCGTCCATCCGTGCTCCGGACACGAGGAGGGCCTGCGGCAGGCGGCCGTTGCAATAGGTGACGCGGTCCTCGAACCATGGCCAGCTCGGGGCGCTCGTCTGCTCGAACAGGGCCAGCAGCCGCTCGGCGAGCGCGCTTCGCGTGGCCTGCACGCCGCGGTCGCCCTGGAACGCGCCGAGGTACTCGTCAATCCCGAGCAGGGCGTAGGCCCATGCGCGCGGGCTCGAGAAGGCCGGCACGGCCGGGAGCGCCGCGTGGAACAGGTCGGCGGCCAAGCTCCGCCGCCCGGGATCCCCGAGGCGGCCGACGACGGCGCCCAACGCCCAGAGTGCCCGTCCGTGGCTGTCCTCCGAGCCGGCCACTTCCGTCCAGCACCGTTCGTACGACATAAAATTCCTGAACAGTCCGGTGCTCCGGTTGAACGCGTGGTTCACGAAGGCCAGATAGCGTGACGCCACGCCGGTGACCGCCGCGCGCTGGTCCGTGCCGGCGTCCTCGACGAGTGTCATCAGCAGCAACGCCCGCGCGTTGTCGTCGAGACAGTAGCCGTCGTCGTAGCGCGGGATGCTGTAGACGGCGTGTTGCAGCAGACCGGTATCGTCGGTCATCAGGCGGACGTGGGCGAGATTGAGCTCCGGCAGCCCGGCCGGCCGCTCCGCGAGCGTCCGCGCCCGGAACGACGTCCGGAGCCGCGCGGCGTGTTCGACCCGCGCCCGCTCGAAGCTCGCCAGATACCCCCGGGCCACGGCGGGCCACGCCATGTGCCGGCCGTGCGCGGCGGCCCGGCGGCCGAGCGCAAGCCGCGCCGCGTCGTCGGCCAGCAGGCGGTTCACCGCCTGCGCGATGGCGCCGGCATCCCGCCAGGGCACCAGGATCCCGCGCCCGTCGGCCAGCAGCTCGCGCGCGTAGACGTACGGGGTGGAGATCACGGCCGTGCCGGACCCCACGGCGTACGCCAGCGTGCCCGACGTCGTCTGCTCCGGCTGGAGCGACGGCGTGACGTAGACGTCCGCCGCGGCGAGGAAATCGGTGAGCTCGTCGTGGCTCACGAAGCGGTTGTGAAAGATCACGCTGGCGTCCACGCCCAGCCGCAAGGCCCGGGTTTCCAGCATGACCCGGTACGCCTCGCCCTGCGACTCCCGGATATGTGGATGCGTGGCGCCGAGCACGACGTACACCACGTGCGGGAACCGCGCCAGGATCGCGGGCAGCGCGTCAATGACGTACTCGATCCCCTTGTCCGGCGACAGGAGCCCGAACGTGAGGAGCACCGCCTTGCCCTCGACCCCAAGCCGATCCTTGCTGGCGCTCGCGGACGGGACGCTCGGAATGCCGTGGGGAATCAGATCAATCTTGCCCGCGGGAACGCCGTACGCCTCGTGCAGGAGCGTCGCGCCCCGCGCGCTCATCACGACCAGGCGCTCCGAGAGGCGCATGAGGTCGTCCATGACGCGCCGCTGGTGGGGATCGGGGGTCGCGAGGATGGTGTGCAGCGTCGTCACGACCGGCATGCGGAGGTCGTGCAGCAGGCCGAGCAGATGCGCGCCGGCCTTGCCCCCGAAGATGCCGAACTCGTGCTGGACGGATACGACGTCCACGGTGTTGACGTTGAGGAAGTCCGCGGCCCGCTGATATGCGGCGACCTCGTTCTCGGCCACCTCGAACCGCACGCGCGGCGGGTACGCGTAGCGCGCGCCGCCGTCGTTCATGGCCAGCACGAAGCAGTCGAGGGCCGGCTGTTCGGCCACGATCGCGTCGCTCAGGTCCGCCGTGAACGTGGCGATCCCGCACTGGCGCGGCAGGTAATTGCCGAGCATCGCGACGCGGCGCACGGCGCCCGCGTTCACGACTGGTGACGCGCCGTCTGCGGCGGGGTGGAGCGGAGGGGAACTCGCGGAACGTACCGCACTGGTCTCCCGCTGGGGCCGCGACGGACGCGATCACCGAGGTCCTGGGAGGAGAGGAGTGGCACGGATTGGAAATCTACTACTGCACCATCATCGGTTCAATATACACCCGCCGGGCAGATCGTGGCCGAGGATCAGAGTTTCTCCCGCAGCCGCTCGAGCAATCGCACCATGGCCCACGTATCGCGCTCGCAGTAGGCCAGCAGGTCCTTGCGCACGCGGTCCCGCTCGTGCCGCGGGATCCTGTCCGCCACGAACAGCAGTCGCGCGATCTCCACGCTCGCCAGCCGCCCGTCCACGATCACGAGATCGTCGTACGTCAGCTCCGGCACCAGCGGGGTCAGGATGTGCTTGAGGCTGAAGCTGCCCTTGAAGTCCGGGTGATACACGCAGTTTTTCACGACGGGATGGAGATCAACCAGCTTCTCCTCCAGGGCCTCGAGTTCCCTCGCCAGGTGCGGCACGGCCTTCTGCAACTCCCGGATCCGGGTCTTCTCGAACGCCGTGTACGTCACCACGCGGTCCGCTTCCGCGGTCGCCCGCACCATGGCCTCCGCCAGCGGTGGTCGCGCGTCTTCGGGTCCCTCGGCCAGGTGCTCGGCGTGGGTATACGTCCCGTCCGCCTGCCGCTCGTGGTAACTGAACTGCGCAGCCGCCTGCTGCCACGGCGCCATCCCCGGCCACACCGGCACCGCGCGGATGATGGTCTCGAAGTCCAGGAACCCCAGCCGCCCCGCGAAGGACTCGAGTTCCCGGGCCAGGGTGGGCTCCACCACCAGCCGGTCTTCCGCCATGGCCTTGAGCTGGCGCTTCTGGGTGAAGGTGAGCCTGGCGCTGGCCGGAAGGTCCGCGATCCACTCGATCCCGTCGTCCAGGTACTTGACCACGGTCTTGGGACCCACGCCGTTCAGGTGGAAGATGTGATCCCGCGACTCGGGCCAGCAGCGCTTCCGGAAGGGACACTCCCAGGGCTCGAAACAGTGGAGACCGATGGGGACCTCGGGCAGCGGGCCCGCCAGCGCCTCCCGCTGGCCGCCGATGGCCACGGGGATCCGCGGGAGCAGGTCCCGTACGGGAGCCGTGACGTCCGTCCGGACGAGCAGCTCCCCCTGCCCCGGGTGCCGGTATTCTCTGTCGAGGTGCATCACTTCGGCCTGGCGGATCGGGACGCCGCCGGCCTCGGCCACGTGGACTTGGATCGCCACGTCGGGGACGTGCTCCTCCTTGAGCGAGGTGGATGACTTCACCTCGATCAGGCGGTAGCCGCCGTCCACCCGCTCGAGCACGTCCAGCGACACGAACACGCCGTCGGCCAGGAACGACGCCTCGAAGATGGCCGGGGCGCCCGCCGCCATGGCCTCCGCGGTCTCGGCCAGGCGGTCCTCGCGCGCCCACGGAGCCGCCGTGACGAGGACACCGCCGGGGAACGCCGCGCGGGCGACCTCGCCCACCTGTCGGCCCTGGTCGAAGAGGTCCTCGAGCACGCGGTTGGGCTGAAGCTCCTTGGCGTCCGGTTCGTGGACCTTCCACCAGAGGAGCTTGTGGCATTGCCAGCCGGCAATGAACCGGGACTTGGAGAGGTCCGTCGAGGCTCGGGGGCGCGGCATCCGCGTATCGTACGGGTCCGCCGGCCGGATGTCACGGTCGAGACAGGCGCCCTGGCAGGCGGCGCGGCCCGGTGCGAGTATGTAGTCGGGCCGCCTGGCGGGACCCCACGACTCCTCGTCGCACCGGCGCGACCCGCCCACGGCCCCTGTCAGGAGGTTCCCGATGCGCCCGCCTCTCCATCTGGCCACCGCCGCTCTGTTCGCGTCACTGGCGCCGGTCCCGGCCGGCGCCCAGGGCCGACCAGCCGATGCCGACACCCGCGAGGTGCTGGCCTACACGCTCACCATGCCGAAGCTGCGGCAGCTGAACCAGGTCCTGGAGGATCTCTACCGTCAACAGGAGGCCGACCCCGCTTATCAGCGGCTGCTCGCGAAGAAGCGGGAGTTGGCGGCGCTGAACGAAAAGGACGAGCTCACCGACGCCGAGCAGGAGCGCATGGCCCGGCTGGAAGAGGAAATCGCCGAGGCGGAAGACGCGGAGGACGATGCGGAGAACGTGGATCAGTCCCTGAGCGCCATGGCCGCGCGGATGGCGGCGGACCCGCGCGTGGCCGGCGCCCTGAAGCGCGCCGGGCTGGAGGCGCGGGAGGCGGTCACGATCCAGCTCGCCCTCTTCCAGGCCGCGCTCACGGCCGGCCTGCTCGAGTCGGGCACGGTCAAGGAGATCCCGAAAGAGGTCAACGCCGAGAACGTGAAGTTCTTTCAAGCCAACAAGGCGGCGATCGCCGCCCTGAAGGCGCTTGGCGAGCGCGAGGAACCATGAGCCGCGCGCGGTGCGTGGGGCTGCTTGCGTGGGTGGCGGTGGCGGCGGGGCTCGCGGGCTGCGGCCTCAAGGACTACGGCACCAGGACCGGTCCGCTCCCCTCCTGCCCGGACTGCAACGACGTGACGTGCGTCTTGATGGCGTCCCTGGGGTTCGGCCAGTACGCGAGCACCACCACCTCCCGCGGGCCCTCCTGTTTTGGGGAGTGGGCTCGGGTTCGGCACGATACCACGGACGTGATCCGGCTGGACCACGCGGTCGCCTACGAGGGGCCGACGGTGCCGGGGAGCGGAGCGCCCATGTCTACCGCCACCCGCATTGCCATCACGGGGAAGACCTTCGTCACGGATGGCGCGCGCCAGCGGCAGATCGAGGCCTCGCCGGAGGTGCGGCGCGACGCCGATACCGTGATGCAGCGGTTGCGCGACATCTACATGCAGCGCTGAACGAATCCCAGATCACCCTTCAGGGTCTCGTTCCTGGACCGAGCCCGCTCTTCAGAGCGGGACCGACCCCTACGGCTTCCGCGCGATCCGCACCGACACCCGCGTCCGGTCCCACGACATCCGGAGCATCGCGCCGGCGCCGGCCGGCTCGATGGCCAGCGTGAACAGCTCGACCGGCGCGGGCAGCGTCTCGACCCGGAGGTCCACGCGCACCAGGTCACGATCCGCGTGGTAGTCCGTGCCCCACTGCCCCGTCTGGCGGTTCACGATGAGCTGCCACCCGCCGCGCGAGGGGAGGGTCCAGAGCGTGTAGGTGCCGGCCGGCACGTCCGCGCCCCCGACCACGAGATCCACCGGCGTGTGGAAGTGGGTGGCGGCGTTGGCGCCGGTGCGCCAGACCACGTCCCAGGGCACCACCCGGCCGAAGATCTCGCGGCCCCGCCTGGACGGGCGACCGTAGTGCACCCAGACGTCGGAGCCGTCCACCGCGCCCCGGACGGTATCGCGCGGTGAGAGCGTGCCGAGCGGGCGCGCGGCGAAGTCCGGGGCCGCTGCCGCGATGTCCACCGACGGCACGCGCTCGGCCACCGCAGCGTGAGTGTGGCGCTGTCGCCCGTGATCTCGATGACCGATCGGGTTTCGGCCGGCCCGCCGCCGCCGAGATTGCGGGTGATCAGCTCGAGCCGGCGGATCGTGCCGTCGGCGCCGAGGTCGGCCGTGTACCGGGCCTGGACCGGCCGGGGCGTGCGCAGCACGTACTCCCCCCGGATCTGACCGGCGGTGCGGGTGACCTGCTCGAGCCCCACGGTGTCGCGACCCACACGGATCACGAACGCGCCGGTTTCCTGGGCGGCGAGCAGCGAGGGCGCGAGACAGCTGAGGGCGACGACGACGGGAAAGGGGCGCATGACAGTCTCCTGACTGGGACACAATGGAAACGGGGTGGATCCCGCTGAAGCGGGCCCTCGGCCGCTCTCTGTCGCCAAGGCGACTGGAGGCGC